>CABS01000014.1_pt1 | contig 18358 bp, 19 predicted proteins | sample 344768 | NCBI WGS metagenome assembly CABS01 (sample SAMEA3138346, study PRJNA38045) | mine drainage metagenome | isolation source: Carnoules arsenic-contaminated mine drainage | place: France:Carnoules | collected 21-May-07 | reverse complement strand
ACCTAGCGATCGTTTTCCGCCTTCCTATTATAAGGCGCTCAAATTGATCCATAAGCGCGACCCGCGGACTCGAGGCTATCGCATTCTTTGGTTGCCGCAGGATCAACAATTGGCGTACGCCCTAAGCGTTGTTGACACGCAATCACTGTTGATGCGTAGCGGGCTCGCTCCTGCTGCCCAAAATGCAATTTTGGACGCCTGGGGATCAATAATAGCGAAAGAAGAAAACGAAATCGCGCCCATGCTCGGCTATCTCGACGTGAAATATGTGGTGATCAACCGGCGCTACGACCCTGTGGGAAGGGCTCCGTGGGAAATGGGGCACCCAATGATTGCACCCATCGGGAATCTTGAACTTTTGTCGGGGAATTCCCCGGCATACGAGCGCATTTTTCGCCACGCCGCTCATATGGTACTTCTATACAAAGATCGGTCGATCGTGGTATTCAAAAATCTTGACTTCGTTCCGATAGTCAGAACGTTCTCTGCGGTTGTTGGGTCAATTAGCGGTCAGACCTGGACGAAGGCGAGTCTGCATATCAAAATCCCAAGAATATCGGTCGATAAGCTCTCAAGCGGGGGCGTACAGCTTCTTGCTCCCACGTATAGGCTACCAATAACAGTTCTAAAACGTGCTTCGCCGCGTCGTTGGGTGATACTGGATACTAGGCATCCTGTTGCGCAACGTGCTCTGGCGGGGGGTATAACGGTACCCGCAAATAACGCGAGTAATGGTTGGAATCCCGCCGTCGCATATCTGCCTGTGGTCGCCGGACAGGACTACCTTACTCACGTCGAAATGACGTATCGCAACGTGGTTCAGTCGCACGCTAAAATTATATGGTCTGGATCGGCCGCAGACTTAATTATTCCTGCGTACAATGGGAATGGGGAAAAGGAGGCAAATGCGCTAGTCGTCGCGCCGCCAGACGCGACTCGCGCCCAGATTCTCCTAATGGGTGGATGGCGGGACGCCGTCGGGAAGCCTGGTTTCACGCGCTACACGCGCGTCTCCATTTCTAGGGCAATCCCGCACCCGGGAATCGATGAACTGACTGCGTTTCCGTCCGTTCTGAGAAGTCTCCAGCGAACTCTCCCCGATTATCTTCTTGAACCCTCTCTTCCAGAAATGGAAATTAACAGTCACCTCGGTAGTGGCTACTGTTTTGTGAATGGGTTGGATTTTCCACGCTCGGCAAAATGCGGGGGTTATGTATCGCTCTTAAGTGGAAACGACCTTCGGCTGCACGGGGCGTGGGGTTCCAACGCGTCGCCGATGTCTGGATATTGGAGCAGCTATCTTTCGGATTCCCAGGGTTCTTACATCACGATTCGCTGGCGGCATCAGAACAAATTGCAAGCACGACTATTCTGGCTCGAGGTTGCGGCTCCATCGTACGGCTTAAGTTCGACGGTGCGTCACTCATTGCAACTCGGGGAGAAATCGACAGTCGCTATCCGATGTGCGAGGCCAAGATGCTTGGTCGTAAATCCCTCCGTCGTTTTAAGTGGCCCCAAGATATCCAATCTCGGACCCGTCGTTCGATTCGGGCGATCCTACGCGGCGCGGTTTTTACTCCCCAAGGCGCCTCGATTCCATCCACCTGGTGATTGGACGACGATATTACGGGAGCGTCCTGCCGCGCTAAATTTACTAGGACTTCCAGTGGCGCGTCTGAGAATTCTTTCAAACGCGATTAGCCTCGCCGTGATCGTTATTGGCCTCGTCTTGTCATTTACGGGGATGCCTCGATTGCGCTGGAGAAAATAAGCGTGGGGAGAATATGGGCGAAATAAAGGCAAAGGTAAACGCGGCGGTTGTGCGTGTTCCACCGTTGGCTCAGCTCCGGGGCGTGCGCGAGCGAAAAATGATTTATCGAACGTTTATTAAGTCCAGCGACAGTCGTCACAAATGAGCGGCGCAAGCGAACGTGTTGCCTCCCGCAGCGACGTGGAAATAAGCATAATCATCCTCGCCTTCAATAGCGCCCACTTCATCGGCGAGTGCATAAGATCGGCTATTCTTACGATTTCTCTGTTGAATTGTAATAGCGAGATAGTGGTACTCGACAATGCCTCTGAGGACGAGACCTTCGCAGTCGCGCAACGAGCGGCCGGAGGCGATCCACGCATCCTTCTCTTTCGAACTGAGGTGGGGCTTGGTTACACTGGTGGGAATAATTATGCTGCGTCGTTTGCATCAGGAGATCTCCTCTTTTTCCTGAACGACGATTGCGTACTCGCTCCTGATACGACGCGTGCTCTGGTCGACTTGTTTTCGATGGATAAGCGCATCGACGTAGCGCAGGTCCCGCTTCTTTCTGACGACGGGACCTCAATTAACAGCCTTGGCACTTATATGGACCTATTAGGATTCATCGACCAGCCCAATATGGATATGCCGGTCCAAAATATCCTGATACCAGAACGCCCAAGCGACATTTTTGCGGTAAGCGGGGCGGCTTTTGCGATCAGAGCCGTCGTTTTTAGAGATCTACTTGGATTTGACCAGCGGATGGGATTCTTATTTGAGGAAACGGACCTGTGTTGGAGGGCCCTTTTGGCTGGCGGCCGCGTTGTTCTCAGCCCTAAAGGGCGGGCGTACCATCGCAAAATGGCGCGCTATCTTGTGGGCGCTAACCAAGGTTTTGGGAATGCGGAGTATCTCTTTACGCGAAACAGAATTCGGGCCCTATTAAAAAATTTGTCCGTCCCAAGTGCGCTGCTCATCGTCCCGACGCACATCCTGCTCTTGTGCGTCGTAGCCATCGCCTCGGGCCGAGGCCGGCGTATAGCTTCGTTCCGAAATCTATTGGGCGCTATTTTGTGGAATATAATGGCTTTTCGCGATAATTTAAAAGAACGGAGAACGGTGCAAGGGCGCCGCTGCGTGTCCGATTTTGTGCTGTGGCGGAGAGGCCTGTTACGGACGCCCAATGTGCTATCTTTGTTGACCCAATACGCGCAGAGGAATAAAAAGAGGTAGGGTAAAGTGTATAACGTTCTTAGGGGTATAAAAAAAGCTCAAATCGTTCGTTGGTTCCTGTCGTACTGTTATCCCGATTATCGGTTCCTCCTACGACGGTCGCTGCGCGGCTCTGTACGCATTTTGGACGTTGGCTGCGGCGGCGCCGAGTCTCCTCTTCGCGTCGTCCGGAAGGAGAGTGGTCAATGGCGGATTGGTGTCGAAGGGCACTTCCAGTCGTTGAACGCCAGTCGGTTGGCTGGCATTCACGACGAATACATATTTGCAGAGATAGCGAGCTTCGTCGCGAGCCCCCCCGAGAGACTGAACGTCGACTGCGTGATCGCCCTCGACGTTATCGAGCACTTCCCAAAACACGAAAGCACGACTTTGGTTGCGGCGCTTGAATCGCTTACGAACCGCCGCGTAATATTGTTTACCCCAAATGGGTTTCTTGCTCAGGAGCCTTGCGACGGAAACGAATATCAGCGGCATCTCTGCGGTTGGAGTGCACGCGAGCTCCGGGAGCGGGGGTATAAGGTCTACGGCTGCAATGGACCGAAGTCGCTTCGTGGCGAATACGCCACCCCTCAGCTGAGCCCACGCCTCTTTGGCGCGCTCGTTTCCCTTGCGCTTCAGCCATTCGTTTTCTTTTTCCCAGAGATGGCGTTCGCACTTTTCGCAATTAAGGACCTTTAACGTCGTTGCTGCGGAGAGACTCGATTGTGAACTGGCGAAAACATATAGATATCCGTGGCGCAAGGTGTTAGAGCTTTTGTCGAAGTGTTCGATACGAATGGCGGCTGCTTCCACTGTGTTACATGATGACGGCAAACATCATAACTGCGACAAATTCGAGAAGGAGTAAGTAAAATACGATGCAAAACGATCGGAAATACAAAAGCCAAAATAATATTGAGATTAACGAAACGGATGGCTGTCCGGCTTGTTTGTCGAAAATGCGGGCTAACTTGCATTATGCAAAAGAGCGCATGTATGGCATGGGTGGTAGCTACGAATACGCCGAGTGTGTAAATTGCGGAACGCTGTGGCTGACCGAAATACCGAGTTTGCGTGACTTTTATCCTGTTGACTATTACGAGCTGCCACAAAATAGGGCCAATGCACGAATGCGCGTTGAATTTACCACGGCGTTCTTTACTGCTCGCCTTTATGCCAAACTTGGTTTACGCGTAAATAGAAAATCCTCTATTCTCGACGTTGGCTGCGGTACGGGGACCTTGCTGCGAGGCCTTCGTCGCCTTGGATATAAAAATCTAAAAGGCGCGGATCCGTTTTTATCGCACGAAATTGACGCACCAGTAAAAATATATAATCGCTTCTTACGCGATGTTGATGGTGCCTTTGACCTGATTATGTTTAATCATTCGCTGGAACATATTCCAGATTGCGAACAAACGCTTTCCGCCGCACGAGATCGCCTAACTCCTGGCGGGGCCGTTCTCGTGCGAATTCCGATTGTTGGGTATGCTTGGCACAAATTTGGGACGCGTTGGGTGCAGCTTGATGCACCACGTCACGTTGTCCTTTTTAGCTTGCAGGGTCTAGAAATGATGGCAAATCGGCTTTCACTTTCTATTGATAATGTGTTTTATGATTCGCTGCCATTTCAAATCTGGGGAAGCGAGTTATACGGTAACCGTCTGTTGAGGACCGTCTTGCGCTGCGGGTCGTCGTTCACGATGATAGAGGAAACGCGTCTTCCATCGTGAGGTCTTCATGGCATCAACCAAAGTCCCGAGTCCGCGCGCGCCGGGTCGCCGTTGGCCGCTCGCTGAGAAGCGACGTATCGTTGAACTGACGTTGCGTCCCGGCGCGTCGATTCAGGCGATCGCGCAGGAGCAAGGCATCCATCCCACCAGCCTAAGCCATTGGAGAACGCTGTATCGTGCCGGAAAGCTCGATATGCCGCCGACGTCACTGGTTCGCGACGCGATGGCGCGGGCGACGTTTTTGCCGGTGAGCATCGCTCCGGCGGTTCGTGGGTCGCAGCCGAATCTGCGTCATCCAGGCACATGTGGCGGCGACGTGCTGCATCTGACGCTCGTCTCCGGCGCGACGTTGCGGATCGAGACCGGTGCGTTGGACGCCGGGTTGCTCTGCGCGTTGGTTGCGGCATTGCAACGATGAGCGTGGTGCCGACGAGCGTGCCGACCGGTACGCGCATTTGGCTCGCTGCGGGCGTCACCGACATGCGCAAAGGGTTCACCGGGCTGGGTGCGTTGGTGCAGAACGCGTTAGCGAGCAATCCGTTTTGCGGTCATCTTTTTCTCTTTCGCGGACGGCGCGGCGATCTACTCAAGATACTGTGGTGGGATGGCACGGGCCTATGCTTGATGGCTAAGCGTTTGGAGCGTGGGCGTTTCATTTGGCCGCAAGCGCAGAGCGGCAGCGTATCGCTGAGTGCAGCGCAGCTCTCGATGTTACTGGAGGGAATTGATTGGCGACATCCGGTGCGCACCGCTGATGTGATGATGGAAGTATAATAACGGCAACGATTTCTGCGACATAATGCGTTGAACATGCGTACATAATTCAGTACGATAGTCGTGCATGGATTCCGCGAACGCTGCACTGCCCGATCTCGACCGATTGAATCTCGCAGAGTTGAAGTCGATGCTGCGCGAGCAGCACGCGGAGCTCATTACCAAAGACGCGCAGCTCCTTTCCTACAGCGTTGAAATAGAAACGCTGAAGTTACAGATCCTTAAGCTGCGCCGCATGCAGTTTGGGAACAAGAGTGAGAAGCGCGCGCAGCAGATCGAGCAATTGGAGCTCTGGGTCGAGGAACTGGAGAGCGCCGAGGCACAGCGTTCGTGTGAATTAACCGAACAGGCCGGTACAACGCGAACGCCGAGCGTCCCCAAGCAGCGGCGCGCGTTCCCCGCGCATCTCCCGCGCGAAACGCAGACGATCGCGCCGCAGCAATCACGCTGCCCCGGCTGCGATGGCGAACTCAAACACCTCGGCGAAGACGTGACGGAGATACTGGAGCTCGAACCGGTGCGTTTCAAGGTGATTCGTCAGGTGCGTACCAAACTCGCCTGCGCGCATTGCGATACGATCGTGCAGGCGCCTGCGCCGACGCGTCCGATCGAACGCGGCATGGCCGGCCCGGGGCTCTTGGCGCACGTGCTGGTCGGCAAATACGCCGATCATCTGCCGCTCTATCGGCAAGCGGAGATCTATGCGCGCGAGGGCGTTGAACTGGATCGCACGCTGCTCGCGCAGTGGGTCGGGAATATCAACGCGCTCCTGACGCCGTTGACTGATGCCTTGCGCGCGCATGTCTTTTCTGCCGAGGTCGTGCATGCCGACGATACACCGATTCCAGTGCTCGCACCCGGGCGCGGCAAGACCAAGACCGGCCGGTTGTGGACCTACGTCCGCGACGAGCGCCCTGCTGCGGGCGAAGCGGCGCCGGCGGTGTGGTTTGCCTACACCCCCGATCGCAAAGGCGAGCATCCCCAACGCCATCTCGCAGAGTTCACCGGCGTGCTGCAAGCCGATGGGTATGCGGGTTATTCGAAGCTTTACGACGGTGGCCAGGTACGCGAAGCGGCGTGCTGGGCGCACGTCCGGCGCAAGTTCGTCGATCTGCACGAACTACACAAATCTCCCGTTGCAGCGCAGATGCTTGACCGCATCGGTGCGCTCTATGCCATCGAACAAGCGATTCGTGGGCGACCGCCCGAGGAGCGTCGCGCGGTGCGGCAAGAACGGAGCCGCCCTGCGCTCGATGCGATGCACGGTTGGTTACAAGCGACGCTCGCAACACTCTCGCAGAAGTCCGCGATGGCAAAGGCGATCCGCTATGCGCTCACGCGGTGGGACGCGCTGATCCGCTATTGCGACGACGGTCGCATCGAGATCGACAACAATGCTGCAGAACGCGCGTTGCGGTGCGTTGCGCTTGGACGGAAGAACTTTCTCTTCGCTGGCAGCGATGCCGGCGGCGAACGAGCCGCGGCGATCTACAGCCTGCTGGGCAGCGCGAAACTCAACGGCTACAATCCCGAAGCCTTTCTGCGCGAGGTGCTTACGCGCATCGCCGACCATCCTATCAACCAGATCGCCGAGCTACTTCCGTGGAACTTGAACGCGCACGCCACCCCGCTCACCGCTGACGACGCGACGACCAATCTATTGCTACAGAGCTAAACGGCTCAGCACGATAGCCCGCTCGCCGTCAAGACGGCCTTGAGAAGACGGTTACGTTATACGAAAAGGATCTGCCATTGCGTGGAAGATATCCGAAGACGCCACTTGACTCTTTGAAGCTTTACCTGCGTTACGGAAAGGAAGTCGCGCGCCTTAATGCTGAGAAGCGGGGCGATCAGGCGGCGTTTTTATTGCGAAAATCCGTCTCGCAAAAATAGGAATGTGTTACGCCTGATTCACAAACAGGAAGTGATGCCCGCGCCCCTGGCCCCGGATGGGCTAGGTCCTGAATCGGGAGCCAAGGATATCTGTGGATTCCCGGCCTAAACGGCCATGAAGGAGATCCCAGATGCGCAAAAGTCGCTTCACCGAAGCGCAGATCATCGCCATCGTTCGTGAGTACGACGCCGGAAAATCCGTCGGCGAACTCTCCCGTAAGCACGGCGTTCACGCAAACACGATCCGGCCGTGGAAGTCGAAATATGCCGGCATGGACGTTGCAGACGTGGTGCGGTTGAAAGAGCTCGAGGCTGAGAACGCCCAAATGCACCGGATTATCGCCAGACTGACGCTCAAAGTCGACGCGATGGACAATTTCATCCGAAAAAACGCCTGGGGCCCTCACAGCGACAAGAAGCGGTGAGGGCGTTGCAACGATAGGGGCTGAGCCAACGTGAGGCATGCACGATCATGCGCGCGCGTCGGCGATCGCCCAACGAGCCAGTTGGGCGCAGGGCTGCGGAGGATGCCTCACCCTCGTTACGGCTGCAAGCGACTCTCAGCGATCTACGAACGTGTTGCCGGCGAAGGCGATCCGTACATGAATGTCAGTGACGGCGTAAGATTCCCCGTTTTCGGCGGTGTAATTTTCCCCACCCAAGTCCGCCGATTGGCGGGTTATCTCAGCTCCCCTCCCTTCCGGTCGCCGTCGTCGAGGAATCCCACGCGGCGTGTTTCCTTGAGGCGATAGCTCGGCCCGTTGATCGCAAACGTTGTTGCATGGTGCAACAAGCGATCGAGGATTGCGCCGGCGAGCGTGCCGTCGCCGATGAGCTCGCCCCATTCACTGAAACGCTTGTTGCTCGTCAGAACGATGGAACCGCGCTCGTACCGCTCGCACACGAGCCGGAAGAAGTTCCGTGCGGCCTCGTGATCGAGCGGCTCGTAGCCGATCTCGTCGATAATGAGCAATTTTGCGCGATTGGCCGTGAGCCGTTTGAAATGCAACCCCGAGCTGGAGCGGAGTTTTGCGAAGAGCTCTCGTGCGGTCGTGAAATGCACCATCTCACCGGCGGTGATCGCGGCGTGTCCGAGACTCGTGCTCAGATGCGTTTTTCCGCAGCCGGGTGGCCCGAGAAAGATCACGTTCTGCCCGTTACTCAAGAAGCGCAGCGTGTGCAGATCGCGCACCTTGCCTTCGTCAAGCGAAGACTGGAAGCCGAAATCGAACTGGTCGATGGTCTTAATACCCGGCAGACCAGCGAGTTTTAGGCGCATCGTGATGCTGCGTTCACGCCGTGCACTGAGTTCCGCGCCAAGGAGCTGGTCTAACAACTCCACGACCGAAAGTTCATGGTTGCCGACGCGGTCGAGCAATGCGTCGACATTTTCAAGCGCTCGGGGCATGTTGAGCTGTTCGAACGCATCGCGCATGCGTTCGTAGATGAGCTGACTCATCGGCTCACCTCGTCATAGACCGAGAGCGGGCGATGTTCGACGACGAGCGTTTCCAGTGCGCGTTGGAGCGATGGTGCCAGTGTGCCGATTCGCAACGTCTGGCCTTTTCCGGCAGCGGTAGGATGTTCGCACAATAGCGTGTCGGCGGCGTAGATGCGCACGCGCTCCCCGTCGTCGCGAATCACGACCGTGCGGCCGCGGTTCCCAGGCGGAACCTGATAGCGGCTTGCACGATATTCGACGAACCCTTCGGCGTTCACGCGGCGCGTCTCGCGCACGCCGACGATCGTCAATCCCGGGCGCAACGGCGTGAGCAGCGGGCCCTCACGTGCGAAGCGCTCGTCAACGACCTCGCCATGCGTGCGATGCACGCGACCGTTGGCTTCGACGACCCAGTCGTCAAGTTGGCGTTGCGCATCGGCAAGACCACTCGTGAACGCGCGCCCCGGGAGAAACGACGTCTGGAGGAACCCGATCGCGCGCTCCACCTTGCCTTTGGTCTTCGGGCTATATGGCCGCGCGCATTTGACCGTAAAGCCGTAGAGCGCCGAGAAATCGGCAAATTCCGGCTGCAGAATAGGGCGGAAGTGCTCGTCGCGGCCGATCGTCACCGTTCGCATGTTGTCGTACAGTACGTCAAGGGGCACGCCTCCGAAGAAGCGGAACGCCGCGACGTGCAACCGCTGCAGCGTCAACTCGTCCATGCTCGTCGCGAATGCGGCGAACATTTTACCCGAGTACCCCAATACCATCACGAAGACGTGCAGCGGCAGCGCCACCCCGCCATCGAGAACGCGACCCAGCGTGCTCCAGTCGCACTGCGCTTGCTTCGCCGGCGGCGTTGCGAAGCGGATTTCCTCGGAGACCGGATCTTTCGCCGGTCGCAGGCCGCGAGCGAAGTCGCGCACGGTTGGGTAGGGCACGTCGAGGCCGCGGCGTTTGAGATCGCGCGCGAGCTGGGCCGCCGGCACGCCGGCCGCGAGACGCTCGCGCATCCAGTCAGCGTGCTCCTCCAGCCGCGAGCGCCGTCGCCGTAGCGTGACGGTGGGCTCGGCGGCGGCATTCCGGAGCTTCCGCGCCGTCTTACGGTCGATGCCCAGGTTCGCCGCAACCCGCGGCAGCGGCACGCCTTGTGCATCTTGGATCTCCATAATCCCCTTACGATTGGAATGGCCCTCCTCTCGGCTTGCAGGCAGATTGGAGGGTTCTGTTCGTTATTGGGTGGGAATTTTTACACCGTCGGAAGTGGGGATTTTTATACCGTCACCGACACATGAACTATAAACGCTTCCGGCGGCTCTATCGGCTTGCAAATCTGCAGATAGCGCGGCGACGCAGACGCAGCCGGGCAAAGTATGTGCGCGGAGGCCTCTTCGTCGGGCGGAACGGCCGAACGACATTTGGACCATGGATTTTGTCTCCCATCGGCTTCTTCACGGGCGTGTATTTCGCTCCTTGACGTTGCTCGATGAGCGAAGCCGCTACGCGTTGGCCGTCGACCCGGCATTCTCATACCCGAGCGCGTCGGTTGTCCGGACGATTGATGAGGCAGCACGCGAACACGGCTATCCGAAATCCTTGCGCATTGACAATGGCCCCGAGTTCATCGCCTCTGCGCTCGAAACGTGGGCGCACGAGAACCGCGTCGAGCTGCTGTTCATCCAGCCCGGTAAGCCAACCCAAAACGCATTCATCGAGTCATTCAACTCCCGTGTTCGCGATGAATTACTCATGCCAAACCGATTTCGGACGATCTTCGAGGCACGGGTGGCAGCAGAGGCCTGGCGTCGATCATACAACGCCGGTCACCCGCATAGCGCACTCGATGGGATGACGCCCGAGGAATTTCTATCACGCTTCGAAAATACGCCCGCTCTACAGAAATCACTGGCCGCATGACGGGGCCTAGCCCACGGACGCGACATTGCCGGGCATACGCTAGTGGGCCCATCTAAGATGCTTCGCGTGAGGGATGCCCCTCCTAAGGCCTAACGAGGCGTGTCCTCGAACTTCGCGAATCTGCATACCCTACCAATTTTGAGAAACCCGCTACCGTCGCACGCGCCCGACTCACTGCACACTTGCGATATCATAGGCCCCGACCCCATCGGCCAAGCTCAAATCGTGGGCTTTCGCTGCCCTCCCGATTTTGGAGTAAGAGCAATTAGCAAACCGCCCACCAACCACGAAAGTAGTCCCCGTGGTGCCGGTGTTGTATGCAGGTTAGCTCGCGTAGCAGCGAGTTGGGCCTCGGTGGATGCGGTTTTTGCGCTCCTCCTCAGCGGCGCTTGCGCACTTATAACCACGGCACGGGGGGTGCCGGCTTTGCGGCAGGACTGGAATTGGCCGATCCATGCGACCGAAGTCCGCCACTTCCTCTCGCTATCATGGAGCGCATGGGCTCCCGGGGGGCTCGGGGGGGCGGCCCCCTACCCCGCAAGTTACCTCATCGCTATACCGTTGGCGATATTCCTAAATATTGGCGGAAGCGGCGTTTCGGTTTTTGCGTTTATGGTCGTTGTTGGGGCCGCAGTGACATTTGGTGCATTGTCGATAATCAAACTGCGCAAACACAGCGCCATGACGTCTTTAGGCCTTATGGCATTTGCCTTATTCAACCCCTGGGTATATACCGAAACCATCGCTGGTCATACTGCAATGGTCCTTGCCTACGGCCTGACTATGTTCGTAATAGCGGAGCTAATTTCCAGAAGCCCTCGATGGCAGCTCGTGGCGTTAAGTCTAATTGCAATGCTCACACAGCTACAAATATTCTGTTTTGCGTATTTGTTAACTGCAGTAAAAATACGTGAGCGAAATGTATGGAAAGCGCTCGTTGTCACACTGATAGCGGCTACCCCAATAATCATCGGGGTCGTTTTGAACTGGGGTGCGCTTAGCGCAATTCCTTATACCGTCGCTTGGCAAAAAACCCAGTCGATCGCGCCGGATCGGATACTGTTTCTGAGTGGCTACGCGGCCGGGTATGCGAGACCAATCGCTGGCTGGGCCGTCGTTTCATGCTTCCTGATTGCCGCATGCGCTGTCCTTGGGTTGCTCGCTGCTTGGCGGAGCGGGAAGCGCGAGGGTAGCGATGTCTTTCTTGTGCTTACGGCGGTGGCTGTTTTGGTAGTAATTGTCACGGGAACTAAGGGGATTGCTGCCGGCTCATACACCTATCTCGTGCAACGCTATCCAGTAACGGGGCTAGTGCGAGAGCTCTATGATTTAGTCGGATATATAGCAATCGCGTACTTAATTCTTGCTTCGTACGCACGGCGGGGATGGTTGCTGTCCGCGTTTGCTATAGGGGCGGGGGCTACGGCCGTCGCCGGTTGGATTGCATATCCTCCGGCAAAATACTTTGTCCCGGCTGCCTCTGTCCCCGCCTTGCATTTCAGCGCGCCGTCGAATTCGCGATTCGCGCTATTCCCACCTTTTCAACCGTTACGGTTTGGGCCTGCCGGGTCGGGAGCAGATCCGGATGTATATCCGCGCGCCAGAAACGTCACGCCCCTCAACACCTACTTAATTCAGTATCCTGCTGCCGCTGCGCTATTGTCGTATCTGCACGACGGTAGCACTACTGACCTATCGGCACTTAGCGTTTCGACGATCGTAAAGCGCCCTTATTTTAAGAGCAATAATAGAAGCTTAAAAAACCAGCTGGGTGGGAATTTCCCACATATTCGCCCTGCTAAAACGGAAATGACAATAGGCATTCCCTACATACCAGAGCTTACCTTAATGGGTACTCCGCGGGTGGGTGCCATTGCGTCTGTTCTTGGATCCGGCAACGTGTTTTTTGGCGACGCGAAGATCTCCCGAGCACTTCCGGAATGGAGAAGCCTCCCAGATTATACTGGCGTGACGGCGCCGAATTCAGAAGTCAATCCAGCGCGTGGGTGGGTTGATGCGAGGTTTGCCTTTCAAACGAACCTAAACGTCGCTCAGTGGCTTGGGGGCGCTGCAACCTCTTCAAGGGTCGCGCGGCTCCAAATTCCTGCTGAGGGGAGCCTTTTAGTTTATGTTAGAGGCTCTTTATACGATGAAAAAGGCAGGATGATTTCCGGCGATACCCATGGTTATCGCTGGGTGCGCGTACCCCGTCACCCAATAAACGTCCGGTGCTCCGGCTTTTGCGTTGTTGTCGGCGGAGCGAATCGTTTTCCCAGCATGACCAATAATCCACCAGTCAACACTTACAGCGGGGTTCCATTTAAGGCGCTGTTCCCATGGTTGGTGCTAGCAAACGTCCCGCCCCACGCGGCTGGTGCACTCCGTTATAACGTTACATATAGTCGTGGGTGGTTCGCAAATATGGGCGACAGATGGCTGCCACATGTGCGTCTGGATGAGGTTGTTAATGGCTGGCTCGTTCCCCGCTCCAATAAGTCGGCCACGTTGGTTTTAATAAACTTTGTAGCGGCGGTCCAGGAACTGTTCGAACTAGTTGGGCTCGTCGTGGTTATTTGGCTCGTTATCAGCACCGTTCAATCGAGGACGACGCCGAGCCATACGCCGCCCGGCGATCTAAAATAAATCCCAAGGCCGACTCTGTGCCCGGGTTGTCGTTAGTGCAGGTTAATGGCTCCGGTGTGAGCGCCGCTCATGGCGGCCTCGCGTATCGACGAAATTGTGTTTTCGACCTCGGCGCTTGCTGCAAGTCCGGCGGCCAGGGCAAGGCGCTGATTCTCCTCGACGCCGGGTTCTCCGCGCAGTGGCACTAACGTCGCGCCCGCGCGCGCAGCGAGCAATCGAGAGGCCCCCCCGTAGTCGTGGAGTACCGTCCGTGTCGCCCTGATTGCGCTTGCAATGGCTGCGTACTGCCAGCGTGGCGCTGGAAACGGGAGTACTAGGAGATCGTAGCCACGGTGTTTCAGTGAGAACGCGCAAAGGACGTCACGAATTTTTCGATCAAGCGAGGGAATTTGGATAACGTCGCGGACGCCTTCGAGGGCGCGGGCGTATTCGGCGACTGGCTCGAGCATGGTAAGGATATCCAGCTCAGCTCCGCTTTCGATTGCTGCGCGCAAAATCGGGCTAGCGGTAAGCGCGTCGCCGAGTCCAGGAAGCAGTGGGACGAGAATCCTCAATGGGTCGCTACCGGATCGTTATGCTCGGCTGAATCGTCTATATGCGGTATTCCTGAGTCATACGCGATTGCGGGGCGGTGCCGTTCCCACTTCGCCATGATGCGATCGTAATAACCTGTTATTCGCGACCTCCAGAAAATACCGGCCGTGTCCAAAATGCAGCGAATTCCCGCACGAAATCGAAGCCGGGATATCTCGCGCCGTGGCGTGATCGAAACAGGGGCCTCGATTATCCGAAGGCCGCAGCGGTGCGCCATCACGAGCTGCTCGAGGTCGAATGCAAACTGCTTCACCAGTACTTTGGCGAATACTGGCGAGCATTCCATTCGACGGAATATCTTCAACCCGGTCTGCGTGTCTCGAATCGGCAGGCCAAACAGCAGGCGCACGCCCTTGTAATAGGCTTTGCTAATGACTTTCCTATGCCACGGATAGCGGACCCGTGACTGTGGATGCCATTTACTACCGACGAGAATATCGGCCTCTCGGGCTGCCATTTCGGCTGCGAGCAGACGTAACTGTGACGGGTGAATATCGAGATCTGAATCGAGCATCGCAACGAGCGTACCGCGCGCAAACCAGGCGCCGGTGAGGAACGCTTTCCCTTTGCCACGGTTCTCGCCGAGAGCGATGACTCGGACCACCTCGGGATGCGCGCTGCGCGCCCGCTCGCAGGCGACAACGGTTTCGTCGCTGCTGCCGTCGTCGACGACGATCACTTCGAATGAACTCGACCAACACGAAAGCTCGGCAACCGTTGTTTTGACGCTTGCTTCGATTCGTTCGGCCTCGTTATAGGCCGGCATTACAACCGAAATCGCCACCTCGTTCGAGTCGCGTACTCCGGCCAGGTCCTCGTTTGGTAGCATTTGTGAGGTACTCCGGAGACGGTGTGTATTCGGTGCTTGCGTGCCACCCGGAGGTTCCCCTCCCTTGCGGGCGTATCGAGATGCGAGCGTGGTGGCGGTGCAGCCCCTCGATACGATGGCTTCGCCATCTACTCGGGGTGACAGCGGGAGGCGCCCCTCGATGCGGGCGCTAACGCGCCCTACTCGGGGTGACAGAACCTCCTACGCGGGAGCGACAGATTATATCGAATGTCGTATAATATTGCTGTGCCATATAGTATACCGAATATTGGAGCGGCGATCCGCGCGGCTCGACTTGCCGCCGGGTTGAGCCAGAGCGAGCTCGCCGCCCGTGCAGGGGTTACGCAGGCAAGCATCTCCCTCGTCGAGGGCGGGGCCGATCTACGCGTCTCGCGGCTCCAGCAGATCGCGGGAGCGCTCGATCTCGTCCCGACGCTGCTTCCGCGGAAGGCGCTCGGCCTGGTTGAGGGCGTGATCGCGAGCCTGCCGTGATCCGCACGCTCGAAGTTCGGCTCGGCGCCACGCTCGTCGGGCACCTCACGAATCTCCCCGACGATTCAACCGTCTTTGCCTTCTCGCCGGAGTATCGCGAATGGCGCGAGCGTCCCGTGTTGAGCCAAAGCTTTCTCGATGATTCCGGCGATCTTCTCGAAGCGCACGTGCACGCACGTCGGCTCGCTCCGCCGTTTTTCTCTAACCTTTTGCCCGAAGGTGGTATGCGCACCATTATCTCGGAGCACTTGAATGTTTCGAAAGAGCGCGACTTTCCGTTGCTCGCCTATCTCGGCGGCGATCTCGTCGGTGCCGTAACGCTGAGCCCATCCGAGCCGCTCGCACCAGTTCCGGGAGATGCGCTCACGTTCTCGCTTCCCGGCGTTCAGTTGAAGTTGAGCGCACTCCTCACCGAGGCCGATGCATTGACGATTCCCGTTCACGGCAATGGCGGCGACTGGATCGTGAAAGTCTCTTCAGGCGCCTATCCCGGCTTAACCGAGAATGAATTTTCGATGTTGGAACTCGCGCGACGATCGGGTATCGAGGTGCCGGAAACCAAACTTATCTCGCCCACGAACATAGCAGGGTTGCCGCCTGAGTTTGCAGCAGCGGGTGCCGCGTTTGCGATTCGGCGCTTCGATCGCAGCCCCGATGGTGGTCGCATTCACGTCGAAGACTTCAATCAAGTCTTCGTGCAATTTCCGCACGACAAATATAAGAACCATAGCTACGGCAATATGGGACGCCTGCTGACGCGCCGTGCCGGATTCGTGCACGCGCGCGAGTTCGTACGGCGCGTCGCCTTTAATGCGACGATCGGCAACGGTGACATGCACCTAAAAAACTTCTCGCTCATCTACCGAAACGGTCGCGACCCGGAACTTGCGCCGGCGTACGACTACGTCAGCACGCTCGTCTATCCGTCGCTCGATCATCGCCTCGCCTTGTCGTTCGGAGATTCGAAGGAGCCGGATATCTACCAGCGCGATCGCATTCGCCGCTTCGCCCAAACCGCGGAGCTTCCGGTAAAGCTCATCGCACGCGATATCGCCGATACGATCGAGCGCACGCATGCCGCGTGGCACGGCGCAACCGATCTCCCGATGCGGGAAGAACATCGCGCGATTGTGGGCGCGCACATCGACCGTTTTGCCGCCGCCGCTAGCCGCTCCGAGTAGGGCAGGCTGTCACAGCGAGTAGGCGCCGCTCGCCTTAGGCGTGGCGATGCTTCTGAGGGCGACCGCCCTTTCGGGCGTTCGCTCGCACCGCTGCCGATTTTGCCAGCGTCGATCGACGAGCGCCACCGCGGGCGATCTGAGCCGCATGATTACGACGATCGCCGTCGACGCTGCACGTGCAATTATTCGCGAGCATGAAATAACCGAGATCAACGCCACAACGCGTGCAACTTTTTACGCAGCCCTCCTGGAGACAGCGGAAAATCCTGCGCTCGCCGACCTCTTTTCGCAATCGCCGCCCGAAGGCTACGACTTCTAAATGCCGGTCGAAGCGCTCGACGCCGTGCGAGGTTTATGGGTATTACACGTTCGTTCAGCATACCTATCGCGACAGCGAGATGGATCCGACGACGGCGCGCGCGCTTCACGTCAAAAACTTGGGAACGATTCCCACCATTCTTCTCGGTCAACTTGGCGTGAGCTCGGCGCATCAAGGAAAAGGCGTCGGGAGTGCATTGCTGCGCGACGCGCTCCGCCGCGCGCTGCACGTCGCACTGAGTATTGGTGCCGTCGCAGCCCTCACCGATCCCATCGATGACGCCGCTGCGGCGTTCTATCGGAAGTACGGTTTTCGACCGCTCCCGAAACAAGAACCGCGTCTGCTCATCCCGACGAGTCAATTAGCACGATACAACCACGATATCGTTTCCGCGTTCAAAAATAGATCGTCGGCGATCGAAATTCCGTACGGGCCGCAAAACTTCTCCGCCTGATCTGCCGACTACGCGTGCACGGCAGCGCGAGGACGAATGTCGCGTTGGATATCCTCAGCCTTTGCATCGGCCGCGATCGCAAGATCGTATTTGCCCTGCAAGCGTATCCAAAATTCAGGAGTTGTCCCAAAATAGCGCGAAAGCCGAAGCGCCGTCTCGGCCGTCAAAGAGCGGCGAGCTTTGGTGATCTCTGAAATACGCGAAACCGGAACACGCAACGCCAATGCAAGTGCATGAGCGCTCATCTCAAGAGGCTTGAGGAAATCTTCGAGCAGAACTTCACCGGGGTGCGTCGGGGTAACTCGGTGTTTCATGTATCCTCTGTATCTACGTTAGTGAAAATCGCCAATCTCTACATCGTGCGCGTTCTGTCCATCCCAACGAAAGCGGACGCGATGCCTTTCATCGATGCGAATTTGCCAGGTATCTCCCAAAAGTTTCTTGAGTTTATTTCCCGGGGGAATAAGTAGTTCGTCGATCCGGTCGACCACATCGAGTTGGTCGAGCTTTCGAAGTGCCGCTTTCGCATAACCGGCGAGGCGTTTAGATGCAACGCGGTGTTCGAAGAGATCCCTAGCGTCGTCATCTTTGAAGCTCGCGATCACCGTTCGAAGTGTAGCCCGTGAAGCAGTGACCGTCAAGCGGTAGGCGCAGTGCAGAACGAGCGTCCCCTCGATACGCCCCCTTTGGGGGCTACTCGGGGTGACAGGGAGCGGCTACTCGGGGTGACAGGGAGCGGCTACTCGGGGTGACAGGGAGCGGCTACTCGGGGTGACAGGGTTGCTCCGGGCAGGTACGATGGCGGGGTATGGAACTGCGGATCGATCCCTCCGTCGTCGCGGCGTGCCGCGCGCTCGCCGCTCGCATCGCCCGCCCGGTCGAGGATTTTATCGCGGCGCACTCCACCGTGGCGGTGGAGCGCTCCGTGCTGCGCCTGCTCGGCGTCGACGGCGTGAACGGCGAGGAGATTCCGCTCCCCAACCTCATCGTCGATAGCCTGAGCCCCGAGCAGCGGGCGCAGGGCGTCGCCCTCGCCTTCGGGCGGGCGCTCGCCGAGAGCGGGCTCGAGCCCGCAGCCCTCGCCGGCGAGATCGCCGCCGGGCGCACGGAGCTCGCCGCCTAC
>CABS01000013.1_pt1 | contig 18408 bp, 17 predicted proteins | sample 344768 | NCBI WGS metagenome assembly CABS01 (sample SAMEA3138346, study PRJNA38045) | mine drainage metagenome | isolation source: Carnoules arsenic-contaminated mine drainage | place: France:Carnoules | collected 21-May-07 | reverse complement strand
TTGAAGACGCGCAACGACACGTTGACCAGGACGAAGCGGCCCGTTTCGCGGACAAAATGCGCAAAGGGAAAGGCTTCGATCTCAATGATTTTAAATCACAAATCCAGCAAATGCGCAAAATGGGCGGCATGGCGGCTTTAATGCAAAAATTACCGGGCACCGCTGGCATGACGCTGCCCGCAGGGGCAGATGAAAAAGCCGTTAACCGTGTGGAGGGCATCATCAATGCCATGACCCCACTGGAACGCCGCAAGCCCGAGATCCTCAAAGCTTCGCGCAAACGCCGCATTGCCGCAGGCTCGGGCGTCACCGTTCAGGAAGTCAACCGCCTGCTCACCCAATTTGAACAAGCGCAAAAAATGATGAAAATGATGTCCAAAGGCGGCATGGCCAAAATGATGCGCGGCATGAAAGGCATGATGCCGGGGACATAAGTGATGGAAGTGTACGTTTATTACCGGGTAAAAACCGGCGACCCGGAAACCACCGCCCTGGTACGCGGCATTCAGGCGCGCTTGGCGTGTCGCACCGGGATACAGGGCCAATTGCTCAAACGTTGCGACGACCCATTGACCTGGATGGAAATTTACAACGACGTCACCGACCTCAACATGCTCAAAAGACAGTTACAGCAGCTCACCGAAGAATTCGACCTCGCCCCGTTTCTGGATGGCGACCGCCATCTGGAGTGCTTTGTATGACACAGAAAAATAGCTATTTGCATTCTAAGGCTGGAAATCTGTCACCAACAACATTGCTGAATTTTTGTGCATGACGGGGTTGGCTAGCCCAGAATCCTGATGGCTCGTTACGTGTGATGGTGATTATTAAATGAAAGTTGAGGTGAGCAACGCTATGTTGGTTTTTGAATTATTAAATTTAGTTGAGATGAAAGAAATGGCTGGATTAACCCTGGGATCTAATGTGAATTCGCTTCTATATTTGCTCGCGGGCAAGATGCCGTTTGTCGCCGGACCTCACCTGAATATTTACAATGCCAACAACTTGCGCTTCCTCGCCCCGATGGGTGTGCGCCGCAGGGTAATCGTGCCGAAGTTGGGCAAGAGATGAGTATGACGCCACAACACGGCGAACGTTTCAATTTTTATAGCCATCTTCTTGGTACGGCGCTTGCGATGGGTGGTGCGGTCGCGCTTATCGTGCTGGCAGCGCGGCAGGGCAATACCTGGAAGGTTGTTAGTTTCAGCATCTATGGCGCGACGCTGCTGTTGCTGTATTTATTTTCTACGCTGTATCACAGCTTGCACGGCAAAGCCAAAGATGTTTTTCGCAAGCTGGATCATTACGCAATTTATCTGTTGATTGCCGGCACTTATACCCCCTTTACCCTGGTGACGCTGCATGGGGCTTGGGGATGGTCATTGTTTGGTGCAATCTGGGGACTGGCGGTGCTGGGGATTGTGGTGGATTCATTATCATGGGGAAAACGCAGAATCCTTCCGGTGATGATTTACCTGACTATGGGCTGGCTGGTCCTGCTTGCCCTGAAGCCATTGCTGAAAGCCTTACCGCCAGCCGGGTTTGCATGGCTCATCGCAGGAGGGGTATTTTATACGGTGGGTGTTGTATTTTTCGCGCTGGATCAGCGAATGAGGCACGGGCACGGCATTTGGCATCTGTTCGTGTTAGCTGGCAGCGCCTGTCATTATTTCGCCATTCTTTTTTATGTGGCATGAAAGGGAAGCATGCAAAATCGTGGGGGGATTACCGTCACAGTCGCCTTGAACTTTGTAAAACAGACGCAGGATTGGCTGATTTATATTACGATTCTACATTACGGCGATTGAAAAAGAAGTTGGTGGCTGCAACAAAACCTTCGACGCTACCGCAATCGAAGGACTGCCCCCGAAAGCGCCAGGCAATTACCTTGCCATTCACGGTTTGGTCAGCAAGGCATCAGTTATCCGCACCTCGCCGTTCGCACCTTAATCTGTGAGTACAGTGAGTGTTATATTTCAGGGCCGACTGACTTGTCATTTATTGTCCTCATCCACGGCCTTTTGCAACATCTCGAAGATACCAGGTATGGCTGAAGTCACCCGGTTCCAGTTTGGAATAAGCGGCGTGGTCATCGGGTTTTCCATGAACACCTGGGCTGCAATCGCGATGGCTCGGGTAAAGGCTTCCACCGCCATGGCCTCTACATGCCGGTCAAATTTTAGTCCATTGATTGCAGCATCCGCTTCGAATTTCATGATCGTATCTTCTGCCTGCCGCAAGTAAGTGACGAGCAAGGATTTGAATAGACCATCCGAAAATACCACGCCTTCCGATGCCAAGGTTCGAAAGATGGATTTGCAAATATCCACCGTCATTTTCATCAAGCCCCTGTTTGCATCATCGGCAGAAAGCACTTGATGTTTGTGATCATAGTTCGTAGCGATATCCACCTGACAAACCCGTCGCGGCGAATAGTTGCGATGCACTTCGGCAAGGGAACCAACCTCCAGCCCCCAGTCCCACGGAATTCTGTTCACCCGTGCCAGGTCAGTAATCATGCAGAATTCACCTGCGAGAGGGTAGCGAAAACTGTCGACAAATGAGAGGAAATCATGCTGTCCGACAAGCTGTTGAAGAGACCTGACCAGCGGTGTCATCAATAACCGGGTAACGCGCCCATTCATTTTATCGGATACGCGGCTGTAGTACCCTTTACAAAACACATAGTCCAGATTGGGATTCGCCACCGGGTAACACAACCTGGCGAGCAATTCGCGGTTATAGGTGACGATGTCGCAATCATGCAGGGCAATAACGTCGGAACGTCCATGCGCGAGTACATAGCCGTAGGCCAACCATACCGAGCGCCCCTTGCCGCGCTCGCCCACATTGAATCCGTTGCGGGTGAAAGTTTCATATATTTCGCTTATTCTCTTACCGTCATTGTGTATGATCTTGATTTCCGTCGATATCGGTGACATAAATTCGCGCACCCGCTGAAAATCTTTCTCCGAGGCTTTGTCCAGGACAAGTATGATTTCATTCAAATACTTTACCTTGGCAAGCTCCTGCACTATTCTCCCCATCGCAGGGCCTTCGAATTCGGAATACAGGGCAGGTAAAACCAGGGCGATAGGCCTGGTCTTGGCGAATTCGTGAAGCTCCGATTCCAGCCGCTCCAGGGAAGGTTTGCCGAGCTGATGCAACGTCGTGATGATTCCGGTCTGGTAAAAATCAGTCATGGCGAGCCCTTGGCTTAAATGTGTTCAATCTCATCTTTAGGTTGTTCGTCCCCATTTTTTGTAATCTCTTTTTCAATTATTCGCCTGGCTGTATCAATGCCGCCCACGCCGAAAGCGATAGCAAGAGCGATCACGATTCCACCAAAAATAATGGAGAAGGCAGCAAACACGATGCTGGGGGCGATCTGAAGTTGTTCCATAACCATTGACAGGATCAGCACGATGAGCAAAGTTTGTATCGCTTCGGCCAGGAGCTTGGCGGAGTGAAAGCCGCTGTTTGCCGCTGCGATCAACACCGCGCGGTTGGCAAACCCAGACAGCATATAGCCGATAATCAGGATCATGGCTGCCGAGAGGATACGCGGTATATAACTGAAGAATTGCACTACCAGATGGTCAATTGCCGGTATCTGGAGGGCACTCAGGCCACTCATCAAAGTAATAATGACCAGCAGTGAATACACGAGCGTACCTAACATCGCAGAAGGCTTGCTCCACAGGTCACCCTTGCGCATGAGCCTGGTAAAACCCTTGCGGTCAGACCAAGCGTCGAAATTAACTGCGGCCAGGAATTTTGCGAGCAAGTGTTTGATGATGAGCGCCAGAATGATGCCGACCAGCAGGATCACCAGCATGGCCAAAAAGTTGGGCACAAACAGCTTGAACTTCATGAGCAAGCCCGTCAGCGGATCGAGTATCAGATTGAGAAAATTTTCCATAGCATACCTCCTTGTGGTTATTTCCAGCTTGTTGCCAGATAGTCCTTGCGGCTTTCAAATTCAATGCAAAGTTTTTCAATTTCCGCATCTGCTTCTTGTTGCCCCATGTCTTTGGCCTGCAAGATGAATGAAGCGGTTTTACCGACATAGAGCGGGGTCATGGATTTGATCAGGTGCTCGATGGGCAATGCTCTTTTGTGGAAGGCGAGTGCATAGTCATAGATTATTCGCGTCCACAAGCCGATGGGAAAATGGAATTCCTCGTCAGTCAGCGTACCCAATCTTTCGACCTCACAAAAATCACCCATACCGAGGATATTCAGCCAGATTTCACCCAGATTCCTCAGCCCTTCACGGAATATGATCAGCATCCGCGCAGTGTTGACGTTGATCGGCTCAAGCCCGACGGTGTACTCAAAACCGAAAGCCGGAACCGGTTCAGAGCCACGTATCGGCATCCACACATCGTGATACGTCTCCATCAGTTCGAAAGTTGCGCTGACCACTTGGTAGAGCATACTGCTCAGGTCGGAACCGGGATCTTTTGCATCGTGGATCTTGGCACCCAGAAACGACTGGGTGACTTTGAAACCGTTTGCAATCGCCGTCGTGGTCATCCAGACATCAATGCCGAAACGTGCGACATCCGTTTGCCACACATCTTTGCCCAGGTAAAATCGCGCCAGGCTTCCCGAAAAACCAAAATCGCCGCCTATGGGCTGGCGCACGCGTCTGCCGTAGAGCGCGCGGGTGAGCGGATAGACAATACTATTGGTGATGGTGCCGTCGAATTTGTGCCGATGATACAGTGGTGAAACGTAATCGAAGCCGTCATTCAATACTGGCGCCACCAAAAGTTCGATCCACTCTGGGGTAATGCTCCTGAGGTCTGAATCAACGACGACGCAAGCTTTTGCATTCAGCAGCCCGGCGATCTCGAAAATACTATGAAAGGCGCTGCCTTTACCGGGAATACCCGTATAGGGGAATACAATCTTGGTGATGGGCGATACACGGTGGTGCAAAAATATGGCGTTGAAATTTTCAAACGAGGCGTTGTGCACCACATCGCTGGTGCCATCACTGGAGCCTCCATCTGAATTGACGATCACCGCCTTGTGCTCAGGAAAGTATTTTGCCAGCCCTCCTTGCACCGCCCGCACCACATGTCCGATGGTGTGGGCGTTATTGTAGCTGGGAATGCCGACGACGATCTCGGCCTGACCTATGCGTTCAATCTGTTGAGCTACTTCCGCTCTGAAGGTGGCGGTCTTCATTTCTGTAAACCTCTTGAAGAAATCATTCCTGCTGCACGGGCACTCGTTCTTCTATAAAAATATTCTTTGACGAGTTGACAAATTAACATCTGTATTTACCCCACGAAAGGTTCATCTGGCTGTAATAACACAATCTGCATATCCATTACGTTGGTGCCGGTCGGTCCTGTTTTGAGGTGAGTGTGTGCATCGGCCATGGCGTCGAATTGCTGAAAGAAAGTATAGGAGTCATTTTGGTCGAGATGGTGAAGTGGTTCTATACCCAAATTCCGCGCACGCGTTGCCGTGCTTCCATCAACCACTGCACCTGCGGCATCGGTCGGTCCATCGCCGCCATCAGTTCCCGCAGATAAAAGCGACACTCCCCGAGTGCCCTCGATTTCCAGAGCAAAGGCCAAGGCAAGTTCCTGATTCCTGCCGCCTTTACCGGCACCGCGTACGGTGACGGTGGTTTCACCGCCGAACAGCAGGCAGCGTTGCTCGCCCGGTTGCATCACTGCTAGTTCGGCACGTGAGATTTGCGCCAGAAAACCTGCTGCATCACGCGCTTCGCCTTGAAGAGTGGCGGAAATCATTTTCGCATTATACCCAATTTGCCCTGCCTTTCTTTCTGCAGCGTTCAGTGCCTGACGATTGCTGGCAATTATCACACTGTGTGCTTTACCCCGACAGGGATCATTTTCTTTCACGGTTTCCGGTTCCTGTCCGATGATGCCACGTTGCAGATAGTCTGCTACACGCGACGAAAGTTTCTTCTGCAAGCCATATTTCGTGATCACCGCCCATGCCTCGGCATAAGTTGAGTTGTCATATGCCATTGGCCCGGATGCGATGACATCGAGCGGATCGCCGATTACATCGGAGACTATCAACGTGATCACCTGCGCCGGATAGACTGCCTGCGCCAGCCTGCCGCCCTTAACCAGGGATAGATGTTTGCGCACTGCGTTCAGTTCATTAATAGATGCCCCCCTTCTCAGCAACAGTTCAGTCGTATCCTGCTTGTCTAGCAGCGACAACCCCGTGGCGGGCGCTACCAGCAGCGCAGACGCACCACCCGAGAGTAGGCAAATGAGCAGCGTCTTTTCATCGGCGGCATTCGCCATTTTCAGGATACTTTGTGTACCCACTATTCCGGCCTCGTTCGGAACGGGATGCGCCGCCTCCACTTGTTTGATCATGGATAACGGCGCCGTGTGACCTTCCTTGACCACGATCAGCCCGGCTGAAATCTTTTTGCCGAGCAGTATCTCGATGGCTTGAGCCATGCGCGCCGTGGCCTTGCCCGCACCGATCACAACGATGCGCTCATACGCTGCAAGGTCGTACTTTGCACCGCCCACCTGTAATTGTCCGTGGTCGACTTTGACCGCACTGAGTACTGCGTTGTACGGATCGACTGCCGCCAATGCGGCATGGAAAATAGCATGCATATCTTGCCTGTTCACACATGACGCTTGCACCAGCAATTGCAACACGGTTTCATTCCAGCCAGCAGGACCTGGCAGTCGCGTCTTCTGTAGACCTGGGATTTCGATACGTGCATCACAACTTCCGTCTACATGCCTGACCAGCACAGCGCGATCCACCGCCTTCAGCATCGGAAGATCGTTCAGACTATCACCCAGACCAATGCTTGTGACCGTGCCATACTGCTGTTCGTAGAGACTTTTCAAGATGTTTACGGCACGTCCCTTATCGTGATCGCCCATGATGTGAAAGATGCGTCCTTGGGTCCAGCGCAGGTTTATCGATTCAATCGCGTGCAGGAAGCGCTCATTGGGCGCGCCTTCAAATATGAATGGTTCTTCGAAATCGCGCTGTTTCGCCAAGCGGGCTTCTGCCCGGGGAAGCCCGGTTAATTCGGCAACCTCCTCATTGCTCATGTCGGCAAAACCCCGCACTTGAACCGGAAACCGTTTTCGCAGACGTGCGAAATGGTACAGGATGTCCACATAAGGGGTGCCAAGGGTGATGACCGAGTAACCATTCAGCACCTTGGCTTCGACTGGCACGGAAAAATATCCCTGAGGGATAAAAATTCCGCCGCCATTTTCAGAAATGAACGGATGTCGGTTATTCAGGAGTTGGCGGTATCTCACAATCTCCGCACGTGTCTTGCTGGAACAAAGAATCAGCGGAATACCACGATCCTGAATTAGTTTCAGGGCAGGCAACGCATTTTTAAAGGAGTAGCTCTTCGAGTCGAGCAAGGTTCCGTCCATGTCGGTGAAAAGGATCATGTTCTGCATTCGCTTCCTCAGTTGGTATTGTGGAGGACAAGCTGCCAGTTATGAGCCTGAAGTACTCATTTGGCATTCTACTCGGCGAATGACCGATCCACATTTCATTGCAGCAATTCGACTGACCCAGTTTGGACCATCCGCAACTGGCACGAAGTGATCCCCCAACCACTCAGCCATACAGCGGACAACAAAATACTGGTTAAATATACCATGTAATGCCCGCTTAATTTTAACCCCGGACAATGGCCTAAAGTAATCTCACTGAAATAATTATCAAAGTGATTCTTATCATCACACGAGGAGTCTGCCATGAATGCCTCTCAACATCCCGAGCCATGACATAAGGGCAAACTGATTGGGCAGAAGCCCCCACTAAAATTAAAGGACATTTGGGCGATTTGCTTCCAACTTCAGTTGGGCAAGCGCGTCAGAGGCCTCGCGTTATTCAATCTCACCATCGACAACAAGCTACGTGGTTGCGATTTGATTGAATTTCGCGTGCACGATATCGCCCAGGGTTGCTAATCAGTGTTTAATTTTTTCCCATGATTCAGCGCGTATTTTCCAGCGCTAAATTTCAAAAATTGCCTATAATATAAGCATTCTAAAAGTTTTTACAGTGTGCTTATTTTGTCATAAAGTGGAAATTTTGCGCGGTGTTTGACAGGACAAGAAATCCAACCAACATCACCTTATGAATGGATGCGGTCGCAAAACCAATTTTCAACCTGGAAGACGATTCCCTCACCAGTATCGCTCAACCGCAAGAATGGTCCAAGCCAAACCCAGATTGCAAATAGCCGAAAAACTTTCTAAAGCATCTTGTTTAACAAGTATTTTATAAATTAACGTGGCCAGTCATTACTGTTTTTCCCCCAGTACCGTCGCGCGCAGCCGGCTCGCTGCCCCCACCTGTTTTTCAACGGCTTTATCCCAATCTGAACTCACCCATCCATTGAGATGTTTCAACGTCAACTCACCGAGTGCTTGAATCCATGCCGAATTTTCATTGAGTGCCGGAATATAATGGAATTCGCCGCCGCCAGCCGTAATGAATTCGTTTTTGACTTCGATGGCAATTTCTTCCAAAGTCTCAAGGCAATCCGCTACAAATCCAGGACACACCACATCGACTCTGCGGGTTTTGGCATGACCGAGTTCAGCCAGTGTCACCGCTGTATAGGGTTTAAGCCATTCAGCACGACCAAAACGAGACTGAAAGGTGATGCGGTACTCATCTGCAGACAGGCCCAGCGCTTCAGCCAGCAAACGCCCCGTTTTATGGCATTCACAGTGGTAAGGATCACCTTTGTCCAGGGTATAACGTGGCACACCGTGGAAACTCATCACGAGGATGTCAGGCCGTCCCGTTTGCTGCCAGTGTTTTTTAATGTGGTTGGCCAGTGCAGCAATATAACCGGGGTCATCATGAAAGTGTTTAATGGTTCGCAATTCGGGCTGGTTACGTTTCCCCATAAAATAACGGCACACATCGTCCATCGCTGAAGCGGTGCTGCTGGCGGCATATTGTGGATACAGGGGCAAGCACAGAACACGATCACAACCTTGTTCGCCCATGCGACTTAATACACTGTCTATAGATGGATTACCGTAGCGCATGGCGTAATCCACCACAAAAGGAGATTTGACGCGTTCACCTAACCAGCCCTGCAGTAGTTTGGCCTGTTTTTCTGTATGAAAACGCAAGGGAGAACCCTCGTGCGCATCCCAGATGCTGGCATATTTTTCAGCAGATTTTTTGGAGCGTGTTGGTAAAATGATGCCATTCAGTATCAGCCACCACAGCACTCGCGGAATTTCAACCACACGCGGATCAGACAGGAATTGCTTGAGATAAAGTTTCACAGCCTGCGGCGTCGGCGCATCAGGCGTGCCGAGATTGATTAATAATATGCCGGTTTTGGCCACATTGCCATGCGTATAGTCTGGTTCTTTGCGATAGTGACTCATGGTGTGATCGAAGGTAAACCAGATGGTGAAGAATCGGGTTTGCCCGACGCCGCAGACCCTATCAGTGCAGCCAAATCTTTCAGCACCTCATTCGCGTGATTCTGTGCATTAACCCCGGTATAAACCCTGACAATTTTCCCCTGGGGATTGATAATGAATGTGTTGCGTCGGGCAAATCGAACCAGAAACAGATTGGTCAACGAACCATAACGTGCCGCCACGACGCCCCCCTGATCCGCCAACAGCGGAAAAGACAAATGATGTTTCTGGGCAAATTGCGCATGGCTGTCAGCATCGTCCACACTCACCCCCAACACCGCAGCACCCATGGCGTGAATCTGCGCCATGTCATCACGGAAAGCACACGCTTCAGTGGTGCAATGCGGGGTATTGTCTTTGGGATAAAAATATAACACCACCCACTTCCCGCGGTAATCAGCAAGCCGCTGAAGCTTGCCATGCTGGTCTGTCAAAGAAAAATCCGGTGCATCCTGCCCCACTTTGGGAAGATCTGCCGCATGGCTGCTCCGCAACCACATCAGACCAAGCAACAAACCAACCACAATTAAATAAATTTTCAAAACCTGTATCCCCTCTTTTTTACCTGCTCAGCACTGGGTAAAACCGGTATGGCGCGCTTAAAACAGGATATGCGCCAGGCAACTCGACCATCACAAATTCAGCGACTTTCTGTCAGCCCTTTATGTCGCCACACAGCACGTAACAAAAAAGGTCGAGAATTAATCTCGACCTTTTTAACTGGGTGGCGTCTCTTAAATAAATATTTAAACTTATTGTTTTATATTTAATTTATCAACAACGCCATTCGGAGCCCTCCGAAGATCACCCCGGTAAAAACGATGTGACAACCTTTTTTGTTGATGCGCAAGATTAGATCGGAATTATATACACGTTGCGCTCATTTATGCTTGATATTTTCCAGGCATCACAACACCCTTGTTACCCAGGCGCAAGGGTGTAAAAATGGTTATTCAGCCAGACACGCCTCTGCCAAACGGCGCCTTTTGAGTACGGAAATATTATTTAACGACCATATCGCAGCATTGATGCGAGTAGTAATTACCACATTCAAACTGATGATGGCATAATGCCAGCAGTACCTGGCACTCATTATTCACTTAACAAGGATGACAACATGAACAAATCAGAACTGATTAGCATTCTAGCCACAGAAGCCGATGTCACAAAAGTTGTAGCAGAAAAAGCCTTGAATGCCATCACCCAAAGCATTACGGGGGCACTTAAAAACGGTGATGACGTCACTTTGGTCGGCTTCGGTACATTCAAAGTCAGTAAACGTGCGGCGCGTATGGGTCGTAACCCCAAAACAGGCGAACCGCTGGAAATTGCTGCGTGTAATAGTCCCAGTTTTAGTGCAGGCAAAACATTAAAAGAAGCCGTAAATTAATCGCACTTGTTTGTAAATGTAACCATGGCAGCCTTTGCGGTGAAATTGCACCGCAAAGGTTTATTGGTGCAACAAATTGGTTTTACAGGAACCGGTCTGCTGGGAATTTATCGCTCAGGCTTATTTCGCAGCAGGTTGCTGTTCGCTACTTGGCAATAAATGGGTATTGAATATCCCTTATAATCAGCCCCCTCATCTTTGGTAATACGGCACAGAATGCCGGTCCGACAAGACAAAGATGAGGGTCATGAGTTGTCTAAAATCGAGCTAGATGAATGCAAAAACATAATATTTTACGCTATAGTCTCATTGTGTTAATTGCTGCCTGCAGTGTCTTGTCAGGGTGCGCCGTGATTGCCGTGGCCGATGCAGGTGTCAGTATCGTCGCAACAGGCGTATCTACCGCCGTATCACTGACTGGCGATGTCGTTAAGGGCGTTGCAAAAACCGTGACCCCTTAATATAGGCAAACAGATGGCTGCTTTGGCAGCTAACGAAGAAAACGGCGTTCATCCAACATGATGACAAACCTTGCTATATATCACTTACCCCCTCAAACCAGGATTTGCAAGCGCTCCTCCTACTTCGCGCGATGATCAGTGGACAGTGGGGGTGATCACCCAATTTTGACGGTCTGATTTTCATGTTTGGTGATGGTCATTCTTGCTAAATTTATGCATCACTGCGGCACGTACAATACCTTACTCAAAACACAAGTAAACAATAAAAACCCCAAGAAGCATTATGCTTGTCGGGGTTAGTTATTTCTTGAGATTTCTTGAAACCAGAAAATGGTGGTGGGGTCGCCGCCAGGTTCAAACCGCGTCTGTAATGCAGTTTCGGAAATGTGCAGGTTAACGCGTAACACTTCTAAATCAGCACGTTACTATCATCCGCCATCCTGGTATTCGCCCTCAATTGGCGCTGCCCACATATTCCGATCGGCCATCAGTTCGATTCCCATTCGCGCAATCGAACCCGCGTCCGCAATCGTGTCGTGCGGAGATTAGCAACTATAATCGCCGCATATTTCGCGGTAATTGACTTGCACTTGCGGTGAATGGGCCTCATAATCTCCGCATGAATAGCGGGGATTACAAATACATCTGGCAGGTCAGCGACTGGCCGAACTGGCGCTTCGACCTAGCGGCGTTGGCTGAACACATGGCCGAGGTCAGTCGCGCCCAGGGACTGTTGATGGGCCGTTTGGCCGACGTGGGCATGGCCCTGCGCGATCAGGCGAGCCTAGCGGCACTGACCGAGGACGTGGTCAAGACCAGCGAGATCGAGGGCGAGCCACTCAATGTCGAATCGGTGCGTTCGAGCATCGCGCGCCGATTGGGCGTGGACATCGGCGCCTTGGCCCCGGCGGATCGGCACGTCGAAGGCGTGGTCGAGATGGTGCTTGATGCCACCGCCCACTGCCAAGCGCCAATGTCGCGGGAGCGGCTGTTCGGCTGGCATGCCGCGCTGTTTCCTACTGGCTACTCCGGACTTTCCAGGATCAAGGTCGGTGCTTGGCGTGATGATGCTAACGGGCCGATGCAGGTGGTGTCTGGTCCCATCGGCCGCCAGCGGGTGCATTTCGAGGCGCCGCCCGCCGATCACCTCGAGGCCGAAACCAGCCGTTTCCTCGATTGGGTGAACGGTGCATCGAACGAATCGCCGCTGCTCAAGGCCGGGCTTGGTCACCTTTGGTTTGTCACGTTACATCCGTTCGACGATGGCAATGGCCGTATTGCCCGGGCCATAGGCGACCTGCTGCTGGCGCGTGCCGATGGCAGTCCACAGCGGTTCTACAGTTTGTCGGCGCAGATCCAGCGCGAACGCAATGCCTACTACGACATCCTGGAGCGGACCCAGAAGCGGTCGATGGACGTCACCGAGTGGCTCGTCTGGTTCCTCGATACGCTTCACCTCGCCGTTAACCAGGCACAGCACAAACTCGATGCCGTACTGACCAAGACTCGGTTCTGGCAGCGGTGGGCGACCATGCCGTTAAACGAGCGACAGGTGAAGTTGATCAACAAGCTGCTCGACGGCTTTGAAGGCAAGCTCACCAGCAGCAAGTGGGCGGCCATTGCCAAGTGTTCGCCGGATACGGCTCTACGCGACATCAAGGATCTGCTTGAGCGGGGCGTGCTGCGGAAATTGGATGCGGGTGGGCGTAGCACCAGCTACGAGCTGAACGATCTACTGGAGTAGCGGCGTTTCCTGGAATTGCCTTGACTTGAGGGCAAAACAACGCCTTCATGGACTCCTGCCAACACATTAGCAAGGAGACCAAGATGGACGTCGTTCACTTTAATCAAAAACAACTGGCCACCCGCTGGGGCATCAGCGATGCCACCCTGGAACGCTGGCGTAGCGAGGGGATCGGCCCAAAATTTCTCAAACTTTGCGGTCGGGTGCTTTACCGCCAGGTCGACATCGAAGCCTATGAGGAATCGTGCTTGACAACATCGACCAAGACCGCCGCGCCTCAGGTCGGTGCCGGTTGAAAAATGTACCGTAGCCATCAGTTTGATTCCCGTTTGCGCAATCGAACCCGTGTCCGTCGTTATCGCGGCTTAAATAGATTTACTGGGAGCAATAGCCAGTTCATTAACAAATCGTCATCTACAAAAATGTCGAATTGTTGAAAACAGCACACATGGTGAACGTCTCGCAATGATGCGCGTACTCACAAGATAACAACGTTCAAATCAGCACCAAGAACGTCTTTTGCCAAGGGCAGGAGGTGATCGTGGTGCGTTAAAAAAATGACTTGCATGCTTTGGGATAGTTCGCCCAATACTTTCAAGCCTGCCTCGGTTCGGCGATCGTCGAAATTAATAAAAAGATCATCGGCGATCAGCGGCATGTTAAATCCCTGCTCAATCTGAATTTCCAGTGCAGCCAGGCGTAGCGCTAGATACAACTGATCCCGTGAACCCTCACTCAACCCGGCGACATCCACTTGTTGACCATCGGGGCGCACTCCGAACAATCGCGGCGCGGACCCATCCGAGTCCACCAGCAAGCGACTGAACGAATCCAGTGTCAGCGTTTTAAATATTGAAGAAGCCTTGGCCAGCATCGGGCCTTGCTTGGTCTCTCGAAACTTTTCCATCGACCATTTGAGGAGCCTTGCCACGGTATGTGTGCGCAGATAACGCTCAACTGCATCGGTCATTCGGGCAACTGCCTCGTGCTTTTGAGCTTCAGCTTTTGCCGCCAGATCTGACCCGGCAAATGCATCAAACGCCACTTTTCGAGCACCATACTGGTGGCTCAAGGTGGACACTTCTTCAAGGATGTCCTCAGCCAGTTGGTTGAGCCGTTCAAGGTCGAGCACCAGGGTTGCAGGATCCTGACCGGACACTTCGGCGCGCAACTGTTCCATTGATAGACCATCAGCGCCAGTCTTCAGATCCATGTCGGCATGTGAAATCGATTTTTCGAGAGCGCGACGCTGTTCAGACCGTGCAATGGCTTCCGCGAGCAGCGAGTCAGTGTCGACATCTGCTGCTGCAAACAAAGGGGCAAGTTGAGCCTGGACAGTGCGCTGGGCCTGGCTAGCTGCATCCAATCCATCGTTTGCTTTTTTTAGCTTAGCTTGCCACTCGGTCCACTCGATTAGCGCGCGCCTTGCTACGTCGAGCCGACTTAGCAACTCGATCGAGATTCCTTCAGCAATCTCGGTATCTAGATCAGGAGCCAGCCGAGCACCCAATTCCTTCGCTGTTCGAGATAGGTCATCTAAATCGGCTTGCATTTTATCGATGCGTTCAGTCTGAATATCGTGAATCTTGATCAAAAGACGATCTATTTCCTCGATAACCTCCAATTCCGCCTCGACTCGATCGGCGAAAACATTATCTGGATAGCCAGCAGATCTTATGCTATCCAGCCATGATGCTTCCCACTCTTGCCAAGTATTGATTGCCGAATCCGCTGCATTTTGGAGCGTAACCAGACTGGCGGTAGCCTCAGCGAGTTGGCTCTCCAGGGTTTTGCGCTGACCTTGGGTCTGGTCAGCCAGAGTAATTTGATCGCGCGCAATGCGAAGGCATTCGGCAAGGTCAGGAGCATCCTCGACATTGGCTTCTGGCTTGATCTGCGCCCATAAAGTTTTGCGAGCAGCTTCGGCGGCATTAATTTTCGCTTTCCTCTGACGTTTGACTTCACCCTGATCATGCAGCAGATCCAGCGCTTTACGTCGCTGTGACAACCAATTAAGAGCCATCTCCCATGGCATTTTTGGCAATCCGCACACATTGGCCAATGCCGTCCACTGGGCATTTCTTTCACTGATTCGATCGAGGGTTGATTGAAGGCGAGACTGCATGGTTTCGAACTCTTGTTCCAGTAGTTCCAATCGTTGAGCTTTGGATTGGCGATCGGCTTCGTGCTGCAATTTATCCAGGCGGGTATCGGATAGTCCATCGGCTTGACTAACATCGCGTTCATAGTCAGGAGCGAGAATCAGCAATTCCTGGGGAGCAGACTTGATTGTATTCCAGCGCGAATCCCGACTAGCTCTGGCTTCGACAACCTGCTCGATTGAAACGGGCTGAAAGGTACGAACAAGCTGTTCAAGCTCAATTCTCGCGCGGTCGCACTCGGAGGTTTTGGCTTCCAGCGCGGACCGTAATGACTTTTCTTCAGCAGCGTCAGCACGCTGCTCATTCAGTATATCTTGAACAGCGACAAGATCAGGAACGGACATTGAGGCAAGTGTCTCAGGTGACGATCGCCAAGTACCCAGTGCAGCCAGTGCTAATTCGATTTCATCCCCAAGTCGCTGCAGACGAGAATCAAATTCGGCCAGCATCTCATCATAATCGCCAAGTTTAATTGCTTGATCCACGACCGACATGAGCTTTGGATTGACGTTATGGGATCCAATGCCCTGTATTGTTTCTTTGAATGTCGCTATTTCCTGTTGACGATTCAATAAATTTTTTTCAGCGGTTTGCCGTAGATTGATTAATGTGCCTCGCTCTTTGAGTAAACGATTCAAGCGCGATCGGATGCTTTGTGGCGGAACGCGACTACTCATTCCGTCGATCGTCGAGCAAGTCCAGTCGAGCCCTGACGCCTTCTCCTTGGCACGTTGCAGTTCCAATCGCAATTCTTCCTCCCGTTTGATGATATCGGTACGGTGGGCACGGTATTGCAATCGACGCTCGTTTAAATCGTTGATGTCGGATGCCAATGACAGTAGTTGATGATCTACGTGGATCTTTTCCAATTCAGCTTGGGCCTCGACGATTACTGCTTGGTGGCGCTGGATGTCTGCGTCGGCCAAGGCCATTTCCTGGTTCGCTTTGTTCAGGATTGCCGCTGCATCTTCTGGAAGCAGCGGGGCTGGTCCCTGGGCCAACAAAGTGTCAAGCTGGCTCTGGCTAACATCAAGTGCGAGCAGCAACGGTTGAACCCGCCGAGTACGCTCCAAACGGCTAATTTCGGCTTGAGTCTCCGTATGCCGTTGTCTCGCCAACTTCAAGGCCTGTTTGCATTCGATCAGCGCCTCATGCTGTGCTTTCCAATCACGAGTGCGCAGAGTGCCATTCTTAAGCTCGTCATGTGCCTTATCGAAGGCTTCTAGGGCAACGTAATATTCGCGTGAACCGGATTTTCGTGGTGCCCAAAGAGCATCCGCATCTTGTTGCAATTGCTGTAGTACTTGCCCAAGATGTTCCATGCCTGATGCAGACTGAAAAAGCATTCGACCTAAGTCATCTGAAGCCGACAGGATACCTGCGCCTCCCTCAACGAGCGTCGAGTGGTCTAGTGCGTACATACGGTTGAAGGTTGCTGCGTCGAGGCTTCCAAGCCATTGTTGCAAGACGGTGTCTGGCATCAATGTATCTTGATGGGTACGGAGAGTGTTTTTGTTGCCCTTTATCCGGTCGAATGCTAACGACGATTTCAAGCCATCCCCACTCGCTACACGCTCAATTGACCCACCGATGCGAAGTTCAGGCATAGGGTGAAGAAAGGCCAATGGCGTCCGCATGGGTATGCCAAATAGCCAGTCGCCAATCGCTGATCGGATTGTCGATTTTCCCGCTTCGTTGGGGCCGACAATGATATGGATATCCTTAGCGCCGAAAGGCAGTTCGATGCGACGGTCGGTGAATTTGCCGTATCGGACCAGATTGAGTTCGTGAATTCGCATCGTGTAGGGCTCTGATCAGGATTCACGTCCGGCAACCGACACCGGATTCTCTTGGAGTTTGGCCATCAATACCGCCACGGTTTGCTCTAACTGTCCTGGAAGATAACTTGCAGGATCCTGTCGCAATTCCTTGAGTTCAGGCATAGCTTGCAATACCTCGTGCGGTAACTTTTCCAACAGGATTTGGATATCCTGCTGCAGTGAGTTCATGAAGTCGGGATCGCTAACCGCAGTTTTCGCCAAGTTTTCGAGTTCCATCAGCGCGTCCGCTGATTCGTCGTCGAACATCCTGCTCGAAGCATCCTTGGGTGCTTGACTGGCAATTCTGATTTTTTCGATCCAGATTCGGTCTGGATCCAATGCGACGGCCTGGGCGATGACTTCTTGGCGCAACTGAGACTCTTGCCCCAATAACTCACGGTGCGCGCGCGATTGCCCAGTGAACGTCACGCGAACCGCCATTGGCAGATTACCCGCCACGGAGTCCAACAACCGTTCAAGATCTTGTCCAGCAAGACGAGCGGCGGCTCTTAGGGTTTCAGCACTTGAAATATCAACCTCGAGCGCATGCCAGCGCAGAACATCGACTTCGAGACGCTCAACGTCTGTAATTTCGCCTGCTTCGGCCGTAACCAATAGCGCGCCACGAGGGCCGCACTCGCGGATATGGCGCCCCTGTAGGTTGCCCGAGTAGGCAATAGTGGTCTCGCCCTGTTGAATCCAGTGCTCATGGACGTGGCCAAGCGCCCAATATCGGTAGCCCTTGGCCTGTAGTTCGCCGACGGAGCATGGCGCGTATTTGGCGTGCTCTGAATTGCCCTCTAAGGCGGTGTGCAGTACCCCGACGTTGAACCAACCGGGTATTGGTTCGGGGTAGCTCGGGAGCAAATTCTCCGTTGTTGCGGCAGCCTTAAAACTTCGTCCATGCAGGGCAACTTTCAAAGCGTCAATCCGAAACGTTTCTGCCTTTCTCGATGAAAACGTGTGGACGTTGTCGGGCAATTCTAGCCCCTTAGTCATCTCACTTTCGGCATCATGGTTGCCATACAGGAGATAGACTGGAATTCCGGCCTGGCGCAAACGGCCCATCTGCCTGACGAAGAAGAGTCCTGTGTTGAAGTCTTTCCAGTCCCCGTCATACACATCGCCGGCAATCACAACGAAGTCGACCGCTTCTTCGATGGATCGCGACACCAGGTTGTAAAAAGCGTCACGTGTGGCTGTTCGTAAGCGATCGGCAGGCGCATCTGGGTAGGCTGCCAGTCCTCGAAGAGGGCTATCTAAATGAATATCCGCTGTATGTATGAACTTCATTCAACTCTCGCCGAGATGTGAAAGACAGGCTGAAGGTAAGCATCTGTCGTGAAATTCGCCTCTGTTTATTAGCCGCCTATTAC
>CABS01000012.1_pt1 | contig 18688 bp, 18 predicted proteins | sample 344768 | NCBI WGS metagenome assembly CABS01 (sample SAMEA3138346, study PRJNA38045) | mine drainage metagenome | isolation source: Carnoules arsenic-contaminated mine drainage | place: France:Carnoules | collected 21-May-07 | reverse complement strand
AGCGAGTAACGCTCAGAAGGCGAGCCAGGTAGCCGCGCTACAGAAAAAATACGGTGCGTTGACGGTAAAGCTTACCGATCAAATTCGCGCCGCTGCGGAGAAAGTTGCGGCGAAGAAGAACCTGAAACTCGTGCTAACGCGTGAAGGCGTCGGTTACGGCGGAACCGATATCACCGCCGAGGTTGAAAAAATTCTCGGCATCACCGAGACGGCCTCGCCGAAACCCTCAGGCTCGTAAACGCAGTGCTCGGGAAGCTCGGCGAGATCGCCCGGCGCCTGGGCGGTACGGTTATCGGTGACGCGGAGGTAGAGATCCTCACCGTCAGTGCCGTCGATGAAGCGGGGCCCGGCGCCCTGACGTTTGCGGTCGACGCGCGTTACCTGCAGGCTGCGCTGCGCAGTAACGCCTCCGCGGTGCTCGCCGACGCACGCGCGCTTCCCGACCCCGCGCCGACCGGCAAGCCGCTCGTCGTCGTCGAAGATGCGCGCTTCGCTTTGGTCGGGCTGCTCGCAGCGCTGCGCGCTCCGCGCCCGGCCGGGCCTTATCGCGACCCCTCAGCCTCGATCGATCCACGCGCGGTCGTTGCAAGCAATGCCTTTATCGGGCCGCACGTTACCATCGGCCCCGGCAGCGAGATTGCCGCCGATTGTGCGCTCGAAGCGGGCTCCTACGTCGGTGCCGACGTGAAGATCGGCGTCGGCAGTTGGCTGCATCCCCACGCACGCGTTCTCGACCGCTGCGTGTTGGGGGCGGGCGTGGTGCTCTACCCCGGCGCGACGATCGGCAGCGAGGGCTTCGGCTGGGCGTTCGTCGACGGTCGCCTCGAACGCATCCCGCAAGTCGGCAACGTCGAGCTCGGAGATCGCGTCGAGATCGGTGCGAATAGTTGCGTCGATCGCGCGCAGACCGGCAGCACGCGCGTCGGCGAGGGCACGAAGATCGATAATCTCGTGCAGATCGGCCACAACTGCCGGCTCGGCAAGCACGATGCGTTCGCCGCGCTCAGCGGGCTCGCCGGTTCCACGGTGGTCGGCGATTACGTGCGCGTCGGCGGGCAGACCGGCTTCAAAGGACACATTACGGTCGGCTCGCGCGTCACCATCGGCGGGCAGAGCCAGATCTGGAGCGACGTGCCCGACGATGCATTCGTCTCCGGCGCTCCCGCACGCGACCATCGCGACCGTTTGCGGCTGGAGGTTGCGATTAAAAACCTTCCCAAGCTGATCGCTCGCGTCGATGCGCTCGAACGCGCCGCGCGCGAACGCGACGAGCGGTAGGCGCGCGCCGTGAATCAGAAAACCCTTGCGTCGCCGTTTCATTTCTCCGGAGTCGCGCTCCACACCGGCGCGCAGGTTGAGGTCGACGTCGCACCTGCAGCCGCAGGCGCCGGCATTACGTTCGTGCGCGACGGCGTCGAGATTCCCGCCGTAGCCGAGAACGTCGTCGAAACGTCGCGAGCGACGGTGCTCGGCGTGCGCGGAACGACCGTCTCGACGGTGGAACATCTCCTCTCGGCACTCTTCGGCATGCAGGTCGACAATGCGCGAATCGCGATTTCGGGGCCGGAGGTTCCGGTCGTCGACGGCAGCGCGCAATGGTTCGTCGGGCAGATCGAACGCGTCGGCGTGCGCGATCTCGGCGTGCGACGCGCGAGCGTTGCGCTCGACGCGCCGATTCTCGAACGCGACGGCGACCGCCTCATCATCGCCCTTCCCGCCGAACGCTTTTCGCTCCGGTGCATCGTCGATTTTCCGCACCCGGTCGGCTCGGAGTACCTCGCGCTGACGATCGATGAAGCGACGTATGCGCGCGAAGTCGCCGGCGCGCGCACGTTCGGGTACCTTCACGAAGTCGAAGCGCTTCGCGCGCGTGGGCTCGCCCAGGGCGGATCGCTGGAGAACGCGGTCGTTTTCGGCCCGGACGGCCCGTTGCAAACGCTGCGCTGGTCGAACGAAGTCGTCCGCCATAAAATGCTCGATTTAATCGGCGACCTCGCCTTGGTCGGTGCGTGGCCGCAATGCGAGATCGTTGCCGTCAAAAGCGGGCATGCATTGCACGCCCGCATGTCCTCGCGCTTGCGCGAACGGTTGCTTTCCAAGCCGCTTTCGGAGGTCTCTTCATCGTGAAAAACGAGATGGACATTCGGCAGATTCTCGAAATCTTGCCGCACCGCTTCCCGCTGCTCTTGATCGATCGCATCCTCGAACTCGAACCGATGGTGCGCGCCTTGGGCTACAAGAACGTCACCTATAACGAACCCGTTTTTACCGGGCACTTCCCGAGCAATCCGTTGCTGCCCGGGGTGTACATGCTCGAAGCGATGGCGCAGCTGGGCGGCTGCGTGGTGATGGAGCCCGGCGAATTCGCTCGCAAGACGCCCTATCTCGCGGGTATCGACCATGCAAAATTCCGTCGCCCGGTTATCCCCGGGGATCGTTTGATGATGGAGGTGCGCTTGACGCGCCATCGTCGCAATATCGGATGGGTTGAGGCCGAAGCGACGGTCGACGGCGAGTACGTCTGCTCGGCGGAATTGATGTTCTCCATCGCTCCCGACCCCCGCGTGTACGGTGCGGAAGCATCGGTCTTGACGGCGTAAGGAACGATGATTCACCCAACCGCTATCGTTCATCCCGAAGCGCGCGTCGGCCGTAGCGCGGAGGTCGGCCCGTATTGCGTGGTCGGGAAGCACGTTACCATCGGCGAACGCACGCTGCTCCAAGCGCACGTCGTCATTAACGGGTGGACGTCGATCGGCGACGATTGCACGATCTACCCGTTCACGACGATCGGCGCCGCTTCGCAAGACCGAAAGTATCACGGAGAGCGTGCGTACACGCGCATCGGGCACCGAACGACGATTCGCGAATACGTCAGCATCCAGCGGGCGACCGGCAACGACGAAATCACTGCGGTCGGCGACGATTGCCTGCTCCTCGCATACGTGCACATCGCACATAATTGCATCGTCGGCAATCACGTTACTATGAGCAATCTCGCGCAACTCGCCGGGCACGTCGTCGTGCGCGACCACGTCACCATCGGCGGAATGGCCGGCATACACCAATTTACGCGCATCGGCGATTACGCGATGCTCGGCGGCGCGAGCAAAGTGACGAAGGACGTTCCGCCCTTCATCTTGGTCGAAGGCAATCCCGCCGAGGTCTACGGGCTCAATAGCGTTGGCTTGCGCCGCGCGCAATTTTCCGTGGAGGCGCGGAACGAACTGCGGGCCTTTCACGATCTGCTCTACAAGGCGAACCTCAACGTTTCGCAGGCCGTCGAGAAGATGAAAGAGCGCGTTTCGACCGATGCGGGGCGCACCTTTGTTGCCTTCTTGGAGGAGCCGCCAAACGATTCGAGCCGCGGCATCCTCAAGTAAGCGCGCTCCATGAGTGCGCCGCGACGAATCTTTTTTTCTACCGGCGAACCCTCGGGAGAGTTGGCGGCGCTCGCCTTAGGTGAGGCGATGCGCGAACGAGATGCGGCGCTCCGCTTTTCGGGAATCGGTGCCGCGGGCATGCGCGCCGCGGGCTGGGAGCTCTACGCCGACCATACCGGTTGGGCGAGCCTCGGGCCCCTCGCGGCGATTCCTCGCATTCCCAAACTGCTACGCGAGATGTGGAAATGCGCGCGCGACCTCGCCGCAGCTCCTCCGGATCTGGTGGTGCTCGTCGATTTCGGCGCCTTTAACGTGCGTTTGGCAAAAGAGTTGCGCGATAAATATCGGTACCTCGGCCCGATTCTCTATCTCTTTCCGCCCGGAGCGTGGTTGGACGATCCCGGCCCGGCGCGTGCGGTAGCGGCGCGCGCTTTCCCGCTCACGGGTTTCGCGCATCAAGCGGAGTTCTATCGCTCGCATCACCTGCCTATCGCGTACTTCGGCCACCCGCTCGCACCGCGGATCGCATCGCGGACGCAACGTGCGGCACCGCCGAGCGATGGTGGAACCGTGGCGTTGCTTCCGGGGAGCCGACGCGACGAAATCGCTCGGCTCGCACCGCGATTGCGCGCGGCGCTCGAGCTCGTACGACGCACGCGCCCGCGTGTGCGTGCGCGTGTCGGTGCGGCCGACGCGCGGGCACGGGAATTGTTGGAGCGCGCCTTTCGCGGCGTCGCCGAGCTCGAGATCTGCGACGGATTACAAGCCGCCACTCGGGATGCCGACGCAGCCTGGGTCGCTTCGGGTACGGCGGTGTTGGAGACGACGTTGAGCAACGTGCCGACGATCGCGCTCTACGCCATTACGCCATTACTGGCGCGGCACGCGCGCCGACTCATGCGTCGTCCCTATATCACGTTGCCGAATCTCATTCTCGAACGCGAAGCGATACCGGAGTTTCTCCAGGAGCGAGCGACGCCGGAGAGGCTCGCCGAAGCGATGGAAAGCATCCTCCGCGCACCCGATCGATGGTATCGATCGGTCGAGGGCCTACGCGCGGCGCTCGGCGATGCCGATGCGTTGGCGAACTGCGCGCGCTACGCGCTTGCGATGGCGCGGCAACGCTAATGCGGATCTATCACACCTCCGATATGCACGACCGTCATGGGTTCGCGCCGCGACTTGAGGAACTGCGCGAGCGCGCCCCGGGCTTGCTGGTCGATTGTGGCGACTCGCTGCGTGGAAGCCAAACCGTATTCCATCGGAACGAACCGATCGTCGCCGAGATCGACGCTGCGAAATACGATCTACAGGCGATGGGGAATCGCGAGTTCCACTATCTCTTCGGAGCGGTCCGCGCGCGCGCCGCGATGATGAAGCATCCATTGCTCTGCAGCAATCTGGTCGATACGAAAGGGCGCGATCTCCCATTTCGCACCGAGATGGTGCTGCCGTTGGAGCGGCCGACGCATTTTCTCGGCCTGCTCGTCACGCAATATCCGCAAGGGAGCCCGTGGGAAAAGATATTCGGCTGGCGTTTTCTCGATCCGATCGAGGTGGTGCGCCGATACGCCGAGCGCCTTCCCGCCGGCGAGCCGCTCGTCGTGCTCTCGCACCTCGGGCTCTCGATGGATCGTCGCTTGGCGGCGGCGGTCGAGCGCATCGATCTCGTCCTCGGCGGCCATAGCCACGATACGTTGTTCTCTCCCGAATATGTGGGCGAGGTGCCGATCGTTCATGCGGGCCCGTATGCGCGGTACGTCTCGCGGACCGAACTTGAATACGACGGGCAAGCGCGACGCATGCGGATACGCGATTTTGAATTGATACCGTTGTTAGATGGGCCGGCGTAGCATGCGCGTACTCCTCGTCAGCAACGGAAACGGTGAAGCGGCGATCGCGCAGCGCCTCGCCGTTGCATTGCACGAGAGAATTCCCGGACTCGCGCTCGAGCATCTCCCACTCGTCGGCGAGCCGCAATCGAGCCCGGAGGCGACGGTGGTCGGGCCGCGCGCGGCGTTGCCGAGCGGTGGGCTCATTGCGATGTTCAACCTGCGAAATATCGTCGACGATATCGGCGGAGGATTGATCGGTCTCACGATCCGCCAATTTCGCTTCCTGCGAAAAGCGCGCGGCCGCTACGACCTCGCGATCGCTGTCGGCGACACCTTCGCGCTCTTTATGACCCTGCAAATGCGCGCGCCCACCATCTTCGTCGGCACGGCGAAGAGCGTGAACGTCGCTCGGTACGGCCCGGCGGAGCTACGAGCGATGCGCAAGGCCGCATACGTCTTCGTGCGCGATCGTGCGACCGCAGAAGACTGTCGCGCGCGGGGTATCGAGAGCGTCGAAGTGGGAAACGCCATCGTCGATCTTCACGACCGCGATACCATCGTCGATCTCCATCTCGCCGGCGATGAGGAACTCGTGCTGCTCCTTCCCGGCAGCCGCGCCGGAGCGTACGAAGAAGCGAGCGTCCTCTGCGCGGCGTTCGCCGCAGCGCGCACCCGCGGCGTACGAATCGTCGGAGCGCTCTCGGTTGCGCCGCGCCTCGACGCGCAACGATTTATCGATCGGCTCGCCGCCGACGGTTGGCGCTACGAGGAGCGTGGCGATCGCGATGGCCGCGCGCAACTCGTGCGCGACGACGCGCGCATTTTGCTATGGCGCGGCGGCGTCGGTGGACTGCTCGCGCATGCCGCGCTCGTCCTCGGGCAGGCGGGGACGGCGAACGAAGCCGCTGCCGCAGCGGGGATTGCGGTTGCCGCGGTCGACGATGGGCGCACGCGCGCCGAGCGGTGGTATCGTATGCGTCAGCGCGCGCTGCTCGGCGAGGCCATGCTGATGCTGCCGAGCGATCCCAACGAGGCGGGCGAACGGCTCGCCGCACTGCTCGCCGACGGAGAGCGACGCAAAAAAATGGGTGAGGTCGGACGGGAACGCATGGGCGAACCCGGTGCGGCGCGGCGTATCGCCGAGAGGGCTGCGGCATGTCTCAATCTTCGCTGATTCGCGCGCTCGCCATCGCATCGGCAACGGCGTTTGCCTGTTTGCCGCTCTTTCCGTCCTTTATCACGCTGACGCCCGCGAGCATTCCGGGAATATCGATGATCCCCCATGGCGTGGCAATCGCGATGCTCGCTGCAATGTGCGTGCTCGGGGGGATCGCTGGGGCGCTTCTCGTTTTCGTACGGCGCGTCGAGCAACCGATGCTGCTGCCGCTCTCGATATGGCTCGGCGCGGCGCTGCTCGCGGCGGCCTTGGGTTTTGCACCGCTCTACGGCATCGTGTTTCTCGCAATTTTTTTGCTGGGAATCCTCTGGCACGTCGGCATCAATGCCAGCTACGGCGAACGCGGCGGCGCGACGATCATGTTCGCCGCGCTATTGGGCGCGGCATCGCTCGCCTTCGTCGTCGCGATTACTGCGGTGCTGCTCCATCGCCCGGCGGCGATCTATGCCGCCCAGCACGGCCGTGCGGTGGGGAGCTTCATCCTTCCGGGCGAACTCGCCGGATACGTGCTCGTAATCGTTCCTATCGCTCTCGCCATCGCTTCAATCTCGCAGCAAAGGTGGTTGCGAGCGCTCGCGGCGTTCGCTGCGGCGAGCGGCATTATCGCCCTGGCGTTGAGCTTCTCGCGGACCGGCTGGGTAGCGGCGGGCTGCTCGGGGATCGCCTACCTGCTGCTCGTCGTGCGCGACCGGCGTCGGCAACGCTCCCTCGCCATCGCCATTGCCGCGTTCACCGCCCTCGCCGTCGCGCTCGCCTTCAACGCTCACCACGATCCGAGCGAGAACTACACGCGCCTCTCGATCTGGCAGACGGCATTGGGAATCGTGCGCCGCTTTCCGCTCACGGGGAGCGGGCCGTTCACGTTCGGCACGATCTACGCACATCTGCGCCTCCCCGATGGCGATGCGGTTGCCTATCACGCACACGATCTCTACCTGACGCTGCTCGCCGAGACCGGAATCATCGGCTTGCTGGCAATGCTCGCGGCGTGGGTGCGTTTTGGGCGTGAATGGATGCGACGCTTTGCCGCAGCGGAGCCGCAGGCACGCATCCTCTCCGGCGCGATCGTCGCCGGACTCATTGGAACGCTGGTGCAGGGCATCATCGATACATCGACGCTGGTCCTCTTCGGACTCTGGTTGCCCACGATGGCGCTCGCCCTAGCGAGCGCTCGCTTCGGGTTGGGTGAATCGCCATGAAGCGCGTCTCACTGATGCTCGCGCTCCTTGGGCTGGCGGCGTGCTCCTCGCCGCAGCCGCCGCACGGCGGCGCCCCGAGCCCGAGCCCGACGCATTCCCCGGGCTTACCCTCGCTCACCGTGCGAGCCGTCGGCAGCGCTAAGCGGCCGATTCGCATCGTGCAGACGCGCCGCAACAACACGCGGGAGTACGAGCTCCTCGCACGGACGATCCACAGTATCGGCGCGGCGAGCGATGCGCGCGTGGGCCTCAGCGACGTCCGCGTTACCTTCACCGCACGCGACGGTTCGACGCTCGTGGCACGCTCGCCGCACGCGACTGTCGACGAACGCGATGGCTCGATCGAGATGACCGGCGGCGTTCGCGCCGAGAACAAGGCAGGGGTACGTCTGACCTGTCAAACGTTGATCTACCGGCGCGGTGCCCAGTCGCTCCACGGCAGCGGTGACGTTCACGTGTACGGCGAACGCGGGATGAACGCGGTCGGCCGGACCGTCGATGCCGATATCGCGCTCTCCAAGGTGAGAATAGAATGAACGACCGAAAGATCGAATTACGCGGCCTTGTAAAACGCTACGGCGATCGCACGGTCGTGGATAACGTCAGTGCCGATGTCGGCACCGGCGAGGTCGTCGGTTTGCTCGGTCCCAACGGGGCCGGCAAAACCACCACGTTTTATATGGTCGTCGGATTGGTCAAACCCGATAGCGGCAGCGTCGTGCTCGACAACGGAGACGAAGAGATCGATCTCACGCACGCGCCGATGTATCAGCGCGCGCGCAGTGGTATCGGCTACCTCGCGCAAGAGAACTCGATTTTTCGTAAACTCTCCGTCGGCGACAACATTCGCCTCATCTGGCAACAGCGCGGCGTGAGCTACGAAGAGCGAGAGCGTCGCCTCATGCCGTTGCTCGAAGAGTTTGGTTTGCAGCGCTTTGTCGACGCGCGCGGGGAATCGCTCTCCGGCGGCGAGCGCCGTCGCGTCGAGATCGCGCGAGCGCTCGCGACCGACCCGGCGTTTTTGCTGCTCGACGAACCCTTTACCGGTATCGATCCCATCGCCGTCGCCGACATCCAAGTGATGATCCGTCAGTTGCGCGATCGCGGACTCGGCATTCTCATCACCGACCATCAGGTGCGCGAAACGCTCGCCATCGTCGACCGCGCATACATTCTCAATAATGGGAGGATCGAGGTCGAGGGAAGCGCGCAAGACGTTCTCGATTCGCCGACCGCGCGAAAATTCTATCTCGGCGAGAGTTTTCGCCTGTGATTCGTACGCTCGCATGCCGGACGATTCTCGACCGATACGTTCTGCTCGAACTCGCCGGCCCGTTCGGTTTCGGGCTCTCGGCGTTCTGGCTCATCTTCGCGGCAACGCAGATTCTCGCGCTCGGCCGTCTCGTCAGCAACGACCACGCACCGCTCGGCGCGGCGATCGCGATTTTCATGTGGCAGATTCCCGGCATGGTCGTCTTGGTTATCCCGATGGCGCTGCTGTTGGGGACGTTGCTGGCGATTCAACGGCTCTCGGCGGATAGTGAAATTACGGCAATGAAGGCCGGCGGGATCTCGCTCGTGCGCATCGTTAGCGCCCTGCTGATCGCCGGGCTCGTCGTCTCGCTTATCGATTTTATCGTTCAGGAGAACGTCGTGCCCTTTGCGGCCTCGCAGGTCACCGCGATCGAAGACCGGGCGATCAGCCACACCAGCGCGTTCAACCAAGATCTCACCGTTTCGGCTCCGCTCCCCGGCGGCGGGCGCCAAGTCACCATCGCCACCGGCTACGAGCCGCACTCGCAAGCGCTGCTCAACGTGACCCTGGTGCAGTACGACGCCTCGAATACGCCGGTGCAAATCGTCTTCGCCAAACGCGCCGATTTCCAAGCGAATAACTGGCTGCTCAACGATGTCAGCGCCTATCGCTTCGATGCCAACGGCGTTACCCTTTCGGAACCGCACGTGGCGCAACAAGAGATCGCGATCGGCGAGCAACCCGCCGATATCGTCGAGCGCCTCACTCATAACGACCCCGACGCGATGAGCAGGCGGCAGATCGCGGCGCTCATTCGCACCGGGCAACTCTCCGGCAACGGACTGCGAAAATATCTCGTAGCGTTTCACGAACAATTGGCGCGCCCGTTCGCTTGCTTCGTCTTCGTTCTCATGGCGATTCCATTCGGCATTCGCGCGTTACGCGGAGGCGGAGGCGGCGCGAGTTTGGGCTTTGGGCTCGCCGTAGCGATCGCGTTTATTTACTACGTCGTGCTCACGATCTTTTCGTACCTCGCGCAGAATTTTATCATCATCGCCCCGCTCTTAGTATGGATGCCCAACGCGCTCTTCACCAGCCTCGGCCTGTGGCGTCTCTCGCGGATAGCGGCGGTGTAGCGCGATGAATTTTATCGACGATCTGCGCGGCTCGCTCCTGATCCTCGGCATCGTTTTGCTGGCGGGCGGCATCTCGTACGTCGGCGACCGCGTCGGCCACCAAGTCGGTCGCAAGCGGCTCACGCTCTTTAATATTCGCCCTCGCTATACGTCGACGATCGTTGCGGTCGCCACCGGCATGCTCATCGCTTTAGCGGTGGTCAGCGTCGCGCTGCTCGCCTCGCGCGACGTCCAGACGGCGTTCTTTAAGTTGGCCTCGGTAAATCGCGAGATTTCGACGTTGCAGCAGCGCGAACGCGAACTCGGAAAGAAGGTCAACACCGGGCGGCTGGTCGTCGGCGTCGACAGCCTGATGACCGATTTCTACGCAACGATTCCGCAGGGCTCCGACCTGGCGCGCCGCAAGGAGATCATGCGCGCGTTCTTCGACGACACCGTAAAGTTCGTCAACCAAACCTACGTGCCGTTCGGGTTGAAACCGGCGCGCGTTCCCAAGGGAACCTACGCGCGCTTGAACGCCACGGCGAGTAGCCCCCAGTTGGGATTTTTGAACGGCCGTGCCAACATGCTGCTCATCGCCGTCGCGCATCGCAACCTCTTCGTGAACGATCGCATCGACCTCAGCCTCGATTCGGTTCCCGACACCTTGGTCTATCCGGCAAAGACGCAGATCGTCGAATTCAAAATCGATGCCGGCCGCAACGTGAACGTGAATTTAAGCATTCGACAGTTGAGCAACGCGGTCGCACAGGTGCTGCAAAATCGCGGCCTTTCAGCGGCGCTCGTTGCCAACATTACGCCGGTGAGCGTCTACCCCTCGCTCTCGCGCATGCAGCAGCTCTTAAAGAGCGGGCACGGTACCTATCTGCTCGTCGCCTGGGCGGCAACCGATATCTATCCGCACACCTACCTTCAAGAGGGGCAGATTCCGATCGTGGTGACGCTCTTGCAACCGGGGCAAAGCGCACTGCCATGACGCTGCTCGGCGTCGACCCGGGTTCGCGCAAGATCGGCGTCGCCGTCCTGGCGGAGGGAGGCGAGGTCCCCTTCCGAGCGATCCTTCGGCCCGAGGGTTTGCTCGAGGAGATTCGCACGCTGGTCGAGCGCTATGGGATCGAGGCGATCGCGGTCGGCGGCGGGACTCGTGGCGGCGAGATTATCGAGCAGCTCGCAACGCTCGGGCTTCCCTGCGAGCGGGTCGACGAAACGAGCACCACGCTCGAAGCCCGCAAGCTCTATTTTGAGGCCAATCCTCCACGTGGCTGGCGCCGGCTCGTCCCGCGCGGCATGCTGACGCCGCCGCAGCCAATCGACGATTTTGCCGCCGAATTGATCGCCCGGCGCTTCGGCCGGAAACTTCAGGAGCACTCCGACCGTTAAAGCTGTAGGGTGTAGCTCGAACGACCGATAATAGAAGTCCACGGGCTGTTTTCGCCCGCACAATCGGAGGCTGGTAGAAGTGAAGGGCCTACAAGGGATCTTCGCGGGAGCGCTCGCAGGGGTGCTCTGCTTTGCCTCTGCCTCCGCACAAGGGCTTCACCTCGGCGCCGAGGTCTTCCACCTCGCCGAGCCCGCTGTCGCCCAGAGCGTGCCGGGGGCGCTGCGCGGTTTAAGCCTGTTACCGCAGCTTCCCGGAGCCGTCGCCGATGCGCCCGCCGCTCCATCGATCGTTCCCGACCTTCTGACCGCCCTCTCGTTCGCCGTGCAGGCACCGAAGATCGCCGATGGCGTTCGATATGGTGCCGCGGTCGCACCGGTTCGGCTCGTCAGCGTCGGCACGGCGCGCTTTCGCACGCCGCAGCCCGTGACGGTCGGCGAGAGTTTCGACCAAGCCTCACCCGAGCCGCTCCATTTCGATTTCGGCGATCCCTCGCAGCGACCGGCGTTTCAGCAACCGCAACAACGGCCGAATCTCCTCGGGCGTCTCTTAGGAGCGCTGCGCGGTGCGAAGACGACGGTCCAGTTGGAGACGACGCAACCTTCGCAGAATGGTCTTTTGATGCCGTTGCCGCCGGCGAACGACCAAGTGCTCGGCGGCACGACGAACATTTTGCTACACACCGGCGGACGCACGGTAACGCTCGGTCTTTCGAGCCGCTTCGAACATCGTTCGCGTGGATTGATCTCCTCGGAGAATCCGTCGCCGACGCTCGACCCAACCCTCGGCTTTGATGGCGTCAGTCGGCTCGTGCTTCCGCCTGCAGCGTTCAACAACCTCACCAGTTCGAGTATCGGTGCGAGCCTTGCGGTGCCGGTTTCGCCGCGATTCACCGTGGGCGTGGGCTACCGCAGCGGAACGATGGTCGGCACGTATGGATCGCTCTCTCCGACAACGCTCTCGGGTACCGATAGCCGCTACTTCGGAAAATTGACGTACACGTTGCCGCATGCGCCGGCGACGCTCACCTTCCACGCACGTCAATACCGTTTCAACGATAATCTTCAATTGACGCCGAACGAGACGCAATTGCGCGCCGGCGTCGATCTCACGATTAAATTCTGATCGCACGAGCGCTCCTCGCCGTCGCCATTGCAGCCGTCGCGTTGCTTGGAGTCGTACAACTCGGCTCCGATGCGCTCTTCGCTCGCGCCGCAGTGCCAGCCTCGCTTCCACGCGCCGTACCGAGAGCGTGGGGCACCGCTATTTACCGCACGATCGATCGTATCGCACCCGCGCCGTTCGTCGCTCGCGAACTCGGGCGCGAAGCGTTGCGGCGCGGCGATACGGCGACGGCGACGGCGTACGCGGTGACGCTGCCGGCGGGCGGAGCGCGCGACGCATTGTTTGCATCGATCGAACGGGCGCGCGGCGACGAAGGAGCGGCGATCGAATACGAACTCGCCGGGCTCGATCTGCCGCGCTTGCGCGCCCGTATCGATGCGATGGAGGCAACTCATCCGCGCGCCGCCTACGCGCTCGCGATTCGCCTGCGCGATCGCCTGGCGACGACGACGACGCACCCCGACGCACTCGCGAACACCGAATGGCGGTGCGGAATGCTCGCGACGAACGTCGTCTATCACGGGCATCGCCCGGCACGCTGGAACCCGCGCGCCCACCGCGCGTTTCTCGCTGCGGCGCGCATGGCGCCCTACGACAATACCTATGCGCTGGCGCTCGCCGCCTATTACTATCGCACGAGCGATAACGCGCGCGCGCGGCGCTGGTATCGGCGCGTCGTTACCCTCAATCCGGCGAGCGCCGATGGCTGGTCGGGTTTAGGAAGCGTCGCATTGCGCGAAGGCGATCTCTCCGCAGCACGCCGCTACCTCGCAACCGCGCTGCGCTATGGGCCGACCGCCGGAAGCGTGCGGATCCTGGCGCGCAGGCTCGCCGCGCGCGAACGCCCGTGAGGGTGGCGTTCGACGCGCAGCCGACCGTCGGCAGCGCGACCGGCATCGGCGAGTACGCACGCGAACTCGAGCACGCGTTACGCGAGCTTCCCGGCATCGAGGTCGTTCCGTTGAGCGCTCCGGGGCTCGATCCTTGGCGCTTCGATCGGCGAGCGTATTGGGACCAAGTGCTCTTACCACTCGCGGCGGCGCGCTCGCATGCGACAATTTTGCACTGCACCTCCGGAACGATGCCGGCGTTTTCGAAAGTGCCGATCGTGCTGACGTTGCACGATGCTGCATGGCTGCGGGTCCAAGGGCACACGCGGTTTTACGCGCGTGCCTATTTCGGTGCGCTCATGAAGCGCTTGGCCGAGCGCGCTCGCGAAATCATCACCGTCTCGGCGTTCTCCGCACGCGAGATTCTCGCATTGCATCCCGGGCTCGACGAACGGCGCGTGCACGTCATTCCGCTCGGCGTCGCCGACGAGTTCGCGCGTTTGCAGCTCGTGAGTGGCGACGAGGCGACGATTCTGGTGGTCGGAACGGTCGAGGCGCGGAAGAACCTCGAGGTGGTGATTCGCGCGCTGCCGTCGCTCCCCGGCGTGCGCGCGATCTCGGTAGGGCCGAGTACGCCGTATCGCGACCGCTGCGCCGAAATCGCGCGCGAACTCGGCGTTGAGGATCGGCTCGAGTTTCGCGGGTACGTCGGGCGGAGTGCGTTGCTGGAGCTCTACGCAACGAGTACGGTTTTGGCGATGCCGTCGCGCTACGAAGGCTTCGGCTTGCCGCTCGCGCAGGCGTGTTGTGCCGGGCTGCCGGCGATCGCCGCACGCGGATCCTCGCTCGACGAGATTGCCGGCGAGAGCGTGCCGCGCATCGACGCCGACGACGTTTCGGCTTGGAGCGAGGCATTGGCGCGGGTCTTCGCCGATCCCGAGCGCGCTCGGCGTGCGGCTGCGGTGGAGCGTGCCGCGGCGATCGAACGCTTTTCCTGGAGTCGCGCCGCGAGCGCTACCGCCGAGATCTATCGAATCGCTTCGACGTAAACCGGCGAGCCCGGCGCACCCGCCGGGACGCTGCCATCGTCGGGCGCGAGAATGAGGCGAACGGGAAAACTCGATCCGGCATCGGGGATCGTCGTGATGTGTATGCGCAGAAAGCCGCGCGCCGGAACGACGTATCCACGCAATTTATAACGCGTGAAGGCGCGCACCTGATGCGATTGCACCAAGACGCGATCGATCAGGTAGGTCCCGGTCGCACTCCCCCCGCGCGGATTTTCGTAGATCGCGATCGTTTGCGCCCGGCGCGTGGGGTTCACGACGTTGATCTCAAAGTTCTGGAGGACGCCGTAATCGCCGGAGAGCGCCTGGCCGACGAGATCGTTCGGGAGCGGCACTTGCCCGACCGCGAGTTCGAGGTACGGATCTTCAACGCTCCACTGCGTCGAATAGGTGAACTCGGGAATCGAGTAGATGCCGCGCGCGTGTGCGTGGTGACCCATCAAGAGCGTATCGCTCTGTGGAGCGGTATCGGGGTTATCGGTCGCCCTCTGCGCGAAGAGCATCAAGTGAATCAATCCGCCGTTGAGCACGCGCAATTGCAGCAGGTCGCTCACGATTGCGCTCGCGGGGAGATCTTGCTCGGCGAGATTCACGCTACCGTACCCGGGAATCTGAACGATCTTCCCTTCGTTGGTGACGAGGTGAACGAGGAAGCGTTTCGTCGAGAGATGCCCCGCCTCCATTTCGTTCGGGCTCGGTCCGCCGCGTCCATCGATAAATTGCAAGAGCGCGGGTTCGGGCGAGGTATTGGTCGCGCGTAAAACGATGCGGCGCGCGATCGAATGCGGCGGGTTATAGTGGAAATAGAGAAAGCGCGAAGGCGCTTGCCGATGGAGATCTGCAGTGAAGAGCACGCCGTCGGTCGTGAGGCGCTCCGGGAAATCGCTCACCATCAACGAGGAAGGCGAGATGCGCGGCGCGGCGATATTTTCGACCGTGATGTTGACGGTGGAATCGACCTCGATGTAGTTGTTGCCCTGAAGCGTAACCGGAACGCTGAGATGCAACACGTCGTCGACGCCGAGCGGAGCGTCGATGCCGATCTGCGAGCGGCTGAAAACAAGTTGTGCGCCGGGGCGCAGCGTGACGTTCGCGGCGATCGCATCGGCGACGCGTTTGAGCACGAACGAAGCGCTCGCGGGCTCGCCGGTGACGCGTACGAGGAGGGTGTTCTGCGGCGTCGTGCCGGCGGGATAGGCGACGACGATCGGCAGGCTCGCCGAGATGCCGCGGCTATCGGTGAGCGTGACGCTCGTCGACCCCGGCGCGATCCCCGCGATGGTGAGCACCTCGGTGTTCGTGTTGTAGGTGACTGCGGCGACCTGCGGATTTCCGCCTGCGAGCGCGACGGTGCCCAGCGTGTTGCCGACCGCGACCTGAACCGAGGATCCGACGGGAACGAGCGCCGATGCAGGGGAGAGCTCGATGGGAACCGGCGTTGGCGTCGGCGTCGGTGTGGGCACCGGTGTCGGTGAGGCGAGCGGCGTTGCAATCGGTGCGCCCGATGGCAGCGGGGTGGGAGCCCCGGAGGGCAGCGGGCTCGGCGAGAGTGAAGGCGCGGGCGAAAGGCTCGCGAGCGGCGTCGGCGAGGGCGGCGCGCTCGGTGCGACCTGCGGGCGCAGCGCGGCGAGGCCGAGGGTTGCCGGCAGAAGGATGAGCGCGAGGAGTGGGGTTCGACGCATCGATGGGCTAGGAGAGCGCAGCCGTCGCTCGCCGAACCGCGCTCGACAATAACGTCTTATAGCCGACGCTCGGGAAGAGCACGGTCACGTAATCGCGTTCGGCGCGTTCGATCGTCCCGATACCGAACTTCGGATGCTCGACGACCTCGGAGATACCGTACCCGTCGCCCTGGATGTTGGCGACGCGCGGGAGCGTTGCGGCGCGCAAGCAATTATCGCATGCGCCGCAGTTCTCGGTGGTAAAGCTCTCGCCGAAATAGTTCAGGATGAAGCGGCGACGGCACGAAGTCGCTTCGGCGTACTGCAGCATCATCGCGAGCTTGCTCTGATCGTAGGAGCGCTTCGTTTCGTAATTCGCGAGGTTGAGCACCAGTTCGCGGTTCTTGCGCGCCGCTTCCGAAACGGTATAGGTGCTGCGGGCGACGGTATCGATGTACCCGGCTTTGCGCAGCAGCGCGAGGATGACTTTGAGCTTGGTGAGCGGCAACTGCAGAATCTTGCGCAGATCGACCATCGCGACGCCGCTCTCTTGCGTGCCGAAGACCTCGATCGTGCCGAAGACGCGTTGGACGTCTTCGATATCGGGATATTTCCCGGTGAGGAAATAGGTCTGCACGCGGGTATCGCTCATGCGATAGATGAGAATGCAACGCGAGGGGAGCCCGTCGCGCCCGGCGCGCCCCGCTTCTTGCGTGTACGCTTCGATCGATCCGGGCAGATCGTAATGAATGACGAAACGAATATTCGGCTTGTCGATACCGAGCCCGAAGGCGTTCGTCGCCACGACCGCGCGAATTTTTTCGCCCATGAAGAGCTCGTGCACGCGGGTACGATCTTCTTTGTGCAGCTTCGAATGGTAGACCTCGGCGGGCATGCCCAAGCGCTGCGTTAGAAACTCACAGACGGCAAGTGCGTTTTTAATCGTCGCCGTATAAATGATGCCGGTGCCTTCGATCGCATCCTCGCCGGTGAAGAGCCGCTCGATGGTTTTGAGTTTATCGGGCTCTTTCTCGGCTTTCCGGGTTTCGTAAATCAAATTCGGACGGTCGAAACCGCGCACGATCGGCTGCACGTTTTCGATACCGAGTTGGTGCAGAATATCTTCGCGAACGGCGGGCGTGGCCGTCGCGGTTAGCGCGAGGATCGGCGGGCGCCCGAGCTTGCGGACGACCGAGCCGAGCGCGAGATAGGCGGGGCGGAAATCGTGCCCCCACTGGCTGATACAGTGTGCTTCGTCGACGACGAATAACGGAACGCGGACCGACTGTAATACTTTCACGAAACGCTCGTCTTCGAGTTTTTCGGGGGTCGTATAGACGATTTTGATCTCGTTCTCTGCAATGCGGCGCATCGCGCGCGCTTCTTGCTCTTCGGAGAGCGTCGAGTTGATGGCGACGACGGCGGTAATGCCGCGCGCTTTGAGCATATCGAGCTGATCTTTCATCAGCGCGATCAGCGGGCTGACGACGACCGTCGTGCCCTCGAGCATCAACGCGGGAAGTTGGTAGGTGAGACTTTTGCCGCCGCCGGTGGCGAGGATCGCGAGGGTATCGTTTCCCGCGAGTACGCGCAGAACGACTTCTTCCTGGCCTTGGAAGAAGTTTTCAAAACCGAACCATTTGTGCAGGGCACCCTGCAAATTCACGCGGCGGGTTCCTCTCGCTATAAAACAGAGACGCAACCCTCGTCACTTAGCGACGTGGGCCGGAAGCGCTCCTTTTCGCCCCCGCTATCCCGGCGAGCGTGGCGCACTTCCTTCGTAGTATACCCCATGCAGGCGAGAAGATACAGGGTCGCTAAGCCAACTTTAATGTCGCTTTACCGTACGTGGCGCCCGAAGAGCTTTACAGAACTGGTGGGCCAGGATTCCGTGGTCCGTACCCTTCGCAGCGCGATCGAAGGTGGGAAGGTGGCGCACGCCTACCTGTTCTCGGGGCCGCGCGGCAGCGGAAAGACCTCGGCGGCCAAGATATTCGCTCGTTGCATGAACTGCGAGCGCGGCCCGACCGCCGAGCCCGATAACACCTGCGCTGCATGCGTCGCGATGCTCGAGGGCACCGCACTTGACGTGTTGGAGATCGACGCGGCGAGCAACCGCGGCATCGACGAGATTCGCTCGCTGCGCGATGCGGTGAAGTTCCCGCCTTCGGTGATGCGTAAAAAAATTTATATCATCGATGAAGCGCACATGCTCACCAAAGAGGGAGCGAACGCGTTCTTAAAAACGCTCGAAGAACCGCCGGAGCACGCGCTTTTTATTTTGGCGACCACCGAGCCGGAGCGTTTGCCGATAACGATTCTCTCGCGCTGCCAGCGCTATGCGTTTCGGCGCATCGCGATACCGGTGATGATCGAACGGATGCGCGAGATCGCCGCGGCCGAGCATATTGCGGTGGAAGAGAGCGCGCTCGCCGCGATTGCGTATCGTGCCGACGGCGGTCTGCGTGACGCGCTCACGATGCTCGAACAGGCGGCGGCGTACGGAGACGGGCGCGTCGACGGCGCCGCGATTGAATCCGCGTTCGGTTCGAACGGCCGCGAGATGGCAATGCGGTTGCGCGACGACGTTTTGCGCCGCGACGCCGGTGCGATGTTGCGCACGATCGAGGAAGCGAGCGACT
>CABS01000208.1_pt1 | contig 19583 bp, 22 predicted proteins | sample 344768 | NCBI WGS metagenome assembly CABS01 (sample SAMEA3138346, study PRJNA38045) | mine drainage metagenome | isolation source: Carnoules arsenic-contaminated mine drainage | place: France:Carnoules | collected 21-May-07 | reverse complement strand
ATCCCGGTAACCTGGTGAGAACAGCGGATAACCTTGCCAATGACGCCAGCCACTCGACCATGACAACCCTGTATTGATGGTCGGGGTGAGATCGGCAGTCTCTGCGCGCATTTATCGTGATCGTCAATAAGGTGCGGATTGCGCCCAAGACATGGTCAGCCCCTAACGCCAATCTCAAGTCAGAATAAAATCTGGTATGACCGGTCAAATGACCAAACCATGACATAAATCTGGCGGTGAAGACCCGGCACTATTGGGATCTGATCCATGGTGATCTTCATCGATCCGCAGCGCGGCCTGCCGCCCATCGACAGGCTGGAAGACTTCCGGCCAGGCGAGCACAGCATGTACCAGCGGGTGATGGTGGCAGCTACCAAAGGCTCAATCGCCTGTGCTGTATGGACTTACACCATGAATGTGCCTCAGAACGGCGAGCGGATCACAAACGACAAGCAGCCCGTTTTTTGGAAAAATCGGCACTAACCCTCAGCGCCCGCTTGTATCAAAAGGCCGGAAAGAAGTCCGAATACATCCGTCAGGCCGGGTTTGCTCCCATCCAGCAGGAGCAGATGGTGCTCAACTATATCGACAAGCACGGGGGTATCAAGCGAGCGGATGTCATGGATCTATGCCATCTGAATGGGCCTCAAGCATATCGCCTGCTTAAAAAACTCACAGACAAAGGCTTAATCAAGAAAACCGGTGAGAAAAAGCATGCAGCTTATACACGATGAAACGCCATTTATAGATGGTGTACATAAGCGCTATACACGCGTGTATAACAGCGTGTATAGCAAATCTTCTTTCATCATTTACCGATGATTCGTGTGGGTTGCTGTCCATTCGTGGTTCAAAAGGATGATGAAGATGAAAGAAACCAGTTTGCTCGACTCGCTGCTTGAAGAGCCGCAGAAGCCCTCCGGCCCGGTGACTTGTCTCGGTATGACGTTCGAGAACGACGACGCCCGCCGCGCCCACTTTACCGAGGAGCTGCGCAAGAAGCTGCAAGACCCGGAGTTCCGCAAGATCGAAGGCTTTCCCATCGGCAGCGACGAGGACATCCTGAACCTAAGCGATCCACCGTACTACACCGCCTGCCCGAACCCGTGGATCGCCGACTTCATCGCCGAGTGGGAGGCGCAGAAGCCCGAGCAGCCCGAGGGCTATCACTACCACCGTGAGCCTTTTGCTGCTGATGTGAGCGAGGGCAAGAACGACCCGATCTACAACGCGCACTCCTATCACACCAAGGTGCCGCATAAGGCGATCATGCGTTACATTCTCCATTACACGCAGCCCGGGGATATCGTGTTCGACGGTTTCTGCGGAACCGGCATGACGGGTGTGGCCGCGCAGATGTGCGGCGACCGTGAAGTAGTCATGTCTCTTGGTTATCAGGTGAAGCAGGACGGAACCATTTTGCAGGAAGAGATGGATGAAGATGGAAAGAAGGTTTGGCGGGCATTTTCGAAGCTCGGTGTGCGTAAAGCCATTCTGAATGATCTTTCACCTGCGGCAACCTTCATTGCGTACAACTACAACACTCCGGTGGATGTAGCGGCGTTCGAGAAAGAGGCCAAGCGCATTCTCAAGGAAGTCGAGAAGGAATGCGGGTGGATGTATGAGACCAAGCATTCGGATGGTCGAACCGGAAAGATCAATTTCACAATTTGGTCCGATGTGTTTATTTGTCCTGATTGTTCAAAAGAAATTGTATTCTGGGACATCGCTGTCGATAAAGAAAACGATTGTGTACGCGAGAATATGTCATGTCCACACTGCTCATGTCACGGATCGGCAATATGGAGCCAAACCGTAGTCGGCGTAATGGCGCCACCTTGGGATCGGCGTAATGGCGCCACTTCCGGATCGGCATAAAGGAGCCAGTTCGGAGTCGGCGTAATGGCGCCACCCACATAGTGCTTCAGTAGGGTCTTGAACTTCCCTTGGATCGGTTACCCTTGTTACGTCTTTCGTTATCTGAGGAAGAGAGAAGCGATTTATCCCATGGTCATTCAGAAGGATTTGGAGAACGGCTTCTCGTAGAGGATGGGACGCAGAGGGTATAAAAGAACATAGAAAGGGCGGAATCTCCTTTGCTATCGTGGGAAGTGAATCAGACTTTCACGATAACCAAACCCATAGGAGGTCCGCCCTTGCATCGTATTGTAGCGGGTATTTATACCCTGAAGCATCACCGTGTCACCCTGGCCCGAGATCCTGAGCGCTATCGGCCCGCCTGTTGTGCACACTGTGGCCGGAGCCATCCCTGGCATCATGGTCACTACACCCGCAAGGCTGACCGGACGGCGTCCGGGCAGGAGAATCCGGTGCCGATTCCCCGTTACTTTTGCTCCAGCTGCGGGCAAACCTGTTCCCGTTTGCCTTCTTGCATAGCGCCACGACGCTGGTACGGATGGGCCTTGCAGCAGTTGATCCTGCTGTTGTTGTGGACGGGTCTTTCCCTCTCTGCGGTCAGCCGCCTTCCGGCCCTGCTGGATACCCCGCCGCCTGGTCGCAGTACCTGCCGTCGCTGGTGGCGATGGCTGCAGGAACGCGCTGCAGACTTTGAATTTCACCTGCGCAGTGCTTTTCCCGATGGGGGCCGAGTGGTGGGCTGGCCCGATTTCTGGGTGTCGGCACTCCGGCAACAGTCCCTCTCGGAAATGATGACCTGGCTCGATCATCACGCGGTCAGCGTCCCATGATAGGGCTCTGCCGACGCTCCGCGAAACAGGCTCTTTCTCCATAAAAAGCCGAACCCACACACTTTGGACACTACCCTCACCGCGCCCGTTCTGGTGGCATGGGGATCCCTTTTTTTTTGCGAGGAATCACCATGACCCAGATCGACCCCATTGCTTTGTTCCGCCTGTCCGTACTCGGTCCGCTGATCAGCCGGCCCCTGCAGCGTGGGGAGTTCCAGCAGACCCTGCGGGAGTTGGCCGGGCGGACGTACGCCATTCCCGGTTCCAGGCGCACCCGTCTGAGTGATAAGACCATTGCCGGCTGGTACTACCTCTGGCGCAAAGACGGTATCGACGCCCTGTCTCCCCGTCCCCGTCGGGATCAGGGTCAGTCCAAACTGGCAGCCAGGATTCAGGAGACCATTCTCCACCTGAAGCAGGAGAATCCCCGCCGTTCCCTGCTCCAGATCCTGCAGGCCCTGGAGTCCACGGGGCAGGTCTCCCGTGGCACGGTGTCCCGTTCGGCCATCCATCGCCTGTTGCAGCACCATGGCTTGTCGCGGCCTGCGGGTGCGGCCAGTGAACCCGAGGAGAAGCGCAGCTTCGTCGCCGCCTGTGCGGGGGCCATCTGGTATGGAGACGTGATGCACGGCCCGCAGATCTCCCTCCACGGGAAGCGGCGCAAAGTGTATCTGGTCTCCCTGATGGATGACGCCTCCCGGCTCATCACCCACAGCGCTTTCTGTTTGGGGGAAACGGCCCTCGATATCGAAGGGGTGCTCAAACAGGCGCTGCTGAAACGCGGGGTGCATTATAAACTGGTGGTGGATAACTGCGCCGCCTATCGTTCCGGATCCCTGCAGGGGATTTGTGCCCGGTTGGGCATAGTGCTCCTGTACTGCCGCCCCTATACCCCGGAATCCAAAGGCAAGATCGAGCGCTGGCACCGCACCTTCCGCGCCCAGTTCCTCTCCGAACTGGACCTGCGCCGGATCCGCGATCTGGACGATCTCAATGCGCGGCTCTGGGCCTGGCTGGAACAGGTCTACCACCAGCGGCCCCACGGGGGGCTGGAGGGGCTGACGCCCTTGCTCCGCTATCAGCAGGATTTGCCCCGGATCCGCAATCTCGGCCCCCAGGCGGCGCAGCTGGATGCGCTGTTTTATCATCGCGAAACCCGGCGGGTGCGCAAGGACGGGACCGTCTCCTATCTGGGGCAGTTCTTCGAAGTCGCCTATGCGCTGGCAGGCAAGACCGTTATCCTCGTGGTCGACGCCCATGCCGGCCGGGTGGTGGCGGTGGAGAGTGCTGCAGGCGAAGATCTGGGCCGGGCCACGCCCCTGGACCGGGAAGCCAATGTCCATCGTCAACGCCATCAGCCCAACACCAGCGATACGGCGGTGACCGATGCGGACGATCGGATCAGCCTCGTGGAAATCGCCCACCAGCAGTATTATGGGGAGGACGAAGCATGAGCAGGACTCTCCAGCACTTTGGTCTCACGCATCCGCCTCTGGGCAAGGATACGGTAGCACTCTGGGACGATGGCGCCCTGGTGCCTTTGCGGGAGCGCTTCCAGTGGCTCCTGCAGTCTCCCGGCGTGGGCCTGCTGACCGGCGAACCCGGTGTTGGCAAGACCGCCGCCCTGCGCAGTCTCACCGCGTCGTTGAATCCCCATCGCTATCTGGTGGTGTACCAGGCCGACACGGACTTCGGGCGGATCGATATCTACCGCGGACTGGCCCGGAGTCTGGGGGTCGAACCCAGCTACCGCCGGGCCCAGCTCTGGAAGGACATCAAGGAACATATCCATGACCTGATGGACCACAAACAGGTGCTCCCGGTATGGATCATCGACGAGGCGCAGAACCTGCCGCCGGAATTCTTCCGGGACTTCCCCGCCTTCCTGAACTTCGCCTTCGACTCCCGGAACCTGCTCACCGTCTGGCTGGCGGGACATCCCCATCTGGCCCAAACCCTGGACCGAGTGCCGTATGCCGCCCTGGCCAGCCGTATCCAGGTGCGCATCCGCCTGGCGCCCGTGATCGAACGGGAACGCTTCGCGGCCCTCATCCTGCATGCCCTGAAGTCCGCCGGATGCCAGCACACGTTGTTATCCGACTCCGGACTGGAACTCCTCCGGCAGGCGTCCAAGGGGTTCCCCCGGCAGGCCGGCAACATCCTCCATACCGCCCTGCGTCTGGCCGTATCCAAGGGGCTTAACCATCTGCCCGACGATCTGCTGCAGGCGGCTATCGAGGCGTTGCGATGAAGGCCCCGGGGCTCCGATAAGCCTGTCCCCAGAAATGAGCCCGGTAAAGTGTTTGAATATACTGAATCATGAATCCGGAAGACTGGTGGCCCTTTGTCATCGGGCCCACACGGTTCGAGGAGACCGAGGGTTTGTTCACTAACAAATGAAACATTGACCGCAACGCGATTGGTAGCATGCGTGCATGTCAACAAACGTTTCTCCAGCAAAAGGCAACGCAGTAGCGCAGGACGCATCGGCTTCGCCTCATTATCGATTCTGGCTCAGTGTGGCGCTGCTGGCTGCCACCGTCATGCAGGTGCTGGACATTACTATCGTCAGCGTGGCTTTGCCCTATATGGCCGGGAGCCTGTCTGCCAACACCTCCCAGATTAGCTGGATAGTGACCAGTTATCTGGTAGCGGCAGCCATTTCCACGCCGTTGACCGGATTTCTGGCGGCGCGATTTGGACGGCGCCAGTTACTCTTGGCCAGTCTCGGCGGCTTTATCGTGGTTTCCGGGCTTTGCGGAGTCAGTCAGGATCTGATGGAAATCGTCTTTCTGCGTCTACTTCAGGGTTTGGTTGGGGCGCCTCTTCCCTCTCTGGCGCAGGCCATGCTGATAGAGGCCTATCCCCCGGAAATGCGGGGGCGGATCACGGCGCGCTGGAGCCTTGCCGTTGTTGCGGGTCCAATTCTGGGGCCTGTGATTGGTGGTATCCTCGTTACCCATCTAGACTGGCGTTGGGTATTTTACGTGAACTTGCCCTCTGGCTTGCTGGCCTGGATACTGGCCTACCGTTTCAGTAGCCCCTCCACCGCAATCGAGAAACGCAGCATTGATCTCCCAGGCTTCGCCGGCATGGCCATCGGCCTGGGTGCCTTACAGGTAGTGCTGGACCAAGGCAATACGATGGGCTGGTTCAGTTCGCAGCGGATCGTGATTTTGACCATACTGACCGTGTTGGCGCTCGGCTTTTTCCTCTGGCGGGCACTGACTCGAGGCGACAGCATCGTTCATCTCCGTTTGCTGAGGAATCGGGATTTTGGGATCGCCTCACTCGCATCGATCACCTTTGGCGCGGGTTTCTACGGCATCGTGACCTATCAGCCGATATTCCTGGAACATCTGCTCGGCTACCCGCCAGAAACTGCGGGATGGATTTCCGCAGCCCGCGGAATCACGGCCGTGATGGGGATGCTGCTCACCGGACGCCTCATCCATCGCACCGGGCCTCTGGTCTGGGCGTTAGCGGGATGTGTGATCAGTGCTGTCGGTGGATATGCCATGACTGGGTATGATCTCCATATCGGGCTGACGGCGGCTTTGTGGCCCGGCATCCTTCAAGGGTTCGGTTTGGGGATGGCTTTTACCGCCATCGCTACGCTTGCCTTTCGCTCCCTCTCCAAAACCGCAACCGCGGATGCCGCTGGCCTCTTTGGCGTGATGCGGGTATTGGGCGGTGCCATTGGGGTCTCCCTGATGTCTACGCTGTTGAGCCATTGCACACAAAGCGCCTGGAATCATCTGGGAGGATTCGTGACTTCTTTCAATCCGGCTCTCCGTGATTATTTGAGCGCACTACCAACGTCATTGCCGCCAGCACAGTTCACATTACTTCAGCAGGTTCTGCTGCGACATGCGGAAATGCAGGCCTATCTCAACGGGTTCTACGCGCTTGCAGCGATATTCCTGCTCAGCACTATCATCCTGCTCATCGCAATTCGATTTCGAGATAGCGCCACAACTCGGTCTGGCCAGCGTGGGTAATGCGCAAAGCCCGACGGTGCGAACTGCTGCGTGCCAGCCATCCAGAGTCCAGAAAAGTTTCCAGCATGGCTGCACCCAGTACGCCCCCGAGGTGGTAACGCCGTTCGCTCCAGTCCAGGCATTTACGGGTAAACGCCCGGCGGCTCCGGGGATCTGGCTGAATATTTATACCGAGATCGCAGAACCAACTCGCGCCCGATGTTGTAACCCTGTAGTCGCATTCATTTTCGATAAGGTAACCCTTCCGGACCAGGGCGTCCGTCATGGCAACACCAAGCTGCCCGGCCACATGATCATAGCAGGACCGCGCTTTTTGAAGGGGCTGGGCAGGTTTCGGATACGGGGAAGGTCTCGCAGAGCGGGCCAGCGGCATGAGGGCTTCGATCGCCTGCGCCACCTCCGGACTGGTTAGCCGGTAGTATCGATGTCTTCCTGACGTCACCAAGGTCAGTAAGCCTCCGGAAGCCAGTTTTTTGAGATGCGCGGTCGCTGCCTGGGGGGACAGTCCAGCAAAGCGAGCTAATTCACCGGCTGGTCGAGACTGGCCGTGCATAAGTGCAAGCAGGATCTCCGCTCTGGCTGGAACAGCCATCAATGCGGCCACAGAAGCGACGTCCGGATCTTCAATCATATTTCCACCGTTCATGAAACATTTCGCCGGTCGCTAGCATACCATCCACCCATCGCAGGTGACGAGGCATCTCCATGCAGACCCAAACATTGGTACCGAAGTGTTTGTACCACACTGTACTGGAAACCCCTTTCGGGAAACTGTACGTCGCATATGCCGAAAAATATCTTTGTCTACTATCTGGCGACGAGATGACATTACTCCTCGATATCTATCGGCTCTATGGCAGATTTCCGACCAGAAACGATGCTATAAGCGCGCGAATGATCGCCGACATACTCACATCTGTACTGGGAGGTAAGGCATATCGCGGCCCACTCTGGTTCCCGTCCCATACGCCATTCCAGCGGCGAGTTTTAAAGAAGTTGCAGGAAATTCCGAGAGGAGAAGTGCGCAGTTACGGATGGTTGGCGAAGAGATTGGAACACCCGCGCGCCAGTCGAGCCGTCGGGAACGCCTTGGCCTGGAATCCTTTCCCTTTCGTTATCCCCTGTCATCGGGTCATCCGTGCAGATGGCTGCCTGGGGAAATATTCCGGTGGTGGCGACAACATGAAGGCCAGACTGCTGGCGTATGAGGGCGTTTCCGTTGGACAGGGGAAAGACGGCACTTGGAGAGTACAGGAAGGCCAAGGTGGCTGACCATATGACAGGAAATCGCGTCACTATCCCGCTGCCCGTGGATCCGCCCTACAGCTTTCGCTGGGCGATGGAATATCTGTGGAGTTCTCCCTCCACCGTTCTCGAAAACGTGGATCCCCATGCTGGTTTGCAGCGGATGCTGTATCTGGACGGAATTCCAGTCCTCCTGGTTTTGCGCAGCGCGTCAGAAGACGTTGAACACCCGGCACTTTTCGTGGAAATACAAAGTGACCGGAAAATTTCCCGGGCCATCCGCGATGCCGGGCTGCATTGGGCCAGGAATACCCTGAACCTTGACCAAAACCCTCGCTATTTCCTCGCCCTCGGGAAACAGGATGCTCCCCTACGTCAACTTCAGGAGCAGTTCCGTGGTATGCGCCCCGTACGCATAGCATCCCCCTATGAATCTCTCATCTGGGCCATTATCGGCCAGCAGATTCATGTTTCCTTCGCGCGTCGTCTCAAATACCGCTTTCTGGAACACTGCGGGGATCAGGTTCGAATGGACGGTCACCTGTATCCCGTATTTCCGGAGCCAGAGCAGGTTCTCCGGGCCGATCAGCAGAAGTTAGCGGCCCTACAGTTCAGCCGCCAGAAATCGGGGTACATCGCCGCTGTTTCCGCGGCCGTGGTCGACGGGCGGCTCAATTTTGATGCAATCCGCGCTCTGCCACAGGAGCAGGCGATCAGTCATCTCCTGAAATTCCGAGGAATAGGTCGATGGACTGCGGAGTATGTCCTGATGCGTGGATTGGGATATTCGGACTGCATACCGGCAGCCGATATAGGGCTACGGAAGGTGGCTGGAGAACTCTATGGGTTAGGGCGGACGGCATCAGAAAAGGAGGTGCGTGACATCACGGAACAGTTCCATGGGTGGAGAAGTTGGGTCGCGTTTTATTGGTGGATGACATTACAGCAAACTGCAAACCTGCAAGATAGGAGAGTGATGTTATGAGTGATGCGAAAGTAAAGAAGCTTGAAGGAATTTACAGCGATGAAATATATCGGCAGCGCGTAAACCGGAGCCAAGCTTGGCTGGGAAATAGCGAAAAAGAACAATTTGCGGCACAGAAGGCGATTTCCGAATCGACGGTAGGGGTAGCAGGCTGTGGGGGTATTGGTGGAGCCATAGCCATGCGACTAGCCAGGCTTGGTGTCCGGCACATCAAGGTCGCCGATCCGGATTCCTTTGACTGGACGAATCTAAATCGTCAGTTTGGGTCGAGCAGGGAGACTGTAGGCAAGAACAAGGCCGAAGTGGTTGGTCATCTGGTGCATGAACTGGCAGGTGATGTGACCGTTGAAATCTTTTCAGAGGGTATCACAGAAAAATCGGCCCCCCAGTTTGTCGATGGCTGTGATCTGATTCTGGATCAGATGGATTTTATCTACTTCGTGAGAGATATGCTCTTCATCAAGAATTCCGAAAATTGCGGCATGCGAAGGCAATTATATCAGCCTGGTGCATAGGATGGGGTAGTTCAATGCTGAAATATACCCATGACAGCATGCCGATTGAAGAATATTTTGGGGTTGATAAAAACGCGGAAATGACCCCTGACGTAATTAAAATTCTGCTTCAGAAATTTATGCCGGAAAAACCACGTTTCCCAGGAATGAATGTTCTCTATGACTGGTTCATCACTAGAAAAACGGTCCCGCTTTTCGCTGGTACCCCACCGGTAGCCGAGGCGTTAGCAATACAGCGGGTAGCACTCATCCTAACTGATATGGAACAGGAGCCGTACGCTGCCTACCTGCCACCAGCACCGGCTTATTACATGTACGATGCATCTATGCTCGAAGGCCACCTTATTAATCCGTTGCCATTTATATAAGATGGCGGTATAGGCACGATACATGTTTAAATAAGAACATCCAACCCGCCGATCTACCGCGCTGTATCGCGATTGCCTTCGATTATGGGCCAATGGGGAGGATCGTGACGGGTGGGCTGATAGTAACAAGGAGTAAAAATGGTTGATGCGAACGAAAGGTGGTCTTATTCTATCGAGAAAGACGGGGATATGGTTGTTGATATAGCCAGGTCAGAACGTGACATAGAAGAAGCCATGGAATTTTGTGGAAAAATGTACCAATCCAGCTACGGTACTAGATGGGCGGTTGCACCGGATGTACTATTTGTTGCTAGGCAGAATGGCAAGGTTGTAGGTACTGGTGGACTTGAAATTGGGGGGCAGCACATCCGCATAGGTGCCGAGAAATATTTCCGTCTTTCACCAAGGATGATTGACTTTATTAGTAGAAACAGGCAGAAGATCGCTGAGTTTGGCCGGTTTTCATCATCACACAGGAAGGCAGGGCAGGTTATTTTCAGTTCTGCCATTGACTATCTTGAGAAAAATGGGTTCACCTATCTTTTTGCGTGGGCAAACCCTTCAATATATTCCCACGTGGCTTCACGAATTGGGGTTCCATTCTGGGTAGTAGATGTGCCTATAAACAAGGAGGCTGTCTACAATGACAATGACTGGATAAATCCGCCAGTTGGTTTTTTTATCCGTGAAAAACCGCCGACACTTCTTATAAGCATCCTTCCATTCTGGGATTTTGTGAAAGTTGGTTTGCAGAATAAAACCAGATATATCGTTAGCAATGATGAGTTTCCAGTGTCTGTAGTCTGATGGATTATGCATGGTTGATCCACCGGATCCACCATCCTGAGAATCATGAAGTTGCGTAATTTTTCCTATCAATTTACGGGAGATATTATTATGTCTACAGTCCTAGAGGTCGAGCACACGGAACCTCATTTGCGGCGAACACAGAAACAACTGGTCGATCAGATCAGCCATCATCCTTTCATGTGCGCTTGCCGCGCTGGAAACGCATCCATGGATCTACTGAAACGGTTTTTGGTTCAGCAGGGGATCTACAGCGGCTATTTCACCCGCTATCTCTGTGCCCTTATGGCAAACCTGCGCTCCAATGTCCATGTCCGCGACCTTGCCCAGAATCTGTTTGAAGAACTAGGCTTAGCCGAAGACTCGCAGATACCGCACTTCCTCCTCTACGGGCAGATGCTGGAAGAATTCGGTCTAAATCCTCAGGAAGAGAAACCTACCCGAGGGACGCTTCTGCTGATTGACAACATGTTCTCACACTGCCGCCAGGTCGATCCTGCAATTGGTTTGGGCGCATTATGCCTAGGGGCCGAAGGCCTTGTACCCCCAATGTATCAGGATCTGGTTGCTGGATTTAGGGCACAGGGCGTTCCCGACGAAACCCTCCAGTTTTTTCATCTCCACATTTCCTGCGACGATGACCATGCACTGACCCTGAACCGTCTAATGCTGGAACTTATTGATGAGAAACCGGAATGTCTCTCGCGCATTGTGGCTGCGGGCAGGACGCTTGTGTCAGCAAGAATGACATTTTTTGACGATATTATCGGGGATGGGGAGAGTCGAAAACAGAGTGAGGTTAACCATCTTCGGACAGGAGGTAATCATGGAAATGCATACAGCACACGCCGAGCGTGACAGTCTTTTGGACAGGGGGCGCGCGCAGATGAGGCGTCATCTCCCCACCAGTTTGGATTGGGATCTACCAACCATGGTTGCTCTGACCTGCAGGATTCTGTATGCCCAGGGTCATGACTCTGGATTAGCAGGCCAAATAACCGCGCGTAACGGCGATACCGACAGTTATTGGACCCAGGCAATGGGATTAGGGTTTGATGAAATAACTTCGTCTAACTTGATTCGCGTTAACGCAGACCTAGAAGTGCTTGAAGGAAATGGGATGGCTAACCCAGCGAACCGGTTCCATTCCTGGATTTACCGGACCCGGCCAGACGTGCAGTGCATTATTCACACCCATGCGCCAAATATCTCGGCGTTGTCGCTTCTGGAGCAGCCGCTTTGCATCGCGCACATGGATAGCTGCATGCTGTATGAAGATGTTGGATTTCTGGCCCATTGGCCGGGTGTCCCAGCAGGAAACGAGGAAGGAGCGCTGATCTCAGAGGCTCTGGGCTCCAGGCGAGCGGTGCTTCTAGCTCATCATGGCTTGGTGGTGGCCGGGCGCACGGTTCAGGAGGCCTGTGTTATAGCGGTCCAGATGGAGCGAACGGCCCGCCTGCAGATCATGGCACTTTCTGCAGGAACCATCCATGAAATTGATCCAGTCCGCGCGCGGGAGGCGCACGACTGGATCCTCCAATCTGCTCGAAGCGATGCCGGGTTCTCATATTTGGCCCGACAGATGCTGAAACAGATCAGGCCACAGGATTCATTTTTCGGGGACCCATAAAGAAGGAGATAAGGCAGAGGCACTGCTGGAGGACTGGGCGCTATTGTTTCCCGCAGGATCTCTCCGATGAGCCCTGAGCCAGCCAGTTCGTCACGGCATTGTCCAGCCTGATTGAAAGCCATTATGGGCGACAAATAAGCCACTACCGGCACTACCCCCTTAAGCGCAGAAAGAGCCCTTCTGACGGTAACCACTCCGCGGGATAGCCATCGCTGTCCCGCGCTTCTCCGGCTGCGTGTTCTTGCCGAAAAACCGTGGGATGACACCGTCGTTTCGACCTCAAATAGCTCGGGACATAGCACCTAATTTATTGCGGGACGTAACAACCCTCCCAGCTTTTGGGGGTGACCATGAGTAATCGGAGGTTTGAGATGTTTACGATACGCCAAATCCTGGTGCGGATGCGCCGAGGTGATCGGGACCGAGAGATCGCCCGTTCCAGACTCATGGGGCGCAAGAAACTGGGTGTCCTACGTAACCAGGCTGCACAGCACGGCTGGCTCGATCCCCAGCAGCCTTTGCCCGACGACTGCGCGCTCGCCATCCTGCAGCAGCACCGCCAGCAGGCCGTGCCTACCCAGTGTGTGTCCACCCTCAAAGACCATGAGGAGCAAATCGCCAAGTGGGCTGCTGAAGGCATACAGGGCACTACCATTCACGCTGCCCTGGTGCGCAATCACGGGTACACCGGAAGCTACTCTTCAGTGCGTCGCGTGCTGCTGCGTGTCGCACCGGTGAAGGCGCCCGATGCCACTATGCGCCTCATTTTTGCACCCGGCGAGGCCGCGCAGGTGGATTTCGGCGCTGGCCCCGCCATGATCGATCCGGTGACCGGAGAGATCCGCAAGACCTGGTTCTTCGTTATGACCCTCTGCTGGTCCCGGCATCAGTATGCCGAGATTGTCTGGAATCAGACGACGATGACCTGGCTGGCCTGTCACCGCCATGCCTTCAAATGGTTTGGCGGTGTACCGGGCCGGATCATCATCGACTTCGGGCGGATCGACATCTACCGCGGACTGGCCCGGAGTCTGGGCGTGGAACCCAGCTACCGCCGGGCCCAGCTCTGGAAGGACCTCAAGGAGCGCATCCATGACCTGATGGACCACAAGCAGGTGCTCCCCGTCTGGATCATCGACGAGGCGCAGAACCTGCCGCCGGAATTCTTCCGGGATTCCCCCGCCTTCCTGAACTTCGCCTTCGACTCCCGGAGCCTGCTCACCGCTTGGCTGGTAGGGCATCCCCATCTGGCCCAGACCCTGGACCGGGTGCCCTATGCCGCCCGGGCCAGCCGGATCCAGGTGCGCATCCGCCTGGCACCCGTCCTCGAACGGGAGCGCTTCGCGGCCCTCATCCTGCATGCCCTGAAGTCCGCCGGGTGCCAGCACACCCTGTTATCCGACTCCGGACTGGAACTCCTCCGGCAGGCGTCCAAGGGGTTCCCCCGGCAGGCCGGCAACATCCTCCATACCGCCCTGCGTCTGGCCGTACCCAAGGGGCTCAACCATCTGCCCGATGATCTGCTGCAGGCCGCCATCGAGGCCTTGCGATGAAGGCCCATGAACCCATGGATGAGGCAGACGCGCTGCTGGAGGACTGGGCACGGCTGTTCCCGCAGGATCTGTCTGATGAGGCGGCAGCTGCCCTGGGTCAGTTCGTCACAGCATTGTCCAGTCTGGTGGAAAGTCGTTATGGGCGGCAAATAAACCGTCACCGGGACCACTCTCAGCCGCATCAGGAAGAACCCTTCTAACGTCACCAACACCACACGGGATAGTCCATCTGTCCCGTGCTTCTCCAAGGGCGCGTTCTTCCGGTATCTCAGGAGTGGTTACCAAAAGACAGGGGGATGGCATACGTCAGCAACACCTCATCCTCGCCGGGGTCCTCGTTGGCGATATACGCATTGGAAATGTGGGCGATCTTGATCCCCAACCGGGACTGATCCGCAAACTGATAAGCCAGACTCAACTCCAGACGAAACTGGAAGGTGCCGTCCAGATATTTACCACGCCCCTGATTATATCCACCCATGCCGAGCACCGGCGTCAGTACCCAGTGATCCCAGGCAATATCCGAGTAAAGGCCGGTGTAACCCATGAAACCGCCGTTGGTATTGGCGACGATACCCCATAGCGCGCCAATGCCGAACAACTTGGAGGCAGACTGGTATTCCAGATCGATCTCCGGAAGGGTCGCATTACCCCGATGTCCAGGACCGGGCTCGACGCCAGCCGCGTTAAAGGCGCCGATACCGGCGTTGAAATACGCAGGGCCGCCCTGGATCACATGCAACCCCGCGTCCTCCGCCCAGACTGGCCCGGCTGCCAGCAGACCCAATGCCATAACACCCAGAATCCCCGCCAGGATTCCCTTACCGTTCTTCATGACTACCACCCGATCCGGAGCAGTACCTGCGTTGAATCAGGTTTGCCACCAAGCCCGACCAGCCGGTTTGGTGCATGGCCCCGAGACCTAAGCCTGTCTCCCCGTGAAAATATTCATTGAACAACAGCAGGCCACGCCAAGCTGGGGCGTACTGGAAGGGACTATCTTCGGGCATAGCAGGCATTCTGCCCTGCCCATTACGGCGAAAGATGTCCACCAGCCGCTCTGAAAGGAACAAGGCGACCTCCTTAAGGGTCATCTCGCCGACACCCGGTACAGCAACTCTGTAGCTGTCACCCAGGTAACGATAATATTTCTCCAATGCGCAGATGAGGGTGTAATTGGTGGGCATCCAGATTGGGCCACACCAATTAGAATTACCGCCGAACAGGCCGGAAGTCGATTCGCCAGGTTGGTATTCGATCATGGCGTGGCCGATGCCCTGAATGTTCCCGAAATCGTGGCGTTGGGCGTGGATACGAGAGACGCTACGGATGCCGTAGCGGGACAGGAACTCATCCTCTGAAAGCAAATGCCAAAGAATGTAGGGCAACATAGTGTGGTCCGCCAGGGACAGCAAGTGCTCGCCCCGCTCATTGATGTGGTAAGGGCAGGCGCAGATGTGGTGACCATCGAATAAGCCTCCCATGTGCTCGGTAAGCACGCTATTGAAACGAGGTGCATTCTTCAGTAGACGCTGGTCCACGATCTCGCAGGCAAACAGCGGGATGATGCCTACCCAGGAAAACACGTCGATGCGTTGCTGGCTACCGTCGGGTGCGGCCACCAGATCCTTAAAAAAACCGTCTTCATGGTCCCACAAGGAGAATCCACCTGTGCCGCTGTAACCGGCCATGGTGTTCGCAATGCCAAGAAATTGCTGGTAACATTGGATAGCCACATCTTCGTAGTCGGCACCTTCCGCCGTTAATTCCAGGGCGATCACCGTCATGTTCAGCGCGAACATCGCCATCCAGCCGGTGGCATCCGCCTGCTTGAGGGAATAACCTGGCGGCAGCGGCTCGGAACGGTTATACACGGAGATGTTGTCAAGACCTAGGAAGCCACCCTCGAACACATTGTGGCCGTCGGCATCCTTGCGGTTAAGCCACCAGGTGTAGTTCATCAACAGCTTGCTCAGCACTCTCTGCAGAAAACCCGTGTCGGGGCAACCACGCTGCGCCCGGTCGGCTCGAAATATCTCAATCGCTGCCATCGCAGACAGGGGTGGATTGACGTCGCCAAAGCCCCACTCACAGGCAGGAATTTGCCCGTTGGGACGCAGATAGTATTCCTTCAGGAGGAGTTCGATCTGCTCCTTAGCAAAATCGACATCCAGTGCGGTGAAAGCAATGCAGTGATAGGCCAAGTCCCAGGCCGCAAACCATGGATATTCCCAAGCATCCGGCACGGAGATGATGTGATGCGCCTTCAGGTGTCGCCAGGCGCTGTTTCGCCCCCTCTTGTGACCCCCGTGCGGCGGCACCTGATCCCCATCCAGCCAGCGTGCCACATCGTAGTGATAGAACTGTTTATTCCAAATCATGCCGGCCAGTGCCTGGCGTAGGATGTTATGGTCCTCGGCACTGACTTCGGGTACCAGCGCATCGTAAAACAGATCAGTCTCCTGCTGCCGCGTTGTGAAGATCGCCTCCTGATGGCCGAAAGGCGTGTCGAGCGGCTCCTGAGACAGGACAAACCCTAGGGTAATCCCCTGGCCGGGATTGACCGTGAGTTGGTGCCAGGCAGCGAACTTGGTACCGGCCTGGGCCGGGTTGATTGCCCGCGTCTCACCGTGGATAACGTAACGATGGAATGCGTCCTTAACGTAGGGAGTGACGTTGGGCTGATCCCACAGTAGTCTCCGATTGCTCTCATTCTCTGTGTATAGGGGCTGGGCATGGTCCTTACCGTAGAGGAAGTATTCTCCCAAGGTGGAATGGCGGGCACGTACCGCCCATATAGCCCCATCAGGTGCCACGATTTCGCACAGGGTTGGCTTTTCCTCCCCGTCCCCCCATGACCAGGTATTGCGGAACCACAAGGTGGGTAGTAGGTGCAGCGTGGCGACTTCTGGTCCTCGATTGTGAGCGATAATTTGAATATGGATCTCCGTGGGGGATGCCCTGGCGTAGCGCACCTCTACGTCCCAGTACCGATCGCCTTGGAACGCGCCGGTGTCAAGCAGGGAAAACGGCGGGTCATGACGGGTACGGTGCGCATTCTCCTGGATGAGCCGTGTGTAGGGATACTCAGTTTGGGGGTATTTGTAGAGGTAGCGCAGCCAGGCATGGGAGGGAACTGCGTCCAGATAGAAGTAATACTCCTTCACGTCCTCCCCGTGGTTGCCCTGCTTGCCGGTAAGGCCAAAGGCACGTTCCTTGAGAATAGGATCGCGACCGTTCCACAGCCCCAAGGAAAAACAGAGCCGTTGCTGCTCGTCGCAGATACCACCCATACCATCCTCGTTCCAGCGGTAAGCTCGGGAACGGGCTTGGTCATGGTCAAAATATTCCCAAGGAGTACCCTTCCCACTATAGTCCTCCCGTACGGTCCCCCAACTGCGCTCAGCCAGATAGGGGCCCCATAACCTCCAGTCCTCCCTGCCCTGACGCTGCGCCTCCAGTCGTTGGCGTTCAGCATTCATTACCTGTTCCGGGTTCATTGCACGCACCTCCAAAAGCGTTTATTAAGCCGCCCCCCAACATAGTCGCTATGGGCAGCGGCCGCTCCCCATTCTGGGTATCTACTGCACCTCCTTACCGTAAGTACTTTTTATGGCCTTGCTATTTGCTTCATTCTTTCACCGCGCTTCAAAGCCTCATTATTTCATCACAGTAGTGGTAATATTATTGTGCATTTTATCCAGCTATGAACGCATTTATCCTGCATTTAGGTCTGCAGCATGGGGTGCATGCCAAACCCCCAACGGGGGTCGCCTCTGTCGTATGCAAATATCATAACGGAGTCCTAATATCAAGCATAGCCCATGCGGCAATTTAATTGCAACATACCGATTACAAAGGATAATATATTCTGCAAGGCGTTACCCAGATGAAGTTATTAAAATTTAGAATGCATGCACGTACCGAAAGACCAATTGGAATCCACTAAACGTATTTTTCTCAATAATTGGAAAATAGTCGTTGATGAAAAATATTGTTGATTTATATGGTTGATAGCTAATTCCTGGACCGATTGAGAGGTTTGTAACTTTCGAGTTCGGCTGTGCGATACCATCCACGCTGTCATTGGTGAACTGCTTAAAATAATAACCGTTTATTCCCACATCAAGGCCAGGTATGACGACATATGAAGTGGCAAAATTAATCCATACAGCCTGCCCAGCGCGGGTATATGTTCCTGGTGAAATAGGGGAACTAGATGCAGGAGTGGTATTGCTGAAATTATATAGATAGTTAAGGCGGGCGGATAACTCATATCTTGGTGCAGGCAGAATCGTAAAGGCATAATACGGCGCAATCGACCAATACCCGGAACTTTGATTTATATCATTGTTCTTGTTATACTTTCCTATTGGGGATATCACGTCAAACTCGAAGCGGTCGGTAAAGATCGGGCGTCCTCCTGAAATGATCGGCGGCATCTGCAGGAATGCCCCCCAGGTGAGATCGCCAATACCAAATCCGTTTGCCTTCAAATTTAGGCTTGGATTCTCGGGGTTTGCTGCCAAATCAACAAAAGGGAGTAGCGCGGTTGCACCGAGCGATCCACCGAATAGTCTATACGGAGTGACATAAACTAACTGGTTGATCGAAGCTATCGCATTTACATTCATATTTTTTGATGCAGGGATAGCATTTCCGCTGGCACCAGTTATAGCGTTGAAATGACTAATTTGGAAATATTGCTGATAAACCCAGCCGGGGCTCAATCTGGAAAAACCATCATTAAAGCTGGTGTCACCCAGATTGATGCCAGCCGGCTCGGTGACGGGCGCGGCCTGAGCCGGAGAATCCCCTGTTAATCCGTAACTGATTACCATAGTCGCAACGGCAATGACTGCAATCTGCGACAGACTTCGAAAAAACACCACGGAATAAGCTATATTATTTAATAGGCATTTATTCTTCCTAATGTTGTTATCTCTGTCACCGGTCACATTGTATACACAATGAGGCGATTCTGTGCTATCGAATTTTGGCGCGGCCTCCAATGTATATAAAGACGGCACTGTAATGCCATTCCCTCGGGCTCTTGAAATACGGCGAAATTTAAAGGTCTGCATCAGTGGTCCATGTCGCGGATAATTGTTGTTAGATTGGTGCTGTTATGCACCCTACTGTGTCTTTATTTAGAAAAGGATGTAAGGGTACTCTCTGATTTTTGTCTGGCCAAGGATGCCGAGTAGTAACGGAGAAGCGACACATATCGCCATCGCAAATGTTACCAACTTTCATCCATGCAATGGATTCCTTCAATAGCTTGCGCTTAACTGATGAGGAGAATTATAAACACTCTAGGATGGGCTATGTTGCATGAAGTCTCTTCGCAATGTCGGCTACATGTCGGCCTTGATAACGTGCGATCGCTAGTTCATTTGCACTCGGCCACCGGGTCCCGTCTCCGCCTGACATGGTCGACGCCCCGTAGGGACTGCCGCCGGAAACTTCGTTCACCTGCAGCAAGCGTTGTTCGCTGTATGGAACCCCGACAATAATCATGCCATGGTGCAGCAGGGACGTGTGAAAGGAACTGATGGTAGTTTCTTGTCCACCATGTTGGGTGGCTGTCGAGACAAACACGCTGCCGATCTTTCCAACCAAAGAACCCTGCTTCCAAAGCTTGCCGGTATGGTCGAGAAAACGGCTCCTCGACACTTCGAGTGGGTTCAGGGGTAGAATCTGGAGCATGTGACGCCTGAATATGAGGATGCTTGAAATGGATCAGAACCAGTTGTTCACCCTGGCTTTGG
>CABS01000007.1_pt1 | contig 20254 bp, 14 predicted proteins | sample 344768 | NCBI WGS metagenome assembly CABS01 (sample SAMEA3138346, study PRJNA38045) | mine drainage metagenome | isolation source: Carnoules arsenic-contaminated mine drainage | place: France:Carnoules | collected 21-May-07 | reverse complement strand
CAGGCTGGTTTGCAGTTCGGGTGGGAGGGATTCGAGCAGTTTGTATTCGGCAATGCCCATGGGTTGGGTCTTGTCACCCAAAGCATATTCGGCCACGATCTTGTTTTTGCTCTTGCATAGCAGGAGGCCAATGGTGGGGTTGTCATGCTCGCTTTTGACCTGACGATCCACAGCGGTCAGATAAAATCCAAGCTGACCCAAATGTTCAGGCTTGAATTTACCGCCCTTGAGTTCGATCACTATATAGCAGCGCAATTTCAAGTGATAGAACAACAGGTCAATGAAAAATTCGTCTCCGCCGACATCCAGCAGCACCTGTCGCCCGACGAACGCAAAGCCCGCGCCCAACTCCAACAGGAACTCGGTGACATGCTTCACCAAGGCGTTTTCGATCTCGCGCTCGCCTGCCTCGCGGCTGAGTCCGAGAAAGTCCAGGCGGTACGGGTCTTTCAATGACTCGCGGGCAAGATCGGACTGTGGTTTGGGCAAGCGGGTCTCGAAGTTGGTGACGGCCTTGCCTGTGCGTTCCAGCAAGCGGGTTTCGATATGGATGTTCAGCATATTGCGCGACCAGCCGTGCGTAATGGCGCTCTGGGCATAGGCCAGGCGCTGCTGCGAATCTTTCAGGCGGGTGAGCAACATCAGGTTATGGCCCCAGGGCAATTGTCCAACAGCTTGTTGGACAATTGTTGCATCCGGCCAAGCCTCGGCAAAAGCCCGCATGTACATCAGGTTGGCGCGGGAAAATCCCTTCATCTCGGGAAAGGCAGTGCGTAAGTCATGAGCCAGTCGTTCAATTACCTTGGCACCCCAGCCCTGATCGGCCTGCTTCGCCAGAATGTCGCACCCAATTTGCCAGTACAGTAGCACTAACTCACGGTTAACCGCCAGCGTAGCGCGTTGTTGGGCGGTATGGATGCGGGTCTTCAGATCGGTTAGCCAGTTGGCATAACCATCAGGTGGCGTAATCAGGCTGATGGGGCTGTCGCTCATATTTTCTTGCCCTTCGTTGTTTTCTTTGCGGGCTTGGCTGCCGCCGTTATTTTTGTACGACGCTCAACACGCTTTTCCAGCTGCTCGATTTCCTGCAAATCTGCAGTATCGGCTTCCAAGGCTTCGGTGGTGCGGCGATGGTGATCGAAGGTCTCGTAACGTGCGTGGGCGATGCTCACCATGTCATCATGGCGGACCGATCCGGAGTTTTGCAAAACCGCCTGCCCGTTGAACGCCAGCATACCATCCACATGGTTACGCCAAAAATCCAGCGTGAGGTCATGCTGCTGCTTTACCCTCAGCTCTGCCTGTTCCAGAAAAATCGCCACCAGCCGATTGAGGGTGTCGATCTCGTCTTCCGAGAGGTAATTTTTTGCGATGATAACATCCTGCTTGCGCACGTGCGAACCACTCCAGTGGGTGAGCGCCATATTCGGATTTTCCGGGTCTGCGCGTTTCACGATCAGCTCAGCGGCGGTGTGGCCGGTGGCGGCAAAAAGCAGCTTGTTCTGCACTTCAGCGAAAAACACCTGGGTTTCTTTTTCCGTGATGCGGTAATCCGAACTTAATGAGAAAAGGTCGCGGACTTTCTGATAAAAACGCTTCTCCGATGCTCGAATCTCACGGATGCGCGCCAGCAGTTCGTCAAAATAATCCCAAGCCCCCGGGTTCTTGAGGCGCTCATCGTCCATGACGAAACCTTTCACCAGAAATTCTTTCAGGTGTCGGGTCGCCCACTGGCGAAACTGCGTGCCGCGTGGCGAGTGGATGCGGTAACCGATGGCGAGTATGAGTTCCAGGTTGTAGGAAATCAGGGCGCGTTGGACTTGCCGATTTCCCTCGGTTTGAACTGTCAAGGATTCCTTGACAGTTGCTGCCTGGCTCAACTCCCCCTCTTCAAAAATGTTTTTTGCGTGGAGTGAGACATTTTGCTTGGTGGTTTGAAACAGCTCGGCAATTTCCAATTGGCTCAACCAGATGCTGTCGCCCTCTACGCGCAAATTAATCCGCGTTTGACCATCGTCGGCGGTGTAAAGGATCAGGCTGCTCATGCTTTCTTCCCCATTTTTGCCTTCGGTGCGACCTTGGTCGCCGTCATCTTTGTATACAGATCAAACAGTTTTTCCAGCCGCTCGGTGTCGTTCTTGAAGCGGCGGCCGATATAAATGCGCTCCAGCATCTCGTCGTTGTGTTCGTGGGCGTGGCGCAGATTTTCCGGCATGTTGTCCGGGTCGTACAAGTCGGCGATGGTGGCGGGGAAATGTGCTTCTCGTGCCAGTAGGATGTTTTCAGCGCAGGCGGTCAAATCGGCTTTGTTTTGTTCGGTGAGCAGCGGCACGGGGAAAGTGTTCCAGCCTAGGGTATTGGAGTACGAAAAATCGGTGCGCATACGTACACAGACTGTGCCAATCCAGACCCAGTGCAGGCGTGAGGCAATCAGCGCCATGTTCCAGAGGGGGGCGTCGTAAAGGGCAAAATTTCGGTCACCGATGATTGTGCCGCCTTCGAGTATGCCAACTGGCAAAAAGGGACGGTTTTCTGAACTAACTCTTGGCACGACAAGCGTATATTGACTTGATCTATGACGAATTTCAGAAAACAGATACGGCGTATTGGCTTCTTGTCGAGTTTGCAATTTTGGGCTTGCTAAACGCATTCGGCGCACACGTTCAATACGTTGTTGGAACTCTGGAATTTTAGTTGCTTCTTCTGCATTGGTGGCATCCAGCCAAAGGCAATATCGTTGTTTGCCATTGATGAATTCTTCCGAGTTGGAAAAATTACGGATGTATGCTTGCGTCTGCGGCCATGCTCGGATCATTTTTTCTTTTTCCTCGAAATCAAGAAAAAAGTTGCCCCCATCAACAGGGCCACTTCCGCGATCCATTGCCGTAATTTCAGCCAATGGATTGATGGATTTTTCCACCATTGCATTCGTCCCCGCCACCAAGTAAGCGTTGATGTGTTCCACCTCCTTCACATCCACCGCATCGTTCTTGCCATTACCAGCGATGGAATACAGTCGGCATGGTGCTTTGCTTTGTGACGATATACCGACGATAGCAACTGTTACACCAGCGTTGTGGCTGGCAAGATTCGCCCACTTAAATGAGGTGTGGGCGAAATTGATTTTGCTGCCGGCGCTGAACACCAGCGGCCAAAGAATAGGCACTTGCTGCCCTTGGCAAATGGAATTGGTGGACACGAATGCGGCTGCAGCCTGAGTCTTGGTTCCATAATCGGCGGCCTTCATGAACCAGCCTGCGACGTAATCCAGGGATTTCCACGTTTTGCATCGGTGGTCAAAAATCGCCTTCAGATCGTCTTTTTGTTCGGCTGATTGCCATGTACTACCCAAATACGGCGGATTGCCGCAAATATACGTCTCTCCGCCTTCGTTCGCAAAGTCGATTTCTGTCTGATTGAGTGGCGTTCCGAATAAATCGTCAGCAAGTATTTTTACGCCAGTACCCGTGGAGCGACAGATGCTCAACCAATCCAGCCGTAACGCATTGCCGCAAACGATCCAGTTCTGTGCATCCAGCGGCAGAAACTCCGCCAGCGCGTCCTTCTGCCCACGATACAGCACGTCACACTGGAACTCGGCAATGATCAGTGCCAAACGGGCAATTTCCGCCGGGAAATCGCGTAATTCGATGCCGCGAAAATTGGTCAGCGGAATCTCGCTGCCCAGATGCGGTTCACCACGACGGTGGTTGATTTCCGCTTCGATCCCGCGCATCTGTTTGTAGGCGATGACGAGGAAGTTGCCGGAGCCGCAGGCCGGGTCGAACACGCGGATACGCGCCATGCGCTTGCGCAGGTTCAGCAGTTTGATTTTGTTATCGCCTGCCTCTGCCAACTGCGCGCGCAAGTCATCCAGAAACAAAGGGTTCAACACCTTCAGGATATTAGGCACGCTGGTGTAGTGCATGCCCAGTGCGCCACGCTCTTCGTCATCGGCCACGGCCTGGATCATGCTGCCGAAGATGTCCGGGTTGATTTGCTTCCAGTTCAGATTTCCGGCATGCAACAGGTAAGTGCGTGCCATGCGGGTGAAACGTGGTACTTCGGTACTGCCGGAGAACAGCCCGCCATTGACATAGGGGAAGCCATTTGCCCAGTTCGGCAGCCGGGGTTGGGCAGCATCACGCTCGGCAACTTTGATGTTCATGGCGCGGAAGATGGCTTGTAACACTTCATGGGTGTTGGCACCGTCGCGCTCGCTCATTTGCTCTATGGTCTTGGTGAACAGTCCTTCACCATTGAAGATGTCTGTATCTTCGGCAAAGAAGCAGAAAATCAATCGCGCCATGAAGTGATTCATGTCGTGGCGACGCTCGTTTGCAGCCCAGTCTGGATTTTCACGTAGCAGTTCGACGTACAGCTTGTTCAGTCGCCCGGTGGCGCGTATGTCGATGGCGTTGTCCTTGATCTCCTTGATGGTGGAGATACCCGCCAGCGGCAGAAAAAAGCCAAAATGATTGGGGAAATCCGGGTAGGCACAGGCGATAGTTTCGCCCCCAGCTAAGTCTTCAGCTTCCAGTGTTTGACCATCTGTGGCAAGAATGAATTTCGCCTTGGCCTTGGCTGTGGCTGGGCTGGTGCGCAATGTTTTGAGCGTAGCACTCACTGCGCCCACTTTGCACACAGCGATATGAATGTTGCTGCGCTGGAGCACGCCACCAGATACGTCCGAATTGTTGCTGTCGCCTGTTCTCAGGCGTTTGAGGGTGGTTTCTTTATTGCCAAAAGCAGCCAAGAACGCGAATGGAAACTCATCCGGGTCAAACGGCTGAAACGCCAAGTCCGATATGGCTGATTCGATTTCTACTGCATTCATGTAGCGTCTTGCCTTAAATCAAATGTTGCCATTTGGCGCTTCTCCCTTTGCCCATCGGCATGATTGCGCCTTCAGCCTTCATGGCTCGCAATACCAGCCGCACCATGTCCCGGCTGATTCCGGGGCAGGCATCCTCAATATCCGAAATAGAAAATGGCATGGTGCGTTTTAAGACTTCATTGCGTACACGATCACCCTTTGCACCACGCCCACGCTCAATGTTACCCACGCGCTCTTCAAATTCCTTGTAGGCACGCAGTAACGCACCCCAAAAATAATTCAGCCAAGGTCGTACATCGTGTTTTTCTTCATGCCAGCCTTGTGTAGGGATGATAATTTCATCGCCCGGACTGAGAATCGCCATCAAGGTAATAAAGAGCGCATGCTTCGCGGACGGCGTCACGATAATTTTGGTACAACAGCAACGAGGTCAGTAATCGGGCGATACGGCCATTGCCATCCGGAAAAGGGTGGATGCACAGGAAATCGAGCACACACAATGGCACCAGAACCAACGGGTCAGCCAGATGGCCAGTATCGGCTGTGGCATAGCCACTTACCAGATCACCCATGACCATCGGTGTCAGATGGGCGGCAATCGGGTGAAAGCATACCCGGATGGAGCCGTCAGGTTGTTTCTCGACAATGTCTTTATTGGTCGCTTCCCAATGTCCGCCCAGTTGCGGCACGTATCGGTAGAGCATGGCGTGTAATTGCATGACCATGTTCTCCGAGAAAGCCATATGTTCGGCAGATTCATCAATCAAGGCCAATGCATCGCGATATCCAGCAATTTCTTGTTCAGAACGGTTTTTCGGTGTGGCATTTTTGATCACCAGCGATTTCAATCGGTCTTTTGCCACCACCACGCCTTCCAGACGATTGGATGACTCGATGGATTCAATCACGGCAATCTGGCGAAGGCCGCTCAATACTTCAGGCGATTGAGTAAAATGGAGTTGTTGTTTCCCTTGATATTCTCCTATGGAGCGTAGCGTGGTCATTTGTAGCCCGTCATAACGCAAACTGGAAAGAAAATCTGGGGAAAGGGAATGCATCAAATAACCGGCCATTGAGATGAATAGGGTAACGTTACTATAAATGGGGTATTCATGCAATATATTGCCCCAATAATAATTGGGATTACCCTATTAAATTCCGAAGTACTTCAGAACGCGCGGCATCTCAAATTCCAAATTTCGGCAAAGACCTTCCGACAAAACATATTATCAAGCGACTACCAACAGCATGAGACACGCAAGCAATATGACCTGCGATCAGCAGCAGTATTACGCGCAGCGCGCCTTAGCATTTTTCTGGTTCGGTGCTCAGTTCACCCCGGCAGATATAATTCAAAGGGTTAGTATCAAATCGTTATTAAAAATATTCTATATTTTAAATATGCTTATTTGCAGGGGGTGCCGTGATGATCCTTGCTTGGAATAGTTGACTCATTTTTACAAAAGATATTGACATGATACTAAATGTAGGTAAATATTAACAACTACCGACATTTTGTATCATGCATGGATGCCTCAAAAATTTCTAAAGTTCTAAGTCTTGCTCAAGAAGTAGGTGTTATCCGTCCACGTGATCTGGCGTCAGATGGAATTCCCCGCGTCTATCTTGCCCGTCTTTGCCAAGCTGGTAAACTTCAGCGTATTGGACACGGCCTTTATATGTTGGCCAATAGCGCTATTACTACCAATCACAGTCTGGCAGAAGCTGCGAAACGTGTGCCCAACGGAGTGATTTGTCTGCTCTCCGCACTGAGATTTCATGGGGTCACCACGCAAGCCCCCTTTGAAGTCTGGATAGCGATTGACAATAAAGCGCGCGCGCCTGTTGATAGGGGAACTCCTCTACACATTGTACGGTTTTCTGGAAATGCGCTTCAAACGGGGATAGAAACACACATCGTAGACAGTGTGCCCACTAAAATTTACTCAGTCGCCAAAACAGTTGCTGATTGTTTTAAATTCCGCAACAAAATTGGCTTGGATGTCGCCCTGGAAGCACTCAGAGAAAGCTGGCGTTCCCGCAAATGCACCATGGACGAACTTTGGCACTATGCGGCAATTTGCCGGGTCACTCATGTCATGCGTCCCTATCTGGAAACATTGACATGAGCGTAGATCAACCACGCAATCTTGCCGCCTCTGTGCGCCAACGCCTGCTCAATGTCGCGAAGCGCAACAGCGAGGCGTTCGATTTGGTATTGACGCGATATGCACTGGAGCGCCTTTTGTATCGATTGGGGCAATCCGATTACCGCAATCAATTCTTACTCAAAGGTGCGATGATGTTCGCGGTATGGGACGGCGCATCTCATCGCCCGACTCGCGACATTGACCTGCTTGGATTTGGTTCCGGCGAACTGGCACAACTGGAACACGTTTTTCGAGAGATTTGCCAGGTACCCGTAGCGCCAGATGGACTGACGTTTTTCGCGGACAACCTGCGCGCCATTGAAATTCGCGAGAATCAGGAATATCAAGGGGTGCGCGTGCTGTTCGAGGCACGCCTTGAAAATGCCATTATTCCAATCCAGATTGATATTGGTTACGGCGATGCTGTGACGCCTGCACCAGAAGAAATCACTTTTCCCACGATGCTGGATTTCCCTTCACCCAAGTTGCGGGCTTACCCAATCTATACTGTGGTCGCGGAAAAATTTCAGGCGATGGTTTGGCTTGGTATAGCCAACAGTCGTATGAAGGATTTCTATGACATATGGGTGATCATGAAAAAATTTTCATTTGAAGGTCGCGTACTGGCTCAAGCCATCTCAGCCACCTTTGAACGGCGTAATACGCCTCTTCCTACCGCAGCACCATTTGCACTGACCCAACTATTTGCCAGCGATAAAAATAAACAGACGCAATGGAAAGCTTTTTTACTGAAAAATAAATTATCCGCAGATAATTTAACACTTACCGATATTATCGCTACATTACATGAATTTCTAATGCCGCCTACCCTTATGCTCGCAAAAGAACAAGCCTCCGACGCAATTTGGTTGCCGGGCGGCCCATGGCAAACTTTATTACTACCAAGCTAACAGCCACTTGGTTGTGGCAAGTAATGCTGCGTATGTTCAGTAGCAGTATTGCACGCAGCGTGCCTACACGCGTAGTGGCGGGATGTGAGCCCCCAGGCGAGCAAGGCTGAAGTCGCACCCCAGTGCGGCATCAGCCGTTCCCGTCTTGGCAGCCCAACTGGGCAGCCAAGATTGCACCCCGTTCAGGGATGCAACCAAGCAGAGAGACAGCGCCCCAGCGTGGTTTTGATGTTACGAATATCCAGTTCTACTTGCAAACGTCGTTTGTACAATGCTTGGAGCTCGCCTTTGGGTGGGCATTCGGACACAACAGTGTCGTCACCAGTATTCGACCCCCAACCTGTAACTCCCGGACGGTGAGTGTTTCTGGTTCGGATTCGTACTGCGCAGCCGTCATCCACTGCGGGCGCACCTTTGGTTTTTCCAATACAATCAGGTGATCTCGACTGCCCAGTTTTTTGCCACAATCAAAGTCGGTTGAACGGCGACGTGCCCCATATTGTTCAAACAACGCATCCACATTGCGTAATCGAAGTTCCGTGAATAAAAAATAAGTACCATAAAATGCGTCCCCCAGCATAATGTCGCCGGATTTGAAGGTATCCAGAAGGCCTCGTAGTAAAGATTGTTCGCCACTACCTTTGCCTTTGAAAGGCCCCATCGCAGCACCCAGTAATGCGCCACTCGATAGGCAAGTTACCCCAACAATACGGCAAATAGGGAAACCCAGCCCAGGTTTTTGGCCGCATTGCTGGGAATAGGCATTTTGGTTGGCTTGCGTATCCGCCAATGTTACTGTCGTGCCATCTACCAATCGTACCCGTCGCCCAAACCAAAGCCAGTTATCAGCGGTGTTCTGCGCAATTAATCGACCGGTATGGCGAACCAATCCGGCCAACATTTCCAGTGGCAATCGTTGACGCGCCTTGCAGTAACCACCTGTATTTGTACTGCATTTTGGCAAGTGGTGAGTCAATCGCTTTACTGCAGAATCATTCACAATGTTCTGGCATGAGTGATCTGCTTGCATCGCTTGCGCAAGAAACATGGATATCGTCTCAGTTGGCGGAAATAATCGCTCACGATGCTCGGGAAGCGAAGACTCCAGCGTATCCAGCAAATCCGGCGAAGTAAGTTGATTGAAAAAACTGAATGCGTCGCTGGTGGCAGCGTGACGTTGTATGCGATGTTGCTTAGGCAACACAGAACGATTAATATGCATATGGGCTGGCCTTGTGTGGTCGGAAAGGTTTGGCGACTAAATCTTACCACCAGACCAGCCTGTTTCTAATCTAATTCATGCGGTTATCTCTTAAGTAAGTGCCATTCGGATCTGGCCGGCCTTAAAAACGGTGGCTTGCGCTCTGATGAAATTTCACGTCTGGATTTGATTGTGCGTTGGGGAAGAGGATGCCGATTGAGCGGTTTTCTACCTGTACAATCGGTTTATGCGGACTTCTATATCAGGAATGAATATTGGCCGGATTTTGACCCGCAGCATTTTGAACATGCACTCAACTAGTTTAAAAACCAGGACCAGACACTCGGTGGGTAATTGATAACGCTTATCCGGGCAAATTTTCGACTGGCTGCAACAGCTTGGCAGAACGTACTGTGAAAACAGTGACAGATTGCACTTTATTTAAAACCACGAGGAGGAGAAAACCATGTCTGACAGCAAATGTCCGCTTGTACACAAAGCCGGGAGCAGTAGGTCGAACCATGATTGGTGGCCGAACCAGTTGCACCTCGAAATTCTGCACCAGCATTTCCCCCAATCCAGTCCGATGGCGGAAGACTTCAACTATGCCGATGAATTCAAGACCCTCGACCTCGCAGCCGTCAAGAAAGACCTCACTGCATTGATGACCGATTCGCAAGACTGGTGGCCGGCGGACTACGGCCACTACGGACCTTTCTTCATACGCATGGCCTGGCATAGCGCAGGCACCTACCGCACCGGCGACGGCCGCGGCGGCGCAGGGCACGGCAACCAGCGTTTCGCGCCTGTCAACAGTTGGCCCGATAACGTCAACCTCGACAAGGCACGCAGGCTGCTTTGGCTGGTCAAGCAGAAGTATGGCAGGAAGATTTCCTGGGCCGACCTCATCATCCTCGCAGGCAACGTCGCCATGGAATCGATGGGCTTCAAGACCTTCGGGTTTGCCGGCGGACGCGAGGACATCTGGGCGCCGGAAATCGACGTCTACTGGGGCAATGAGGAAAAGTGGCTGGACGACAAGGCACGTTATTCCGGCGAGCGAAAGCTTGAAAACCCGCTCGCCGCCGTACAGATGGGCCTGATCTACGTCAACCCGGAAGGTCCGGGCGGCAACCCGGATCCAATCGCGTCCGGACGCGACGTGCGCGAGACTTTCGCTCGCATGGCAATGAACGATGAAGAGACAGTGGCGCTCACCTGCGGGGGCCACACTTTCGGTAAATGCCACGGTGCCGGGCCGGCCACGCACGTGGGGCCGGCACCTGAAGCCGCACCCATCGAGCAGATGGGCCTGGGTTGGAAGAGCAGTTTCAAAAGTGGCAAGGGCGGCGATCAGATCGGCAGCGGTCTGGAAGGATCGTGGACACCGACCCCGACTAGGTGGGACATGAGTTATCTCGACATGCTGTTCGGCAACGAGTGGGCGCTGAGCAAGAGCCCGGCGGGCGCCCACCAGTGGACGCCGAAACAGGCGACCGACAGCAATATGGCGCCAGCCGCGCACGACACCACGAAGAAGGTGCCCATCATCATGACCGCCGCAGACATGGCGATGCGCATGGATCCGATCTATGAGCCGATCGCGCGGCGCTTCCACAAGAATCCGGGAAAATTCGCCGATGCATTCGCCCGCGCCTGGTTCAAGCTCACGCATCGCGACATGGGTCCGCGTTCGCGCTACCTTGGTCCCGAAGTGCCCAAGGAAGAACTGCTTTGGCAAGACCCCATCCCTGCCGTTGATCACCCGCTGATTGACAACCAGGACGCCGCCGCGCTCAAGGCCAAGGTGCTGGCGTCCGGGCTATCGGTGTCGGAACTGGTCTCGACCGCCTGGGCCTCGGCGTTCACGTTCCGCGGTTCCGACATGCGCGGTGGCGCGAACGGCGCGCGCATTCGGCTTGCGCCGCAGAAGACCTGGGAAGCCAACCAGCCAGCGCAACTGGACAAAGTGCTGTCCAGGCTAGAAGGCATCCTGACTGAATTCAACGGCACTCAATCCGGCGGCAAGAAAGTTTCGCTCGCCGACCTCATCGTGCTGGCGGGCTGCGCAGGCGTTGAAACTGCCGCCCAAAAAGCCGGCCACACCGTGACGATGCCCTTTGCGCCGGGGCGCATGGACGCCTCGCAGATGCAGACCGACGTCGACTTTTTCGCCGTGCTCGAACCAATCGCAGACGGTTTCCGCAACTACCAGAAGGGCAAGTGCTCTGTCTCAGCCGAGGAACTGCTGCTCGACAAGGCACAACTGCTGAAGCTCTCCGCGCCAGAGATGACGGTTCTGGTGGGCGGCATGCGTGCCCTGAATGCAAATATCGGACAGTCCCAGCATGGTGTCTTCACCAAGCGGCCAGGCATGCTCACCAACGACTTCTTCATCAACCTGCTCGACATGGGCACGGTGTGGAAGCCTGTGTCGAAGGATGAAGACGTGTTCGAAGGGACCGACCGCAAGACCGGCGAAAAGAAGTGGACCGGCACCCGCGTCGATCTGATCTTCGGTTCGAACTCACAGCTCAGGGCTATCGCAGAAGCCTACGCGTGCAGCGACTCGCAGCAAGGGTTTGTGCGTGACTTCGTGGCGGCATGGAACAAGGTGATGAACCTCGACCGCTTCGATCTTGCGTGACCCTGGAAGAGGGGTCTTAAAAAGCCATTACCGTGCAACCTCTGCCTGCATCTGGTTATCCCGTATCAGGTAAAGGCTGCGCGTTTCGTGATCTTGAAATAAGCTGAAAAAATGGACACCAATGTTTTGTTAAACTTGGAACGGGGGTATCAGATGAAGCAAAGAATTCCGGAGGAGGCACCGATTTATTCTAAATCGTCATCCCCGCGAAGGCGGGGATGACGAATAAATAAGCACTTCCCTAAAGTCATTAATAATTTGGCATACGTCTTGTTAATCAGGACCGCATCGTGAGGACACATCGGCACTGAATTGCGGGAAGCATAATCTCATTCAAGTTCCGTGTTGTTTCAAGAAGGCTGTATGGCAGAAACGGGGGCAGTTCTAAGGCAGAAACGGGGTCCAGAAACGCAGAAACGGGGTCAGTTCCAGAAACCCGGTCAGTTCTAACATTACTACAAACCAGACTATAATCTACCCATACCAAATAGCATATCTGTCCAGCACATACACCATGGCAGAGATCTGGCGTTATTTCAGCGTACGCTACATGACAGTAAGCCGCATGTTGCGGAAATTTGAAGAAAATATAAAAGATGATGTTTGAATGGTAGACCCCATGTTCCTTTATTCCCATATTCCTTACAGGAGCGCATACTTACCCATGGCTTTATTCATTACCGACGAGTGCATCAATTGCACGATTTGCGAGCTTGACTGTCCCAATAACGCTGTTTTCCCCGGATCGAAGCATTATCAGATTGATCCGGATCGTTGTACGGAATGTGAAAATTTTTTTGCCGCACCCTTATGTCAGGAAGTATGCCCGGCGGATTGCATCATTCCCCTTTCTTGACATCCCCACACCGCTGAGGAAATGGGAAGGTATCAAGACTCAGCATGCAACCGGTGGAAGTGCGTACCCTTGCACTTGGGGCAAGGCGGAATGTGTCCCGGTTTATGGAAATGCAATTTTTCACTGCACTGATCGCATACCAGCGTTCCCAACCCAGTGATCTCCCCGGTATGATATTCAGCGTTTTCCGCTTTCAGTTTCAAGAGTACCAGCGCTGTTGTGGTCTGATCTGCCGCTTTGGAAAAACGCTCCCAAAACTCGTGCTTGATGTAGTCCACATCGAAACCCAGCCATTCCTTCAGCTCCTTGCCTGTTTGATCCAGATATTGCGCCGCATCAACCAAATCCCGTTCCACAAATGACTTGAGCTTCTCTACTTCAACATCACTTAATTTATTCAAGGCACCAATGTCGTCCCGTATCTCATCCATCACATGATGGGCGACTGCGCCGCCTTGATGCGCTTTTTCCTGTGCTTTTTCAAGTAAAAATTCATACGCCTTACCCACTGTATCAATGGGATCATGGGGGGGAAGTGATTCTTTCATTTTTTACGCTCCTTTGTAAATGCAGCATTGCGTTCCATATTTCCGGAACAAGACGGCCAGCATGGGTAAAGTACCCACTGATTATAATCCGGTTTGGCAAGAGACATCTGTTTGATTACTGCGCTTACGGCCTGTTTTGTTGGAAATAACGCTTCTGCACCGGGCTTCCTGTATCGTACAAATCGACTGGCTTAATGGCATGACAAACTGTACCGAACGTTAAGCCCAATTTCCTCACGCGTGTTTCGTCAACGTTTCGAGCAATATGCCCTGCGCCGACCTTGGCTTTGCATGACCATGCGTACGCCGCACATACTGGCCGTTTGCATTCATTCGCCAAGCCTGGGTATTGTCTTTCAAGTAGGGTCTAAGTCCTTCATTGATCACCCGCTTCTTCAAACGAGACTCCAGAATCGGAAAAGCGATTTCGATGCGGCCAAAAAAATTGCGTTCCATCCAATCCGCGCTCGACAGATAAACATCCTCCGCGCCATCATTGTAAAAATATAAAATCCGCGTGTGCTCAAGAAACCGCCCTATCACGGAACGCACATGAATATTCTCAGACAAACCCGCCACTTCCGGCCGAATCGCGCATGCACCACGTATCACCAATTCTATTTTCACCCCGGCTTGTGCTGCTTGATACAGCGCCAGGATGACCTGCGGTTCCAGCAAGGCATTCATTTTAACGATCATCAATGCTTTTCTCCCCGCACGGGCATGTGCAGTTTCACGCCCTATGGCCTCAAGCACCCGATCATGCAGGCTGAATGGTGCTTGCCACAACAGACGCAAATGCGACGCACTACCCAAACCCGTTAATTGCGTGAATACCTCGTTCACATCGGCACAGATGTCATCATGACAGGTCAACAAACCGAAATCCGTGTACAAGCGTGCAGTCCGGGCATGGTAATTGCCCGTTCCCAAATGGGCATAACGCCGCAATCGGCCTTGCTCACGCCGCACCACCAAAACCATTTTGGCATGCGTTTTATAACCCACCACGCCATACACCACATGCGCACCGGCCTGTTCCAGACGCGCCGACCAATTAATATTGGCTTCCTCATCAAAACGCGCCATCAATTCCACCACCACCGTCACTTCTTTACCCGCCTGCGCAGCCGTAATCAAAGCCTCCATCAGCATTGAGTCAGTGCCAGTGCGGTACACGGTCTGACGTATCGCCAGCACATCAGGGTCTTCTGCCGCAGCACGGATAAAGTCAATCACGGGTTGAAAACTTTGAAAAGGATGGTGCAGCAACACATCGCCCTTGCGTATCACTGCAAAAATATTTTCCGCATTGGCCAATTGCGGCGGCACACCACGCACGAAGGACGGAAACTTCAAATCAGGCCGATCCACCCGATCAGGAATTCGCATCAAACGGGCCAGATTAACGATCCCGTTCACCTGATACAGATCATTGCGATTCAAACTAAACTGCTGAAGCAGAAAATTCGCCATGCGATCAGAACAATTGTCAGCCACTTCCAACCGGACCGCATCGCCGAAATTACGTTGCGACAACTCACTTTTCAGCACTTCACGCAAATTTTTTGTTTCTTCCTCATCCACAAACAATTCGGAATTTCTCGTCACCCGAAACTGATAACATCCCTCCACCGTCATGCCGACAAACAACTCGTTGACATGCGCGTGCAACACGGAAGACAAAAATACAAACCCATAATCGCAACCCGCGATCTCCTGCGGCATAAGTATCACCCTCGGCAAAGACCGTGGCGCCTGCACCACTGCCGCACCCGAATTGCGCCCAAAAGCATCGCAACCCGACAACTCCACCGCAAAATTGAGACTTTTATTTAACACACGCGGAAAAGGATGCGCGGGATCCAAACCAATCGGCGTCAGCACCGGCATCAATTCCCGAAAAAAATAATCCCGTACCCAATCGGTTTGCGCCTCATCCCAATGATTGCGCCGCACAAACCGGATACCTTGCGCAATCAGTTTCGGCAAAATATCCCGATTAAGCAATTCATATTGGCGATCCACCAGATTACGCACACGCGTTTCAATCTCGGACAAAGTCTGGCGTGCAGTCCAACCATCCGGCGACAACAAGGTCGGCGTCAACACAGCACGTTCTTTTAAACCCGCCACCCGCACTTCAAAAAATTCGTCCAGATTGCTGCTGACAATACAAATGAATTTAAGACGTTCCAAAACAGGTACGTCAATATCTTGTGCCTGGGCCAACACCCGCTCATTAAAGGCCAGTAAACTTAATTCACGGTTCAAGAATTGTTCAGGAGAAAAAGGGGTCACGAAATTAACCTTGAATAAAATGTGATGTGATACGGCTTAAAACAGGTCACAGCTTGAAACAGGTCACACAGGGTGACATCATCAGCAAATCGGCCATCCTGACATCTCAGCGGCTGACATAACTTTAGCACACAATTCGTGGCATATGCTTATATCCCGCAAGCACGAAAGCGGGCCTCACATTCCCCCCGTTTTTCTGCCGTTTTTACCGTGCGGCTCACCATGACTATTAAGCCAGATAGCCGGTTTTCACCGATAGATTGGCATGGACTACCCCGAGAGTCAATGAATGCCACTTCCGTTGTTTCAGCATCCATCCAACGGCCTTCCCCTTCTGTCCACAGGGTCGGCTACCCCACTTTGTTAACGAGGCGACATGTAGGTTCACTTGTTTTACGGCCTGCTCTTTTGCTGTGTGGAAACTCACGACACTGGATTACTCCAGCGCTGCTTCCTCATGCTACCGGGGCATATGGACAACTCCCCAGACGGGACTGCACCCCGCCAGATTGACTGCTGTGACTACGAACGGCCTGTCCCACTATTCCTGACATAGTTGCTGTTATGCTGGGGTATTTAGCCTATTGCGCACGCGAATTTCCGCCATTAACCAACCCAGCGCCCACCAGAAAGGGATGGCCGCCCAGCCATGAAAAAAACTGGTGCTGGATTCAATGGGCCACAAACGCGCCACCAAGGTGGCTGCCAAGCCCATAATTAAATAGCTGTCCCGGTGAATGCGTGCATATTGCCACACATGACGCAGTGCTAACAGCATAGCGCCAACAAATCCAGTCAAGGCAATCATGCCGCCTTCTGCCAGCCATTGCAGGTAAATGTTGTGCGGATGGGGTGCGCAGCGGATGTCAATATTTCCGCCATAGCGCGGGTCAGGACAGACAGTGTTGAAATTCCCCATACCCACGCCAAATATCGGGTGATCGCGGCTGACATCCAGAGCACTGCGCCACAACATGCCATAGGATGAGTTAGGCAGATCATGAATCACTTGCGCAGTCGAAGCCACCTGCCGCTCATAAAGCTGAGGTTTGGCGATCATGATGCCGCTCACCACCAATACAAAAACCAGACCCATGACCAATATAATGCGGCGTAATTTTGGAACCCACAAGGCAATGAGCACGAAATAGACCAAGCTGAGCAGCAACGCCATGCGTTCACCGCTGAGGACAATGGCAAGGATACACAAGCCAGTAAACAATGTAGCACGCAAGGGTTTACCGCGTTCCAAATCGGCCAGTGCATAGGGTAAAAACTGCCATGCCAACATGATACCAACAATCAATTTGCTGTAAGAAGCCGTCAAACGCACGGGAACAGTTAGCATGTGATGGCCGAACAAATCAGTGCCATGCACATACTGAAAAATGGCATCGCCTGCCAACCAACTCAGTGTGATCAGTCCGGCATTGAGCATATTTTGTCGCCAACGCGGCACAGGCAGCGTCCAGGTTTGTAAGGCCACCGCCAACAAAATAAAGCGCAACCAGCCCAACGCATCAATAAATGTATGGGCAGGATGGTCGGCAAACAGTGCCCGCACCAAGCCATATCCCCACAATGCCAGCAAAACACACACCCAGTCTTGTTTTAGCCATTGCCACTCTTGGTGAATAATGGTATGAGTAATAAATAAAATCACTAACAAGCCAGCAAATATTTCGGCAGCAGCATTGCCGATCATTAAACCCACGGGCAGCAGAACGGTTAACCACCCTGCAGCACTCAATAATTTAGGTGGCAATACGGCATCGGTCATGACGGCTCTCTTCTGAGTGAAACGAAAGTCTAATTTTAACAGGTGGCGCACGACTTGAGATTCTTCAATCAACGTGTCAACCGCGCAGGTAACGTCTTAATAGTTTCATGCGTTCGGCTTGTTCGGAATCTTGTTTGGCGCGCTCAGCTGATTCCTTGATGAATACAAACAAATAAAGCCATGACGGTGGTGAGCAGCACAGTCAAACCACGTTTGGGTTCTGATTCCTTCTCAGGCACCAGCGCCTTATCCACCACCTGGATGATGGCAGCTTCCCTGGCTTCGTCCAGCTTGGCCATTTCATATTGCTTGTTATCAGCCCATACAGGGGTTCTTGGTATTTCATTTATTGCATTTTTCGCATGACTTCCAAAGTGGCTTCCGGCACTTCGTCGGTGGCGTCCAACTAAGGGGTAGTGGGCAACTAATCTACCTTCCTAATACGCATTTTTGTGCGTAAATCCTTTGAATATGGTTAATAAAATAATTTTCAGATCAAATAATAATGACCAATTTTCGATGTAGTACAAATCGTATTCGATGCGCTTGTGTAAATCGGTGTCCCCCCGCCAACCATTGACCTGTGCCCAACCGGTGATCCCTGCTTTGACCAGATGCTTTTGCATGTAGCCAGGAATCTCATTTTTAAATTGCTCAACAAACACAGGGCGTTCTGGTCTGGGGCCGACAATCGACATATCCCCCTTCAGTACATTGATGAACTGGGGCAACTCATCCAGACTGGTGCGGCGCATGAATGCGCCCAAGCGAGTGACCTGTTTGTTTTTCGCATTACCCCATTTGACTCCGGCTTGCTCGACATCCACGGGCATCGAGCGAAACTTGAGAATATTGAATACCGTACCATTCCAACTTAAACGTTGTTGCCGAAAAAATACCGGCCCTGGCGAACTCAATTTGACCCCTAGCGCCAACGCCAGCATCAGCGGACTAATGATCGCCAAAATCAACAGGGCAAGCAAGCGATCTTCCAGCCATTTAATCAATCGATTGGCACCCGTCATCGGGGTAACACTCAAGTCGATCATCGGCATGGAAAAAATTTCAGACACCCCATGATTAATCAAAGAAAAGCCAAATAAATCAGGCACAAAATGCACATTAGCCGTTGAAAACCGTAATTTTGTGAGCAGATCGCGCAGATGTTGCACCTCATCCAAAGGAACGGCAATCCACACCACATCCACTTGATGCTCGTTGACGTAGTCAAACAATGCTTCAAGTGGGAATATTTTAATGTTGGTTTGCTGCGCTTCTGATGCGTTGCAACCGAACATCGCCAACACATCAAAGCCCGCCCACGATTCTGTTTGGGCACGCCGAACCAACTCTTGCGCAAGCTCGCCACACCCCACCACTACCGCAGTGCGCCGATTAAACCCTTTACCCCTTGCTAAACGTAATAATCGGTAAACCAACAGGCGTTCGAACACCAGTAAACACGCGACGACGATGAACCAACTCACCAACCAAATTCGGGAATACACCGCACCTGACTTCATTAGCACCAGAAAAGTAAACACGCCCAGCAGTACCCAAAGCCACGCACCCAATACACGTAACGCAGCAGAAAATAAGCTTTGGACACGCCAGGAATTGTAGACACCCATTAATGGAAAAATAACAGCCGTCGACAATACGGCAATGAGGATGAGGGTGTTGTACTCAATTGGGGGTAAAAAGCCACGCCAGGCAAACCGCCAGCCATATACTGCTATACCACTTAAACCTACTGTCAGGGCATCCAGTATGCGCGTAAAGAGGACAATAGCATTGGCGTGGGAACGAAGAGAGGTGCGGGTCATAAAATTTGTGGCGTTCGAAAGACGGCGCTCAGGATAAACAAGACAGTGAGCGAGATTATAGAGGGTGTCCTGGATTTTGTGTAAACGGGTTTTCGCTATTGCTGCGGCATCCGATCTTCAAACTGGATATTAAACCTGTTTGGTGCAGCTTTCCAATCCCGAATAGACATCGTCCATTTCTTGCTGATGTTAATCAGCGCCAGGTAGAACAATTTCAGCAAGGCTTCATCGCTGGGAAATGAACCCCGATTCTTGGTGATTATGCGCTGCCCCATTTTCAATGGTTATCATCATGCAACAATAAGCCCTTTGCGCCCAGTTCTCAAGCAGTAGTCAAAACTGGTGTATGGACAATTTGAGCATAATGAGTTGAGGTGGTGGAGATTTCTGTGGGGAATCTGATTGTCGAAGCCGGAAACTAAGCAAGGAAACCATCCGCCATGAAAGATGATATGGAAAGTCGAGTGGCCAGACGATTTTTGAGACAGTCCTCCCCCTTTGGGGAGAGGGCTGGGGTGAGGGGAAATAACAAATTAACCGTTGCCTGTCCCCTATTTCATCACCCCCTGCGGATAAAGAAATTCCATACGCCTGGTCCGCTTTCATGGGTGTCCAGCAACACATTTTTGGTTGCAGTGCACCAGGCGCCGATTTCGTCTTTGGCGGAAGAACATGTGCTGACCAGTTTCATGATTTCCCCCTCACTCATGGTGTTGAAAATCCTCTTCGCTTCGATCACCGGACCGGGGCACACCAAGCCCGTTACATCCAGCGTCATGTTAGGAATGATCGCCGCCTTCTTTCCCTTGCGCACATAATATTCAGTCGCGCCATCAGTGCTTTTCTCAGAATGGGCGACCTCATTTCCTGTCGCATTGACCCAGGAAAACAGATCATCCCGAATGCTGGGGCAATCCGCCTTCAGCAGCAACACTTCACCGGGTTTCATGTCCTCCAGCACCCGTTTCACACCCAGCAAAGGGTAGGGGCAAACCAGCCCCGTCATGTCCACAATAATATTCGGTTTGATCAGAGTTCCGGTTTCCATGTTCGCCTCCTTCAATCATGTCTCTATTAGCGGCCGCTATTGTCAATTCAGGCGACCGAACCATTACGACTACGCACTGCAGCTACAGGTTTCTGTTACAAAACACGTCCAACACCGAAATGATACCCGAATTGTGGAAATGGGGACAG
>CABS01000004.1_pt1 | contig 21572 bp, 23 predicted proteins | sample 344768 | NCBI WGS metagenome assembly CABS01 (sample SAMEA3138346, study PRJNA38045) | mine drainage metagenome | isolation source: Carnoules arsenic-contaminated mine drainage | place: France:Carnoules | collected 21-May-07 | reverse complement strand
CGAGGATGCCCGCCGCGCCTGTTTTCCGGGCCGTGGGGCGATTTTTTAGCCCTTGCCTATAGCTTGGCACCACCAGAAGGGCAAAACGCGCTCTATGGCCTTCCTGTTGGCCTCTTTCGCCATAGGTCAAACGTCACGCCTTGCCGACCGTTGCGAAAAATATCAATTAGTTTGTTTATTAGTTTGTTTATTAGTTTGTTTATTGCTATAATAGAGGCATCAACTCACCAAAGGAAACCGCCATGCGCCCCGCTGAATTTGCCCCCGAAGCGATCATCCAAGCCGGTCAAGAATTGCAAGCGACTGGCCGCAACATCACCGGCTTTGCCCTTCGCCAGAAGGTAGGCGGCGGCAATCCGACCCGGCTTAAACAGGTGTGGGATGAACACATCAACAGCCAAACCACGGCCAAGGCCGAGCCGGTTGCAGAACTGCCGGTTGAGGTTGCCGAGGAAGTGGCGACCGTGACCAAGGCGCTTACCGAGCGCCTGGCCGCGCTGGCCGTGGAGTTGAACGACAAGGCGGTAAAGGCAGCAGAACGCCGGGTTCATGAGGTAGTGCGCGCCGCTGGCGAACAACGCGAGCAGGCCGAGCGCGAACTAGCCGACGCATCGCAAACGGTGGACGACTTAGAAAACAAGCTGGACGAGGCAGCAGGCGCCGCCGCAGGGCTGGAAAAGCGCTTGGCCGACAGCCAGGCCAGCCACCAGGCGCAAGCCGTCGAACTGGCCCAGGTGCGCGAGCGTTTGGCCCTGATCGAGCAGACGGCCAAGGCCGCGACCGAACAACACGCCGCCGAGCTTGCCCGCTTGAATGCCAGCATCGAGAGCGAACGCCAACGCCACCAGCAGGAAGCCGAGCAGCTACGCGCCGAACTGGCGAAGGTGCAGGCCAAGGCAGAAGCCGCCGAGCAATCGCACCAGGAGCAACGCAAGACTGCCGCCCAGGAAGCGCACCGCGCCGCCGAACACATGACAAAGGCCCAGGCCGAGCGCGACAGCGCCCGCAAAGAGGCCAGCGCCGCCCGCGAGGAAGCGGCCAAGCTGCGCGGCCAGGTGGAAGCATTGCAGACCCAAGCCGCCGACCAGTTGCGCGCTCTTGCATCACGCCAGGCACCGGACAGCGAAGGCGAGGCCAAGCCAGCAAAGACAACCAGGGCGAAGAAGCCGGAATAAGTGGAAGACGTGTCAAGGGCTGCACCGGAAGCCGCACGCGGAACGGAGCGCAGCGAGTACCGAACGGGTGAGGATGCAGGCGAAGCGAACCCTTGACGCGGCTGGAACGACCCAAGCCTATCGGCAAGGGGGAGGTCAAGGGCAACGCCCGCCGCACCTGCCCCCGCAGCCAGTCGGGCAAGAACCGACGCGGGAAGTCCTGAAACCGAAGCGGTTTCAGGGGTCGTCTCAGAAAACGGAAAATAAAGCACGCTAAGCCAGTTGCAGCGGCCGTAGCGGCCTGAACTTGCCCGCGCCGATCTTGGCGCTGCTGCGCCACAGGTAGTCGCCGGTCAGGTTGATGTGCTCCCAACCCAGCGGCGACAGATACTGCAACAGCGTGTCATCGACGGCATGACCATTCCCACGCAACGCAAGCGCGGCCCGCTCCAGATAGACCGTGTTCCACAGCACGATGGCGGCCGTGACCAAGTTGAGGCCGCTGGCTCGGTAGCGCTGCTGCTCGAAGCTGCGGTCGCGGATTTCCCCCAGGCGGTTGAAGAACACGGCGCGGGCCAGCGCGTTGCGCGCCTCGCCTTTGTTCAGCCCGGCATGCACGCGGCGGCGCAGCTCGACGCTTTGCAGCCAGTCCAGGATGAACAGCGTGCGCTCGATGCGTCCCAACTCGCGCAGGGCGACGGCCAGGCCGTTCTGGCGCGGGTAGCTGCCAAGCTTCCTGAGCATCAGCGAGGCCGTCACCGTGCCCTGCTTGATCGAGGTGGCCAGCCGCAGGATTTCGTCCCAGTGGGCGCGGACGTGCTTGATGTTGAGCGTTCCGCCGATCATCGGCTTGAGCGCGCCATAGGCGGCTTCGCCCTTCGGGATGTAGAGCTTGGTGTCGCCCAGGTCGCGGATGCGCGGCGCGAAGCGGAAGCCCAGCAGGTGCATCAGCGCAAAGACGTGATCGGTGAAGCCCGCCGTGTCGGTGTAGTGCTCCTCGATCCGCAGGTCGGATTCGTGGTACAGCAGGCCGTCGAGCACATAGGTCGAGTCGCGCACGCCGACGTTGACCACCCTGGTGTGAAACGGCGCGTACTGGTCGGAGATATGGGTGTAGAACGTCCGCCCAGGGCTGCTGCCATATTTCGGGTTGATGTGGCCGGTGCTCTCGGCCTTGCTTGCGGTTCGGAAGTTCTGGCCGTCCGACGATGACGTGGTGCCGTCGCCCCAATGCCTGGCGAAAGGATGCTGGAACTGGGCGTTGACCAGTTCGGCCAGCGCTATCGAATAGGTTTCGTCGCGGGTATGCCAGGCTTGCAGCCAGGCGAGCTTGGCGTAGGTCGTACCGGGGCAGGACTCGGCCATCTTGGTCAAGCCCAGATTGATCGCGTCGGCCAGGATCGTCGTCAGCAGCAGATTCTTGTCCTTGACCAGATCGCCCGATTTCAGGTGCGTGAAGTGCCGGGTGAAGCCCGTCCACTCATCAACTTCGAGCAGCAGTTCGGTAATCTTGACGTGCGGTAGGATCATGGCCGTCTGGTCGATTAGCGCCTGTGCGGTGTCTGGCACCGCCGCATCCAGCGGTGTGATTTTCAGGCCCGACTCGGTGATGATGGCGTCCGGCAGGTCGTTGGCCGCCGCCATCCGGTTGACCGTGGCAAGTTGCGTTTCCAGCAGCGTCAGCCGGTCGTGCAGGTACTGTTCGCAGTCGGTGGCCACGGCCAGCGGCAATTCGCTGGCCTGCTTGAGGCTGGCGAACTTCGCGGGCGGCACCAGGTAGTCCTCGAAATCCTTGAACTGGCGGGAGCCTTGCACCCAGATGTCGCCGGAGCGCAGTGCGTTCTTCATCTCCGACAGCGCGCACAGTTCATAGTAGCGCCGGTCTATACCGGCATCGGTCATTACCAGCTTCTGCCAGCGCGGCTTGATGAAGTCGGTAGGGGCATCGGTTGGCACCTTGCGGGCGTTGTCGGTATTCATGCCGCGCAGCACCTCGATGGCATCAAGCACGCCTTTTGCGGCGGGCGCTGCCCGCAGCTTGAGAACGGCGAGGAATTCCGGTGCGTAGCGGCGCAGGGTGGCGTAGCTCTCGCCGATGCGGTGCAGGAAATCGAAGTCATCGGGCTGCGCGAGCTTCTGTGCCTCGGTGACGCTCTCGGCGAATGCGTCCCAGGACATAACGGCCTCGATAGCAGCGAACGGATCGCGGCCTGATTGCTTGGCGTCGATCAGCGCCTGGCCGATGCGCCCGTACAGCCGAACCTTGGCGTTGATGGCTTTGCCGGATGCCTGGAACTGCTGCTGATGCTTGTTCTTGGCGGCGTTGAACAGCTTCCCCAGGATGCGGTCGTGCAAGTCGATGATTTCGTCGGTGACGGTGGCCATGCCTTCGATGGCCAGCGCCACGAGGGTGGCGTAGCGCCGCTGCGGCTCGAACTTGGCCAAGTCGGCGGGCGTCATCTGGCCGCCCTCGCGGGCGATCTTGAGCAGCCGGTTCTGGTGAACCAGCCGTTCGATGCCGGTAGGCAGGTCGAGCGCCTGCCAGGCTTTGAGGCGTTCGATGTGTTCGAGCATGTGGCGGGAGTTCGGCTTGGCTGGTGATTGCCGCAGCCAGGCCAGCCAAGTGGTCTTGCCGTTGTCGCGGCGCTTCAGCAAATCGTCGAGGCGATGCCGATGCACGTTCGACAAGGGCTCGGACAGGGCTTCGTAGATACGCCGATTGGCGCGGGTGATGGCCTCGGCACTGGCGCGCTCAATGGCGTTGAGCGCGGGCAGGATGATCGACTGCCGCCGCAAATGCTCAATCAAGGCGCTGGCCAGCACAATGCCCTTGTCGGTTTGCATGGCCAGCTCGGTCAGGGGGTGCACGGCCTGCCGGTAGTGGCCCATGGTGAACGGCTGAAAACCGAACACCGTTTGCAGTTCGATCAGGTGCTCGCGCCGGGTCTGCTCCCGCTGCCCGTAGTCGTCCCAGCTTTCGACACCAACCTTGAGTTGGTCGGCGACCAGTTTCAGCAGGGGCAAGGACGGCGACTGATCGACGCCAAGGAAGATGCCAGGAAAGCGCAGGTAGCAGAGCTGGACTGCAAAGCCCAAGCGGTTCGCAGGCCCACGCCGTTGTCGGATGATGGAGAGGTCGGTATCGCTGAACGTGTAATGTCGGATCAATTCATCCTTGGTATCCGGTAACGCCAGCAGGCTTTCCCGCTCGGCGGCGGACAGGATCGAACGACGCGGCATGGTCAGTTTTCCCGCAAGTATTGATACAAGGTTTCGCGGCTGATCCCGAAATCACGGGCGACCAGGGCTTTTTGCTCACCTGCCGCGACACGCCGCTTTAGTTCGGTGATCTGCTCATCATTCAGCGACTTCTTGCGGCCCCGGTACGCGCCCCGCTGCCGGGCCAGCGCAATTCCTTCGCGCTGCCGCTCGCGGATCAAAGCCCGCTCGAACTCGGCGAACGCACCCATCACCGACAGCATCAAATTGGCTATTGGCGAGTCCTCGCCAGTGAAGGCCAGGCTTTCTTTGACGAATTCGATGCGCACGCCGCGCTTGGTCAGACCCTGCACGATGCGGCGCAAGTCATCCAGGTTGCGTGCCAGCCGATCCATGCTGTGAACCACCACGGTGTCGCCTTCACGCACGAAGGCGAGCAACCTTTCCAGCTCAGGCCGCTGGGTGTCCTTGCCAGATGCCTTGTCGGTAAACACCCGCGCCACCTGAATCCCTTCCAATTGCCGCTCTGGGTTCTGGTCGAAACTACTGACGCGCACGTAGCCGATGCGTTGACCGTGCAAAGTGCCTCCAATGGGGTAATGTGTCAGGGTGAAATCTATTACTCTTGACTGATCGTGTCAATAAATTTAATATTCCACTCTATTCTGACGCGATTACGGCCTACTTCCTGACGTGCTGTTAGGGTATAGCCTAATCGGACACGACGACATGATTGCATCGTTTTGATAGTTGTAGTATTATTTGAACGTGAAAAAACAAGCCGCAACATCGATCTTCGAATCCCTCTCCTCGGGCCTGCGCTTGGATGTGTTCAGGCTGTTGGTCAAGAAGGGGCCGGACGGCATGGTGGCAGGCGAGATTGCTAACGCGCTGGACATACCGCCGGCCAACCTCTCCTTTCACCTCAAGGCGCTGTCACAAGCTCGCTTGGTGACGGTTGAGCAGGAGGGTCGCTTCCAACGTTACCGAGCGGACATCCCGTTAATGTTGGATTTGATCGCGTACCTCACCGAAGAATGCTGTTCGGGTAGCCCCGATCAATGCCTTGAACTGCGTACCGCCTCGAAGTATTCCGAGGAACTCTTGCCGCCCCTGTCACCCACTCCAACGAAAGCGACAACATGAATATTCTGTTTCTTTGTACCGGTAACTCCTGCCGTTCCATCCTGGCGGAAGCGACCTTCAACCACTTGGCTCCGACAGGCTGGAAAGCGATGAGTGCGGGAAGTCAGCCGACCGGGACGGTCCATCCGCGTTCCCTGGCGCTCCTGACACATGAAGGTATCGACACGGGCGGACTGCACAGCAAATCATGGGACAACCTGCCGCTGGCCCCGGATGTGGTCATCACTGTGTGCGCAAATGCCGCCGGGGAAACCTGCCCGGCTTATCTTGGTCCGGTACTGCGTGCGCATTGGGGTGTTGACGATCCCGCTCATGCCACAGGGACCGAAGCGGAAATCGAAGCCGCGTTCACGACGGCCTACCGTATCTTGCGGCGTCGCATCGAAGCCTTCCTCGCGCTGCCGTTGGCGCAACTTGCGCACGACCGGACACGCTTGAAGGCGGAACTGGATCGGATTGGGGCGCTTTCGGCGTAGTTTTTTGACTGATATTTGAATACTTGATGGAGATTTTAAATGAAGAAGATCGAAGTGTTTGACCCATCGCTGTGTTGCAGCACCGGCGTCTGCGGCGTGGATGTTGACCAAGCCTTGGTGACTTTTGCCGCTGATGTCGATTGGGCGAAGCAGAACGGCGCGCACATCGAGCGCTACAACCTGGCGCAGCAGCCACAGATGTTTGCCGACAATGCGACCGTAAAAGGATTTTTGCAGCGCTCCGGTCAGGATGCGCTGCCACTGATCCTGGTCGATGGTGAAGTGGCCCTCGCGGGGCGTTATCCAAAGCGGGCTGAATTGGCCCTCTGGATCGGCATTGATCAACCGGCAGACGCCGCCAAACCGACGACGGGCGGTTGCTGCTCCGGCCCGCGTGGCTGCTGCTGAACAACATGGAGAAAATGATGATGAAATTCCTGCAACTTCCTTCCCGCTTTCTGTTTTTCACGGGCAAGGGCGGCGTCGGCAAAACCTCGATTGCCTGTGCCACGGCTATTCAATTGGCCGAAGCCGGAAAGCGCGTCCTCCTGGTCAGTACCGACCCGGCATCCAACGTTGGGCAGGTATTTGGTGTTGATATCGGTAATCGCGTCACACCGATTCCGGCGGTTCCACGTCTTTCTGCTCTGGAGATTGATCCCGAGGCAGCGGCCAGCGCCTATCGGGAGCGCCTGGTCGGCCCGGTACGCGGCGTGCTTCCTGATGACGTGGTGAAGGGCATCGAAGAATCGTTGTCCGGCGCGTGCACCACCGAAATTGCCGCATTTGACGAGTTCACCGCGCTACTGACCAACGCGGCACTCACGGCTGATTACGAGCACATCATCTTTGATACTGCGCCCACCGGCCACACCATCCGCTTGCTGCAACTGCCGGGCGCGTGGAGCGGTTTCCTGGAAGCCGGCAAGGGCGATGCCTCGTGCCTAGGCCCGCTGGCCGGTCTGGAAAAGCAGCGTACTCAGTACAAGGCGGCTGTTGAAGCCTTGGCTGATCCGCTGCAAACCCGTCTGGTGCTGGTCGCTCGCGCCCAGCAGGCGACCTTGCGCGAGGTAGCCCGAACCGACGAAGAACTGGCCGCCATAGGCATCAAACAGCAACATCTCGTCATCAACGGCATCCTGCCTCACATCGAAGCCGCTACCGACTCACTCGCCGCAGCAATCCACGAACGGGAACAAACGGCGCTGAAGAACATCCCGGCTACGTTGACCGCGCTCCCGCGTGACCATGTAGAACTCAAGCCCTTCAATCTCGTCGGCCTCGACGCGCTGCGGCAATTGCTGACCGACCTTCCACCACAAGCACCCGTCGCTGTTGATTCCCCGATCGAACTCGACGAGCCCGGCGTGGCCGACCTGATCGACGGCATCGCGGCGGATGGACACGGGCTGGTCATGTTGATGGGCAAAGGCGGTGTGGGCAAGACGACCCTGGCGGCCGCCATCGCGGTCGAACTGGCACATCGTGGCTTGCCGGTGCATCTGACGACCTCCGATCCTGCGGCCCATTTGACCGATACCCTGGAAGCCTCGCTCGATAATCTGACCGTGAGCCGGATCGATCCGCACGCCGAGACCGAGCGCTATCGCCAGCACGTGCTGGAAACCCAGGGCGCTCAACTCGATGCCGAAGGCCGCGCGCTGTTGGAAGAGGATTTGCGTTCGCCCTGCACGGAAGAGATTGCGGTCTTCCAGGCGTTCTCCCGCATCATTCGCGAGGCCGGGAAAAAGTTCGTCGTCATGGACACGGCCCCGACAGGGCACACCTTGCTTCTGCTCGACGCGACGGGTGCGTATCACCGCGAAGTGACAAGGCAAATGGGCAACACCGGCATGCGCTTCACGACGCCGATGATGCAATTGCAGGACCCGAAACAAACCAAGGTGCTGATCGTCACGTTGGCAGAGACCACGCCGGTGCTGGAGGCCGCCAACCTCCAAGCCGATTTGCGCCGCGCCGGTATTGAGCCCTGGGCATGGATCATCAATACCAGCGTGGCAGCCGCCTCGGCTAAGTCGCCGTTGTTGCGCCAGCGCGCCGCTAACGAGCTGCGCGAAATCAACGCCGTGGCGAATCAACATGCGGACCGTTACGCGGTTGTCCCATTGCTCAAAGATGAGCCGGTCGGCGCGGAACGCCTGCGTGCGCTCATCCATCCCCAAGCATAGGAGATCGACCATGTTGATCCGGAATTACATGACGCCCGATCCGGTAACCGTTCAACCTGAAACACCGGTTGAGGACATCGCGAGGCTGCTGCTTGCCCATCGCATCAACGGCGTTCCGGTGGTCGATAGCGCTGGTCGGTTGATCGGCGTTGTGACTGCGGAGGACTTGATTCACCGGGGAGCGGACGAACGGCTTGAACCCCGTGAATCGATCTGGAAGGAGAATTTCTGGGTTTCCTTCCTCGGCCCAAAGGGGACGCAGCGCGACAAGGCCGAGGGGCGTACTGCCGCAGAGGTAATGACCACAGAAGTGCACAGCGTCACGCCTGCCATGCATCCCTCCGTTGCAGCCCGGCTGATGGTGGATCATCACTTGACGTCCCTTCCCGTAGTGGATGATGGGAAAGTGATCGGCGTCGTCTCCCGGATTGACCTGTTAAGCCTCCTTAAAGAACTCGAAAACCCGCTGAAAAGAGAGAATTGACGTGATTGCTGCCCTACTGATTTTTCTTGCCACTATCGTCCTGGTGATCTGGCAGCCGCGCGGGCTGGGCATTGGCTGGAGTGCGACGCTTGGCGCTGTTGTGGCACTACTGTCCGGTGTCGTTCACTTCGGTGATATTCCTGTCGTCTGGCAGATCGTCTGGAACGCCACGGCCGCATTCATTGCCATCATCATCATTAGCCTGTTGCTCGATGAGGCAGGGTTTTTCGAATGGGCAGCCTTGCACGTCGCACGCTGGGGCGGAGGGAAAGGACGTCTGCTGTTTGCACTGATCATCCTGCTTGGTGCAGCCGTCGCCGCGCTTTTTGCCAACGATGGCGCAGCACTGATTCTCACGCCAATCGTCATGGCCATGTTGTTGGCACTGGGGTTCAGTCCGGCGGCAACGCTCGCCTTCGTCATGGCAGCCGGTTTCATCGCAGATGCCGCCAGCCTGCCGCTTGTCGTATCCAACCTGGTCAACATCGTCTCCGCCGACTTTTTCAATATCGGGTTCAATGATTACGCTGCGGTGATGATTCCGGTGAATATTGTCGCCATCATTGCCTCTCTGGCCGTGCTGTCGATCTATTTCCGCCGCAGCATCCCCGCACGCTACGACGTGAATCAGTTGAAACAGCCGAATGAGGCCATTCGCGATGCGGCTACGTTTCGTTTCGGCTGGGTGGTTCTGGCCCTGCTGCTGGTCGGATTCTTCGGCCTTGAGCCGCTAGGCGTGCCGGTTAGCGCCGTGGCTGCCGCAGGCGCCCTGCTGTTGCTCGTAGTCGCTGCGCGCGGGCATGTCATCAGCACCCGCAAAGTGATCCGTGAAGCGCCTTGGCAAATTGTCGTTTTCTCGCTGGGAATGTATCTCGTGGTCTATGGGTTGCGTAACCAAGGCCTGACCGAGCATATCGCAAGGCTGCTGGATTACTTCGCACAAGGCGGTGTATGGGGGGCCGCCTTTGGAACAGGCTTCCTCACAGCGCTGCTGTCCTCGGCTATGAACAACATGCCTACGGTACTGGTGGGCGCACTATCCATTGATGCCACAAGCGCAACGGGCGTGGTGAAAGACACAATGATCTACGCCAATGTGATTGGTAGTGACCTGGGGCCGAAGATCACCCCCATCGGCTCGCTGGCGACGCTGCTTTGGTTGCATGTGCTGGCGCGTAAGGGAATGACAATCACATGGGGGTATTACTTCAAGGTGGGCGTTGTGCTGACCGTCCCCGTACTCGCGGCGACCCTGGCAGCGCTGGCACTGCGCCTGAGTCTCACTTGATGCGAGCGGAGCGCTGTTTGTGGACATGCAGTATTGGAGGGCGGCCTCAAATCTGAAATGCAACACCCCACCTGGATTGCACTGTCAGTGGATTGTGGCCTGAGCCTGTTCGGCGACACCTTGCACAAGGTCTCGGAAGGCCTGAATGGGGCTGCGCCAGTTGAGGGTTTGGCGGGGTCGGTTGTTCAGCAGGTCAGCAATGGAGTCCAGTGCCTGTTGGTCATGGACCGACAGATCCGTGCCCTTGGGCAGCATCTGGCGCAACAGCCCGTTGGTGTTTTCGCAGGTGCCACGTTGCCAGGGGCTGTGGGGGTCGCAGAAGTACACCCGGATGTTGGTGGCTCGGGCCAGTTCGCGATGCCGGGACATCTCCTTGCCCTGGTCGTTGGCGAGTCCGGCGATGAACGATTGGTCGATCTTGAGCGTGCTGATAGGGCAGCACTTCAAATGTTGCAGACAGGAATAACCCGTCCCGAAGTCATCGACAGCGAAGCGCACGCCGATGGCGCGCAAGGCTTCCAGGGCGGGGAAGATCGCCGGATCACCGAATGCGACCGATTCGGTCAGCTCAATTTCCAGATACTCGGCGGGCAACTTGGCATCAGCCAGCACACCCTTTACCCACCCGTCGAAGTCCGGTCCCACTTGGCTCGCCGAAACATTGACGGCCAGACGGAACGGCTGCCATGCCAACGCCCGCCAGTCGCGCATCTGGCGGCAGGCGGTGCCCAGCACCCAAGCACCGATTTCCGGCATCAGGCCGGACGATTCGACCAAGGGCAGGAACTGGCCCGGCGGCAAAAGTCCGAGCTGTGGATGACGCCAGCGCAACAAGGCTTCCGCGCCGACAATCTGGTCACTGCGCAGATCGACAATCGGCTGGTAGTGCAATTCAAGCTGCCCGCGCACAACCGCCTGCGCCAGTTGCGTCGCCGTCCATTCGGTTGGTTGGGAAGCGCTCATGATTTTTCCCTGAAGGCTCGTAGCAGCCGCGTCACGGAAAGGACGAACAAGCCAGTCAGCGCAATGGCGGCAACTCCCCAGTGCTCCCCGATGAACGCGCCAGCCGTCGTGCCGGCCAGCACAATGGCGAGAATCGGCAAATGGCAGGGACAGGTGAGCACGGCCAGCGCGCCCCACAGATAGCCGGTGATCGGCTTGTGTGTCTCGGTCGGCAAGCGTTCGGGGTTGTTCATGGCAGACTCTCCGCCTGCAATGTCGGTTCGGTCGGCATGGTGGCCAACTGCACTTCCAGGCTGACCAGCGCTTCGCGCCGACGTTCGACGAACTGACGCAGCACGGCAAGCTGTGCAGATGCACCATCACCGTCCGCAGCATCGAGCGCCCGGCACAGCCGCGACAGCGCGTCCAGACCGATGCCCGCCTCGAAGGCGGCCCACACGAAACACAGGCGTTGCAAGGCCGCGTCGTCGAACAGGCCATAGCCGCCCGTGGTGCACGCGACCGGCCGCAGCAAGCCGCGCAGCAGGTAGTCGCGCACGATATGCACGCTCACCCCGGCCTCAAGGGCCAGCCGGGACACTGTGTAGGCGCTCATTGAACACCTCCTTTTCTTCACCCGGCGCAGCAGGAAAGCTGCTTCACGTCCTTGCTGAAGGTCTGCGCCGCGAGCTTCAACCCCTCGACCATCGTCAGGTAGGGGAACAACTGGTCGGCCAGTTCCTGCACGGTCATCCGGTTGCGAATGGCAAGCACCGCCGTCTGGATCAGTTCGCCCGCTTCCGGGGCCACCGCCTGCACGCCGATAATCCGCCGACTGCCTTCCTCAATGACCAGCTTGATAAAGCCGCGTGTGTCAAAGTTGGCGAGTGCACGCGGCACGTTGTCGAGCGTGAGCATGCGGCTGTCGGTTGCCATGCCCTTCAAGTGTGCCTCCGCCACTGAATAGCCTACTGTAGCCACTTGCGGATCGGTGAACACCACGGCAGGCATGGCGGTCAGGTCAAGCGCCGCTTCGCCGCCGGTCATATTGATGGCCGCGCGCGTACCAGCCGCTGCCGCGACATAGACAAATTGCGGCTGATCGGTGCAATCACCGGCAGCGAAGATGTGCGGACTACTCGTGTGCATGCCTTGGTCGATGACGATGGCCCCCTGCGCATTGATGGCGACCCCCGCCGCTTCCAATGCCAGGCTGCGCGTGTTTGGTGTCCGTCCGGTAGCGACCAGCAGCTTATCGGCGCGCACTTCGCCATGCCCCGTGGTCAGCACGAATTCGCCATCCAGATGGGTGATTTGGCTGGCTTGCGTGTGTTCCAGTACCTCGATACCTTCGGCCCGGAAGGCGGCTGTGACGGCCTCGCCGATGGCCGGGTCTTCGCGGAAGAACAGCGTGCTGCGTGCCAGGATCGTGACCTGGCTGCCCAGTCGGGCAAATGCTTGCGCCAGTTCCAGCGCCACCACCGACGAGCCGATCACGGCCAGGCGTTCGGGAATAGCGTCGCTGACCAGGGCCTCGGTCGAAGTCCAGTAGGGCGATTCTTTCAGACCTGGAATCGGCGGCACGGCCGGGCTGGCGCCTGTAGCGACCAGGCAGCGGTCGAACGCCACCACGCGCTCGCCGCCATCGTTCAAACGGATGGTAAGGCTTTGGTCATCCTTGAAACGCGCTTCACCGTGCAGCACGGTGATGGCCGGATTGCCGTCGAGAATGCCTTCGTACTTGGCGTGACGAAGTTCATCGACGCGGGTCTGCTGCTGGGCCAGTAGTTTGCGGCGATCAATCGCAGGCACGGTCGCCTCGATACCAGCATCGAATGGGCTTTCACGGCGCAGATGGGCGATATGGGCGGCGCGGATCATGATCTTGGACGGCACGCAGCCGACATTGACGCAAGTACCGCCGATGGTGCCGCGTTCGATCAGCGTGACCTTTGCACCTTGCTCGACGGCCTTCAGCGCTGCCGCCATTGCGGCTCCGCCGCTGCCGATGACGGCGATGTGCAAACCGGCACCCGCAAGTGCATCACGGGGTTTTGTTTCATCTTTTAAATCACCAACCCGGATCGAGCCTTGATAACCCAATGCGGCGATGGCGGCCAGAATTTGGTCGTGACTCACGGCGGTTTCTGCCATGACCTGTGCGCGGCTTTCGGGATAGGACACCACTGCGGCATTCACGCCGGGAATCTTTTCCAAAGCATCTTTGACATGGGTGGCGCAGGTTGTGCAGGTCATGCCATTCACGGTGATTTCTGTCATTTTTTTACTCCAGTGGATTGCGGGGTGCAGCAAGCATCGGCTTGGCGTTTTCGCTGGATGGCGTAGAGGGCCAAGCCGATGAAAACCGCCAGCGCAGGCAGCAACACATAGTCCAGATAGCCGGTTAGAGCGGACAAACCGACCACCCCGAGCAGAATGACCAGTACGGGTGTGAAACAACATAGCGCCACGAGAACCGTGCCAATAACGCCGACCCGCAGCAGTGTCTTTGGGTCTTTCATGATCAGTTCTTGACTGAAGATGGATAGCCTGCGTCTGTGGTTGCCTTGGTCAGCTTCTGCACGCTGGTCTTGGCATCATCGAACGTGACAACCGCTTCGCGTGTCTCGAAGGTCACGTTAACTTTGCTGACACCTTCGACCTTGGAAATCGCCTTCTTGACGGTGATCGGGCAGGCCGAGCAAGTCATGCCCGGTACAGACAGCGTGACGGTCTGGGTGGCGGCCCACACGGGGGCAGCAACGGCAACGAGAACGAGGGAAGCAAACAGTTTTTTCATGATGAACTCCTGTGGGTTAATAGAAAAATGGCACGACGTAGGGAAATCCGAGCGCGACCAGAACCAGCACGGCCACGACCCAGAAAATGAGCTTGTAAGTAACTCGCACTTGGGGAATCGCGCACACGTCCCCCGGTTTGCAGGCTTGCGCCGGGCGATAGATGCGCCGCCAGGCAAAGAACAGCGCCACCAGCGCTGTACCGATAAAGATGGGGCGATAGGGTTCCAACACCGTCAGGTTGCCGATCCATGCCCCGCTGAATCCCAAGGCGATCAGAACCAACGGCCCGAGACAGCAGGTCGAGGCGAGAATGGCGGCCAGCCCTCCGGCGAAGAGTGCGCCGCGCCCGTTTTGTGGTTCAGACATACGCTTGTCCTTTCAAATTTGGTTTGGATAGCTTAAGCTTACTTCCGTAGTTATGTACGGAGTCAAGCGATATGCAAAACAATTTTGAGAATCTGACCATCGGCGTTTTCGCCAGGGCGGCCGGGGTCAATGTGGAGACCATCCGTTTCTACCAGCGCAAGGGCCTGCTGCCGGAACCGGACAAGCCTTACGGAAGCATTCGCCGCTATGGCGAGGCGGATGTGACGCGGGTGCGCTTCGTGAAATCGGCCCAACGGCTGGGATTTAGCCTGGATGAAATCGCCGAGCTGTTGCGGCTGGATGACGGAACACATTGCGAGGAAGCCAGTAGCCTGGCCGAGCACAAGCTCAAGGACGTGCGCGAAAAGATGGCCGACTTGGCGCGCATGGAGGCGGTGCTGTCTGAACTGGTGTGCGCCTGCCATGCGCGGAAGGGGAACGTGTCCTGTCCGCTGATTGCGTCACTGCAAGACGGAACGAAGCTTGATGCGTCGGCGCGAGGGAGTCACGGGTTGACTACGCCTTAGCGTGCTTTATTTTCCGTTTTCTGAGACGACCCCTTTTAGCGTCCCTGGTGTGGAACGTCACGCTGTCGTCGTCGTTGAGAACAAGACGGTACTCGGGCAGGCTGTTGTCGGCCTCGATGGCGCGCACGGCCCGCCGGAATTCTTTGAGGGTCGATTTGCTGCCGGCCTTGGCTTGCAGCAGCTCAAGACCGATCTTCCATTGCGCCTGGTGGCCGCAGTGCTTGCGGGCCAGCTCGTAGAGCCGTCGCGCCAGGGGCTTGCGCAGCCGGAAATAGTCCGGGTGAATCGTTAGAACTTCATACGCCTGGACGGCGTTGTAAAGCCACTCGGACAAAGTGACCTCGACGGCGATCATGCGCTCGTCGGTCTGCGATTTCTCGATGATCTTCCAACGGTCGATGATGCCGAAGCCCTCCCGGACTCGCTGCCCGCCGGTTCTGATGTCGGTCGTAATCGACGTGCCGCGCAACCGCTCGAATGTCTCATGCAGCAGCTTGTACCCGCGCCCGCTGGTGTCACGGTTTGTCGCCACCAGAAGGTCATAGACCGTGAAACGGACCGTCCGATTCTTCGCGTCGTCGCGGCCCCGGTTCAGCCCCTCGGTCATCTGCGAAACCACGTAAATCAGAATGTCCTTGTCGTGTTGTGTGGCCCTGCCAAGCACGGACGGCGTAACCTTCACGGCCCTGTTGCCGTCGCGGCTCGACCACTCCCAGATGCTCAAGTCTGGCTTGGTCGCTAGAGTGAAGATCGGCGCTTCCATGCTCGCGCCGTCATCCTTCAAGGCATAGTCGAACATGTCGGCCAGGAAGAAATCCCGGTTCGGGTGGCGGACCTTGACCAGCCCGCCCTGGGCCTGCGGGCTGCTGTCGGCCGCCGACGCAGCCGCGCGGGCCTCGGCGCGCTGCCGCGCCTTGAGGACATGCATTTGGTCCTCGATAGCCGCATCCAGTCCGGCACGCTGTGCCTGCAATGCGGCAAGGCGTTCGCGCACTGCGCGGACTTCCGGGCTATCAAGGTTGTCCGGCTTGGCGACGCGCGCCAGCTCCCGATTGGCCGCCACGATCTGTTCAGACAGCACGCGGTGAGCGTCACGCAAGGAATCCAAGCTGTCGAGCGGGACATTCTCGGCGGGCATATCCCAGCTTTCGATCACGTCCTGCTCGCTCAAGGCATCGTCCTCGAATGCGCCCAAGTCCTCGGGGGCGGCACCATCCAGCGGCAATTCGCCTTGCGTCGCTTTCTCTCCGCTGTTCCGCGCTCGCACGGCTTGGCCGAGCCGGGCCAGCGACGAGGCCAGGGCCTCGTCCATCTGCACGGGACCGCTGCTGCCTTTCTTTTTGGTGTCACCCATAAACTCCACCATAGCAGCTCGCTTGCCGGTAGTTAGCGGCTAGCTGCCTGTTTCTTGTAGAGTTCCAGGGCACGTTCCAGGACCTCGACAAGCAGCAACCCGTCGCGCTGCGCGAGCGCCCGCAACTCGGCATCCCACTCGGGCCGCACGCGGGTAGCGAATTGCAGGGTTCGATTGGTGCGGCGTGCCGAGCGCCCGTCCATGCGCTGAATCGGCTCGGAGCTGGCCGCCGCCACATGGACAGCCGGGACGGCCTCCGGGGCGTGAAGGTTGGTGCTTGCCTCTTCCATCGGCGGCGGTGCACCGAGGGTCTTTCTCTTCAGTTTGGATACGTCAGCCATTGTTCGTCACTCGGTCGATAAGGGATTGAATCAGGGTGTCGGCCCGCTCGTTGAGGGCCGCATAACGGGTTTCGGTAATCGCGTGCCCGGCGTTCTGCGCCTGCCGGTAGGCTGGCCGCTCAAGCAAGCAACCATCGAGGACGGCATAGCCTGCTTCTGCCAGGTAGGCCCGCGTCTCGGCTTCTTCGGCCGGCGTGCCGATGCGGTTCAGGGCGAACGCCAGGCGAGCGGACGGGACGCCGGCTTTGACCAGGGCGTGAAACTCCCGCACGGCGGGCCGTAGGTCGTCCAGCGATGCGCCGGTGGGCTGCACAACTAGGTTGGCAGCTCGTGCGATTTCTAGCGTGGCTTGGCTGGTCCGGGCCGGACCGTCCAGAATGAGGATGTCGAAACCGTTGGCGACGCCGAGGGCCTGCGCGGCCGTGGCGAACGCCTCGACAGAAACAACCGGCTCGATGCTGGCATTGAGCCGCTGCCGGTGCCAGTCAACGGACGTGCCTTGCTGGGTGTCCAGATCGGCCACCTTGACGCGCAGCCCGCCGGCGGCGGCCTCTCGCGCCAACGCGCGGGACAGGGTGCTTTTCCCGACCCCCCCCTTCTGCGAAACGAATGCGACGACTGCCGCCATAAGAATCTCCTGCTATGTAGTAGGTAGCCGCCACCCTACACAAAACGCAAGCAGACAGCAAGCGGACGGCTTGCGGCACTCTAGCGGCTAGCTCTCCCCATTAGTCGCGCCAGCCTCAAGGGCTCGGTACAGGGTTGAGCGGTGGACGCCAAGCAAGGCGTGCAAGGACGGCGGCCAGTGGTCCGGCGCGAGGTTCCTGACTGGCCTGCGGCTTCACGACCTTCGACACGAAGCGACGACCCGCTTGGCGTCGATCTTCCCCGTGCACGAGCTGAACATCACGGGCCACAAGGATCCGCGCATGTTGATGCCCGCTACTACCACCCGAGAGCGGAAGGCTTAGCGAACCGCCTCAGCTGATCGCGATTAGCTTGCTGTGATCAGCCGATCACACTCCTGGACCACATATTCCGGAACGTTGTCGAATCTGTGCGGATTAAGTTGCATTACGTACTCGTTCTCTATATGAAATGCCTCATTCACGAATTTTTGGAGAATATCGTCGCCTCCCTGATGCTGATGAACCTCTTTATATATCCGGAATAATTGCAACTTATCATACCCAACGTTCGCATCCTGAAATCGACGCTTCATTTCTGCTTTATCGTTGATGATGGCGAGCACTGGGGCATAATCAAACTCTTCGATCATCCTCTTAACTCCTTCCTCTGCACTCGCAATGTCCTCGGTTGACATATCAACATCGCCGGACTCAGTTTTGCGAACGGGGACCGCTCTTGCGTGCAAAAGATTGGCGAGATAGTTGTATTCTCCGCCGAGATCGTTAAGGATTTCATAATGTCGCCGCAGGTAAATGCACTTGATAACCTCGTCCGTCAGGGCTCGAACATTCTCGTCGCATATCTGGGCAAACGTCTGAATATCATGTCCCTTAATCTCAGTTTCGGTGACAACGCCAGCTTTTGAGGCTAGAAAATACGCGGCTGGCTTTGGGTGCTGAAAAAGTCCTTTCACGCTCCGAATAATATCAATGGCAGGTTCAATGTCATGCGTCAGCATGAGAACAGTGGTGTCGCGCAAACCTGCCCTTCCACGAAAGAGTTCACTCAAAATTGCGAATTTTTTCGTCTTATCAAAACTCGACACGGGATCGTCCAAAACTGCAAGTCCAGGCTTTTCACTAAGAACCTGATGCATGAACAGGACGAGCGCGAAAGCATTCTTCTCCCCGTAGCTCAGGTGTTGCGCTGCAGCTTCAATGTGCTCGTCAAAATCCTGATGCACCAGCTTCATCTTGTAGGAATCAATCTCAGGCTTGATCACCACGCTGTATTTGTAACCAGCTGATTTCAGAAACCCATTAATGCTCTTCTGATTTTCAACAATGGACTTCTCGATCTGACTTTTATGCCTGTTAATCTTCCCTTTAAGCTCTCCAATCCTATCTATAAGCCCTTGGAGTTTTGCGTTTACGGGCTCCACAACAGATTTGGTGTCGGCCGAGTTGAGCTTTGCAAGCAAACCAAGGTCTATCTTGAGCTTCGCAATTTCATCGTCGATCTTATCCACATCACGAAGTGCAAAGAAAGAGATGGCTCGAAGCCCTTCGAGCTTCGCTATAAGCGTCTCAACATCACCGCGAAGCGTACTCAAGAAATTTGTTTCTTCTGGTGAAAGCTCGATTTTTGATTTGGTGATTTTTTCTAAGCTGTCTCGACATGATTGCTCGAAATACTTGCCAAGCCGATTGATGATTGATTGAAGTGCGTTCAAGTGCTCGACAGTTTTCGAATCATATTCCTTGGCAACCTGTCGAGCGGTGTTCTTTTTTTCTGGTTCTTGAAGGCTCGATGAACAATACGGACAGTTATCGGACAAGTCCAAAAACGAATTCCCTTTTGCCTGCCATGCAATCCAGCTGGCGGGTTGGTCGCTCTTGATGAAGTCCTCAAACGATTTGAGTTGAGCGGGAATATTTTCAATCTTATTGCCAGAGCCAAAAGCCTTGTAACCCTTGCTGGCCTTTGAAATGGCACCAGATTTTGTAACCCCGAAAGCGTCGCGAACCTCTCTTAAATCCGATATCACCCCGTTTAGGTCGTCATTCCCATCAAAAGCCGATTTGATGCCCGCAAAAAGCTCTTCAATTTCTTGCATCGCCGCCAGGAATGTGTCGGTCTTGATAAATATGTCGAAGCTGTTTTTGAGGACCTCCTCGCGCTGAAATACGAACTGAGAAACGTAGGAATCATCAAACACCAAGACCGATCCGATGTTTTCGGTGCCAGATACGGCGGGCTCATGCTGCCCCGTCAGCGCCCGATATTTGAAAGGTTTCAGATTTTGAAGGGAGCCGTCATTGGTCACTGAGGCGATAATCGCACGCGCAATCGTGCTCTTACCCAATCCATTCGGGCCATACTTGATATTTAGCACGCCCTTGGAGATGGTGATCTCCGCCTTCTCGATGCTGTTGCAGTTTTCTATTTTAATCGTGTACATGCTTATCACTGCCTTCTTCCGATCAGGTTTGCAATGCAATAGCTATCCGATATTTTAAGCCATCGCTTCTGCGAATTCATAGATCACCCGTAGCCGCAGGCTTGCTGCTCATGGCGCGACCGGCGGGGAAGGGATGGCCGTCAGCGACATGACGCGCCGGCGGAAATCGTCGTACTCGGCACCCTGGCGCGAGGCCAATTCGGTGAGGGAGTAGAAACGATCCGTTGAGGGCGACTCGCTGCGGGCCTTTGCCATGTCCAAGCGCGACACGTTGACCACGGTCCAGCACTCGGTGAAGCCACGCCGCCGGGCCTTCTGATGGCTCTTCTCGGCCTCGCCGATCCGGTTGTGGATGTTCGATATGTCCGTGCCGCTTTTGACCTCGATGGCGACGACATTGCGATAGTCCTGGTGCGCCATCTCTTCCCGAATGATGATGTCAGGGTCGGCGGCGAACTCGATCAGGAACGGCCGCCCGGTTGCGCTATCGACCTCAATGGCGCTCTCGCGCACTTCGGCCACAGCGTGCGCAACGATTTCCCGGATGATCTCGAACACCAAGACGATCCCCGCCGTACCTCGTTCATTGTTCGCACCGCCGCGCAGCTGCGGGCCAACGGTCAACAGGGTCAAGTCATCCAGCAATTCCCGGCTCAGGCGCAGCGGTCCAACGCCGTCGAGCAGGAAAGAGGCCGTTTCGCAGAAAGCCGCGCACAAGTCGGCCAGGTCTACGGACGCCGCCTTGCTGATCGTCCCTTTGACTTCCATGCTTTTGAAGTAGCCAACGCCAAAGCCCTTGTCGGACCCGTAGAACTCCTTCTGGCTGTACCCCATGAGCAGGCGGTAATAGCCGAGCAGGTGGGGGTTTTTCTGCAACACCGCCGGCACCGCAAAAAGCAGCTCGCCACGCAGACCATACTGCGCCATCGCGGCCAGGTCCGCCGGTTTCACAAACCGCGCCAGTTGTTGATCCAGCTCGGTGATGTCCATGTCGCGCACGGTTTCGAGCAGGGCGCTCTGCAGGTAGACGGCGCGGAAGCGTTTGAGCGCGAAGGCGAAGCCGAGCTGCAGCTCCGGCGCGGGGAATGTGAATTTTCCGGTCATGCTGCGGCGATCCTTATCACGTTGCTGTCTTGGCCCTGCAGGCGCTCGGCGGCGAGCGCGACGTACTCGGGGTTCAGCTCGATGCCTATGTACTGGCGGCTTTCTTCTTGGCACACTAGGCCCACGGTGCCCGACCCGAAAAACGGGTCCAGCACGTAGTCGCCCGGTTGCGTCGAAGCCTGGATGCACGGGCGGATCAGGTCGGGCGGGAAAGTCGCAAAGTGCGCACCAGCGAAGGGGCGTGTGTTCACGTTCCAAACGGACCGCCGATTGCGCAGGCCGCCGCCGTCCGCCACTTCGCGCACGGCCTGCCAGTCGTAGAAATACCGCTCCGACTTGGTGAGCATGAACAGGAATTCGTGGGAGCGCGCCGGGCGATCCTTGACGCTCTCCGGCATCGCGTTCGGCTTGTTCCAAACGACATCGCTGCGCAGATACCAGCCATCATCCTGCAAAGCGAAGGCCAGACGCCAAGGAATGCCGATCAGGTCTTTCGGCTTCAAGCCCTCCGGTGTGTCGGGGCGCACGTCCATCGCGCGGGCCGGGTTCTTCTTGTCCGGCGCGCGATAACCACGGTTGCCGCTCGTGTATCCGTCGCCGATGTTGAGCCATAGTGTGCCGTCATCGGACAGGACGCGCTTGATCTCGGCGAAGATCGAAACCAGCCTGTGCAGAAACTGCTGCATGGTTCCCTCAAGGCCGATCTGTTCTTCGCTGCCGTAGTCTCGAAGGCCCCAATAAGGCGGCGATGTGACAACACACCGCACAGAGCCTGCCGGAAGCCGCCGCAGCACGGTCAGCGCGTCCCCCTCAAAGATCGTGGAGCTGCGCACGGAAAGCGGCCCCAGGCGCTTGATCCGCGCAACGCCAGGCGCATGTGCTACCGGTTGTTCTTTCGCCATTGTGTCGGTCTCCCTCAGTCGTTACGCGGCGGCACCACGCCGCAGTGCTTATAGATGGTCGTTCTCGATACCCCGTAATCCCGAGCCAGTTCGGAAACGCGGGTAGACGGGTCGCGCAGCAGAGCCTTGATGTGCCGTATCTGCTTGGCGTCCAGCTTCGGTTTCCGGCCGCCTGCGCGGCCACGGGC
>CABS01000003.1_pt1 | contig 21673 bp, 23 predicted proteins | sample 344768 | NCBI WGS metagenome assembly CABS01 (sample SAMEA3138346, study PRJNA38045) | mine drainage metagenome | isolation source: Carnoules arsenic-contaminated mine drainage | place: France:Carnoules | collected 21-May-07 | reverse complement strand
TCGGATAGTCACCGGGCGCATGAATTCTTGCGCGCATGCCACCGGCACCCAGATCCACACAGAGTCCGTCGCAACTGCGCGCACCGTGGCGCTGAAGTGACAGCGCCAACCCACCGGCCTCAGCGGGCACCGCGCGCAGGGCGGCGCGGCGCTGCAGGAGGTAAAGCGCATCCGGCCATCGGATGCGCACAGCCCCGTAACGCTGCCAGAGCAGTCTCTCGATCACCGTGCTCTGAAACCCCAAGGGTAACGTCGACGTGCTCCACAGAAGCAAATCTTCTCCACGCAGCAAGCGGGTATTTTCTGCTTCCGGCATCAGTTCATCGAGGATCAGGGTCGCGGTGTCTGTTTCAGCATGAAGGAGCGTGGCCTGGGCCAAAACGCCGCCACTACGCCCGACCATCACCGCCAGTGCTTCACCGCTCGCGGTGAGTTCGGCAAGAGATCGCTCTATCTGTCCTTTCCCCGTTTGCCGATTTTTTTCAGTGAACAGTTGATCCAGGAAGCTCTGGTTTGAAAACATCGTGTCCTCGCGTTTTGCAATTTTAGTCGTCAAGTTTTTGACGATCCTGACGGAAGACCGTCAGATCCGGGCGATCGTAACGGCCCGTTTCTACGGATAACGTCTCAACAGCATGATTCATGCCGTACCGCTGGGTGCTTTTCGCGGCACGGTTTTCGCTTTACCAAGGGAGTTCGCTGCAGGATCGGAAAAATCGTCTATTTCCCAGAGCGGTTTAGTAACAGGAGATCGCCATGGCGCGCCGTAAGAAAGAAGAGGAATGGGAAAACCATGAGCGTTGGCTGGTGTCTTATGCCGACTTCATTACTCTGCTCTTCGCCTTTTTTGTGGTGATGTATGCCATTTCCTCGGTGAATGAAGGCAAATACAGAGTCCTGTCGAAAACCTTGGTATCCGCCTTCAGTGGGCAACCCTGGTCACCGGTCCCCATCCGCTCTGACGCAAGGCCGTCCCTCAGCCAGGCGCCTGTAGATCTGCCCGCCCTGCCTAAAATTGCGGACATGGCGCCCGTACCTCATGTGCAAAAAGGCCAGGTTTCTCCCCAGGCAACGAACAACCCACAAACACCGTATCCCGCCGCCGCCATGCGGCAAATTGAAAAACAGATGGAAACACTGCTTAAGCCTCTGATCGCGCAGGGTAGCGTAGTCATTCACCGGAGCAACCTGGGCGTCGTCATCGATCTCAACGCCAAAATCCTGTTTCACTCGGCACAGACGCGGCTCAGCCCGAATGCCACCGCCACTCTGGGGACTATTGCACAGGTCTTGCGTCAGGTGCCTTACCAGGTCCAGGTAAACGGTTTTACCAACGATCTACCCATTCGCACCGCCCAATTTGCATCCAACTGGGCACTGTCCGGCGCGCGTGCAGTTGCCGTAGTGGAACTCTTCATCCAGCATGGCGTGAATCCGCAGAATCTGGTCGCGGCGGGCTACGGCAAGTATCATCCGGTAGCACCCAACGATACGGCGAAGGGCCTCGTCATGAATCGACGGGTAAGCATCGTGGTAGTCGCCCCGCAGAATCCGAGTAAGGCCGGAACCGATCCGATCATGGCTGGCGCCATTGATCAGCGCGGTTAGATATCAGGAAAGATTCGATCAATGACATCCGACGAGATCAGTAAAACGCAAAAGCAGCAGAGGCGCCTCAATCGCGTCATCATCGTCGCTCTCCTTCTACTGGTTGTGGTCGCCACGGGGGTATACTGGAATCATTCCGAACGACACGACGAAAGCGCTTCAAAAGCCCTTCAATCCAGTGGGGCCAGCGTTTTTTTGAGCCTGCCGCAACCCATCGCGGTACTATCCCCTGTTAACTCCACCAAACCCACCGCAGCAGTTATCACCCCGACGATCTCAACTCGGTCAGCAACCGCCATCAACACGAGTGCGAATCCAATTGTTTCACCCACAGTCATTGCCAAAGGATCCAGACGGTCTCCAGTTCGCCAAAAAATTGTCGCGGCCAACCCGCGCCCGACACCCTCCCCAGTGCCCGTATTGACTCGTCCCGCCCTGACGCAGAAGTCTGCTCCACCCACCCATAAAGCACCAACGGCCCCCGCCCCAGCCGTTGACAACACCTGCAGCAACGCTGGGTGGTATGTGCAACTGGGGGCTTTTGGGCGCTCCAGCATGGCAACCGATCTGGCAAAACTGATCAAAAGCAGAGGCTTCAGCACGTGCATCGGCACCTTGCCACAGAACCATCTTTACCGCGTGTTGGTGGGCCCCGTGCCCAACCGGATCGCCGCCGATACCGTCACGCAACGCATCGCCAACCTCACCAAACATCAGGGTTATCCCCAATACTGGTCACCCGTCCGCTGATGATCCGGGCGGCGGAGCCCCTTCAGTTTCCAAGCTTTCGTGCCGTATACCTCAACAAGGCCGCAACTGACCAGCAGGGCATTCTTGCTGCTGGTATAGAGTTTGCTTAAAACCATCACAGATTAGGGAGACGTCCGTTGTGCGGACGGCGAGCTCTCGGCAACCGATCAGAGAGGCTGCCACTCAAGGAGGAGAAAAGGGGTATATGGGAATAGATCAGGTCGATAAAAGCATTCACATCCTCGTAGTGGACGACTTTTCCACCATGCGCCGGATTGTGCGCAACCTGTTGCGGGAGCTGGGTTTCAGCAATTTTGATGAAGCCGAAGACGGGGTACAGGCGCTGCAAAGACTGCGCAACCGACCCTTCGATTTTGTCGTCTCTGACTGGAACATGCCCAACATGCAGGGTATCGACCTGCTCCGTGCCATTCGTGCAGACGCCCAACTCAAGCATATACCGGTCCTCATGGTCACGGCAGAGGCCAAACGCGAGAACATTCTTGAAGCGGCTCAAGCCGGGGTGAACGGCTATATCGTCAAGCCTTTCACCGCTGACACACTCAAGGAAAAGCTCGATGCCGTTTTCAAACGCCTGCAAGCCGCTCAGGGAGCTCAGTCATGAATAACCATGTGCTGAATCCGGGGCGCCTGCTGAGTGAGGCCGAACTGCTTCTCCGTGAAGGCCTGAAACGTATTGCCAATACGGCAGAAGAGAACCTCTCGGGCGCGCAAAATCCGCTGGAGGAGGCTTTGCGCCTCACGGAAGAGCAGACCATGGTCACCCTGTCGGCCGTTGAACGTGCCCAGGATGCCGTAAATGACATTCGCAGCGCCCATAACCGCTTTATCGACGAATCACTTCACCACATCGACGACGCCCTGCTCACCATTCTGACCAGCCAGCAAGGGCAGGATCTTGCCGGTCAGCGGCTGAAAAAAGCCATCACCCTCCTGCAGGCGGTCGAAGAACGTATCCGGCTGACCCTCGCCGAAATCGGGATGCAGTCCAACCCGGACTACGCGCCCCAAGCGGATGACGTTGCGGACTCCGATCCCAGCGTCAATCAAGACGAAGTAGACGCCCTGCTCGCCGAATTGGGGATTTGATTATGGATATGGAGATTTTGCAGGACTACCTTCCCGAAGCCCGCGAGCTCCTCGAAAAAGCCCAGGAAGACACCCTTCGCCTGGAATCTGAACCCGGCAATGACGAAATTTTGGCATCAGTATTTCGGGCCTTTCACACCCTGAAAGGTGGGGCGGGGTTCCTGGAAGCAGACCACCTCGTCAGCTGGACGCATCATCTGGAAGACCTTCTGGACAAGCTGCGTTCCCATACGCTAACCATCTCCGCCAGCATGATCGACGCCATCCTCAAGGGCCTGGACGTCATCGATGACATGCTGCAGCAGTTGGCCCACGGCGAAAGTCCCGCAGCCGGGCCTGAGGATCTTGGCAACGTTATTCAGCAACTCGCCGCTGGTCAAACACCCTATCTGCAGGCCCTCACCGCAGAAACGGACGAGTCCGGCACGGACGCAACCACCTGTCCGTCGACAGATACCACGCTGTTGGCCAGTCAACGGATCACCGTCGACGGTCACAACGGTATTTACATTGAGCGTGCCGATATAAGCAGCCACTCCGCACCCGGCAGCAGCGACGAGATCAGTGAGGCCGAATTTGAAGCCACCCTCGACGCCCTCTACGGCAATCAGGCTCCCGGTCTGGTCGACCCGCCGGAGCAATTCTGCCCAGATGGAGATAAGATCAGCCCGGAAGAGTTTGAGCGGGTGTTAGATCATCTCCATAGCAGCCAGGCGCGGGGTTATGACGCCCAGGATCGCACCGCTCATACGCAACCTGCCAGTGCCGCACTAAAGACTGACCCTCCCGTACCCCGCATCACTCGTCAAGACCAGAGCCTCTATGCGCAATCGCAGACTACAACGCCAGCCCCCATAGTAAACCTCAGTGCGCGTTCGCAGAACATGCCGGAAGCCGCCGACACCACCCTCCGCGTTGACGCGTTGCGTCTCGACGCCGTCATGAATCAGGTCGGCGAGCTGGTCCTCCTGCGCAACCGTTTGGCTTCGGCGGTCAGTAGTCTGGGCGAAGAAAACGAGGATATGGCGCGCATTGCCCGTGAGGTGGACCTCACCGTCAACGACATCCAGAGCACGGTCATGCGCCTGCGAATGCAGCCCTGCAAGCGCCTCTTCCAGCAACTGCCCCGCGTGGTACGCGACGCCTCCCGGCAGCTCGGCAAGGAAGTCAAACTCGACATCGTCGGCGAGGAAGTCGAAATCGACAAAACCGTCGTCGATGCCCTCTCCGGCCCTATGACACATTTGATCCGCAACAGCCTCGACCACGGCATTGAGCCCCCCGAGGTACGCCAGGCGGCGGGTAAACCGCGTAGCGCGACGATCCGGGTAGCCGCCATACACCTCGGCGACAAAGTACGCATCGAAGTATCTGACGACGGCCGTGGCATAGACCGCCAGTTTGTCACCCAGAAGGCCATCGACAAAGGGGTGATTACGACGGATCAGGCGGCCCGGCTCTCGGAACAGGAAGCGCTAGAACTGGTCTTCCGGCCCGGCTTCTCCACCAAGGATCAGGCTACCGATCTCTCCGGTCGTGGGGTCGGTATGGATGTGGTCAAAGAAACCGTGCGCAAACTGCGCGGGCATCTGGATATTCAGACGCGCCTCGGTCTCGGCACGACGATTGCCATGGAATTTCCGCTGACCATGGCGGTATTGCCCGTACTTTACCTGCGCCTGCGTCGGGAAATCTACGCCCTGCCCATCTCCAGTATCGAAAGCCTGCTGGATATTCAGGAAAGCCGTATTCATCGTATGGGTGGTCGCAGCGTTTACCGCGTGGATGGCACCCAGGTCACCCCCATGGTAGACCTCGGCGCCCTGCTCAATGATCGCCCTTTGCGCCTGGGTTCCGAACCCATCGAAGGGGTTCTCACCGAACGTGGCCTTTTCATGGTTTCGGAGGTGCTCGGCAATGAGGACTCGGTGGTCAAACCCATTGATTTTCTCGCCGAGCAAACCTGGTATCAGGGGGCGACCATTTCCGGCAAGGGCAATGTCGTCCTCATCCTTGATCCGGGCGCACTGATCGGTCACGCCTTGGAGTACCCCAGCACCGGCAAGATGCCCCCCACCGACCGGCGAGGTGCCGCCTGATGGATATCCAACAGATCATGCAGGTCGTCGATGCCTCCTTTGCTGCCCGCCAGAGCATCGAAAAATCCCTGCGTGAGATCGATCGTCGGGCCCTGAATGCGATGGTGCTCGTTAAACGTCATGGAAACGCGTTGGCCGGATATGGTGTAGTCGCCCAGGCTTTCCGTGAACGCGCCGCCAGCCTCAAAGAATCTGCGTCGCATCTGCAAGGAACCATTGCACCCCTGATTCAGGCCCGCATGCGTATTCTCCAGCATCAGCGTGTCGCGGCATCGTTTAGTACCATGGCTCAGTCCATGGCTCGACTTGGTCTGGATTGCGCCCCTCTCAGGAACTCCCAGGCGCAATCGCAAAAATTCATCGCCCAGGAAGAAACAGAGGCCCGGGGAATATTGCTTCGTCTCATCGCCACGGTGGATACCCTACAAGAAGGCATTGAGGAACAAGAGTACGTGGTGACAAATGGCCGTATCGAAGCGGCTTTAGCGGAAGACACGGGTGCCCCCCTTGTACGTGTGTCACGCGATATGGGTGAGGCAGTGCGCACCGTATCCAACGCCATCCGCACTTACCGCCATCAATTGGAGAGCTTAGAGCATGAAAGCAGCACCTATATTTGAAGCTGGCAACCATCGTTGGTGGATTCTTTATGATCAGGATGAGCATCGCGTCATCGACTCTAATGTCTACGTAATGGAATCGAACGGGCAAAGCATAATCCTCGATCCTGGCGGATTTGAAGTTTTTCCGCAGGTTTTCGCTGCCCTAGTCGAGGTGGTCCCGCCAAACAGCCTGAAGGCAGCTTTTGTTTCCCACCAGGATCCAGATATTGCCTCCAGTCTGCCGCTTTGGCATGCCTGCAATGAGCAGATTCAATGGCATATACCCAAACTCTGGGATGGCTTCATCCGCCATTATGGTGCGTTGGAAGCTCCTCTGCAGGACATTCCGGATGAAGGCGGAGATATGCTGATCGGCGGTCGCCGCCTGGAGTTCATCCCAGCGCATTATCTGCATTCTTCAGGAAATTTCCATCTTTATGATCCGGAGGCCAAGGTGCTGTTTTCCGGCGATGTCGGCGCTGCGCTCTTACCGCCAGGACATGGTGCCTGGGTGGATCGTCGCGATAAAAGCGGCCGCGCCTTTGAAGAACACATTACCAAAGCCAAATACTTTCATGAGCGCTGGATGCCATCCAATGCGGCCAAAAAAGACTGGATCAACCGTGTGTGCAAGCTGGAAATTGATTACCTTTGTCCACAACACGGCGCCATTTATAGCGGGGATAACGTGCAGCGATTTTTTGAATGGTTTGATGGTCTGAATGTCGGCACCGCCATTAACGAATAATCATAATATGAGGGAGTCATCAATGAACAGAACAGCATTGGCAGAATATGCCCGCGGGCTGCTGGACCCTCTCTTGAGTCTGGAGATGCTCTGTGAGGCAGATCCCACCATGGAAAACGCCATATTTTATATGAACCCCGCCGCATTGCGGGCCATGCAGCATCATCACCGGCAACTGAATCCACTTTTGCGCGGTGCCGACGTGCGTCAGGCGCTTGGTCACTCTATCCATCAGTTTCATAAAGAACCGGAACGCATTCGTCAGATATTCCGCAATCTGGCTGCAGGCAGCATTTCTGAGCATAGTGCTGAACTGGAATTGGGTGGAATAACCTTTGCCCTTCACTTTACCGTGATCCGAGACGACTCCGACAGCCCGATCGCCTATCACGCCTCCTGGCGGGATTTAACCGACAGTCGCCGTGTGGATGAGATTTCTGTATCCGTCTCCAAAAACGCAACTGCACATGCCAACACGCTGACCCGGACATCCACAGAAGCGCAAAAGGCAATGGCAACGGTGGGCAGGACGTTGCAACACCTGGTCAAGACGATCGAGGAAAATCATCACGCCTCCGAATCACTCATTCAGCAGGTGGCGGCCATCAGTCTGATTGCCCAGACCATCCGCGAAATTGCCTACCAGACCAATCTGCTGGCGCTCAACGCGGCTATCGAGGCGGCGCGTGCCGGTGAGCATGGACGCGGCTTTGCGGTGGTCGCCGATGAGGTACGCAATCTTTCCAAACGAGTGCAGGAAGCCACCGGCGAAGTGCAAGCCAATATCTCCGCCATCACGAATACCGCGAAAACGATTGATACCGCTTCCCAGAAAAACCAGACTCAGGCGCAGCAGTCTATCGAAGTAACCGCCAGTCTCAACAGCGAGATCAGTAGTCTCAGTATGATCGCCGCATCCATGACCCTGGAGAGCGCGCGCCAGAATCATGAAATATTTGTACGCCGACTTCAGAATGAAATTACCGAGGGTAGTCATCATGTACGTCTCGAGCACCTCAAAGATCACCATACCTGCAGCCTGGGGCACTGGTACGATAGCTTTGGTATGCAAAATTTCGGGGCACTGCCCGAATTCGTCGCACTATCAGAACCACATCGCGACTTCCACCAGACCGCCAAGGATTTAATTTCCGCCTATAGCCGCGGAGATCAAGCAACCACCGAGAAGCTTCTGGAACGTATTTTGGCGCTGCGTGATGTGATTTTCCAGAATTTAGACGCACTGTCTGCGGCCACCCAGAAAAGTCACCAAGGACCAAACCTATGAGCCAGGTATTACGTGAAGTGGATGAAAGAGCCCAGCTTGCCGGCACCAACAAATTTGAACTCCTGGTCTTTCGCCTCGGCAAAGATCAACAACTCAACAGCCGTGAGCTTTTCGGCATCAACGTCTTCAAGGTCCGAGAAGCGCTGGTGATGCCAAAAATCACCCCCATGCCCGGTGCGCCCGAGCATGTGATTGGTGTCGCCAACATCCGTGGCCAGATCATCCCCGTGATTGATCTTCCCACCGTGGTCGGTTGCCGCGCCGATGGGCTCAACATCCTGCTGGTTACGGAGTATGAGCGATCCGTTCAGGGGTTTGCCGTAGAAGAAGTCGAAGAAATCGTCCGTTTGGAGTGGAGCCGGGTGCTCTCCGCCGAAGGCGCTGCCGTCGGCGGTCTGATCACGAGTCTAGCGCGTCTCGACGAGGATGAAGAAACTGCCCGCTTGGCGCTGGTCCTCGATGTCGAGCACATCCTGCGCCAGGTGCTCCCCTCCCGCTTCAAGACTGGCGACGAACTGGTGCAGCAACATATAGTCAGCATTCCCCAAGGCGCCGTCATTCTCTATGCGGATGACTCCGGCGTCGCCCGCAACCAGATCGAAAAGACGCTGCGCAGCCTTGGTCTTCCTTTCATCGGTACCAAGACGGGTAAGGAGGCCTGGGACCGTCTGCAACAACTAGCGCATGATGCCAAGGCAGCAGGCATTCATTTGCGCGATAAAGTAGCCATGGTGCTCACCGACCTTGAAATGCCGGAGATGGATGGCTTCACCCTCACCCGCCGAATCAAAGAGCATGAGGCCCTGCGTGAAATCCCGGTGGTCATCCACTCCTCGTTGTCCGGCACGGCCAACGAATCCCACGCTCACAGCGTCGGGGCCGATGGCTACGTCGCCAAATTCCTGCCAGACGATCTGGCCCGCGCCGTCGCCAAGGCCATTCAGCCCAATTAAGAGGACAGCCTCATGCCTGCTGATACCAACTCTCTGATTTCTCTGCTTTCCGCCTGCCTGGATGGTGATGCGGATGCCGCGCGTCTGATCGCCGATGATGAAGAACTGCAAACTACCGTCGCTCCTATCTGCAATTGGCAGAAAGACCGCCTGCGGCAGGGTTGTCTTGTCCTCGACCACCAGGTCACGGCGCTGGAACACGCTGCCGAGAGTCATCTGCTTGGCATCGACTTCCATCAAAATCTTGAAGTGGCCCAGGTGGAGAGCCAGTCTCTCCAAGCCCAGGTGCACGCCGTCGTTGTGGCAGTCCGCAGCACCGCCGAGAGTATTGCCGAAAATCAGGACCTCTCCGAAAACACGCTGCGCGAGGTACAGATGGGCAATGAGCGGCTCTCTGAATTGATTGGCGAAATGGATCTCGTCGAGCAGACGGTTACCACCATGGGCAAAACCGTTCAAGCTTTTTTACAGCAGACCCGCAACATCACCAGCCTCGCCAGCAAAGTGCAGGAGATTGCCAAACAGACTAATCTGTTGGCCTTGAATGCCGCCATTGAGGCGGCACGCGCGGGCGAGCATGGTCGCGGCTTCGCAGTCGTCGCCGATGAAGTCAAGAAGCTCGCCCAAAACTCCGCGGCAGCAGCTGCGGACATCCGCAACTCGGCGGTCACCATCAACGAGGGCGCTGGTCAGGTCGAATCGGGAGTGGCAGCCAGCATCGTCCACCTCCGCCGCGGTGGCGACACACTGGAAACCGTTGCCGAAGTGCTCGGTATGGCCAATCAATCCGCCCAAAAATCACGGGGCAACCTGAGCGAGATCCTTAACGGCAGTACTCAGGGAGTTGCAGCCGCTGACGCCATGGGCAGTCACATGAACGCCTTACAACAGTCTATGGATCGTTTCGCTGCACAATTCGGTGAAATTCAGCGTTGTCTGGATAGCGTTCGCGGGCAACTCACTGGGGCCAGCGAAGCAGCCGTGCAGGGAGAAGCGGCACTGGCTACCCGCCTGACCATCGCCAAGGCGGATCACGTCCAGTGGGTCTCCCACATTTTAGAGCGGATCAGTACCAACAATACCGCCATCTCTCCGACCGAGCTTTCCGATCACCACCAGTGTCGCCTCGGCAAATGGATGGACAGCATGGCACAAAGTGAATTGGCGCAGTTGCCGGAGTTTGTGGCCGTACAGCAAGTGCATCCCCAGATCCATAAACTTGGCCTCGCCATCATTGCCGCCCTGCAAAAGGGCGATGAAGACGCCATTCGCAAGGGTGCCGGACAGCTCAAAAGCGTCAATACGATGGTTCAACAGCAACTCGACAAACTCCGCGACCGCATCATGAGTCGCTAACCTGAGTGGCCAGAGGAGGATGCACTTTATGGCGCACAAAGGCCAAAAAAATAGCTATATAAAACCCTGGACAATCACTTGGGTTTTGGCTATTTGCGCTACGCGCAGCGACTTTTTAGCCAGCCCTAATCTAACCGGTAGCGGGAGCCCCATCTGGGTCCCTATCGGCTTGGCGGCCTTGCGCTTTACGGTGCTCTGGTTTGCTGCCCACGTCATCGTTCACATTTTTTTAGGCGCATGGGATATGTTTGCCCAAGGCCGCAATCTTTAGGCGTGGCCACAGCGCGGCCATTGTAAGCCATCGGGGGAGCATAGGACGATGAAGCCAAAAGTTTGCGCAACACCAGGGTCATCAGTTGGCGTTGCCCGGACGGTAAAGCATAGAGAACGGGCTGCTGGAGATATTCCGATACCTCATCATACAGTCGTTGTTCGTCGTCTGTTGGGAAGAACTCCTGCACCAAGGCATGGCGGCTGGTGTATTTCACATATTCCAGCACCTGTTTGTGCAAAGTGCGCTTGCACAAGGGCTTCAGGCGTTCACGCAGTTCGGCAAAGTCCTTCCTCATTGGACAGCGGGGAATATTTGGCTTTGAAGCTCTTCAAATCACCAAAAGCGTATTCGTCGATGATGCTGACCAGACCTTACAGTTCCAGGAGGGAATTTTGTAATGGTGTAACCGGAGACGCCCATATTGAGAGCGGAAATCCAAACCGATCCAGAGATCACGCACAGCACATTTCAATGCGGCCCCAGACATGCTGATCAGCGCCACCCATTGATCCTGCCAGGTAGCGACGTACCACAGTGTCTCGCCGATTCTGGGCACCGCACCCAGGTAATGATGCGCCGCCATCAACGCCTGATAGCGGGCTTCCTCGCTGCGCTTGATTGGGCGTACCTGGATACTGGCGAGGGGCGAATTGAAAGATTTTACCGTTTCCATACCGCCCGTTATATCTGAAATCGGGATCGGTGTCCAGCATCGAGGAGTATTGCTCTGGTTTATATCCGAATTATTCTTAGGACAAATCTACCGTGCAACACGCCAAACATCACTTGCTCACATAGAGGCGTCCATATAAGGTGCCCGTATTTTGGTGTATCTCGCGGCGGGACGATACTCTACTTGTCCAATGGACACAGATAGCCCTTATTTCAGAGGATCTTGGGGACTCTTGGCCCCGTTCTGTTCTATGCGATAAACCCATGCCAGAACTTCTGCGACGGCCTGATAGAGTTGTGGCGGAATCTGCTGGTCGAGATCAACCTGCATCAGCAAGCTCACCAGTTCCTTGGATTCATGCACGAAAACCCCTGCCTCATGGGCTTTCGCGATAATTTGTTCAGCAACCAATCCCCGCCCCTTCGCCACGACAATGGGCGCCGAATCCTTGCCACTATAGCGCAAGGCCACGGCGTTGGGTGGGTTTTCTGGCTGGTTATCCATCAAATGCGCGGATCTCATGCTGCGTTACACGCAGGCCCAGCGCCCGCAAAGCCGCCTTCAAATCCCCCCAATGATTTCTTAAAGCTGCCGCCTGATCCGCAGTGATGGCCAGGCTCAGCGTGTCGCGATGCAAATGCAGCTTCGCCTGAATATTCCCCAAATGGGGCATTTGCAGCGTCAATGTGCTATCCCAATGCGGCGCTGTCTCCGACCTCGTCACCGGTGAGCGGGCATTCTCTCCCACACGCTCCTCGCGTCGGCTGACCATCCATTGCACAAACTGCCCCGGCCAAACCGGGCCGCTCCAGATGATCTGCTGCTGGTTCAGCACCTGAATCTGGCGGCCCACAAGGCCGGCAAGATCTCCGGTCATCGATGCAGACGCATAGCGGATAGCCGGCTTTCCCAAATCGGCAATCTGCGTGTACGTCATCGCCCCCGCGACACGATCGGGTAAGACACGTTCCGGGGTCTGGCTGACCGCCAGTGTCGTCTGCGGTAAAGGGCCTTCTGGCACCGGCAATAAGGACGCATTCTGTGGCTCTGCGCGCAGGTTTTGCAGCGACAGCTGGCCTTGCACCCAAGCCGCCAGATGGCTTTCATAAAAGAGCCCACTCTGCGTTATGGACTGCTGCAGCAACTGCGCGAGCGGGGCACTTGCTGAGGGTGGCTGCGGCAGCAATGGCTGTAAGCTGCGGAGCCCGCTGCCACTCTCGGCTGGAGACAAACCCAGAAGAGACTGCGCCGTACTCGACAAGCCCACACGATCCGGCAACGACGCTGCTGCCGAGGTCGTGAGCAAAAAGGCGGGATGGGAACGGCCTCCCAAATAGAGCAACTGCAAGCGGTCTCCCGCTGCCCACTGGCCGGGCAACTGAAAGGCCAGCGTCTTCCCCGCTACCGCTATGAGCGTCTGCGCATTGGCGCTTTGTAACACCCGCCCCTCCAGGAGGGTGCCGGGTGTTATGGTTTTCGCAAGCGCTGGTGCCGCATTTGGAATAAGTACCGCGCCAACAACGCGCATGGGCGCCAGGGCGCTGGCGGAAGGCGTCATTTTTGCGGCGGCCGATTGTTCAGGCGGATCAGGAGTTCCGCCTCTTCTTCACCGATCTGGCAGGCGCTCGCAATATAGCAGGCGTTACGCCCCGACTCGGCCAGCATGCGGGCGCGCCGATAACGGTTTCCTTTCTCCTCGCTCTCCTCCGTCGGCCGTGACTGGACCTTGAGGCCTCCGCCATGCGTGTCGCGCGCGGCGTGGGAAGCATTCGTTTCTTTTGTCGTGTGGCCGACGGTAAGGCGTCTCACAGTCTCCTCCAGCGCCTGCACACGCTCTTGAGAAATCTGCAGATTCGTCAGCAAGCGACGCTGCAAACGCCACAACATCGCTTGGGCAGCAATAATAATCAGCGCGAGAACCAGCAAAAGAAACCACATCAGCATTCATCCTCGGTGATCATGTTTTCCACCAGCGCTTGATCCGGCCTTTCCAGGACGTAGGCTCTGCCTTGGCAGAACTGCGTAAACCAATGCTCAATAAACGTACGATTTCCCGGTCACGGGCCTGCACATATTGCGCGACTTTTTCCTGATCTGCGGCGGGCGGATCCAGAAACGCGAGCCCCAGAATAACACCGGAGGCACCAGTCGCATAAGCATCCACAAAACGTACGATAGCTGGCATACGCAGTGGCGCACTGTCACGAATACCGAAGATGAGTTGTGGTATCTGCTCTCCCGGCTGAAAGGGAAAATCTTTTGGACAACGGCTAAGCATGCGCAAGCCACCTGCACTGATATCCTGCATCCGTCCTGTAATCATCTGCGCGCCCTGCCGATATGCCGCTACCTGATCCGGATCCTGCACGGTCGGCGGGACCCGGTATAACTGCCGGCGCTGCAGTTGATAAAGGGCATCCGGGTAACGGACCACGACTGCCTCTTTTTCCATCCGAACTATGCTGCTGCGGAATCCGCTAACCAGACCATCCATGCGGGTAATAATCGTAACGGGCCATTCCGGGCGCACGTTCTGCGGAAAATTGAGCGGAACATCCACCCAGAGAAGCTCCTCCTGCATATCGAGCAGTAGCATATTGAAACTCTCGGGTTGACCGTCCAGCCACAAGGTACAAAAAATATGATCCCGAATGAGTCTCGCCAAGACGTTGGTCGCATGCAGCCAAGAACTGACCCGATAGCGGTCAGCAAAGAGGTGCTGGCGGACCTCGTGAATCTGCTCCGTCATCGTTTCCCCTCTACCTCCCGGCCGGACTCTAACCGGTCCTCCGTGTCACGTCAGACCCCTGTTTTGTGTCATCTTAGCAGCACTCGGTCAACCTGTCCCGTCAGGCATTCTCCCCAAATTCCGCGATTGAATTTAGCGGACGTGGCGGATGACTATCCGGCCGAACATTGGCGGCACATCCGCACCACCAATGCCATTGAATCGACCTTTGCCACCGTGCGCCACCGGACGTCACGCACCAAAAACTGCGTGTCGCGCAACAGCTTCCTTGGATTGGGCTTCAAGATGCTGCAGCAGGCCGAAAAGCACTGGATCGCCATTTTCCATCCGGAGAAAGTGCGTGATCTCTTTGCGGGAATGAAATTCATCGATGATGGATTACCGGCTAATGAAACCCTGCCGGATGATCAACAGGACGCCGCCTAAGCTATGTTAGAACACGCTCATACACCAAAATTGACGATGGCTCAGGCCCAGGATATGCCCGGTAGGTCACCAGATAGTTCGGCGTATAGGGATAGACCTGCCCGCGAGGGCCAACAAATTCAATAGTCGTGGGTTGCGAAACGACATCCAGTACCCGCCTATCCGTTTCCAGGCGAATCAGAAAGTCTCGTTCCAGCGTAGATTCGAAGTCTACCGGTTCCACGCTGCGAAACGGGTAAAGCCCGGAAACGCTACGCCGGGTTGTACCGAGAACCTTGTAGCGTCAATTGGCGTAAATCAAACGGCGTAAACAGTTGTTTCATAGTCCCTAGTGTAGCATTAATTGATAGAAGTCACAGCGGATCTCTCCCGTGTCGGGATCCACCACCGAGTCCGTCGGCCCGGCATAATCGATGAACCGATACGTTCCTCCCCGTAACAATAAAACCCGGGTTTAACCCAGAATCCGGGTCATTTCAGCGGCATCCATAGGCTTTGCGAACAAATATCCTTGAGCATGCTGCACACCCAGGGCATCCAGGATCTCTGCGGTGTGATTATCTTCAACTCCCTCCGCCACGACGTGAATCGACAAAGCCTTTGCCATGTCCACCATGGCGCGGACTATGTTGTGATGCTTGGGGCTGTCCCGCATGGGCGCTACCATGCTTTTGTCGAGTTTGATCCCACTGCATTCCAACTCCACTAGATACTGCAACGCTGCCGCTCCGGTCCCGAAATCATCCAGCGAAAAATGCAGACCCAGTTCACGACAGGCCCTGATCATGGTCGCTGTGGCCGGAATATCGCGCAAAGCGACCCTTTCCACGATCTCCAGCCAGATATGATCATGGTGAATGGCGGGATAGCGGCGTAGATTTTTTCTCAGTAAATCGAGTAATTCCATGTCTTCGAGTTGCGTCGCCGCGAGATTGATATGCACATCGATGCAGTGCCCCTGGCTATGCCATTGCGCTGCCTGTGCGAAGGCCGTCTCTATGATCCAATGTCCTACGGTCTGCATCAGGGGCAGGGATTCCAGAATCTCCAGAAAGTCCCCGGGACTCAGCAATCCCCGGGTCGGGTGTTGCCAGCGCAGGAGGGCTTCAGCGCCGCTGATGCGTCGTTTGGACAGGGTGACGATGGGTTGCCAGTGCAACACGAATTCCCCTCTGTCGAGGGCGTGACGCAAATCATGGACGAGATATTGTCTTTCGGCCAAAGTCTGGCCAATGTCATTATCGTAAAACTGCCATTGATCCCCTCCCGCCTGTTTGGCCGCGTACATGGCCAGATCGGCATGGTGAACGAGTTCTTCGGCACCCCCATCATCAAAAGGATACACGCTGACGCCGATGCTCGCGCTGAGCGGCAGGGTAAGGTCCCCCTTTTGGACATCACGACGCACGGTTTCCACCATTCTTTGGGCAATCGCCTCGACCTCGTTGATGTGGGCAATGTCTTGGACGAGCAGCATGAATTCATCGCCCGCATAGCGCAAGATACTATCTTCACCGCGCAAGGCGTTGCGCAAATCGTGCGCCACCTGCCGGAGCATTTCATCTCCCGTGTGATGCCCGAGGCGATCATTGATGGGCTTGAAGCCATCCAGATCCAGAAAGAGCAGGGCAAATAAAAATTGATGGCGTTCTGCACGGGCCATGGCGGTCGTGATGCACTCCATGACAACGCGGCGGTTGGGAAGGCCCGTCAACATATCCCGTGTGGCCAGTTCTTCCATGCGGTTTTCAAGCTTCTCACGGTAAAGATTGGCCCCCAGCATGTCGGTGATGAGGCGCAGGTGATCCCAACGATCTTCCGGAATCCGTGCCAGTGGCCTGCTTTGAAACCAGGAAATCGCCAGTACCCCCTGAATGCCCTCTGGACCGGGAACAGGGATGGCCAGACTGCCCTGCAGACCGGCATCGACAAACTCGGGCATGGCATAAACGGACTGTGGGTAGTCTGAGACATAAATCGCCTCTCCCCGCTGTACGGCGGCACCCGATGTACCCAAATGATCGGGAAATGACCAGTTGGCAAAGGCTTGGTATGCTATCGGCAGGCCATGAAAAAACCGATACTTTAGTTGCCCGTCCCCTTGGCACAGCAGACCGGCACCGTCGGCCTGAGCTACGGTAATGGCCAGTCTGGCCGCTTCATGGAAAAACTCTTCCAGATCATATACGCGGGCCAGTTGGCGCAGCGCCAGGATGGCATCGTGCAGACGTTTGCGTTCATAGGCCGTGCTCATCACATACTGACAGGTGTCCAGCAAATGCAGCAGAGGCTTGATCCATGCTGCAGGATCCGTCTGTTCCATCGCGGCGCCTCGAATGGCTTCTCCCACGAGGGACGTCCGGAGAAAAGTGAAGGTGGCCCAGATCTGTGGCAAGGGGATGGCCAACTCGATATGTCGCTCCCCCATGGTGCGCTGGGTATCCCAAAATGCCGCGTTATATTGACCGGTAAACAGATTCTTCAGCCACTCTTTTTGCATAGCCTGTAGACGGGCCGCCTGATTTGCGTCGCTGAGTAGGTTCCTGGTGTCGGATTGACTTTGTAATTGCCTGTACAAGTCTTCAGCCAGATGCGACAGGCGCGGGCCGAGGGAATCCCCAAAACGTTTTAGGTGCAGGGTGTCCTGCGCGGTGAATGTGCCCAGAGGAGCGCACTCAGGTGCTGCAGACGAGGCCGTCACAAAACTCTGTCCGAGTCGAAATCGGGAGCGGGTCTCAGCAGGTTATAGGGAGGATCACCCTGTTGTAAGATCATATTCTAGTCTTTCCTCCAACAATATTATGGGCACTTCGAATAACAAAAATTTCACGACCAGAGAACGGAATATTTCCCTTTCCTTGCCACTTTAAGGAATTTTACGCATTATCCCTACTTTATCTGCGTATTTCCAGTATTTTTAGCCTAGGGCTCCGTCAAACTCGTCTAATCAGTAGCAGAGGCTTTCTGCTGCTGACTTTAGTGGTGGCTTGAGGGAACGATGTTGGTGGAAAAGTGGCATTTTCAGGCTGTTTTTGGTGCGGAATCGTGAATTAGGTGGCTGGCGGACGCGGCTCGCCATCCGAAGGCATTCCCAGATAGGTAAACCCCGTAGTGGCGACTCTGAGGGAATGGACCGCGAAAGGGCGTTCACCGGATCGTTCGACAAAGATGAACCAAGATTGACCATTACATCACCATCCACGCACCTGCCGTGCCGGATGAGCAAGGGGGAAAGCGCGGCGCCCAGGGCATTCCACACCCGCGCAAGTCCCGCGCGGGCCTGACACAAGGACTGCCTGGCCACAGCCCAATGGCGCTGGCGCCGCAACAGGGCCCAGGCCAATGCCGGCAGGGCAAGGAGGAGGACGGCCAGCAGGGCCCGGGGAGGGCCGCCATCGGCTAGGCCCCCACCGCCAGAAGCGCAAGCCCCAGCAGGGCTGCGACAATGGCGGAAACCCCTCGCCGCGCCGGTGGGTCATCCGCAAAAATAGGCGGAGGCTCTTTCATGCAGCTACGCCCCCTATCCGTGATGGCTAGATTTTCCATGGCCCGCTGACTACGTTCCCGCCGCAAGGTTAGACCCGCCATGGCCGCCAGAGCATCCGTACATGGCCGATGATCCGCAATCGCTCTGCTTCGCCGTGCGCCAGGCGGTACGGCTGGTAATGGGGATTATCGCTGCTTACCAGGATCCCCTCGGGGCCTACCTGCAGCCTCCGGATCTCGGCCACCCCCTCCCCGGCAAGGAGATAAATGCCGTTGCCGGGATGAGTGACCCCGGTATCCACCAAGAGGATGTGGCCGGGCAGGATGGTGGGCGCCATCTGGTCGTCGCTGCAGGAATAGAGCATCGCCCGTTCCGCCGCCACGCCCAATTGCGTACCCAGCCAGCGTCGGTCCACGAAAACCGCGGCAAAGGTCGCCTGTTCATCCAGATCCAGCCTCCCCTCCGCAGTGGCTGCCAGCATGGGTATGAAGGCATATTCCGCCAGCCGCAAAACCCGTTCGAAATGGGGTTGTGTCCGCGGCGTTGCCTCCTCCGCTTCCCTTTCGCCGGCGGCGAGCCAACCGACGCCAACGCCCGCCACCCGTGCCATGCGCACCAGCATCTCGCGGCTGGGATCGTTGCTGCCAGCCAGATAGTTCTGGATGGCGCGGCGGCTCAGGCCGGAAAGCCGCGCCAATTCCCCTACCCCACCCACCTTTTCCACGACCTCCCGCATCCGGGCGACAAAGGCGGCCCGGCCATCCATTTCATTGCTCCTGTTCACGGATTGCCCTCATTTCCCAGGTGACCCTGCATCCTGCACGCATTATACATCATATCTGCCAGGTACGATCATTGCTCGTGCGCACTATATACCCTTGACATCGGATATATAGTCGCTATGTTAATAACTATAATCCACTTTGTAGGAGTATTATGCGATGTTTGCGAAGATACTGGAAATGAGCCTCGGCTTGGGCGTCTCCCTCGGTCTAGGGGTCGTTGCCGCCAAATTTTATGCGGCTTTGGTGGCAGGAGTCCTGGCCGCCTCCATGAATCCCATCTCCGGAGCCCTGACCCATGCGCTTGCGGTCTCCGCAGGCTCCTGATCGACACAGGAACGATCATGCAAGAAGATAGGCATGATAATGCATCATGCGGAAGCGGCATTTCCCGATCGTGCACAGCGGGAATTGGCGGATCTCAGGGCTGCGGGCCTTTTCCTGTGCGGGATGGGAAACCTCCGCCTGACGGGCCAGTTGGGTCAGGAAGCCTTGGGGATGAACCAGGCGATAGGCGGCCCAGCTTGCCGCCAGATATTGGTATTGCAGGCTATCGGCGCTGCTTTCGGCTAGAATCAAGGCGCTGCGCGCGCGATTGAGGTCCTTCCGGCTGGCCCGGCCTCTGGCGAAGAGGGCCTTGGCCAGCGTCAGGCTGCGCCGGGCGCTCTGCACCGCTTGCCCAGCCAGTTCCCAGGCCTGGCGCCCGGCCTCCAGTTCGGCGGCAACGCGGCTGGCCAGGGTCTGGGCCTTGAGCATGGCTTCCTCGTAGCGGGTGTAGGCGGAAATGAGGGCTGCGCGGGCATCCTGCACCGCAGCCACCTGGCTGGTCATGGGCAAAAGAGGCTGGGTGATGTTGATCCCCACCGTATAGTTATTGGCCGCAGTCCCTCCGAAGGCGCTGCCAATGGAACTGGGAGCGGTACCCAACCAATTGTAGCCCGCCTGCAGGGAAACCGTGGGAAAGAAGCCTCCATGCGCCTTGCGCAGGTCCGCCTCGGCCGCCTTCACCTCCGCCGCCGCCCGCCGTAGCGAAGGCAGGCGATCCAGGGCGGCCTGCAGATCTTCCGAGCTCACCGCCGGCGCCTCCGGCAGGCTGCCCACTGCGTGGAGGGAAGCACCCGGGGGTACGGGCAGGGCGATGCGCTCGGCCAGGATAGCAGCCTTTTCCTGGACCTTTTCCCGGGAATGGACCAGATCCTGGCTGGCTCGGATGGCATCGGCCTGGGTCTGATCCACCATAATCAGACTGGCCATGCCGCGACGGTACCGCGCCTCGATGAGGGACAGACTGTCGCGCATGAGCTGCGCGATATGCTCCTGGCTGGTCAGCACCGCTTGGGCCGTAGAAAGATCCGTGAAAGCAAGCATCGCGTCGATCACGGCGGCATCGCGGCTTTCCAGGAGGCTGGCTCCCGCCGCTCGGTAACGGGCCTCGGCAGCCTCCATGCCGACGGACGTCCTGCCCGCCGGAAAAGAGATTCAGCGAAGCCATCAGGCTGACATAGTTGGAATAAATGCTGCCCTGCGTGGCAACCAGGGTCGAACCGACCACCGTCAACGCCGGTTTGCCGCTCTGATTCTGATAGTCCTGAGCCTGGGCCTGCAGGCTGATCTGAGGCAGAAACGGGGTATAGGCCGCGAGGATGCGTGCCCGGGCCTGCTTGATGGTCTGCTCCGCCACCACCACACTCGGCTGCAGGCGGGCAGCACGCTCCACCACCTGCCGCAGGGTGATGTCATGGTCCGAAACAGGGCCGTTTGATGTCTCTGCCGATACGGGTGAAACCGCTCCTCCAGCCGGGGTGGGGGCCTGGGACCGGAGAGGACTTGCCGGTCGTTGTGAGGAAGGCAGAGGGACCCGATGCGCTTGCGTTTGTTCATGGGCAGAAGCCGGTGCAAGGGCGGTCGGCTTCCGCGCTAGTACGACGGCCTTCTGTTCGTTCTGACGGAGGGGCGGTATTCGGTCCGGTGCCTTTTGCACCGGGGCGGCAGGGGGCCACATGAGGAGGACGATAGGGCTGGGATAAAGCGTTCTGGAGTACCGTTCCGAAATCACCCATCTGGTCTGCGGCGCTGACGGCGGGCGCACATGCCCAAAAGAAGATCGTCACGCAGCCCCAGCGGCGCCGAACTACGGCGGTTCGGCGCCGCCACGGGACCCGGCTACGGCACAGGATCATGAATCTCGCCTCTGGGAATCGTTCCGCTCATTCAATGAAACCCCTTCCAGAAAAAAACCCGCCGTGAGGCGGGCTGAAAGTCTGCTGATGGGTTCTCTACTGGCATGGCGCTGCTCCGTATTATCGCGGGGGTATGAAGCAGATTTGGCGTGGCCTCTGGAAAAGAGACTGGCTCATGCCTGGAGAAACATAGGGTCCCCTGCCATGCCGAATCTGCCTCACTTGTCAGGCTACCGAAAAAAAATCCGACTTCGAAACATTTGACGTATGCCAGATGACGAGCGGGATTGGTGGTGATAAAAAATGATCCGGATTATGACCACGCCTATATCGCGCTCTCCCCTGCCCTCCGCTGGAAGCAGGCCAAAATCCGAGAAACGGTCAACCTTGACCAGCGCGTGCGGTACTTGTTTCAAGGTAGGGAGTTCCACTGAAGTTCAGTGTGGCGTACTCCAAACGCTTCACCAACGCCATCTTGGCCGAGAGCCATCGTTAATTGTGGAGCTTTGGACATGCTCCACGATGTGATGAACGGTGGCCGGACCCACTGACTCCCAAAATTGCACCGTAATTGCACCACACTCAGGA
>CABS01000202.1_pt1 | contig 23693 bp, 15 predicted proteins | sample 344768 | NCBI WGS metagenome assembly CABS01 (sample SAMEA3138346, study PRJNA38045) | mine drainage metagenome | isolation source: Carnoules arsenic-contaminated mine drainage | place: France:Carnoules | collected 21-May-07 | reverse complement strand
CTTTGACACAAGAAACGCCTCCAAAACACGAACCTGTTACCCCGGAGTTTGGAACAGATGTACTCTGCTGGCCGCCAATTTCGCCCTTTCACGGGCGATATCTGTGTTTTCCGCAGTCGCCAGCGCAACTCCCATACGACGGGTGGGCAAGGCATTCGGTTTACCAAACAGGCGCACATCACTGCACGGCACGGCCAATGCTTCTGCAAGACCTTGATAACTTGGGGCATCGGCTGTGATACCGCCATAGATGACCGCAGATGCGCCCTGCTCACGCAAACGGGTATCCACAGGCAAACCCAATATGGCACGCGCATGCAATTCAAACTCGCTTTGATACTGGGTGCACAGAGTGACCATACCCGTATCATGCGGACGCGGCGAAACCTCAGAAAACCACACCTCGTCACCTTTGACAAACAACTCCACACCAAAAATACCATACCCCCCCAAATTATCCGTGACTTGCTGTGCAATGTGTCGCGCACGCGCCAGAGCTGCGGCTGACATCACTTGCGGTTGCCAGGATTCCACATAATCGCCATTCACTTGACGATGCCCAATGGGCGCACAAAACCCGGTGTGAATTTGCCCCTGTTCATTGAGCGCACGCACCGTCAGCAAAGTGATTTCAAAATCGAAATCAATGATACCCTCCACGATGACTTCACCGTAATCAACACGCGCGGCTTCTGCGGCGTAGTCCCATGCGGTCTGGATGTCTTCCTCCCTGGAGATGCGCGACTGGCCTTTGCCGGAAGAAGACATCACCGGTTTCACAATACAGGGCAAACCAATGTGGGCATGAATAGCATCACGCAAGCTGTCCAGACTGTCTGCAAACCGGTAAGGCGAAGCAGGCAGATTCAACGTTTCGGCAGCCAGACGACGAATGCCGGCACGGTTCATGGTCAGGTGCGCAGCACGTGCTGAAGGAATCACCTGGCATAACCCTTCCGATTCGATGGCCAACAATTCAGCTGTGGCAATGGCCTCAATTTCCGGCACGATCAGATGCGGTTTTTCCATCTCGACCAGCGCACGCAAAGCCACCGCATCGCTCATGTCAATCACATGAGCACGGTGCGCCACCTGCTGGCCCGGCGCATGGGCATACCTGTCCACCGCGATGGTTTCTACTCCCAAGCGTTGCAAGGCGATGATCAGTTCTTTACCCAGCTCGCCGCTGCCCAGCAGCATCACACGCAACGCGTTGGGGGATAATGGCGTACCGAAATTCATGATTGATTCCACTAAAAAGGTTAACGCTTGGGTCGCCAGTCTAAAGGCCATGGTTTTCAACCCGAAGAGGCAAAAATACTGCAATCGGGTCAAGTTTAAAGGATTTGTCCGTATTTTGCACCGATGTTAAGTCCCATCGCCAGCAACGCGCTGCCGTAAGCCGCTTCGCCGTGTCGCGCACGGGCAACGGGGATCCCCAATCGGCGCTGGCGTATGGCTTGCCATGCAAGATTACGGCTGCCGCCACCACTGCTTAATATGCGGCTGGGTGGCGTGGCGCCGAGCGCAATCAATCGGGCATAGCCTTGCTGTTCAATGGCCGCCATGCCTTCCAGCAAGCCATGCAACCATGACACTGAATCCGCAGGACGCGGGGTTAAGCGCGGTGCAAGCTGCGGGTCGTTAACCGGAAAACGTTCACCGGCATGCAACAAAGGATAATAATCAAATGGGCTGGATTGCTCAGGCCGAATTTGGGCGCTCAGTTGTTCCAGTTCAGTGTCGTTAAAATAATGGCGCAGCACTGCACCACCGGTGTTGGATGCGCCGCCGGTGAGCCATAAATTGCCGAATCGGTGGCTGTACACGCCGTGTTCCGCCGAAAAAACAGGGGTGCTGGACAACAGTTTAATCACCAGCGTGCTGCCCAGCGAGGTAACCGCTGTGCCGGGCAAGTCGTCTGGGGCGGCCGCAATGAATGCCGCGATACTGTCTGTGGTGCCGGCATGAATTTCGCAGCCTGCTGAATAGCCCCATTGCCGTGCCCAGTCGCTACGCAATGGGCCCAACAAGCTGCCAGGCGCGACCACCTTCGGCAACAAATCCCGGTCTTTTGCCGTGTATAAATCCGCATTCCACTGCAAGGTATGCGGATTGAAGCCGCTTTTTAAGGCGCTGTGGTAATCACTGGCGCCCGGCTTGCCGAGTAACAAACTATTACAATAATCCGTTTGATGCATCAAATAACGCGCATGATGACGGCCGTCGTGCTGTTTGAGCCAGGACAATTTCTTTGCGGGATCATGGCTAAGTGCATGGTTGTACCCCATGATGGGTGTGACTGGTTGCAAGTCAGCGTCGGTCAATAGCACGGTGCCGGAAGTGCCGTCTACCGCCACATAATCTATTTGCTGGCGATACGTTTCAGGCACTTGCTGCATCAAGTCCATCAATGCCGCCCGCCAGTGTCGGGCTTCCTGCGCGGCTTGCGGCCAGTCAATGTGGGCAGACCAATGTTCAAGCCGTTGTATATCGATGAGGCTGGCACGCACGCCGGTGGTGCCAAAATCGATGCCGAGAGCGTACATGGATGAATATGCGGTACAATTAAAGTCCATAGTGTAGCAGAACAGTTGCAAAACACACCCTAACAATTGTTTTTACTGACCCTATTCAACGTGCGCCTTATTTCCATCAAATTAGCCGGTTTCAAATCTTTTGTAGACCCAGTCACGATTCCCGTGTCCGGCCAACTGGTTGGCGTGGTGGGGCCGAATGGTTGCGGCAAATCCAATGTGATCGATGCAGTACGCTGGGTGTTGGGCGAATCGCAGGCGCGCCATTTGCGTGGCGCGAACATGAGCGATGTGATATTCAACGGCTCTGCCACCCGAAAAGCGATTTCTCGCGCTTCCGTAGAATTGGTGTTTGACAACAGCGCAGGCCGCGCATTGGGTATGTGGACGCAATACGCCGAAATTTCGGTGAAGCGCGTGCTGACGCGCAATGGGGAATCCAGTTATCACATTAACCAGACTCAGGTGCGTCGCCGTGATGTGATGGACGTGTTTTTAGGCACTGGTTTGGGTGCGAAAACCCCTTATGCCATTATCGAACAAGGCATGATTTCTCGCATTATTGAAGCGCGCCCGGAAGAATTGCGTGGTTTTCTGGAAGAAGCAGCAGGGATTTCCCGTTACAAGGAAAGACGGCGAGAAACGGAAACCCGCCTGGAACACACGCGGCAAAATCTGCTCCGCCTGAATGACATCCGACGCGGGCTGGCAGAACAAATTGCACAGTTAAGTACGCAAGCCGAGCAGGCAAAAATTTGGCAAGGTTTACAGCAAGACTTGACTCTGGCGCAGCAATTGCTGTGGCTGTTAAAGCTGCGTGACGCACAGAACAAACACCGTCAATGCAACATGCAGATTCTGCAACTTGAACAACAATTGACTGCCCATAACGATAAGCTGCGCGGACTGGATGTTCACCTGTTGAATTTACGCACCCAACACGATACTGCCAGCGATGCGCTCAATCGTTCACAAGGCATATTGTTTGCGGCGATGGCCGAAGTATCACGCCTGGAGCAGGCTGTTCGCCATGTTCAAGACACCCGGTCACGGATCGAACTTCAGCTTCGGGAGTTACACACGCAAGCACTGGAACTGGATGACCAGCTTGTGTCCGCAGAGATGGAATTAACGCAACGACGTGCCCGCCTGACTGACATCACACAAAAATGGATAGCGCGCCAACAGACCCTGGATACCCACCTCGCCACCCTGCCGCAATATGATGTACATGTCCGCGAAGCCCATACCCAGGCATCCGGTGCGCAACGTCAATTAGCCATGGCAGAGCAGGCCGTCACCATGAGCCAGGCCCAATTGCAAGGCGCTGAAAAGTTCGTGCAGCAGGTGCAGACACAAATCACCCGTTTTCAGCAAGAATCCAGTCAACTGCCGATTCAAGATACCGCTGTGTTGACAGAGATGGGCGAGCAATTGGCGGCTTTGTCTGCAGAATGTACGCGCCTCGATGCTGAAATCAGCGCCACAGACAGCCAATTGACCCAATCCGTACAACAACGCAAACCGGTACAGACGCAATGGGAGCAGGTAAACCAGCTTTGCCTGCGCCATGAAGGACAACTGTCTGGCTTGCGCAGTGTCGTCAAACAAGCCTCCAACGATCAAACGCTCGATCATTGGCTTGCGCAGCACGGGCTGGAAGCAAGCCCCCGGTTGTGGCAAATGGTGGGGGTAGCGGATGGTTGGGAACATGCGCTGGAATTAGCTTTGGGCCATTGGCTGCAAGCCTTGGTGATCGATAAAGCGCTCATGGACGCAGCACGCGACACGCAGCCAGATGGCTTGGTGTGGTTAGCACAGGATGCGCCGTGGGATGAGGTGCAGCGATCAGGCATATCCGAATCGGGTTTGACACCCCTCGGCAGCAAACTTGAATTCAAGTCACGCAAGGCTGGCGCCATTTTAGATCACCTGCTGCATGCCTATGCGGCAGAAACACCTGAACAAGCGGAAGAAATTCGCAGCATACTTCCCCAAGGTGCGACATGCCACACCCCACAAGGGCATGTACTCACCCGATACAGCACACAGTACCCCTCACGGACAGCACATGGACAAGGTGTGCTGGCACAACAAAAACTCATCCAAAAATTAGAATATGAGCTGGCACAGGCACAGGTACAACGATCTGAACTGGGTGAGCAATTAGCGCAGATTGATCAACGGATGTCTGCATGGCAGCACCAACTGCAGCATGCGCGCAACACCGTGAACCGCCTGCGGCAGCACATGCATCAGGAACAATTAACGTGGCAGAAACAAACGCAGCAGGCCGAACAAATCGCCGCACGCCGTCGCCAACTTATTGCGGAACTGGAAAATCTGCAAGCCAGTTTAGTCAGCGCCCAACAAGAACATCTGTGTATAGAAAACCGCTTACAACAAGAATACAAAAAAACAACACAAGCAAAACAAACTTTCAATGTCCTGCGTGATAAGCAGCGTGAAAGCGAAACCCGTTTGGCCACCCAGCAGAAAACACAGCATCAATTAGAACGCGAAGTCCAGGAACTGCATTACACACTGCGTCTGGAGCAGGCGGGCACCGAAACGCAAGTACAAAACTTACAGCAAATTAATGGACGCAAGGTGCAATTAACCACGCAATTGGCAGCCCTGAAAACCGAGTTGTCAGCCCTGGACCAGGACACACCTGCAGCACAACTGGCTGCAGCAGTGACATTGCGGCATGAGGCAGAAAACGATTTGGCGGTGCGGCGCACAGAACTGGACAGCGCCCGGCAAACCATGCGCGAGATGGAAGAGCAACAACTGTCCCTGCAACACGCCATCGTACCGCTAAACAAGCAAGCAGAGGCCTTGCGTCTGATGGAGCAGGAAGCCAATTTGCTGGCAGCGCAATGCCAGGAACAGCTCAATGCCCTGCAAGCCAATGAAGCAGAATTGGAAATTCGCCTGCCAACCGCGCGAATGACCCAGCTTCATCAAGACATTAAACAATTGAATTCCGCTATGACGGCACTGGGTGCGGTAAATTTGCTGGCATTGGAAGCGTTAGACCATGCACGGGAACGTGAAAATTATCTCAACACGCAAACACTGGATTTGGAAACCGCCATCTCCACCTTGCAACAGGCGATGCAGAGCATGGATGAAGATACACGCACCTTGTTTAAAACCACCTTTGATCAGGTGAATGCATCCATGGCGGAATTATTTAGCACTTTATTTGGCGGTGGACAGGCCGCTTTGGTACTCACCGACAATGAATGGCTGGATGCGGGGATACAAGTGACCGCACAACCACCCGGCAAAAAGAACAGCTCTATCCAGTTACTTTCTGGCGGCGAAAAAACCTTGACCGCCCTGGCCCTGATATTCGCTTTATTCAAACTGACCCCAGCACCGTTTTGCCTGCTGGATGAAGTCGATGCGCCGCTGGATGACAGCAATACCGAGCGTTACGTCAGGCTGGTGCGAGAAATGTCGACCAGCGTGCAGTTTTTATTTATCACTCACAACCGCATGACCATGGAAGCGGCCGGACAGCTGATCGGGGTCACCATGCAAGAGGCCGGTGTATCGCGTATTGTTTCCGTAGATTTGGAACAGGCGGCACAAATGAGTGGTACATAAGTAAAACACCATCCAACCCATGCTGTTGCCTTGATTCAACCTTACTCATCGAGCAATCCATACCCTGACTCAAACACATCAGACGATTTCAACAATAAACGACAATATGCTAGAATAATCGCTCTGCACTTTTGTTCTGCAATGTTGCATGTAAATCTTATTACCGGGAAACCTTGCGAGGCTAAAAAATCAGTCACACTCAAAAAAAGCCACCTCTCAAAACAGGGTGGTATCGATGAAGGCGCAAGTTAATTTAGAGTTTCTTGAAGAAGCGTTAAATGAGCATGCCATTGTAAGCATGACTGACGCTGATGGAAACATCATCTATGCCAATCAAAAATTTCTTGAAATTTCCGGTTATACCTTATCTGAGTTAATCGGCAAAAATCATCGCATATTAAAATCAGGCATTCATTCATCTTTGTTCTACCAGGAAATGTGGGCCACGCTATTAAGCGGCAAAACCTGGTTTGGCGATTTAAGCAACCAACACAAAAATGGTGATATTTATTGGATGCGTGTTTCGATTAAACCCATGCTGAATCAGGAAGGTTTGCCTATTCAATATCTGTCCATTCGCACCGACATCACTGATCAAAAATTACTATCCGCAGAATTAAACAAACAAAAAGAAGAACTTGAAACCCTTTACCACACCACCAGAGACGGTATTGCGCTACTGGATTCAGATTCAAGATTTCTGGCGGTCAATCCTGCTTATGAACGTATGACGGGCTATTCCCAGGCGGAATTACTTCAAACCACATGTATTGCCCAAAGCGCACCGGAGGAGGTGCTGAGATCGACATCCGTCTTAAAACGTGTTTTGGCGACAGGCTATATCGACAACCATGAAAAAACCTGTATCACCAAAAATGGCCAGCGCATCCATGTCAGCGCATCCATCGCTTTACTGCCCAACCAGCAACACATTTTAATTAATACTCGAGAAATCAACGAAAAACGAATACTGGAGCACGCGCTTTCCATGGCCAAAGAACGTGCAGAAATGACACTGGCATCCATAGGCGACGCAGTGATCACCACCGATGCAGCAGGACTGATTACATTTCTGAATCGGGATGCCATCAATTTTACCGGCTGGGCACTCAATGACGCACTGGGCAAACCGTTGTCTGAGGTTTTCAATATCGTGAATGAAAACACCCGTCAAAAGCTGGCCAGCCCAGTTGATGAGGTATTGCGTGACGGGAAAACCGTCATGTTAAACGGTCAAACCCTGCTGATTTCACAAAATGGCACGGAATACAATATCGAAGACTCGGCAGCCCCTATCTTCCTCCCCGATGGCACATTGATAGGCTGTGTACTGGTATTTTACAATGTCACCGAAAAACATCAGTTGCAAAATACCATGCGCTGGCAAGCGGCGCATGATCCCCTCACCAATCTTCCTAACCGCATCTTGCTGACAGACAGTTTTAATCGTTCAATCGCCCGCGCACAACGGCAACAAAAACTGTTGGCCGTGTGCATGATTGATCTGGATGAATTCAAACCCGTGAACGATCAATACGGGCATGATGTGGGCGATTTGCTGCTGGTCGAAGCAGCCAAACGTTTAAACGATGTGATTCGTAGCGAAGACACGGCCGCACGTCTGGGCGGTGATGAATTTGTATTGCTGTTGAATGACATCGCCGATGTAGATGAACTGCAAGTCATTATGGAACGTTTGCTCACTGTATTGGCGGCACCTTACATCATCAATAGAAAACATATTACACTCTCCGCCAGTATCGGCAGCGTGTTATATCCGCTGGATGACGCAGATGCGGACACACTGTTGCGCCATGCTGATCAGGCCATGTATCAGGCCAAACAGCGCGGACGTAATCAGCATCAGATGTTTGATGTGTCATTGGACACAGAAATCATCGCCCGACACAAGACCATCAAAGAGGTAAAAAAAGCCCTGCACGACAATGAACTTGTATTGTATTACCAACCTAAAGTCAACATGAGGACTGGCGTCATCACAGGCATGGAAGCTTTATTACGTTGGCAACACCCCACGCAAGGCCTGATTTCCCCATTAGATTTCCTGCCCCAGGTAGAAAAAGCTGACCTGATTATTGATATTGGGATATGGGTGATGGATCAGGCGATGCAACAAATTTCTGCATGGCATCAAGCAGGTGAATCGTGGGTGGTCAGTGTGAATATTGCGGCATTACATTTTCAGAATGGTGGTTTTTCGCAACACCTTAAAGACACACTGGCCCGTTATCCCGATGTGCCGTCTCATCTGCTTGAAATCGAAATATTGGAATCCGTTGCCCTGGGTGATATCAACCAGGTCAATCAATTGATATGCGATTGTCAGGCGATGGGAGTCAGTTTCTCTTTGGATGATTTTGGAACGGGTTACTCCTCCTTGAGTTACTTAAAACGTCTGCCGGCTGAAACCATTAAAATTGACCAATCATTTATACATGACATCCTGGATAACAAAGACGACTTGGCTTTGGTCGAGTCCATCATCGACATTGGGCGTGTATTTGGTCGAAAAATTATTGCAGAAGGCGTAGAAACACTCGAACAGGGGGTGGCGTTAATGCATCTTGGCTGTGACATGGCGCAGGGTTATAGCATTGCCAAACCCATGCCCGCAGCGCAAGTACTGGATTGGTCTTTGGCGTATGTCGTCGACAAGGTTTGGGCGGCTTAGGGCTCGTAAATGAATAACATGGACTTGCGCCGGGGTCGCTTTGGGATGCAGACCAAGGCGCAAGACGAGCGGTTGTGTCGTTCACAACAAGCGGCTTGCAACGCGGGGATGCGCCCAAAGCGACCCCGGCCCGGAGGGTTGTCGTGTATTCGGGCGTCTGCGGCGTTGCAAAGCTTGCGAATGGAACAACCATTCGCCGCACTTTGCGGCCTTACATCCATCCCGAATACACGACAATACAAGTCCATGTTATTCATTTACGAGCCCTTAAGCTTGTCAATTCCGTCTGTTCGGTCTTGTTACAACGGGTTCACCCCATGCATGCCCCAATATTGGGACGTTTTTGGACCTGTGGGAATATGCTAAAGCCTCTCGCATCCATTTTGGGTTAAAATACACCCATATCCATCCATCAATCTTTCATTATGTCCTCAATGCCAATTCCTGAACGCGTGGTGATTGCTACCCGCGAAAGCCCTTTAGCCATGTGGCAAGCCCACCATGTTGCGCAACAATTGCGTGCCGACTGGCCCGGTCTTCAGGTAGAGATTTTGGGTATGACCACACGCGGGGATCAGATTTTAGATGTGTCGTTGAGCAAAATTGGTGGTAAGGGGTTATTTGTCAAAGAGCTGGAAGCCGCTTTACAGGAGGGCCGTGCAGACATCGCCGTGCATTCCATGAAAGATGTGCCCATGTCGCTACCGGATGGCTTTGCACTGGCAGCCATCGGTGAACGCGAAGACCCCACCGATGCGCTGGTGTCCAATCTTTATGCCAGCGTCGTCAGTTTGCCGGATGGTGCTCGCGTGGGCACATCGAGCTTACGCCGTGAAAGCCAGTTGCGCGCCACATTTCCTCATCTCAATATCTTCCCCTTGCGGGGAAACTTGCAAACCCGTTTACGCAAGCTGGATGAAGGCCAATATGATGCCATTGTGCTCGCGAGCGCGGGACTCAAGCGTTTGGATTTAGGTGAGCGCATACGCGAATCACTGTCGATTCACACCAGCCTGCCCGCAGTGGGACAAGGCGCGCTGGGTATTGAATGTCTGCAACATCGTACCGATTTGTTTGCCCTCCTCGCAAAGTTCAACCATGCCGACACCGCCGATTGCGTGACAGCCGAGCGCAGCTTAAGCTTATGTTTGGGCGGCAGTTGTCAGGTACCGCTGGGTGGCTATGCTGAAATCTCCGGTGAAACGCTCACGCTCCGGGGTCTGATTGCTCAACCTGATGGCAGCCTGGTGTTGCGCGACCAAATCAGCGGAGCACGCCAGGATGCGAAAGCATTAGGTCGCATTGTGGGTGAGCGCTTACTTGCAAAAGGTGCTGATAAAATTATGGCTGCTTTAGCATGACCAATTCGCCCCTACGTGGCAAAGGTATCCTGGTGACGCGCGCTCCGCACCAGGCACAACCGCTGACAGAGCTCATTTTGGCGGCTCAAGCTTGCCCAGTGGCATTCCCGGTATTGGAAATTCTCGATGCGGCTGATCAAGCCCCCATGAATGCCATCATTGACCGTTTGGATGATTACCAGATAGCGATTTTTATTAGCCCCAACGCTGTCAACAAAGCCATGAACCTGATCAAAGTGCGCCGCGAGCTGCCTGTCAATTTACGCATCGCCGCGATAGGACAGGGCAGCCGCCGCGAGTTGAAACATTTTGGGTTGACCGATGTGATTGCGCCCACGCAACGCTTTGACAGCGAAGCATTACTGGCCATACCTCAACTGCAAAACATCCAGGGTCAGCGCATCGTGATTTTTCGCGGTGACGGCGGACGTGAACTGCTGGGGGATGAATTGATTCAACGCGGTGCCCTGATTGATTATGCCGAATGCTACCGGCGAGGCCGACCTGCTGCAAATGCCGGCGCGTTGTTACGCCAGTGGTCGCGGGGGGAAATCAATGCAGTCACTGTCACCAGCTCAGAAGGCTTGCGCAATCTTTATGAAATGGTGGGAAAGTTGGGAAGACAATGGCTTAAATCCACGCCCGTTTTTGTTACCCACGAGCATATTTTGGCGGTAACAAAAGAACTGGGATTGCAACGTGGCATTCTGACCGAGGCGGGCGACGCAGGCCTGGTGGCGGGCATGACAACCTGGTTTGAGCACGAACATGGCTGAAAATGAACAACCTGATTTTCTTGATAAACTCGGCGTCTGGTTAAATCCAGCCTTAATCTTGTCGATGCTGGCATTTATTTTTGCAGTTTGGCAATGGGGATTGACGCGCAGTGAATTACATACCTTGCGTGACGAAACAGCCCAACGTTTAACTGAAGCCAACAAATTGGCGCAGCAGGCGCAGACGATGAGTCTGCAAGCAACAGACAGCACCCGCGATATGGGAATACGTATCGCCGAACTGCAGACCCGTCTCACCGAATCGCAAAGTCAACAACTGGCTTTAACCGAACTGTATCGCAGCATGTCGGCTCACCGTGATGAGTGGACGCTCACCGACATTGAACAATTGTTACTCACCGCCAACCAGCAACTCCAACTGGATGGCAATGTAAAAGCTGCACTCATCGCACTACAGGATGCTGACGCCCGCTTACAGGCCATCAATCGCCCGCAATATACGCCCTTACGACGTGCACTCAATGCCGATATACAACACCTGCAATCGCTGCCGCCTGTCGACGCTGTGGGCATCAGCTTTCGGCTGGACAACCTGATTGCAGAAATTGACCAGCTGCCGCTGGAAAGCGATCCTGAACATCCTGCCTCACACCCTCCTGTCGTACGCCCTGCCCTGCCGACGAACCGAACACAAGCTTTCGCACAGGCTTTATGGCTGGAAATAAAAGGATTGGTGCAAGTTCGCCGTCTTGACACCCCGGACACCGCCTTACTGCTGCCCGAGCAAAGTTATTTTTTGCGTCAAAATTTAAAATTGCGGTTATTGAGTGCGCGCATTGCCTTGTCCTCACATGACCAGGCTGATTTTGATACTGATTTACAGGCAGCAAAACGCTGGATCAACCATTATTTCAACCGCGATGACCGCGCGACGCAACACGCACTGGCGCAAATCGATGAGCTGTTGCGAACCCCCATCAACATCCCTGCGCTCAACCTGGATGCCAGCCTGGCCGCATTGAAAGCCAGCCATCTTCCTGCCGAGCCTTAAAGGCAGTTGACCGCTTATTTGTGAAGATAACACTATGCGATTAAAGGACATTTTTACCATTTCACCTTTCACCCAATTGGCGAGGCCGCTTCGCGTTGAATTATACGCCCCTCACGGCGCAGGCCTGTGTTGCTATGCGCTTGAATGGAATAACCCTTCTTCGCTTGCAGCGCCTTGCTCGACACCATGATGAACGCATACTTCAACGTGTCCAACCACCGTTTCCAGGTTAAATTATGCGCTTACTGATTTGGATCTTACTCATTTTTACCCTGGCAGTGGGTGTTACCCTGGCAGGGAAATTTGATCCGGGTTATGCCATCCTGGTGTACCCACCCTACCGGATTGAGCTTTCACTTATTCTGTTTACTTTATTGTTACTGGGTGTCATCGTGCTGGGTGCAGGGTTTCTCCGATTCGCGACCACGGTTCTCCGCTTGCCGCGTTATGCCCGCGAATATCGGCAACACCAACGCCGACAAGAAGGGGAAACCGCCTTGTTGGACGCCTTGCGTGCCGACATTCAAAAACAGCCCAAAGCAGTCGAATTGGCTGCCCGCCGTGCCATCGAACTGGATTACCAGCCACAACTCGCGGCACTGCTCGCCGCTCGCGCTGCAGAAACCTTGCACGAATTAGCCAAACGCGACCAGTATCTTGAATTGGCAAAAAAATATAAGGCACCTTAGGCCATTGCACGAAGTGCAAGCGTGCGCTCTTCGTGGCGCAGGGCAAGTTGCAACATAATCATCATATAAATTTATGGCAGAACATTTCTGGCGGGAAACAGATTGATGAAAAACGAGCCGGGACGCAACGCACTGTGCAAATGCGGTAGCGGTAAAAAATACAAACAGTGTTGCCTCAAGCGCACAACCGCACAGCCAGCGCCGCCAATAAACCTCGCACAATGGATGCAGGAAGCGCTGGCACACCATCGCGCCGGGCGCCTGACTGAGGCACAGGCACTGTATCAACGGATGCTGGAATACCCGGGAGCACAGCCCGATGTCTGGCATTTACTCGGACTGCTCTGGCACGCACGCGGGGAACTGACGCAGGCGCTAGCCATGCTGGATCGGGCCGTAGCGCACCAACCCGCCAACGCAGCTTATTGTGTGAGCCTGGGACTTGTCTTGCAAGCCATGGGAAGGCCCGCTGAAGCCAAAGTACATTACCGTCAAGCCATTTCCAGCCAACCGGATCATGCTGGCGCACACAACAACCTGGGCAATGCACTCGAAGAACTGGGACAACAGGATGAAGCATTGGTCAGTTACCATACCGCTTTGCGCTTACAGGCCGATCCGGTCATTCATTACAATCTGGCCAATGTGTTGCAAAAACGTGGAAACATAGATCAAGCCATCGATCACTACCGGCGGGCACTCGTTCTCAATCCAGCCTATGCCGAGGCATGGGGGAATTTGGGTAGCGCGTTGCAATGCGTTTCACGCACAGCTGAGGCAATCGTCTGTTATCAGCAAGCAATTGCCTCGCGCGCAGATTATGCCGAGGCGCACAATAATTTGGGTAATGCATTGAAAGAAGAAGGCAGGCTGATCGAGGCAGCGGCCTGCTACCGTCATGCACTGGCCTTGCGCGAACACGATGCAGGCATCCATAACAACCTGGGGCATGTACTCAAAGCACTGGGGCAGGTGGAGGATGCCGTGCTCAGTTATACGCGCGCAATCGCACGCAATCCCGATTATGTAGAAGCGATGACCAGTCTGGCCGGAATATTGCAGGAACAAGGAAAAACCACACAGGCAATCGTGCTGTATCAGCGTATTCTGGCGCTGAAACCAGATGTCCTGGAGGTCCTGAACAATTTAGGTTGCGCATTCTTTAGTGTAGGTCAAATCGATGAGGCGGCAGACTGTTATTGCAATACCGTCACGCTTCATCCGGATTCTGCCCAGGCACATTACAATCTTGGTGGTGCATTGCAGGCGCTGTGGCGACTGGATGAAGCCGTAGACAGCTACCGCCATGCGATTGAACTCAAGCCTGATTATGCCGAAGCGCACAACAACCTTGGCAATGCATTCAAAGCACTGGAGCAGTTTGACGCGGCGAGAAACTGTTATCAGCGTGCGCTGGAACTCGATCCGCAATCAGCACAAACCTGCTGTAATCTGGCTATTCTTGATTCAACCCAAAAACATTATGAGCAAGCCGAGCGCGGATATCGGCAAACACTGGCCCTGGCGCCGGACATGGTGGTAGCCCATCGCAATTTGGCAGCATTGCTGGCGCAGGACGGACGTATCGACGAGGCCAGACAACACATGGATCACGCTTACCGGCAACAGTGCTGGTTTCACGAACGCCGTCACGGGGTGACGCGCACTGTATTAATTTTATTGGGGGTGGAAAAAGGCAATGTACCCTTTGCACATCTGTTTCCGCCCGAACGTAACAACACAGTGGAATGGATCATTGATTATGCGCCGGACCCCTCCAATCCAAACTTGCCGGATTATGATCTGGTCTTCAATGCCTTGGGTGAACCAGATATGACTGGTGCAGCAGCCGAATACGTGCGGCAGTTTGTGCAAGGCTGTGAGCGACCGGTATTGAACCCGCCCTCTGCCATTGCCCGAACTTCACGTGACCGGATGCATGAGTTATTTGGTGATCTGGATGCCGTCCTGGTGCCGACCGTATGGCGCATGTCAGATGACACGACCTGGCCGAAAAAATTGACTTGGCCTGCAATTGTTCGACCGGCAGGTTCCCATGGCGGTGAAGGCATGATACGGCTGGACGATGCCGATGCACTGAAACAATGGCTGTCCACACATCCCGGGCAAACCTGTTATCTGAGCCGCTATCACGATTATCGCTCAACCGATGGTTATTTCCGCAAATACCGCATGATCTTCATCAATGGCATTCCTTACCCCTATCATCTGGCTATTTCATCACAGTGGATGGTTCATTATGCCACCGCAGAAATGCTGGAAGCGTGGAAATTGGCGGAAGAACAACAATTTTTGGCTGATCCCGTGGCCGTGTTGGGCCAGTCAGCCATCGCGGCCATTGCGGCCATCGGCCAGCGCCTTGGTCTGGACTTTGCTGGTGCGGATTTCAGCCTGTTGCCGGATGGACGCATTTTGCTGTTTGAAGCCAACGCGACAATGCTGGTCCATCCAGAGCAGGACGAACCACGATTGATGTTCAAAAATGTGTATGTCGAGCGAATTTATGCGGCATTTGACGCATTGCTTGCCCAATCCGGCTCAGGTTTGACGGCAATCGGACCGATGGCCTGATTGATTGCAATACACAGAATGTGGTAGCATGACTGCTGAAGATTATTTCCTGAATAATCAAAATGTCACAAGACAAATAACCAAATCTGGTTTTTGCCTTAATTATTTATTGATAATCAATGTTTTGCGAAGTTGGTTGTTGATTTTTGTCATGCTGTAGCGCTACCAGATCAACGCAATACAAGAGACTGTCCGCACACGACACCACGCTATTTCAACGGTTATAAGAGGAAATTTCATGTCTATTTCAGGGATCAGCGGAAATAACCTGGCAATCATGGGTAGCACGTCCCTTACGAACCTGGCAGCGGTTAATTCAGGCAGCCAAAGTAGCGGCAACGGCTCCTCAATCGCTGGCGGCGGAAAATTTGCTTCAGCGATCAACCTGGCGTTATCACAACTCGGTATTCACTCGGCCAGTAGCCCAACCAGCACGTCAGCGACTTCAACAACGCAAAATTCGCAACAAGCCTTGTCGGCTTTCATGCAGAACCTGTTCGCGGCAATGCAAGCCCAAATGAGCACACACCTATCCAGCACATCTGCCAACAGCTCCAGCAATAATGCCACCCATGCCATTGCCAGCACTTCCGGTCACCATGCTCACCATGGTGGCGGCATCAGCAAACTTGAAAGCGGGTTACAAAATCTCTTGCAGCAACTCTCAGCGCCCTCTCCATCAAGCCAAACAGCATCAGGCTCATCCAACCCCTCGCTGAATTTACTGCAACAAAGTTTTAATAATCTGTTGTCAGCAAATGCTGCATCAGGCACTGGAACAACATTGACCGGTTTTCTGCAAAGCCTGTCACAAAATATGCAAGGTACCCAACCGACCGGGAATATTGTTTCCACCCTGGCTTGAAATCCAATCCAGATTTCGCACCAACCGGGCCTTCAGGCTGATCAGCATACATCGCTCTAACCGTCATGGCGAAGTTGCCGCCCCAAATCATGAAACAGCAAAGTCACCATACCCGCTCTCCCACACGCCTTGCCCGCCACCTCAGGGGAGATGGGGCCAAAATTTCCCTATGCGAGTTTCACGCCAGAGGACGGGATTTCAAACCAGCCAGGAATTTTAATGAATCCGCCGAATGACACAACCACAGAGCGATTAGCGGTCAAGATATCCGAATTGCTGGCAAACGAAAAACATCAACAGGCACTGGACACTGCGAATCACGCGTTAACAATGCACCCCCAAAGTGCAGCATTATGTGATTTGGCAGGCGTGTGCGCATCAAGACTGGGAGACGCTGCACAAGCGGAACAACACCATCGTAACGCGCTATTGCTGGATCAAACAACCACTGTAATCCGCTTGAATCTGGCTAATTTATTGGCCGGTTCCAGCCGGGATGAAGACAGGGAAGAAGCAAAAGCTTTATTCCTTGAAATAATACAGGCCGAACCCAGCCATTTACAGGCTTTAAACAATCTGGGGATATTGCTGTTTCAAACAGGGTATGTTTCGGCGGCACATACCGTCTATGCAGCTTTGGTCACTTATCATCCGGATGAAGTCACGGCACATGTCAATTTTGGGCACGTGCTGTTGTATCTCGACAACCTGCCATTAGCCCGCACACACTTTCAGATTGCGCTGTCATTTAATCCCGATCTGCCTGAAGCGCATCAGGGCCTTGCTTCTGTTTTTCACCGGTTACATGATGAAGACAAAGCCTGTTTTCACAGAAAACGGGGATTTTCTGCCCAACCCGTATCCAGGTTGTCATACAGTGGGCAAACCAAAGCTGTTCCACTGTTAATTTTGGCCTCCGCTCAAGAAGGAAATATTCCCTGGCGTTTTCTGATTGACCGCAAAGTATTTGAGACGACAATCATCGCAGTAGAATATTTTGACAACGCAGCACCGCTTCCTGCTCACGCACTGATTTTCAATGCGATTGGTGATGCAGATCTCTGCCATAACGGACTGAAGAGGGCTCAGCACCTGCTTGAATCATCACACGCACCGATCATCAATCAACCGGCAGCCGTGTTAAAAACCGGACGAGTTGCCAATGCGATGCAACGGCAAGCTGTGCCGGGTGTTATTTCGCCCCGTATGGTGTTTTTTTCAAAACCGGATACAGACGCTGCCCGTGTGTCAGAAGTTTTGGCGCAAGCGCACATCCGCTTTCCGTTCTTGCTGCGTACACCAGGTTTCCACGGTGGGAACTATTTCTTGCCTGTAGAAAACCGCCATGCACTCCATATCGCCATGGAAGCCCTGCCGGGGGAGAATTTATTGGCCATTGAATTTCTCAATTCACAATCGAAAGATGGTTTATTCAGAAAATACAGGATGATGTCAATCAATGGCCGCCTATACCCCATACATATGGCAATTTCTACCCAATGGAAAGTTCACTACTTCAGTTCGGACATGGACAAGTCACCAGCATATCGCCATGAAGAATCACTGTTTTTAAATGATTTTTCGACCTATATTGGATCAAGCGCACTGACATCGCTTCAGCGAATCAGTCAGTCTATCGGATTGGATTTTTGCGGCATGGATTTCGGATTCGACCCGAATGGAAATATTTTACTTTATGAAGCCAATGCAACCATGGCGATCAATCCACCCAGTAACGATGCGCAATGGGATTACAAACGTAAAGCCATTGAAAACGCACTTAAGGCGACAAAAAAAATGTTTTCAGAACGCATCACGCGTACCCATTTTTAGGCCGATTGGCCTCAAATCAGGCTACTTGACACTTGTTTTTGAAGGAAACTCATGAGCACCACAGGGGAAATAAAATAAAAAAATACATATAAAACAATTTATTATATGCTTATTGTAAGAAATAACATGCGAAACATTCACTCCCATACACAATCAAAACAATCAATAAAAAAGGTGATATTAAAGATGATATTTAATTCCCACTTTCCTGTTTAATAAATAGAAAAGGGGTAGTTTTACTGCTTTATTCTACCCATAGCGCGGAACGTATTTCGTTGATAATCACGAAAGGGTATTCCGTCTTGGGCTAGGCAGGGAAAAGAGCAACAAACGATGGCTGAAGACAGCGGTCTTGAAAAAACGGAACAGGCGTCATTACAGCGACTGGAAAAAGCACGTGAGGAGGGTGATGTCCCTCGCTCACGCGAATTGGCGACCTTTACCGGATTATTGGCTGCGGGCAGCGGCATCTGGTTCTCAGGTGACCGGTTGATTCGCCAACTCGAGGCCACTTTGCTGAACGGCATGCGTTTTGATCGTGCCCAGGCATTTGATTTCTCATTGCTCTATTCCCACCTGGAACACAACTTATGGAATTTGTTTCTTGCTTTTTCCCCCGTTGCAGGACTTTTACTTTTAGTGGCCATGTTTTCCCCCGCCCTGATAGGGGGTTGGCTTTTTAGTCCAAACGCTTTATTACCGAACTTTTCCCGCATCAATCCACTTACCGGTATTGGCAATTTACTGTCTTCACGATCGATCATGGAACTGCTCAAGGCCATTGCCAAGACTGCGCTGGTGGGTATGGTCGCCTGGTTAGTGGTGGTACAACAAAAAGAAGCGGTGATGGGGCTCAGTCTGGAATCCTTGCCGTCCGCTATCACGCATATGGCCAGCATACTTTGGATTGCGTTTATTTCCATGACGGCTGCATTGGGTTTGATCGTCATGATGGACGTGCCTTATCAATTGATGCACTACGCAAACAAACTCAAAATGACTCGCCAGGAGGTGCGTCAAGAGGCCAAAGAGTCGGATGGAAATCCCCAAATCAAGGCCAAGATACGTGCACAACAACGTGAAATGGCAAAGCGGCGGATGATGTCGGAAGTGCCGAATGCTGACGTGGTGGTGACCAACCCCACGCACTATGCCGTGGCACTCAAATATGCAGACGGTTCCATGGGCGCACCGATTGTCGTTGCAAAAGGCGCGGACGAAGTCGCTGCAAAAATTCGCGAATTGGCGCTCGAGCATGCTATCCCTATTTTAGAAGCGCCGCCACTGGCGCGCGCCCTGTATCAACACGCGGAACTGACGCACGAAATTCCTGAGGCACTTTATACGGCCGTTGCCGAAGTGCTTGCCTACGTCTTTCAATTACGCACCTACCGTCAACACGGTGGGGTTGCCCCGATTACGCCAGGCGAAATCAAAATACCCGATGAATTGGACCCGTTGCATGAGGGGATTTCAACCGGGAACGGAGAAATGCTGCTGTGAACGGATTTAAATTTCCGGCATGGTTGCCATTACCCAACGGAGCAATATTAGTCGCGCCTATTATCATCATCATCATGCTGTCAATGATGGTGTTGCCATTACCCCCTTTTATTCTCGATATTTTCTTCAGCTTCAATATCGCCTTGGCGATTATCGTATTGCTTACCAGTTTGTACACCGTTAAACCCCTGGATTTCATTGCGTTTCCAACGGTGTTGCTGGTGAGCACCATGCTTCGTCTTTCACTTAACGTCGCATCTACCCGTGTGGTGTTGACTGAAGGACATACAGGTCCCGCTGCAGCAGGCAAGGTCATTGAAGCATTCGGGCATTTTCTGATCGGCGGCAACTATGCTGTCGGTATTGTGGTATTCATCATTTTAACCATCATCAATTTTATGGTGGTCACCAAGGGTGCTGGCCGAATTGCGGAAGTCGGCGCACGCTTTACCCTCGACGCCATGCCAGGCAAACAAATGGCCATTGATGCCGATTTGAATGCAGGATTGATCGCCGAAAAAGAGGCGCGTCAACGACGTACCGAGGTGGCGCAGGAAGCCGAATTTTATGGGGCAATGGATGGTGCCAGCAAATACGTGCGCGGCGACGCAATAGCCGGCATTATGGTGACGATTATCAATATTGTCGGCGGCTTAATCGTGGGTATGGCCCAACATGATTTGAGTTTCAGTGTCGCCATTAAAGATTACACCCTGTTGGCGATTGGTGATGGTCTCGTCGCACAAATTCCTTCATTGATTATTTCAACGGCAGCCGGTATCGTCGTCTCCAGGGTAGCAAGCGATCAGGATATTGGCACTCAATTGCTCAATCAACTTTTTGCAAAGCCCAATGTGCTGTATATTGCCGCAGGCATCATCGGCGGGATGGGTGTGATTCCGGGCATGCCGCATTTGGCATTTATCATGCTCGCCGCAGTTTTAGCCGGTAGCGCTTATACACAGACGCAAAAAAACAAACTGGCAGCCATTGTACCTGAACCCGTTGCACCGGCCACCTCAGCAGAAGATGAAGCATCCTGGCGCGACATCATCCCCGTCGACACGTTGGGACTGGAGGTCGGATACCGTTTGATCCCTCTGGTAGACAAGGCCCAAGGCGGTGAGTTGTTGCGCAGAATCAAAGGAATACGGAAAAAATTCGCACAGGAAGTTGGTTTTTTACCGCCTTCTGTGCATATTCGCGACAACCTGGAGCTTAAACCGTCAGGTTACCGCATCACCTTAAAAGACGTTGAGGTCGGCAACGGTGAAGCGCAGATCGGACAATTTCTGGCGATTAATCCTGGCGTGGTCAGCGGCACGCTCCCCGGCATCACAACAATTGATCCCGCGTTTGGCCTGCCCGCCATTTGGGTTGAGGCCAGTTTGCGCGATCAGGCACAAACAATGGGATACACTGTCGTCGATGCAGGAACGGTGATCGCAACGCATCTCAACCATCTGATTACCCAGCATGCGGCAGAACTGTTGGGGCGGTTGGAGGCACAGCAACTGCTGGACCATTTGGCAAGCGAATCACCAAAATTGGTTGAGGATTTGGTGCCCAAGGCCATGACTTTGTCGGCGTTGCAAAAAGTGTTGCAAAATTTATTGAGCGAAGGTGTGCACATTCGGGATATGCGAACCATCATCGAAACGCTGGCCGAACATGCGCCCCGCATCCAGGACACAAACGAACTCACTGCGCTGGTACGTATTGCGCTAGGCCGCGCCATTGTGCAGCAGATCTATCCCGGGGCGGCCGAATTGTCCGTGATGGCCCTGGATAACAAGCTTGAACGCTTGCTGATGCAGGCCATTCAGGCGAGTGGGGCCGATACTGGCATGGAGCCGGGGTTGGCAGATACGCTCGCGACCCAGACCAATTTAGCAACACAACAACAGGAGAAAATGGGATTGCCTCCGGTTTTACTCGTACCCCACCCATTGCGAGTGTTATTAGCACATTTCTTGCATCGCGCAATTCCACAATTAAAAGTGTTATCACATTCTGAAATCCCTGATTCAAAAACCATCAGGGTGACTAATTTAGTAGGAGGTCAAGCTTGAACGTACGAAAATTTATTGCGGGTAGCGCGCGTGATGCGTTGCGCATGGTACGCGACGCCCTTGGCGGAGACGCCGTTATTTTGTCCAATCGCAATGTGCCTGCGGGGGTAGAAATCATGGCATTGGCCGGAGAGGATATCGCCTCACTGGTGTCGCCGTCCGTGGAAAAAGAAGCAGAGCCACAACCTGATTTAATGGGTTTTCCTGTTTCCGAAATGCGGCACAATCAGGCGGAAAACCTTGCCGGTGCCTTACAGGCCGCACGCTCACACCCAGATGAATCCGCGTCGCTGAAGACCAACGCAGGTGCGACCAAGGCATTGGCCGAGGTAATGGATGAAATTCGTTCCATGCGCGGGATGCTGGAAACGCAGTTCAATGAAATTGCCTGGGGAAATACGCAAAATCGGGACCCGCATCGCGCCGACATTTTGCGCAAATTGCTTTCAGCTGGATTCAGCCCCAGCCTGTCACGCCATTTGGTTGAAAATCTTCCCGCAATCAAGACGTTGCAAGAAGGTTTTCGCTGGGTAAAATCAGTGTTAACACGTAATTTAACCGTGATGAACAATGAAGATGAAATTCTTGAAAAAGGCGGGATATACGCATTGGTTGGGCCTACCGGGGTAGGAAAAACCACCACCACGGCAAAACTGGCAGCACGCTGCGTCATGCGGCATGGCCCCAGCAAATTGGCCCTGATTACGACGGATGGCTACCGTATCGGCGGACACGAACAATTGCGCATTTACGGTAAAATTCTGGGTGTGATGGTGCACTCAGTCAAAGATGAAAGCGATCTGCGGATTGCCCTGAATGAACTTAAAAACAAGCATACGGTTTTGATCGATACAGTAGGCATGAATCAGCGCGATCAAATGGTGGCGGAACAGGTTGCCATGCTTTCCGGCGCAGGGTCAGAGGTAAAACGCTTGTTGTGTCTGAATGCAACCTCGACAGGCGAAACCTTGACTGAAGTAGTACGCGCCTATCAAGGCTCCGGGTTGGCGGGATGTATTATCACCAAGATTGATGAAGCGGCCACAATGGGCAACGTGGTCGATGTGATCGTACGTCATAAGCTCAATTTATATTACTCTGCCAATGGCCAGCGAGTACCGGAGGATTTACATTTGATCAACCGCGAGCTTTTAATTGATCGCGCGTTCAGATTACAGCGTGAATCAACCGGTTTCCAACTTCGCGATGAGGAATTGTCACTGGTGGTTTCCGGTGCCGCACGCGCATCGCAGGATCATACATTGCGCGAGGTGAACTTTGGCTAATTTTCACATGGATCAGGCAGACGGCCTGCGGCGCATGCTGGCCGAACCCAAACCCCGCATAGTGACCTTATTATCTACTTTGGGTGTCGCAGAAAAAAACGTCATGTTGACCAATTTAACCGCCACACTGGCTCATGTGGGAAGTGACACGATTTTAGTGGATGCAAGATATTTCGATGGCGTGGGCATACACTTAAACCTGGCAAGCAAAAACGGCCTGCTGGAGGTGGCGCGAGAAACGTGTTCATTAAGCGAAGTCATCGCATCCGTGCCACAAGGGTTTAGCGTTGTCGCAATGAGTGGTGAACGCGTTACCTCTGTGCGTGAAAATGTGACGGAAAACCAGCGTTTGTCCAAAGTGGTTACGGTACTGGCTCAACAATACGGGACAATGCTGGTGGATGCCGAACTGGATAAAAACGACAGACTCCCGGTAACAGTGCTGGATGACGGTATGATAGGTATTCATATTACCGGGGGCGCGGAATCGATCAAAGCAGGCTATTGTCTGATCAAACGCTTGAACGCAACGCTGGGACGACGTTCTTTCGGCATTCTGGTGACCCATAGCGAAGAAGATCAGGCTCGTCTGGTTTATGCAAACCTGGCCAAAACAGCCAGTCGTTATTTAGCCGTTTCATTGTATTTCATGGGGTCAATTCCCTCTGATGATCATTTGAGTCGTGCAGCGGGGCTCGGACGTTCTGTGATTGACGCATTTCCCATGGCGACAGCTTCAGTGGCATTCAGGCGCATTGCAGGAGAATTGGGGTTAGGGCTCGTGAATGGATAACTGTCATATACGCTGCGCCTCGCGCCTTGCATCCATCCCGAATACACGGCAACATATGTTACAG
>CABS01000002.1_pt1 | contig 24669 bp, 22 predicted proteins | sample 344768 | NCBI WGS metagenome assembly CABS01 (sample SAMEA3138346, study PRJNA38045) | mine drainage metagenome | isolation source: Carnoules arsenic-contaminated mine drainage | place: France:Carnoules | collected 21-May-07 | reverse complement strand
AGGTGCTCCAGTGGCAGATCATTGGGCAGCACGCCGAAGGGCTCTTCCAATTCCTCGTTCAGTGAATCCAGCGCCAAGAAGGTGTAGGCCACGAACGTCACAATCAATCCCAGTAGCGCTCATAGCTGGCGCTGTTTCGAAAACCCAGGAGGATGGCCAAGGCAATGCCGATGAGCGTGAACGGCACAAAAGTTAGGCCGACCTTCCAACCCAGGATGCCGCCTCCGCTCATCGTGATGGCTGATGCCATGGCCGTGATGATGAGCAATTGCATCCAGATCTTGGGAAGCACGGAGCCATGCAGGATGAAGAGCATGCGAAACCAGTGCAGGCGAGGTCGGATGATCATGTGTCAGGTGGAAAAAGTTCGTTTGCGCAACTGTACGCAAGCGACGGCCATGCCGCACGTTCCAGCAGGCACAGGCCTCAACCATTGAGGCGGTCGCCTGGCCGCTGGCGCTCAGCACGCCGCCGCACATGCACAGTAAAAATTAAGCAGTAAAACTGTACAGTTCAATTGCATATGTGATGCAGTTTGTGCATGGTCAAGCATTCAGGCACATCAGAGGTTTCACGACTGTCAGCTCTGGCGGGTGAGTTCCGTGTTTCGATTGGCAAACTGAACCGACGGCTGCGAGAGCAGGCGCATCCCGGGGATCCCGGGGATTTCACCTCGGCGCAGAAATCAGCCCTCCATCGGTTGGAGCGTGATGGGCCCGCAACGGTGTCCATGCTGGCGAGAGCCGAGAGCGTCCGCCCGCAGTCCATGCGGGTCACGGTTTCCAGCCTGGAGGCGGCGGGTCTGGTGGGCGGTGAGCCCGACCAGACCGATGGCCGGCAAACCATCTTCTCCCTGGCCCCCGCCTGTCGGGAGGATCCTCAAGACCAGTCGAGCGGCGCGGGAGGACTGGCTGTTTCGTGCCCTGCAGGCGCAACTCGCGCCGCGCGAGCAAGAGCAGCTCGCGGCCGCGGTGGAATTACTGAAACGCCTCGCCGGCTTCTAACCCGGCCCTTTCAAGAAGAGCACCATGGCACTCAGCCCCCTCGATTCCAGGACAGCTCTGATCCTCATCGATTTGCAGAAGGGCATCGTGTCGCTTCCCGCTGTGCATCCAATCGCAGCTGTGGTGTAGAACGCCAGCGCGCTGGCGGACGCATTCCGCAGCCACAAGCTGCCGGTCGTGCTGGTGAATGTGGCGGCATGATGGCGCCGGGGCGAACGGAGCAGGCTCGACGCAGCCTGGATTTCCCCGCGGGATGGACGGATCTCATCCCCGAGTTGAACCAGCAGCCGACCGATCACACGATCACGAAGTACACGCCCGGGGCGTTCACGAAGACGGCCCTCGAGGAGCATCTTCGAGGCATGGGGGTCACGCAGGTTGTGCTCGCAGGCATCTCGACCAGCAGCGGGGTCGAATCCACGACACGCCAGGCCTATGAGTGCGGGTTTCACGTCACGCTCGCCATCGACGCCATGACGGACCTGAGCCTTGACGCTCACACCCATAGCCTCACCAAAGTCTTCCCGCGTTTGGGCGAGACTGGACGCCACAGTTGTCAATGTTTCCCTTTCAAGTCTCGCCGTAAGGTTGCACAGCAGCCTTGCGGCGATTCAGTGGGTCACGAGCGGCTATCCATTCATGGGAGCGTTGACCAAGCGGTTCGGCATACGCAAGGTATCGGCCGGAGGAGCAGCGTTGGCACTCGCAGGAACCTTGCCCTTGATCTATCTGGCGAGTCACGGGCTTGTCATCGCCATACTCGCATGCGCCCTGTTCATCCGAGGCATGGGCCTGAGCGCCGTCGGCGTTCCTTCGATCTCGGCTGCGTATGCCTCTGTCGTGCGGGAAGACCTCCCGATGGCCACCACCGCGCTGAACATCGTCATGCGAATCGGCGGACCAACTCTCACGACGGTATGTGCAACCTTTCTGGAATGGAGATTAGGGTTCGCGTACAGCCACGACGCGAGTTGTGAAGACAGTGCCCAATGCCATACAGCCCGCTATACACGTCAAAGCCGAGGCTCTGTGAAACGCACTGGAGCCCTGCGAGACGAGAAACCCCATAAATTGCCGTTCATTCAACAACTTACGGGCCAGAATCAAGCCGCACGAGACGGCTTGATTTCATGACTTGGCGGAAAGGGTGGGATTCGAACCCACGGTACGGAAGAACCGTACACCGGATTTCGAGTCCGCTTTCAATGCCTTTTACAACAATAGGTTATCGAATTCCAAGGGGTTTTTGGTGCAATTTTGGTGCAGCGCTGGCAGAATTGCAGCATGGCCATGATCGAGAAGCGGGGCGAGCTGCAATGGCGTGCTCTTGTGAGGAAAAGGGGGTTCCCTACCCAAAGTCGCACCTTTACAACAAGGCGCGATGCCGAGGCCTGGGCAAGACAAACCGAAGCCGAGCTGGACCGGGGCCTCTTCATTCAGCGCCGCGATGCGGAACGGACCAGCTTCGACCAGGTTGCGAAGCGATTCATCAAAGAGTACGCCCCGCATCACTACCGGAGCCACGGCTGGGATGAGCTTCTGTCCAACGTGCGAGCGCGGCTTGGCAAGTACGCGCTGGCGGCGATCACACCACAGCTCGTGGCCGAGTACCGCGACAAGCGCCTCACCGACCCCGACCCCCGATTCAAAGACGCTGCATCCGCTCCGCGTGTCTCAGGCGCCCGCATCAGAAAAGAAATTGACCAGCTGAGCAAGGTGCTCGATGTCGCATCCAAGGAGTTCGGCATCGCCCTACCCTCCGGCAATCCCTGCAAGCTCGTCCGCCGACCGGCGCCAGGCGGCGGACGTGAGCGGCGCCTTGTGGGAGACGAAGAGCTGCGCCTGACCGATGCCTGCACAGCGAGCAAAAACCCATGGCTTCTCGCAGCGGTGCAGCTGTCGCTCGAAACCTCGATGCGTCAAGGCGAGTTGCTGTCGCTCCGTTGGGAAAACGTCAACACCAAACGGGGGGTAGCCTTCCTGCCAATGACCAAAAATGGCGAGGCTCGCGCCGTACCCCTCTCCCCGACAGCGATTGCGGTACTCGACACGCTACCCAGGAACATTGACGGCCGAGTCATACCTCTGAAAAAGGAGGCCCTGCAAGGAGCCTTTCGCCGAGCGTGCGCACGAGCCAAGATTATCGGATTAACCTACCACGATCTGCGGCACGAGGCGATTTCCAGGCTAGCTGAGCGCGGCGACTTCAACGTCATGGAACTGGCGGCCGTGTCCGGCCACAAGACCTTGCAGATGCTCAAGCGCTACACGCACCTGCAGGCGGAGAAGCTTGCACAGAAGATGGCCACACCCAATACGTCCAAGGGAGCCGCCGACTCGGCATGAGCGGCCAGGCCGCTGGTCTAACGCTTCTTCGCTGCCGGCTTGGCGACACCTTGCCGAACAGCAACCGATTTATCCGCCATCACCTGGCCACCAGCAGACTGGCCTTTGCGCAAGGCCTAGCTTGCATTGGTGAATGCCCGCTCGGGAGCAATTATGCCGAGTTCGCGAGAGGACTACCGGTGAGTCGTGAGACTGAGGCGGCGCACTCGGCAAACCACGGCGCACCGTGCGTTGGCCGAGAATCATTAAATGTCTTGGTCAACGCCCGTCATCCACCTGTCAACGGGGTTATAAATGTCAAAGCCCGCACGCAGGGAGTCATCATCATTGTCAAGGCTTCTCGGCTCAACGCGAGTCCCACTAGCGCCCCAGAATCCCTTTGATGTGACGGTCACAACAAGCATGAAGCCAAACACGCCGACCGGGGCCAGCACCAAACCAGCCGATCCGCCGCGATCCGCCGCGTAAATGGCGACAGCCATCATTGCACACCCAAAAACGGCCAGGTAAACCCGAAAGATGGCCTTGGCGATCCTCGCCGCCCTACCCTTCTTTTTCGTGCGATTGCCCTTGGCATCGACGCTACGTACATTGATCATTGCCTGAGTGATAGGCGTTATCGAAACCACCGTTTTTGGCGATGTTGCTATCTGCATTCCTTGCGTGCAATCGGGCTGGCACTTTGTTTTTCTGGGCGCCTTTCCTGCAGTCGCCATCAGCGCCGCTTCCAGCGCCTTTTGATCTGCTTTACTCATCGTTCACCTCCCGTCGATGCATCCTCATCCTTGGGAAACCAAGGCGCATGCTGGACCGTTCCGAACCACTGGAACTGCCCGATGGTTTGCTTCGCAACCGCAAGGATCGCTCGCGTCACTTCATCTTCCTCGCTCAGCCATTCGCTGATCTCGATATTGCACATGCTGGTTTTGCAGTCATAGAACACAGCCTTCACGTTTTCATGCAGGCCCGTCTTGTGCAACCCTGCCGCAAACTGCATCATCTCGCACATGTCGGACTGATCCCCATGTCGGCTGGCCAAGGTGATCCCGAAAGCCATTCGGTTGTAGCTTTTGCGCGCGACCTGGGCCACGTAAACATCCCGCTTGATGCGGGCCTGGCTGGATACGCCTGAGTTGATAGCTTGGATCGTCGCTTGCTGCATCACCGACTTCCCCATCGTCACTCGGCAATCGAAATGCTGTCCAGCACCTTGCCATCCTTGACGATCACCCACTCGGGGCCGTTGTCATCGGAGTAGGTGTTGAACACGGCGTACCAGTTCTTCAGGAACGGCAGCTTGCGCTGCAGATCGCTGATGTCGCTAACGCTCAGCATCTTGTTGCCGGGCAGGCCGCCAACACGCACATAGAAGTTGTGCATGCTGCTCTTCAAGCCGACCACGATGTTGCCCTGGTCGCCGGTCTTGTCCTCGTCGGCCGCCATGTTCAGCGCGTGAACCCACGTGATCCGATAGAAACCCGGCGACGTGTTGAACGTCGCACCGGCCATGTTGAAATCGAACGGACGCTCGGTCTGCGGCTTGCGGGCCATGTACACCTTGCCCTTGAACGCCAGGGGTGCGTAGAACGTGCCTTCGTGCATGGCGGCCAGAATCTGCATCTGCTGTTGCAGGATCGGGGCCATGGCACTCAGCGGCTCATGCGCTTCCTGTTCGGTGTACGGGCGAAAGAAATCCGCCTGGGCAACATTCATGTAGTCGATGGGCGTCGAGGAAAACAGCCGCTGCAACAGATCCGCCCCGATCATCACGCCGCCCAGACCAGGCGCCCCGGCACCGGACGCGAGGCCAGCGGAAGAGATGTTAAGCATAGAGTTGGCGTTGGCCGTGGGGGGATCAACCGCCGGGCCGACATGCTGCTGATCTGAGATCGACTGCTTGTACTCCTGCGACAGAGCCAGCGCCATTCCAGGCCAGTAAGACAACCACGACGCCTGGATTGGCTTGAGGCGTTCGCCAGCCTTCAGCGCTGGGCCGCAGCTCGATCCACAAGACAAGAATGTCTTCGCATCCAACTGGGACGTAGGCGGGAGTTGGCGGAACATGCTGCTAGAGGCGCAGCCACCGAGAAAAACAACGGCGGTCAAGGCCGCCGGCAAAAGCAACTTTTTCAGGGTCATGTCTTGTTGTTGGTTTTTATTGGTACTCCAAGAAGTCTATTGTTGACATTCCGCTAGGGTTGTTTCGGTGCGTAACGCACCAACGTGGCCTCAGTCCCCCTTGACAAGTAGTGTCGTATGCGACACCATACATACGCATGAGCACGCACGAAAAAACGCTGGCCAAGATGCGCAATAACCCCAGGGATTGGCGCATCGACGACCTCAAGGCGGTCGCTGGAAAGTTCGGCATTGCGTGGCGCAACGATGGTGGCAGCCACTACGTGTTCTCGTTTCCCGGTCTGGATGAGGATGTCTGTGTGCCAGCGCACCGGCCCATCAAGCCGATCTATGTGCGCCAGTTCGTGGCGCTGGTCGAGCGTGCGAAGGAGTCACAGTCATGAGCATGAACGAATTGAAAATTCCCCGCGTCGAGCCGACCTATCCTTTCGAGGCCTACACGCATATCGTGGAGCCGCTGTCCGAAGAAGACGGTGGGGGTTACGTCATCACCTTCCCCGACCTGCCCGGCTGCATGTCGGACGGCGAAACGATTGATGAGGCGATTGCCAATGGGCGCGACGCATTCTCGGCGTGGGTGTCGGCCCGCGTGCATCAAGGCAAGCCCATCCCGAAGCCGACCAAGCATGGCGAGGCCGCCGAGCCGGTCAGGCTGATGCAGCGTCTGCCGAGAAGCCTGCATGCCAATCTGGTGGCCAGGGCCAAGGCCGAGGGAACTTCGCTGAATACCTTGGTGACCATGTTGCTGGCTGAGGGCCTTGGCAGGCGCGAGCACCATGCTTGATCCAAGGGACATCAATTCTGCCGTGACACAGAGAAGCGAACCCTGATACGCAACGTGCCGCCGACACCGGATGGGGCCATCAGTCAGGAAATAACCGCATCCGAGGAACCGTCGCCAGCTTTGGCGAGGACCCCGACCAGATAGTTGATCAGCGAAACCGCCTTGAGGCTATTCATTTGGGTGCCATAGTCGAACGACTCCCCATGCAAGACCAAATGTCGATTCAGTTCTCGCCAGTCTGTCAGGCCCTGGTCTTGAATCCTGCGCTTTCGGTCTCCTTCGCTCGCGTTGATCGGCAGAACGTTCGCCAATGGGCTAAGCATCGCCGTTGAGAGCGCATCGCGGGCGCTAGCAGTGACATGGAGCGATGCTTTCGGCTTCCCAGTTGCGCGATCCTTCATGAAGAGGTGATAGCCCGTCAGGTCTAGGCATGCACCGTCCGACTGAGCAAGCAGCACAGGGACTGACAGCTCAAATTCCCCGCGACGATGCGCCGCAAATGCCGCGCGAAAAATCTTTTCTCGATTGGGGAGAGCCGCGATGAGATGGCCCTCAATGTCATTCAGGCGATCTTCATAGTGCTGAGTCAAGATCGAATCGACCTGGGGAACCTGGCCATCTAGCAACAGTTCCTCCAGGCTCCACAGGTCAGATAGCCCTAGCTCACCATCGAGATACCAGCCATTTTCGCCCAGCGTCAATAGCGCCGATTGAAGCCCCGGGGGCATCTCGCGGAACGCGACAACCATTTCGGCAAAAACCGGAGCCAATCGATCCGAAATAGCCTTATACCATTGCCCGACCTGCTGGAACAGATCAGGCAATTTGATCAGCGCCGGACGGCATTGCTCCACGATGCTGGCGTAGCGCTCTTGGAAATCTTCTATCGCGGATTTGAAAACCTCCTTGGCTGCGGCATGCTGCTGGCGCTCATACTCATCAATTGGGAGACCTTGTTTGATTCTCGCCTCGATCTCCAGCAACTGCCCCAAAATCAGTGGCTTCGGCATGTCCGGGCCTGCGCAATGAACTCGCCAAGTTCGGCGCATACCGTGTCATCTACCTTCTGCAAGCGGACTTGCCCTTGCATGATGACGTCCACCTTGGTTCTCTTCTTCATTTGGGATGGCATAGAGGGATACCCGTCAAGGCGTTACTTTTCACTTATGTGTAAACGATTGATAGATATGTGCTCGCTCTCAACGCCTAGGCAGTTTGAGCTTGCCGGCCTTTTCAAGATCCCCTGTCCTTCGCGCCTCGTTTGCGAGCGCGGCGAGCATACGCAACGCCGAGATCGGACTGCCGGCTAACTCGATCAGCCCCTCGATGCGTTTGTCGTCAAAAGCAAGCGCGCTGCCAATCTCGAAGCACAAGGCACGCGCCTCGTCTATTGTCGCTCCACCAATCTTGGCCAGCGACACCTTTTTCGGTATGCGTTCAATTTCGCGATCCCGGAAGAACTTCTTGATCTTGTTCAGTAGATCAAGAGTTCTTTCCGCGAAAATCACCCAGGCTAGTCCAGCCTCGCCAGCCATTTTCAGGGCCTCGGCGGCCCCTTGCACCTCGATCCAGCCCGGAGAGTTGTACTGGATAGAAATCACTATCAGACGAGAGTCATGAGGGACTGCGGCATAGAGGCGCTCGTTGAATCGAGGACCGATGTACTCGCCCGACCAAAAATATGTGCTGATCTGAGCCCTGATGTCCTGCGGGACGTGCTCTGGCGAGATTGCGATCCAGTAGTAGTAAGCGTATGTGAGCTTCAGGCTTGTGCTCAGCATGGCGAGATCCTCCAGATCCCACTCACCGTCCATCTCGAACCGCAGACTCGACATTTTGCGCCCCCTTCACCCGATCTTCGCCCTCAACTGCCCCGCCACATCCCGCCCCTGTTCATCGCGCTTCACCGCGAACAGGAACAGACAGCGACCACCGCTGCTGCGCTCCCACTGCTCACCCGCTTGCCGCTTCTCGCGCGAGTCATCGTTGGTCTCGTAGGGTTCGCCCTTGTATTCGACGACCAGGATGCGTCCGTCGGTCAGCTCGGCCACGAAGTCCGGGTAGAAGTAGTCCGTGGCGGTCGGGAACCAGAACGAACACTTGGGCTGACGCTCGATGTTGCGCACCCAGAACTTCACCTGTGGATGCGCGTCGATCAGCCTGGCGCATTGGAACTCCTCGGAATCCCGTCCGCTGGGGGTCTTCTCCCGCAGATCATGGATCACCGGGTAGAAGTGCTTCTCGAATTGGTAGCTGCCCCGGTAGACGTTCCTGGCCGGATATTGGCCGGGCTGGAACCGGAAGCTGTGCGGAGCTGCCTGTTCCGCCGGCGGCACGGTCATCTCCGGCAGCCGCAGCTGAAACCCCTGCGCCACCGCGTTCTGCCGCAGCCGCTCGATCTCGCGCTCAATGGCCTGCGCAAGCTGAAACCGCGCCCGCACCAGGGCCGTGAGAGTCATGCTCCGGTCATGGAGCAGGTGGCCCACCATGCGCACCAGATAAGCCTGCATCTGTGGCTGTGACACATCGGGCTGGCGTAGCGCCCGGTCCAGCCAAGCCATCAGGTCCTGCTCGGACACATGGCTGGGCGCATCGTCAAGGTGCAACTGGGCGGTGTCGATCTTCCGGTATTCGACGCGGGCGGCGTTCACGTCGATCTGGAAAGTGTTCACCGTCTCGATGATGTTGAACCCGGCCAGTTGCGCAGGTTGACTGGCCAGGTTCCAGGCGCCCAGCCCGGTCAGTGTCTCCCGCTCCACGGTTTCCAGGTGACCGTCCAGGTTCAGGCAGAGCTGTGGGATGGGGATGAAGGTCTCGCCCAATTGCGCCGGGGCGCGCATGGCTTGGCGCATGGCGCGGAAGTCGTCGAACTGATCGCGCACCTTCTCACGGTCTTTGGCGGGAACGGTGTTCTCCACGAAAGCCTGCGTCTGCGCCAAGGTGTCGGCGCTGACATCGCCCCGCAGGATGACCGTCGCCCCCTGTGTGGTCGGGCGGATCTCCACGGCTTGCCGTACCTGTTCCGGCCAGTGCTGGGTGTCCGGGGCTTGGGAGACCTGGAGGGTGAAGTCGGGAATCGCCTGGGGAACCCGGCCTTGTCCCCCTTGCAAATCCAGCGACGTTTGCGGCAGCAAGGCTGCTGCAGCCTCGAAGCGCTCAAAGCCCATGTTCTGCACCATGCGGTCTTTGAGCGTGGACGCCGCCTGGGCGAAGTTCTCGGCAATGATGTGGGCATAGGCCTTGTTCAGGGCCTTCTGCTGCCTGGAACGGGCATAGGGCATGCGCAGCACGCGCCCGAGCAACTGTTCCACGTCCTTGGCCGAGTTCACCGATTGCAGCGAGGCCAGCACATAGGCAAAGGAGCAATCCCAGCCTTCCTTGAGCGCTTCCACGGTGATGACGTACCGAATCTGACAGGCACGGTCGAACAGGTCGATGCCGTCGAGTTCTTTTTGCGCCCCGGTGGCCACGGCGATCTGGTTCTCGGGGACGTGATGCTCTTCGATCAGGTATTGGCGCACTACATCGACCGTGGCCTCGCTGCCCTTGGGAGCAGCCTGGATCAGGACGATGGGGCGGATGTAGTCGGGCTCAGTCTGTGCCGTGGTCTCCAACTGATCTCGGGTTCGGATGGCGTCGGCCACACAGTCGCGCCAGCCTTGCGGATGTTCGGCCAGCACGATGGGAAGCTTGATCATCTGCTCGGCCTTGAGCTCCTGGGCGCTGACGTGGTGCAGCACGTTGTTGCCGGCAACTGGCGTGGCGGTGAGTTCGATGATGCAGCTCGGGTTCACCCGCCCGAGCGTCTGGAAGAAGCGCTCGGTGCGGTTGTTGTGCGCTTCGTCCACGATCACCACCGGGCACTGCAGGTGCAGCCAGTTCGCCACGGAATACTTCACCCGCCCGATGTCCTTCTCGGTCAGGTAGGGCTGGCTTACCAGATCGGCAGGGGTGACTTTCTCCAGACCCTGCGTGAGGCGGGGCGGCAGGTTGTCGAAGTGCGGGGCCAGTTCCTCGAAGAAGGCATACACATTGCGCTGCGCGGTGTTGCTGACGTTGAAGGACTGGATGGTGGCCACCACCACGATGGCCGCCTTGCCTACGTCCTGCGGGCTGATGGTCTGCAGGCTGTCGAGGTCGCACACCTGCACGCGGTCGCCGAAATAGTGGGCGAGCGCCTGGCGGTAGGGGTGGCGCACATTGGCCAGGGCATCAAGGGTCTGGGTGCGGATGGTGTCGGAGGGGGTGAGCCACAGGGCCACGGGCGCATCGGTATCGAGCAGCGTGCGCGATGTCGCGGCGATGCAATGGGCGGCCAGCAGGGTCTTGCCGCCGCCGGTCGGGATGCGCAGACACACGGCGGGGGTGTCGCCGAAAATCGGCTGGTAGGGAACGACACGCTCCTGCCCCGCCAGGGTGGCGGCGAATGCCGAAGCCACGGGCTGGCTACGGCAGCGCTGCAAAAACGCGGTGAGCGCATCAAGCGTCTGCTGCTGGTAGGTCTTGAGTTCAAGCATGGCAAGCTCAACCTGCGCAGGATTTCAGGAACGCCGAAGCAAGGGGGACTGACTCCCCCCTAAGCGCGGCACGCTCAGGCTGGAAAAGGGTTGCGACAAAAAACGGATGCCCGTCAAGTTCAATGGCTCGCACCTCTCCTGATGGATCATCGGCTGCCGCGCGCATCGGTCCGCCAAGAAGTGCCGAGCGAAACTCGGTGTTGAGGCCATAGCGGCATCGATACCCTTCGGTTGTCTCGCTCGCGCGGTATATCGCGGCAAGACGTGATCCAGGAAAGAGTCGCACCTTCTCGGTCGCTTCAACCAGCGCGCATTCAAGCAACGAGATCACGCTTCGCTTTGCCTCCGGTGCGGTCTCTGCATGATCGGCATCCGCCCATCCAAGCACGTTGCGCGCATATTCAATGACTGCATGTTGAAAGCCGCCACAAGTTCCAAGAAATGGGACCGCTGCCTCGCGGGCGTGCCGTATGGCCAGCAGTGCTCCGGCCATATTTCGATACGGACTCGCCGGCACGCACCACAACCCATCAAAACCTGAAACACGCGAGCCATCGACAATCTCATCGGTGGGAACCCATTCGTACACCGTGACAATGCTCAGCTCGTTCCCCGCCTGGTCCAGCGCTAGAGGAATGGCTTGATGCGCCGGGACCGAATCGTCGCGATCCCCGATCAATCCGATAGAAAGACGTTTGTGCATAACGGTGTCGCTTTCGTAGTGGTCAGCGCATCTTGATGTCGTAGGGGATCTGCTTGAAGGTGATGCCCTCTGCCGCGAGCCGCGCCGGGCCAAGGCGGCTGCTTTCGCCGTAGATCACCTTCGGGCCAGAGTGCGCGGCCAGAGTGTGCAAGTGCTGCAGAACGGGCTGGATGAGCACATTGCCACCATCGGGCCTGCGGTCGCCCAGAATGCCGTTGTAGAGCAGGTAATACGCCGTGCCGTTGTGGATGCCCAGAAGCGGCGAATCGAAGATCTGCGTGCCCGGCTCGCCCACTTCGAGATGCCAGACATAGGCGGCGAGCGTGGCAAAGCGCACGGCAGCGTTGATGTGGCCGTGGGCGTCGAAGGCGGTCTCGCCCAGGGTGTAGAAGCGGAAACCGCCGCCGCCTTTCCAGCCCACGGCTTCGCTGATGCCGCCCTGCTCGCCGTCGATGACCTTTTGCAGGCGAGGGATGCAATGGGTGCGGGCATGGTCGCCCATCTCGATACCGATCCAGCGACGGCCCATCTTGTGGGCCACGGCGGCTGTGGTGCCGGAGCCGAGAAAGGAGTCGAGAACGAGGTCGTCGTTAGACGAGGCAACTCGAATAATGTTACTTATCAACAGTTCTGGCTTCGGCGTCCCAAATGGGGTTTGCCCTGGAAATAGCGCCATCACTTCGCGTTTCGCATCTTGAGAATGTCCGGCTTCTCCATGCGGCCAAATGCTCCTTGGCACAAGTCCGTCTTGGACTTCACGCAAGAACAGCTTGATGGCAGGGATGTTGTCACCTTTCTCACCAAAAGCGATCCGGTTATCCGCAACCATCGCCCAAAAGTCAACTTCCAACATTCGCCAGTGACTTCCTTTCGGCGGCGCAACAGATCGTCCAGAAGGCGTGGTGATCGTATACATCAGACCGTCGTGACGCTCCTCAGCAGCGAAGATCGGCCCTAAGCGCCAGGGCCCCCGAGGGTCGTTGTCTGGATTGGAATATTTGCTTGCGCTCGTCTCGGACCTAGGTAAGAGGTTCCGTACATGTTTCCAGTCCTCCCCTTTTGGTGAGTAGCAGAGGATGTAGTTATGGGCTGGGGAGATCGCGGCGGCATTGCTACGGCCATAGAAATTCTCCCAGATGATCGTCGCAATAAACGACTTTCGTCCGAACACCTCGTCCATGAGGACTTTCAGGTAATGCCCTTCTCGCTCGTCAATAGCGACCCAGATCGAGCCGTCCTCGGCCAGCAGCTCCCGCAACAGCACCAGGCGCGGATACATCATCGACAGCCACTGGCTGTGCTCCAGCTTGTCGTCGTAGTGCTCGAACGCGCTCTGGGTGTTGTACGGCGGGTCGATGAAGATGCATTTCACCTGGCCCGCATAGAACGGAATCAGCGCCTTGAGCGCCAGCAGGTTGTCGCCTTGGATCAGCAGGTTGTCGGCGGCATCGCCATAGGTCTGTTCTTGGTGGAGCAGGTGATAAGGCACGTCGCGCGACGTTTCCTTGGCCTGGTTCTTGTTGACCCAATCGAGGAATGGCATTTTTTCTTGGTGTGTGTTCTGGGCGAGGTCATCGTAAGGGATGCGACACGCTACGAATGGATTGTGCAATCCAACACTGTTTTTTGGCGTCCGACCTCAGAAATTGGATTGCACAATCCAACCACAGCCCAAGCGAGGGGGGCAGTGCCCCATGCACAAAAAACCCGGCGCAAGGCCGGGTCTCTGTAGAGCACGAGTGCTTACTGCGCATGCTTGCCACGCCGTTCACAGTTCGCACGATCCCTCGGCTTCAGATGCGAAACCGCATACCAGACCATCCCTATGGACCCTACGGCCATCAAGCCAAGCGCCAATCCTGTCAGAAGGCTCATAGCTGTTCTCCTCCTTTGTCAATCGTGGTGCGCCCGCAGCGGTCGGTGTGTTGTGTTTCGGCTCCTCCGCCTGTCGTACAGGATGTAACCCCAGGCGACTGCCAGTAGGACGGTCCAAATCCCAAACAGGGCGACCCCATAGACATCGGTCAACCTTTCCACGCTGTCCATACCGATCAACTCCCGTGTTTTTGGCGGCGGTGCTGCACAAGCATCCAGATGCCCAACCCCGTACCCAGCGCAATGAAGATCGACCCAATCGCCATGTAGATGTCTGCGGCTTTCATTGCCGCCTGCATTGCAGCATCCATCGCCATCTCCTTGTTACTTCAGTACCTTGATAAGTCTCATAATCACGGTACTCAAAAAAATTGCGCAACTGCGCAACTTCGGCTGTCGCGCCCATTGATGGACTGTAGCCCATAGCTGGCGCGGCTTCCAGCCCCGTGTGGCATCGTGCGCTGGCCGCAACGTCAAGGTTGACCAGGGCGCAAAAAGATATCACAATGATATACGAGAGATATCCTTCAAGCAGCCATCATGGACAAGACAGACAAGGGGAAACCCCTCCTCCTGCGCTTCGCGGCCGAGGCCTCGGCGACGCAAGTCACCAGGGAAATGCTGAGCGAGATCGCCGCGAAGTTAGGGGTCAGCGAAACCAAAGCTACGCACATCGCCATCAACTGGCTCCATATGACGCTGTTCGAGGGCGATCTGAAGGACATCGACGCATCACAGACACTCTCGCCGTCAGAGGCCAAGAAGGCGCTACGGGGCCTGGAACCCCTGTTCGCAACGATCAAGGATAGAAAATGAAGATCAAGATTTCTATTTTTCACTGGCTCGGCATCGCTGCAGGGGCGGCCATGGTCGCATTGAGCGTTTATGCCTGCATTGAAGGTGGCAGCTCTGGTCTACTGACGATCCCCGTCGCCATCTTTGGAGGCCTGGGTGGCTGGATGGCCTGGCTGGACATGAGCGCTGAACCGCCCCGGGTTTCGTGGAGGCTAGTTGGTTTAAGTCATGCCGGAATGGCGTGTTGACTGGCTTGTTGGCGCCAGTAGTTTGCCTCAGCTTCTGCCGGAGGGATACCCCCAATCGGTTTGAGCAGTCGGGTGTGGTTGAACCAGTGCACCCATTGCAGGGTGGCCAGTTCGACGGCTTCCCTGGTTTTCCAGGGTCCGCGGCGGTGAATCAATTCGGCCTTATACAGCCCGTTGATGGTCTCGGCCAGGGCGTTGTCATAGGAGTCTCCTTTGCTGCCCACGGAGGGCTGGATGCCTGCCTGCGCCAAGCGTTCGGTGTACTTGACGCTGACGTATTGCACGCCTCTGTCCGAATGGTGGACCAAGGCATGGGCAGCGGGCCGACGCGCGTACAAAGCCTGCTCCAGCGCGTCCATCACGAAATCGGTCTGCATGGATGTGCTCACGCGCCAGCCCACGATGCGTCGGGCAAACACGTCGATGACGAACGCCACGTACAGCCAGCCCTGCCAGGTGCTCACATAGGTGAAGTCCGACACCCAGAGCTGGTTGGGTCGCTCGGCTTTGAACACCCGGTTGACGTGGTCCTGCGGACACGGCGTGCAAGTGTCGGGGACCGTGGTTCGCACCTTCTTGCTCCGCCGCGCACCCTGCAGCCCCAGGCGTTTCATCAGCCGCTCGACCGTGCAGCGCGCCACCCGGTTGCCCTCGCGGTTCATCTGCAACCAAACCTTGTCAGCTCCATACACCTGCCAGTTGGCGTGCCACACACGCTGGATGTCGGCAGCCAGCGCATCGTCGCGCTGAGCACGGGCGCTGCGCAACTCGGGGTTGCGATGACGCGCGGCATGGCGCCAGTAACACGACGGGGCCATCTGCAGCACTTTGCAGATGGGCTCGACCCCGTGCATGGGGCGGTGCTGGTCGATGAATCGCTTCAACTCTTCAAACGGCGGTCGAGCTCCGCCTGGGCGAAAAAAGCACTCGCCGCTTTGAGGATGTCATTGGCCCGGCGCAATTCCTTGTTCTCGCGCTCGAGTTGTTTGAGGCGTTCACGCTCGCTGCTCGTCAGGCCGTCGCGCTGGCCTGTATCGACTTCCTCGCGCTTGACCCACTCCAGCAGCGTCTGTGGCACGCAGCCAATCTTGGGGGCCATGGATTCGACTGCGGCCCACAGCGAGGGGTACTCGCCTCGGTGCTCCTGCACCATGCGTACCGCGCGCTCGCGCACTTCGGGGGAAAACTTGTTCGTCTTGTTCATGGCTCCATCTTCTCAAAGGTTGGAGCCTCCTCAAAACCCGGGGCGGTTCACGCCTCAGAGGAGGCTGTTGCTAAGCGGGCCAAGAGAAGACCACCGAGCCTCTGGGATCAGGAACAGGGAAGGCAGGCTAGATACGGCCAAAGGTGGAGCGGCGGTTCGTCCAGGGGTTGGTCTGGTCGGCGGTGGTAGTTTTCCCGGAAAAGTGAACGGGGGTGAACCTCAAAATTTGAGCGATTACACGTTGTGCCGTAAGAGCCGTTCCCCGCGTGAGCGGGGGTGAACTCCGAAATCTGAGTGATTACACGCGCCAATTTCCAATTGATTCCTTGAAGAACCCGCGTGGGAACTTCCTTCAACCCGGCCGAGGCCGGGTTTTTCTTGGGCGCCTCACGGCTGCTGGAACGTACCCAGGGGCGCTGGGAAGCCATTCCTGCCGACGAGCCCGCTGGGGTGAGAAATCACGTTCGTCGGGTAGACGACTGACGCCTGGGTGTTCGTCGTCGCCATCAGCCCTCCCTGTTGCAACAAGGCCATCCACTCGCTGAGATTCACCCGGCTCCAGTCCACCTGCGCGAGCTGCGCAGGCGTGAATCCGCTGCACTGGGGCGACTGGCTCGATCCGTAGCCTCCCGCGACGTTCGGCTGCGAGTCCCGAATCTGCTCCGCGATAATGCGGTCGAGCGGCGATGCGTAGCAGCAGTAGGAATAGGTTGTTTCCAGGCAAACCCCGAGGAAGCTGTTCGAGCAGTAATTGCCGACAGCGTGACACTCCTTCAGGTTCTGCTGGTTCTGCAGTTGGTACTCCTCGTTCGTGCATTGCGTGAGCAGATGCCCGATCAGGACGACGATCTGATAGATCGCGTAGGCCAACATGATGTCGCCGAGAAGCCCTCCGCTCAGCGCGCTGTCGGCAGTGACTCCCTTTTGCCCGAGGACATTCCCGAAAAAATGGCCCGCGAGTTTGGCGGCGGCGGGCGAAGCGGCGCCGAATAACGAACTTTCAATCCCGGCAGCGGCCGGCCCGTAGATCGCTTCGATGACCGAATCCGCGACTTGCTCCATGGCACCGAGGATCATGCTCTGGACGGCGGTAAACGGGTTCGGTACGGAGCCAATCATGTTCCCAAGTGTCGATGCTGAGCTTGGGCCGTTGATCCCTACGGAATTGAGGATCGTCGTGGCTGGACTCCTGAATGGGCTGGCGACGATGTTCCACGCTGCCGTGGCATCCGACGACAAGGCGCTATACGCCCCCTCCGTCCAAGTGCCCTGCACCATGGTCAGGATGTGCGCCTCCACCATCGGGTTCGTCGCCACCGAGTAGGAGTCGTAGGCCGCTTTCAGCGCATCGGCCAGCACCGGCGTCGGCATTGGCAGGTTGCAGCAGTTGTTCGTCAGCCACCCACTACCGATGAAGGTCCGGCAGGTGTTCGACGTGCCCTGGAAGATGATCGGTTGGCAGTTGCCCATGGCCACCGAGGTGCCGGGCGCGCAGCTCATGTTCTGCTGCATCTGCTGGAGCGCAGCCAGCGCGGTCGCGGCCTGGTTGAACGACAAGTCCTGCGTCTGCAGGATGTCGTGGCACTCCGTGCCCATGCAGCGCACGGCCGCGCTGCAGTTCGTGCTCGTGGCCTGGGCGCTCGGCGTGGCTCCGGTCACCGTCTGCGACGGTGCTTGCGTCGTCGTCGAGGTGCTGCCCACCGGCTGTGTCTCGTACTTCCACGATCCGTTGGTGTCGAGCAGCACGCTGCCGTTGTTCATCAGGCTAAGGATGCCGGCGGCCGGGCCGCTGCCGTTGGTCACCGTCATGGCGATCATGTTCACGCCGGGCTTGAGGGTGACCTGCGATTCCTCCACGCCGCCTGTGCTCGGATAGGCACTGGCCCCTGTCGATCCGCCATCGTTGTAGACAGCGACCGTGGCGCCATCGACCTGCACCGTCGCGCTGTCATCGGCGGCCAGGTACAACGAAACCGCCGTCGCCGTCGAATACGGGCTCTCGTAGCTGTAGTACAGCGTGTTCGACTCCCCGGTGGGCGCCCCTCCGTTCGCCACGCATCCAGCCGCGTCCCCGAAGATCCACTGCGCGCCGGGATCGGGGAACCAAGTGATCCAGTTCGAGCTGAGGTAGGCGCTCAACGGCTCCACGCAGCCAGGCGCCGGGTTCGGATCGGGCGTCGAGGTGATCGTCGTGGCTCCAGGCAGCGTGCTGGTCGTGTTCGCGTTCGCGTAGGCCGTCGAGCTGCTGTTGCAGTTGCCGTAGACCTGGGCGAACACCTGCGGATTGCCGGTGACGAAGGGCATCAGCGCATTGATGAGTTGCTGATTCGCCGGGTTGTTCTCGAACGCCAGCGTCGGGTTGTTCGACGAATAGCTGTCGATGGTGGTCTGGCCGCCGTTCGTGTTCTCCCAGTAGGCGTAGCCATAACCGCAGGAGGACGCCACCTGCTTCGTCGTCTGGTCGTTCGCGTTCAGGTTGGTCAGCGCCGTGGCCAAGTTGCTGATCGTGGTGGTCTGCGGCCCGATGTTGGCGGCCGTGGCGATGGGCGAGAGCGCCGTGCAGGCCTGCGCCGTCTGCTGGGCAAGCGCCACCCAGGTGCTGGTCATCGCGGACACCTGGTCGGCCGTCACCAGATTGCACGAAGGGGTCACCTGGCATTCCATCGCCAGGTTCTTCTGCGACTGGATCACCAGTTGCTCGGCCTGCCGATAGGCGCTTACCGCCTTCTGCGCGGCCTGTGAGGCGCCCACATAAGCGGGTCCAAGCAGGCCCGTCGAACCGAGGAAGGCCTGCATCGTCGCGTCGCACACCGACTTCATCGACGCCAGCGCCGCCGGCACGTTGCTGGTGAACGCGGGGAACGCAGAATTCCAGTTTGGTTGCTGACACAAGGGGTCGGTCATCACTGCGCGTTGTGCGGCGGCGGCATCGTTGACCCCTTGGCCATCGGCGGTGCCAACTCCGCCTGGCGTATAGAGCGATTGCAACTGCGCCTGCTGGCCAGGTGGCGCGGCCAGGAAGCTGTTCACATTCGACGACCCTTGACCGTTCGACGCTGCAGCCTGCGCTCCGCCCAGGAACATCGCTCCGGCGGATTGGCCAGAATTCGCAGCGTCGTCAAATGCATCCGCAACCGCCTGCTGCTGGTCAAGCAGGTAGAGCATCGGCCCGATGGAGATCACCAGAAGCCGCTCGGCGGTTGCAGATGTCAGGATGGGCGAAACCGCCATCCATGCACTCATAAGGCCAGCCGCGAGTCGCTTTTTTCTGGAGGCAATCATTTGTCACCTCCCTTTGCCGAGCCATCTTTGGGGAGGAAATCGTCAAGGGGACGCACCCCATCTGCCTTATAGGCAGTGTCTAGTTGGTGCTGAATCAAATTAGGATCACTGCTGTTGGCCATCCGCTCAGCCCCATCGACAGCCTGCGACGCCAGTACCGCGACTCCGACAACTTCGGAAATGCCGGTCACCGCACCGACGATCCCCCCAGCTACTTCGGCAGAGGCCGGTGCAGCGTCAGCAGCTACGGAAGACAAACCTTCTGCAGGCTTTGCATCGGGGTCTGATTTGGCCCGATCTTTTTCCTCTTTTTCCCTCTCTGCGGCCTTCTGGGCTTGGTGCTGATTCCAGACTGCTTTGCCTGTGATTGCCGCCCCGACCCCATCCGCCGCAAGCCCTGTGATCAGCGTGCCAGTCGGGTGCTCATGCATAAATCCAGCAGCTTCGACAAGCTTATTGCCCGTCACTTCACCAGCCTTCTTGGGGTCAATGCCACCTGGCGGCGTGCTCACCACGCCTTGATCAGCCTCCTTGTACAAGCCCGCCGGTGTCGCGCTTGATGCAATGCCCGTCTGGTTGACTGGCTGATATGCCTTTTGCCGATCCGCCTCTTCCTTCTTCAGAGCCTTGAATCCCTTGTCGGACACTTTAGATTGATCAGGCGCATGGGCATGGAACTGCCCAGCAGCCAAGGTGAGGCTGTTCTGCGTCGAGGCGATCTGCCCACCGGCAACCGCAGCCCCCGCCGGCATCTCCGCCCCAGCAAGGTCGGCGATCTGCTCGAAGCCTTCCGCGTCCTTCGCCTGCGGGAGTGCCATGACCAGCCCGTAGGCCGCCGCCGTCTCGCTCGACATGCCGGCCGCCTTCCCTGCGGTGACTGCCTTGTCGTAGGCATCTCCAACACCTGTGCGGGCCGCCATCGAGTTGGCCGCACTGATCGCCGCTGGGGCGCTACCGTAGCGTGCGAGCAGAGTGCCAGCCAAAGTCGAAGCCGAGAGGTTAAGACCGGATTGCAGCATGCCGGTTTTGCTGAACTGATGCTGCAGTTGATCGGCTTTCTGATATTGCTGCTGAGCTTGCTGCGTCTCCTGCTCGGTCTGCTGGGCCTGCCTGGTCAACCCGCCTGATTTGCTGGCCTGATCGCCGATCTGGTACTTCTGGGCTACCTGTTGAGCGAGGTTGGCCGTGTGGCTGCTAGAAAGGTCTCGGGCGGTTTTCTGTGTTTGAGAATTCTTCAGGGCGTCTTCGACCTTGCCCTTCATTTCCGCCGACATGTCGCCACCACCATTCAACTTGGCCAGCGCCGACTCAGCCTTGTTGATGGTGGCCCCCAGGCTCAATCCCGAATCCAGGCCGGCGCCCACCTGCGCCAGGAAACTTGTAGCCTGGCTATCGGATAGTCCCGTTTCCTTCGCAAACCCTTGCACGCTTTTATACGTGTCCGCCCACTGCTGCCCGCCAGTTGCTGATAGGTCTTTGGCCGCCGCCGTGTTGTGTTGGGCCTGGTCCATGACGCTCCAAACCGAACTGCCGACACGCCCCGCGCTCTGCATCGCCGACATGCTGCTCTGGTCAGCCTGGCTCTTCATGGCGGAAATCGAGGATTGCGCCGCACTGGCGATACCCACCGATGCGCTCTGCGCGAGGGGGTTGGTTTGGAAGTATTCGCCGGCAGCATTGGACCCGATCCCGAGCGCGTTCCCGGCCTTGTCCAAAGTCGGGCTTGCGATGTCCAGATTTTTGGACGATGAACCGCCGTCCATCTTCTCGCCGAGTTTGGAGAGCGCGAAGTAACTTCCGCTGAAGAGCGCCATGGTCAGCAGCGGGGTCATCGACAACATCATGTTCGCGTTGCTGAGGAAAATCGCCGTCTTCTCGAATATCGTCGAGAGATTGCTGCCGTAGACCAGCTGCGCGGACGTGCCGCTGCCCATGCCGTTCGTCAGCGACAGGCCAAACCGGCCAAAGGCGTGTTGAGCGCTCAGCTGGATCAGGTCATTGATGAGCGCGGCCAGCGGCAGCCAGCTCTGCGTCCAGGCGCCGAACATCAGGTACTTGGCGAACAGGCTGAACCCTTGCACGCCCATCATCACCATCATGCCGGCGGCGAAAGGCGCAAGCACGAAGAACAGGAACTGCATGATCGACATCAGCGGCAGCATGTTCTGCTCAAAGGTATTCGCACTCGCCGCGTTGATCGCCTGCTGGTAGTCCAGGTTCGCGGTCTGCACACCGCAGTAGGACGGGAGCGACGCGGATACATCCCCGTAAGGACTTGTGCCGTACTGGAAGCCCGCTGAGATCAGGCAACCGCCGATCATGTTGGACAGGAAGTTCTGCCCGTTGTTGGCCAACTGGGTGATGATGGTGCCGGTGCCTTGCGAGGCGTCCACCAGCACGCTGTTCGCCAGGGTCTCGACGCCGGAGCAGTTCTGCGTGGTTTGCTGCGGGCCGGTCGTGAGTTTGCCCACGTTCTGGCTGCAGGTGGTGAGCTGCGCGGTCGGCTGATCCGAAAAATAGTTCGCCAGGGCCGTCGAAAGCGTGCTGGCCGCACTGGCGCAAGTCACCGTGGTTCCCTGGGTCGCGCCCACGCTGTTGTCCCAAAAGATGATGACCTGTTTGTTCGGCGGCGGGTTGCTGAACAATCCCGCATGCCCATCGTTGGGCGACCCCAGCATGACGGTCGTATTGTTCAGCGACTGCATGCTGCTACCGCTGCCCAGGGCGCAGTACTCCGCGTAGTACATGATCGACTTGGCCAGCGAAGGGTTGGCCGAGGCGAACGTGCTGTAGAAGTTGCGCATGGCAAACAGCGTCTGCAGCGGCGAAACGAAGCCTTGGCTGATGTCGGTCGGCGGGACAGCTTGCGTCACGCTCTGGAAGGCCTGGGAGATCTGCAGGCCGGCGTCGTAGGACAGATCGGAGACGATGGCGGCCGGATAAGCGATGCCGACCGGAATGCTGTCCACGACGGCCTGCTGGCCGCTCAACACGTCATCGAGCACCACGGATGTCGTGGGCACGAACATGATGCCGTACATCAACGCGAGCAGGAAGACGTGGTGCAGCTCAAGCCGTTGCGTGAAGATGCCCTTCGTGAAGATGATGAGGGCGCTGATGAGCAAGCCAACCAGCACGAGGCCGCCACCACCGAACAGGCTCCCGCCGGACGCCCAGGCGGTGTTGTTGGCGGGGTTGAAAAGCATCTGCACACCGACCAGGCCTTGCTGGAAGGCCTGCAGATTTCCGAAAACATGAAGAGTGACGGACATAGCAGGCTCCGATTTATTTAGCACCCGAGCCGGGGGCACGCTGGCTCATGGACTTCTGGACGTTGTTGACGAAGGTGGTGATCTCATTCATCGTGAAAGTCACCCCTGCCGCCCTGTCGGCGTAGTACCGAACCCAGTTCTGGAGGTTCTGCATGTTGCTGTCGAATCCACGCGGTTTGCGGGCGTGCGGGTTGCCTGCGAACGATGCGGCGACCGACTGGTAAACAGCCTGCCCGTATCCAACAGCCACTTCGGCCACCACATAGGGCTCGACCTGCGATGCAATCTGATCGACGGCGCCAGGGAACTGCTGGACCTGGATCATCAAGGGCATGAATCCGATCCCGCTCATGTTGATGAGCTGCTGTTCCGCAGCGGTTAGCGGCTGGCCAGCGATGATCTGGTTCACGATCCCAGGATCACCGCCACTCTCGCCCCACATCAGGTTGCGAACCCATCCCTTGATGCCTTGGTAATTCAGGCTGGAAAGCGTCTGCGTGCTGGTCTGCAGGCAGCTCAGCGCGGACGTGTCGGAGGGGTTCGACGGGAAAGCGGGGTAGCTGACGGAGGATGAAGACGCCCAGGCCTGGCACACATTCACCTGGGCGTTTGGAGTGCCGTCCACCATGTCCTTCAGGGATAGGGTGGCTGGGACGTTGATGGCCTGCCTGGCGTCTGTAGTGCCCAGAGCCGAAGCATCAGCCTGGTCGGCGGGTGACATGCCGGGTCGGATGATCTCCGAGCCGACCAAGCTCATCAGGATCTCCTTGGTTACGTTGTCTTGGGAGATCAACTGGTCACTCTGGGAGTTTTCCAGAGCCTTCCAGGTCATATTGCCCTGGGGCTTGAGCGCCGAGGCCGGCAGCGTCTGCTGTTGCCCGTTGTCGCCGGTCACCGTTGCAGTCTTGCTCGCCAGTGCGGTCTCGTTCGTGCCAGGAGCGGACTGCGTGTTGTTGAAAGCCGAGAAGATGTCCGACGCCACGCCAGTCGCAGAAGACATGACTTGCCCAACTGATTTGTCGATGGAAGTAAGACTGTCGCCAACGGACCTGGTGGCCAGCCCATGCGCGAGCTGGCAGGTGTTCTTGAGGGAGCTGTTCATCTTCTGCATCGCGCTCTGGATCGAGGAGAGCAGCGCCCCGCAGGAGTGGCACATCGAGTTGATGGCGAGCTGAAAGGCGTACCCCAACGCCTGCTGACCGATCTGCCGCAGCAGGTTCTCGAAGGCCTGCGCGTTGACGAACGAGAAGCTGCCCATGAACAGATCGATGCCGCCGCAGCCTGCACCGATGTTGGGGGGAGAAAACGACACGAGGTTCACGTCCTGGATCGGCGTGCGCACAGCGACGTAGCCGCCTGAAATTACGCCCGAGTTTTGTGTCTGGTAGACGCCGGGACTGCCGGCGGCGGTGTACATCCCAGAGAGCACTGAGTTGAGGTCGGCCTGCGCAGGCGAGAGGGCTGCGGCAGAGATCAGTAGGCCAGCCGCAAGCATCGCGGCAATGGGTTTCATCTCATAGAGATGCAGGGCAGGTCCATAATGTCGTGGCGGTTTTAATTGCATTTTCAGTCCCTTTCACGCAACACAAACGGAATGACCTGAGCGCCCCGATAATCTTTATAAAAAGCATCCTCTGCATCCTCTGCGTCGGGGTGATATGTCAGATGCACGCACCGAGTGCTCGTCTGACATTCCATCAGCAACGCCCATAACAGCGCGTAATGACCCGATTTGAAATAAACTAGATGGCGGCCATGCAATGAGGAAATGGAGGCAAGCATTTGGTCAATTGCCTGCTCAACGCCTCCCGACCTAGTTAACCAGCAAATATGCGCTTCGCAACTCTCGATTACGCGCCGCTGCTCGTTCCGTGTAATCGCCCTCGTAACAATCTTCCCAGTGCCTGGGTTAATTTGCTCGTTTAAATCTTTCTTGATGGAGCGTTTGAGCGTATCAAAAACCCAGCGCTCGACATGGATCAGGAAATGATTTTCAAATGTGTATCCCATTATTGGCCTCCAGTGTGCTTCGAGAACTTGCCGTACATGGACCGCATGCCGCGTGATGCAAGTCGAAAAACGACCATCAACCCAATGGCCCATGGACCCAAGGTGATCGCGAGTAAAATAATGAACTTAATAAGCAGAACGACTTCGTTTTGAAATGACATTTGCATCTCCAGGTGATAAAAAACAAACGACAAACAGGTGGCGGTTTTGGTTTTTAGGCCGCAGCCAGCGAAGCGACAGCGGAGCGCGGACTGCGGTATGAGGCCGTCCAGGCCGAGTACCCGAGTGCCGTAAGCGAGCGCCGAGCAAGGCCCAAAGGGCCGCGCCGAGGTCGAGCGCACGGACACGAGGGCGGGGGAGCCGCGCAGACACGATCCAGCAGGGCGGCAGCCCGTCGCTGGATCGAGGGCGCTCCGCGCCCGGGGGCCGGCCAACTACGTAGGGGGTTGGCGCCCTACCACCAAGGGAGAAAAGCGAGGGGTGAAAACCC
>CABS01000001.1_pt1 | contig 25601 bp, 27 predicted proteins | sample 344768 | NCBI WGS metagenome assembly CABS01 (sample SAMEA3138346, study PRJNA38045) | mine drainage metagenome | isolation source: Carnoules arsenic-contaminated mine drainage | place: France:Carnoules | collected 21-May-07 | reverse complement strand
AATCCATCAGGCACTGTGAGCTATTCTGTCGGCAGCAGAACGGCCGCCTTTACGCCAACAGCGGCACTTCAAGCGAATACGACGTATACAGCCACAGTGACCAAATTCGCTACAGATCTGTCGGGCAATCAACTGGCGGGGATTTCGTCCCAGCCATTGGTCGCAAACGACTATGTATGGACCTTTACCACTGCTGCTGCTACGACCCCAGCAGCGCCAATCTCGATAGGCTCTACCAACCCGATCAGCGCCGCCTCCGGAGTTTGTCCCAACGCGTCCATTAACGCAACCTTTACTGTGCCTTCCGGTTTACGGATGGACCCTACGACGGTCACTACCACCACCTTTACCGTGGCGGGACCTGGCACGACTCCCGTCTTGGGAACCGTGGGTCTTGATACCGCCACAGGCACCATTGCGACCTTTACACCGGCCAGCCTGCTTACCTCTGGTGTGCAATATACAGCCACGATCACTGGTGGCGCAAACGGGGTAAAAGACCTGGCCATACCGGCCAATACCATGACAAACAACTACACCTGGACCTTTACCGCAGGTCCTGCAACAGGCGCTTGCCTGGCACCGGTCGCTCTTAATTCGGCTTCGACTTATGGAACCTTTGGAGGTACCGCCGGGATGACCAACACCGGGACGTTAACGGTAATCAATGGGGATATCGGGACCAAAGCTACGGCGACCAGTTCTGTCACCGGGTTCAACGATACGGCGGGAGACATCTACACAGAAACGCCGGCCAATATAGGCCAAGTGAACGGGACGATTTATACCTGTACCGTGTCCACCAGCGGCCCGACTTCAGGCGGCGTAAATGCTACCTACTGCAGCGATGCAGGGCAGGCCTGGCTCGACGCGCAGACAGCATATAACGCGCTGGTGGCTGAGCCATCGGGTGGTGTAAGTCCGCAGCCCCCAACTGGCAACCTGGCAGGGCTAACCCTCCTTCCTGGTGTTTATACAGCCCCTTCAGGTTCTTACATGATTCAAGGCGGTAATCTTACCCTCGACGCTCAAGGTAACGCGAATGCGGTCTGGGTATTCCAGATGGCGACGACACTCGCGGTTGGCGGGCCGGGAGCCACTGCTCCTCAAAGCATCATTCTGGCCAATGGCGCCCAAGCCAAAAACGTCTTCTGGCAAGTAGGCAGTGCCGCGACAATTAACGCAGCGGGCGGTGGCACCATGGTGGGCACCATCATATCGCAGGCTGGTGCAGCATTCTCCACTGCTGGCAATGTGGCGCTGGTGACGTTGAACGGCAGAGTGTTGTCGCTGGGTGCTTCAGTGACGTTGGTGGACACAGTCATCAACGTGCCAGCCCCTTGACCCATGAGGTATTTGGAATTTTTATATTTACCGCAGCATCTGGAGAAAAACATGAAAAAAAACATGGCTAAGGCTATATGGACGTTAGGGTTTGCGGGGTGCGCTGCGATGAGCAGTTCACTCGCAGGCGCCGACGACTTGGGCTGGTATATCGGGGGAAATGTGGGTCAGTCGAATGCGACCATTGACGATCAGCGCATCATCAATGGCCTGGCTGCAAACGGTTTGGCCACAACGTCGATCAACAACAATGACCAGGATACCGGCTACAAGGTTTTTGGCGGGTATCAGTTCAACCCGTACTTTGCTTTGGAAGGCGGCTATTTCAATCTGGGACAATTTGGGTTCACGGCCAACACAGTGCCAGCCGGCACCTTAAATGGCAATACCAAGCTCAACGGATGGAGCTTTGACGCCGTGGGGACACTACCGATTACCCAGAAATTTTCTGCGTTTGGTCGGCTCGGGGTGGATTACGCGCAAGCGCAGGACACCTTTACCGGAACCCGCGCCGTGTTTGTACCCAACCCTAATCCGAGCAGATGGGACACCAACTACGACTTCGGCGCCGGGTTACAATATGCCTTTACCGAAAAAATCGCCATGCGGGTTGAGGCAGAGCGTTACCGCGTCAACGACGCGGTCGGTAATTTGGGTGACGTTGATGTTTACTCGCTTGGCCTGATCTACCGGTTTGGTCAAAAGCCTGCGCCGGCACCAGCGCCTTGCCCGGTCGTTGCTGCACCCCCACCTGAGGTAGTGGTCGTGACGCCGCCGCCTCCGCCGCCAGTGCAGCACTTTCAAAAATACACACTGTCAGCAATGGATCTGTTTGGATTCAATAAAGCAGAATTGCGCATGCCGCAACCCAAGCTGGACGAAATTGCGCATGCTTTGAATAGCGATACTGACGGCAACAGCAAGATAAATAATGTCATGATTACAGGTTATACTGATCGCATCGGGTCTGCCAAATACAACCTGAATCTGTCAGAACGTCGGGCAGTCGCGGTAAAAAATTACCTCATTAGCAAAGGGGTCGACGGCAATCGGCTGAAAACACAGGGCAAGGGTTTCGCAGATCCGGTTGTGATGTGTACCAATAAAAAACTCCCTGCACTGATCAAGTGCCTCGCGCCGAACCGGCGAGTGGAAGTCGAACAAATCACAGCTGTACGTCGTATACCGTAAGTTGCAGCATGACCGAAAGTCCGCTGTTGCGTGGCGAACTTTTGGTAACAGGAAATGCCCCAAAGGGAGCCTGCACCATGTGCACGGCTCCCTTTGGTTATTTATTCGCCGCTTGTGCTGAGATTACTGCCGCAAAATGACAGCCTGTAATCAGGCCCTGCCGTAGACACATGCAGAAATCCATGTCGAGCGGGGAAAATCGGATGACGTGTCAAATACGTTCAGACCCACATCCCCCTTTCAAAAGGGGATTGAGACATTGAGGACCTCACTCTCGATAGGTGCGCGCATTGCAGACCCACTTCCCCCTTTGCAAAAGGGGGATTGAGGGGGATTTGCTGCGTATCATTCGGCACCACGGCAAATCCCCCTACCCCCTTTTTTCAAAGAAGGGAATCCCGGAGCAGGTATCCAACTTATGCCACAATTACTGGGTTCCTTTTTGCAAAGTGAACAGTGAGCCGTTTTGTTTCAACAATACAAATTAACCCTGTAAGTATCTGTGAAAATCCGGGCAATACTCTAATTAACTTACTGTTTTTGTTAAAATTTCAAGACTAATGCGCCAATTGGTTCATCTCGATAATCGGCAACATGATTGCCAGCACAATCAATAAAACGACCCCGCCCATGACCACAATGAGCAACGGTTCCATCAAACCGGTCAGCCAGGCAGTTTTATTGTCCATTTCCTGCTCCTGCTGTATCGCGGCCCGTTCCAGCATGTGTGCCAGTTTCCCACTTGCCTCGCCGCTGGCAATCAAGTGGATCAGAATGGGAGGGAATTGCTGAGTGGTTCTTAGCGCATGGCTCAAAGAAGTGCCTTCCTTCACCATGCGTAACGCCTGCTCGATGGCCTCACGCAAAGGCAGATTCGCGACAATCATCGCGCCAGCCTGCAACGCTTTGAGCAGAGGAACGCCGCTGCCCACCAGAATGGCCAACGTGCTTGCAAATCTGGCCGTATTCATGCCCCGAATTAAATTCCCGACTATGGGCATCCGCAACAGGAATGCATGCCAGCGATATCGATTATTGCCTTTTGTCAACGCAACGCGAGCACCCCAAATCCCTGCTGCCAGAAAAACAAGTAAATAGATCCCACTTGCCCGCAAAAAATCACTCAATGCAATGAGTGCTCGCGTCAAAAAAGGAAGTGACTGATGGCTTTGGCGAAATACGCTGACCACCTGAGGGACCACGTAAACCAGCAATCCAGTAATCACTGCAAGGGCGACCACCGTCACTGCGGCAGGATACAGGAAAGCCAGCATTATTTTTTGGCGCAGATCGCTGCGGTTTTCGGTGTAGTCGGCAATGCGCAACATCACTTTGCCCAGCTCACCCGATTCTTCACCGGCATGAACCAGTGCCTGGTAGATTTCAGGAAACACTTTGCCATAATGCCCCAGTGCACGCGCCAGTGGCTGCCCGGACAACACCTCGGCACGCACACCGGCCAAGATTTGTTTGGTGTACTCGTTTTCCGCTTGTTCGACCAGTGCCGTCAGTGCGGCATCAACGGTTAACCCCGCTGACAGCAGCGTCGCGAACTGCCTGGTAAACAGGGCCAGTTGCACCTGCGAAAACCGTTTTTTCCAGCGAAATATTGAATTGTTGCCAATAGCGTGTTGGGAAACTGCTTCAACGATCACCGGAAACAACTCGAGCTCCCGCAAGCTTGCCCTTGCCTGGCGAGCCGTATCGACTTCGACAACGCCTTTGACAGTTAGCCCATCTTTATCAATGGCTTCATAACGGAAGGCAGTCATGCTGGCAATCCAAGCTGTCGTGTGGGAAAATGACAAATGGCCCAATTCCGGTGGTCAACATAGCTTTGCATATCGGGGCGCGTTAGTCCTTAATCCTTGGTGACCCGGAGTATCTCCTCAAGCGAGGTGATACCAGCCGCGACCCAGCGCATGCCATCGCTGCGCAAATTGCGCATGCCCCTGTCTGTCGCGCTGTCACGGATTTTTTGCTCCGAAGTGCCATCATGAACAAAATGCCTGATGGCATCATCCAAGACCAGCAATTCATAAATACCCGTACGTCCACGATAGCCCGACATATCGCAGTGGCTGCACCCTACCGGCACGCAGACGGTTTCAGGCAGCGTTTGGTCGGCAAAAAACGCGCGTTCCTGCGCATCGGGCACCACTTCCCGCTTGCATTTGACGCACAGTTTGCGCACCAGTCTTTGCGCCAAAACACCGATCAAACTCGATGCCAGTAGAAACGGTTCAACGCCCATATCCATCAACCGCGTGACCGCACTGACTGCATCATTGGTGTGAAGCGTCGCCAACACCATGTGCCCGGTCAAACTTGCCTGCACGGCGATTTGCGCTGTCTCCAGATCGCGGATTTCCCCAATCATGATCACGTCCGGGTCCTGGCGCAAAATGGCGCGTAACGCCCTAGAAAAATCCATTTCTATCCGGGCATTGATTTGCGTTTGCCCAACCCCATCCAGATCGTATTCAATCGGGTCCTCCACGGTCATGATGTTCATGGCTGTGGAATCAATATTCGATAGTGCGGCATACAGGGTCGTCGTTTTGCCTGAGCCGGTCGGTCCGGTAACCAGCAAAATCCCGTGCGGTTGCGCAATCAGCGTATTGACTTCCATCAGCGTGCCTTCGCTCATGCCCAGCCTGGTCAGATCGAGCCTCCCCGATTCTTTATCCAGCAGCCGCAAAACGACCCGCTCGCCATGGCCTGTCGGCAAGGTCGAGACCCGCACATCGACGGGTTTTCCGGCAAGTTTAAGGGATATTCGTCCGTCCTGTGGCAAGCGTTTTTCTGCAATATCGAGTTGCGCCATGATTTTGATTCTCGACACCAGGGCCGCATGTAGCGCACGGTGCGGTTCGATCATGTCACGTAACACACCATCCATCCGAAAACGCACCACCGACCGGTTTTCAAAAATTTCGATATGAATATCTGATGCGCCTTCGCGCAACGCCTGAGTGAGCAAGGTATTGATCATGCGAATGACCGGCGCATCGCCTTCTGCCTCCAGCAGGTCTTCGATACGTGGCATGTCTTGCACGAGTCGGGAAAGATCCATGTCCTGTTCAAAATCGTCCGCCAGTTGCGTGACCGATTCGTTGGCCCTTGAATACACTTCCGCCAGGGCCTGATCGAATTTCACCTGATCAAGCATGACAGCGTGAATCGGCACCTCCAGATAACGACGCACTTCCGCCAGTGTTTCTGTGCTCGTGCCCTCACGCAACCAGATTTCCGCCCCTGTTGGCGTGATTCGGGACAGCACCACACCTTTATCTGTAGCAAATGAATAAGGAATAAGTTTTTTGGCTTGCATGGGCGACACACTATTTGGGTTGCGAAGGGGGCAATGGTGGTAAAAGTGGCGCTTTAATGTCCGGCATCACCGCATCCTTCGCCATCTGTGTTTTGAGTTGCACACCGGAAATATAGTTATAGCGGTCACTGGTGATCCCTGCATAGTCACTCTTGCTGTGCAAGACATAAGGGCGCAAAAACACCATCAGATCAGTTTTAGTGCGGGTGCGGCTTTTATAACTGAATAAATTACCCAGGTAAGGTATATCGCCCAAAACAGGCACTTTCGATACATTTTCCGAGACTGCATTCTGCATTAACCCCCCCAAAACAATGATCTGTCCATTGTCAACCAGCACGGTAGAATCAATGGACCGCAGGTTGGTCGTCGGTCCGGAAGGATTATTCAGCGTGGTGGCATCGACACTCGACACTTCCTGATAAATTTGGAGCTGGATTGAACCTCCCTGAGAAATCTGCGGCTTGATCTGCAAGGTCAAGCCCACATCCTTGCGGTCGTAAGTCTGAAATGGGGTGACCGAGGTGGTGAGACCTGTCTGGGCATATGAACCAGTGACCAAGGGAATGTTTTGTCCCACCACAATCTTGGCCTGTTCGTTGTCCAGCGTCAACAGATTCGGAGTGGACAGGATATTGGCATTTTCTTCCGTTTCCAGTGCTTGGGCCAGCACGCCCAGATTCAGTACTGTGCCAATTCCTGGAATGTTAATCTGACCATTCACAATGCCAACATTGAGTCCCTGTCCAACACTGGAAATATTCGACGCCACGCCAATGATGTTCGATCCGGATCCCTGCGCACCAAAATTGGTGCCGCCGATCAATTTTGGACTGTTCCCATTAATCCCTGCCAGGTTCTGCCACTGAACGCCAAATGAAGCAGCCTTGGTTGCATCAACTTCAACAATTAATGCCTCAATAAAAATTTGCGCGCGCCGTTCATCCAGCTTTTCAATCACTGCACGCAAATTATTGTAAACAGCTTCTGGCGCGGTGATGATCAGCGAATTGGTCGCGATATCCGCCTGAATCATTCCGCCCCCCGAACCTGGCGGAGAAAGTGAAGCCGTTTGCTGCAAGGCGGGGGATGAAGATGTCGGTGCTGAAGAAGATGTTGAGGAGGGTGAAGATGCTGGAGAGGAGGACGATGTTGGGGAAGACGTTGCGCTTGAACTTGCCGGGGGTTTCATGGGAGCTGTCGGTGCAGGTGCTGAGGTTTGTCCGGTGAGGACGTCGCTCAAGGTCTGGGCCAGTTTGGCTGCGTCTGCATTTTTGAGGTAAACGACATGAATATTATCCGTCTCCCCTGTCGAAACGTCCAGTTTTTCAATCAGGCGCCTGAACATGGCCACGCGCGCAGCATTGCTCGAATCCAGTATCAGGCTGTTGGTGCGGGCATCCACCACCACACTGACGTGCTGACTGGGTTCGGAAGTTGCACCGGAGGCGCTGCTGTTTTCTGTCATTTTATGAATGATCCGCGCAACATCAAGCGCGGATGCATGCTGAAGCGGAACGATGACCGCATCATCGCCGGGTTGATCAATCGCATCAATAATGTGGTCGATGCGTTTGAGATTGTCAGCATAATCGGTGATCACCAGGGTGTTGCTGTCAGGGTAGGCAGCAATGGTGTTATTGGGGGAAATGAGTGGACGCAACACAGGAATCAATTGGGCAGCCGACTGATGCTTGAGCACATAAACTTGCGTGACGATTTCGCCGCCTGACGGCACAGTGGGTCCCAGCGTTTTGGAAAAATTCAGCTTGGCATCCGCTTCGGGCATAATTTTGGTGACGCCATTCGATTCAACGGCAGCATACCCTTGAAGACGCAGCGCAGAAAGCAGTATGGGATAGACCATGGCACGCGAAACCGGCCTGGATGAAACAATATTCACCGTTCCCTTGACTCTGGGGTCGATGAGAAAATTTTTCCCGGTAATGAGCCCGACCGCTTTGATGACAGACACGATGTCGGAATTGACGAAGTTAAGCGTAATATTTTCGTCTTCGGCTTGAATACTTCCACTCAAAAAAACGAACAGGAACAAGACAGCAAAGATTATTTTTTGACGGATCACAAAAACAGGCTTTCACATAAGTTGAATCGATCTTATACCACGTTCATTCACAGCATTAGCCAACCTAACCCGAATTTTGCATAAATTCATGTCAATCTTTATTGTGGCAATTTTTCTTCCAGGTGTAAGCTTTCCTTCACCCCGTTATTATCGAGCACAACATGATCTGGTAAAATCGCATCCACGCTCGTCCCCGGCATAACTTGTCCTTTCAACGGCACCATGATACTTTTTCCGCTCAACTGGAAAATGGCAACGCCCTGACCCCTGTTTTCATCGGCAAATACCCCTTCCAGTTTAAGATTGGACGGAGGCCGACCGCTGGTTTCCCTGCCGGTGAGCAGGTGATCTGCAATGATCAAATGCGCAGCCTGCGCCACCGGTATATCAGTTTCTTCCGGTAATGCGACCGGAGCCGGCGCCAAAAACACCCAGGTCCATTTCGCAGCCAGTGCGCATAACGCAAGCAGCATGACGACATTCAAAAATTTGAAGCCGAATCGTTGTAGCAAAACAAAAATAGGCATCATAATCTGAGGTACAATGTGGATGCACCCATTCTAACTGAGTCTCCTTTATCCAGCGACTTATTTTTAAAAAGCAGCAATGAGGTCACCGGCCTTCAGACCGGTGGATATTTAGTCAGGGAGGGGTGTGCATCCCATCCCTGCCCGCGCCTTTAAAACCTCGCCCTTGAGGGCGGGGTCGGCGCTCCTACCGGCCTGAAGGCCGGGGTTTTAAACCAGTAAGGAAAAAGGATCAATGAACCTCAAACTTTCCGTACAAAAAGGATTCACCCTGATTGAAGTCATGGTCGTCATCCTTATTCTTGGCATTCTTGCCGCGCTGATCGTCCCGAAAATCATGAGTCGACCGGATGAGGCCCGCCGCGTCGCTGCCAAACAGGACATCGGCGCCATCATGCAGGCCCTCAAGCTTTACCGGCTCGACAACCAGACCTATCCCACGACCGAACAGGGATTGCAGGCGTTGGTCCAAAAACCGACCACACCACCTATCCCCAACAACTGGAAATCAGATGGCTACATCGAACGCTTGCCACCAGATCCTTGGGGCAATCCTTACCAATACCTGAATCCGGGCTTGCACGGCAAAATAGATGTGTTTAGCCTGGGTGCAGATGGCGTGCCCGGCGGCAAAGAGAATGACGCCGATATTGGGTCCTGGGAACTGTAAATTGCCCCGTTTCCAAGCCCGCGCGCGCGGATTTACACTGATTGAAGTTATTGTGGTGCTGCTCTTGATGGGTGTTATTTCTGCGCTCGTTGTCGTTAATATTGCGCCTGACGACAAAAAACAAGTCCGCATGGAAAGCGAAAAACTGGCTACTTTACTTGAACAGGCGGCGATGGAAGCGCGGGTCAGCGGGGAAACAATCGCCTGGTCATCCGATGGTAACGGGTATTTTTTCCAGGAAAAATCACCTGACAGCGAGTGGACAGCCATGAGCGATGACATTTACCACCCCTACAAACTACCCAAAAACATGAAGATCCAAACTGCCGCCATTGATCAAGCGGGTCTGGTGCCGGGGGCGCAACTGATTTTCAACGCCTCCGGCGTCAATCCGCCCTTCGACATGGTCATGACGAAGCAGCAGATTCAAATGAAAATTTCGGGTGATGCCATGAACCGGGTATCCGTGGAGCCTTACCGTCTTGGTCAATAAGGGCTCGTAAATGAATAACATGGACTTACGTTGTCATGTATTCAGGATGGGTGCAAGACGCAAAGTGCGGCAAATGGAACAACCATTCGCAAGCTTTGCAACGCCGCAGACGCCCGAATACACGACAACCCTCCGGGCCGGGGTCGCTTTGGGCGCATCCCCGCGTTGCAAGCCGCTTGTTGTGAACGACACAACCGCTCGTCTTGCGCCTTGGTCTGCATCCCAAAGCGACTCCAGCGTAAGTCCATGTTATTCATTTACGAGCCCTAACTTATTGAGTCGGCAGCTCGGGTTCACCCTGTTCGAAGTGATGGTCGCGCTTGCCATTGTGGCCATTGCACTCACCGCCGCCATGCGTGCAGCCAATCTCGGCACCGACAGCGCGATTGAACTGAAAACACGCACTTTGGCTGGCTGGGTAGCACAAAACCGCTTGGCCGGGCAGACCGCTCAGGGAGACTGGCCCGGAACTGGAACCTATACGGGCACTGAGACTCAGGCCGGCACCGTTTTTGTTTGGCGAGAAAAAGTCAGTGCCACACCAAGTCCGCTTTTTCGCTTGGTTGAGATCGATATCTTCACTCAAAACGATGTGCGACACCGGTTGAACAGGTTGATCGGCTACCTGATCAACCCGGGGGTGCCGAGATGACACAGCGCGGATTTACCCTGATTGAGCTTTTGGTTGCGATTGTCATTTTGGCACTGGTTTCTGTCATGGCCTATCGCGGTTTGAACACCGTGATTGAAGCCCGTGAGCAGGTTGCAACAGAAAGCCGAAAATGGCGTGATCTATCGCTTTTTTTTGCACGGATGGAGGATGATGCAACGCATCCTGCGCATCGTCCCATACAGGACAAGGACGGATTGCTGCAACCTGAATGGATCGGGAAAACGGGTTTCATCGCCCAGGACGACGCCAATCTTTATCTGACCAGAATAGGCGCCGGTGAGCAGGGGCCACAAAGGGTAGGCTACCGCCTCAACCGTGGTGCGATTGAAACGCTGATCTGGCCAAGTCTGGATCAAGCACCGCTGGAGCAACCCGCCGTATATCCCATGCTGGGCGGCGTAAAAGAATTTAAATTGCGTTACCTGACTGCCAGCAACCAATGGGTCGAAAACTGGCCATCGCCCGGTCAAGTGGGTGGTTTGCCCAAAGCAATTGAAGTCACGGCAGGACTCAATTCCGGCGAGCGGATCAAACGGGTTTTTGCATTGCCATGAACAGGCAAAAGGGCGTGGCGGTCATCATGGCAATCCTGATTGTGGCACTGGCCGCAATGGTCGCCTCAGCCCTGATATGGGAACAAAACCTGTGGTTAAGACAGGTTGAAAACGAGAACAGCCTGGCCCAGGCCAAGGCACTTGCCACCGCAGGCACCCACCTGGCTGCCGCCATTTTAAACAATGACGCAAGAAATATCGTTGATTTTCAGGGTGTCTGGGCACAAGCCCTTCCTCCGATGCCCACCGACGCAGGAGAAATCGGCGGCTTCATCCAGGATCAACAGGGGCTTTTCAATCTCAATAATCTGGTCAATCATGGCAAGATCGATCAGAAGCAAAAAGCAAAATTTGAACGCTTGCTGGCATTATTGAACCTGCCTGCCGAGCTGAGCAACTCGCTGGCGAACTGGATAAGTGATGACAATGCAGCCCAGGACACGGGCGGGGCAGAGGATGCTTATTATCTCGAGTTACACCCCCCTTATCGCGCTGCCCACAGAATGCTGACCGAGGTTGGGGAGCTTTCCATGGTCAGGGGGTTTAATAAATCTGTTATTGACCGTCTGAAACCATTTGTGACTGTGCTGCCACGCCCCACCAGGATCAACGTCAACACCGCGCCACCCGAAGTCCTGTATGCGATAGTGGATGGAATGACCCTGGCAGAGGCGAGGATGCTGACTGGCGTACGTGACCAAACCCCTTTCAGTACGGCCAGTGATTTCCACGCTGCGCTGCCCAGAATCGACCTTTCCGTGGCAGACAGCGATTTTTCTGTCACCAGCCATTTTTTCCTCGTGACCGTCAACACCCATTTTGGTCGCGCCACCACCACAGTATGGACATTACTCGATCGGGAGGGTAACCTGTGGCCAAGCACAGTTTGGCAAAAATCCTCATGAGCATGTTAAGACTCTATCCTGACGCGTCAGGTGAAAATTTCGATTGGGCCTTGCTCGACAATACAGGTCATCTCATTCGCACCGGCACGAATGACCTGCCGCAAGCCACGAAATGCGAAATTATCCTGCCCGCAGCCATGGTGCTGTTGGCACGCGTAAAGGTTCCCAAGGCAAACAAGCGGCGTCAGGCCGCACTCTTGTCTTTTGCCGTCGAAGAGCAGCTCATCAGCGAACCGGAAATAAACCATGTTGCACTAGGTGGCTATTTTCCCGATGGCTCGGTTGCACTTGCCGTCATTGACAAAGCATGGCTGACGCACCTGCTGACCCGTCTCAAGGCGAGTCATCTGAGTCCTGTGCGTGTGATGCCGGAAACACTGCTGCCCCCGCTGGAGTCGCTCAGTTGGGCGATGGTCTGGACAGGCTCCAGCGGTTTTTTACGTACCGGAGAATTTTCTGGCATGGCCCTGGATGGCAATGGCAACGAACCACCGCCCGAATTACAGCTTGCACTGCGTGAAGCCATTATCCCGAAAAAAATAGTGCTCCATGCCGCCAGCACGGATATTCCCGACATCCGCCAGTGGTCGGTGCAGCTTGGCATCCCTATCGAACGGGGTGCGGATTGGGACTGGAAAACGGGGGCGATATCCTGTCCCATTAATTTGCTTCAGGGTGAATTCGGTTCAAGGCAAATTGATCTGACCTGGCTTCCCAGGCTGCGCCCTGCCTTGATCATGCTTTTTCTCATGGTCACTTTGCAGTTTTTTGGTATTGTTGCGGACTGGGCACGCCTTGCGCACGAAAAAGCGAACCTCAGTGCAGAAATGACGCGGCTTTTCAGAACCAGTTTTCCTGACGCCAGCGTGGTGGTGGATGCGCCGCTGCAGATGACCAGAAAACTTGATGAACTCAAACATGCCGCAGGGTTTCAGGAAGCCGGGGATTTCCTTCCACTGTTAGCTGGCGTTGCTTCATCGTTGGCGGCCCTTCCACGCAGCGAACTGAAAAGCATTGATTATGAGGCGGGAAAACTTGGATTAAGCATCGAACTTCCGGGGACGGACAGCGTGGACAGCCTGCAAAAAAAACTGGCGGCATCTGGGTTGAAGGTCGTGCTGGACAGGCAGGCGCCCGCAGCCAGTGGCGGCGGTGTGACCACTTATTTTACAGTGAGTCCGGAGGCGCCATGAAGAACACCCTGAACACCTTCTGGCAAGCGCGTAATGAACGGGAAAAAAAGGTGTTGATCTTTTGTGGGGTCCTTCTGCTTTCGGGTTTGCTCTATGCCTACGTCTGGCAACCCGGCGAACAAGCCAGAATGAGGTTACGCGAAATTCTGCCGCCCATGCGTGCGGAAAGCGTGCACATGCACGAGCAGGCCCGTGAAATCGGGGCGCTCCGAAAAAGTGCTTCTGTGCATAACAAGACGGTGAACCTCAAAAATGACATGACCGCATCCGCGTTGCGCCACAAATTGCAGGGTCGCATCAGCGCACTGAATATCGACCGTGCAGGCAAAGCGCATCTGTCAATGGATACTGTTTCTTTCGATGCATGGATACGCTGGCTGGATGCCTTGCAACGTGAAAACCACCTGCGTCTGGAAACCGTCCACATTCAAACCTTAAGTGACCCCGGCATGGTCAAAGTGGATGCAACGCTCACGGGTCGGGATACGCAATGAAAAGCTTCGGTGCTGCGCTGGCGGGTTTGATGTGCTATGTGATCTTTCTTGTGGCAACAATTCCCGCGACCTTCATCAATACACTCCTTGCCCATTACCTTGATCAAAACATTCAAATCGCCAATGCGCAAGGGACGCTCTGGCATGGATCAGGCAGCTTGTATGGGATGGAAGAAATCCACTGGAAAATCAAGACACCCGAATTGCTTCTGGGGCATCTTCATGTCCTTGTCGTCAACAATGATGCAACCCACCCCATGGATGTGTTCATTTCCCTTGCCCGCATCGAATTGAAACATATCACACTTACCCTGCCAGCCACCCTGCTGCCAGATTTTGCCCGGCCTTTAAAATTGATGGCCCCGGGTGGCCGGTTGCGTCTCAGTACCGAAGATTTTTCTGTTTCGGATACCTTCCTGGGCAGCGTCGACCTCAACTGGCAGAACGCAAGCTCGGCACTGAGCCGTGTCTCGCCGATCGGCACCTATCATTTTCATATCACTGGCCTGGGTCATCACCTCAATATTCATCTGGATACCCAGGATGGTCCGCTTTTTCTTGCGGGAAAAGGCAATTGGTCACCCCAAGGCGGAATGTATTTTACCGGCACGGCAAGCTCGGAAAATGAGCAGCTTTTAGCGCTGTTGAACCTGATCGGCAAACCGGCAGAAAATGGCACTTATTCGATTCATATCGGTCCGCAATGATTCATCCACAAGCAAAAAACAGATTAGTGCTGGTAGATATCTCGCGCGGCACCGCTGTTATTTTGATGGTGTTCTACCATTTCTGCTTTGATCTCAATTATTTCGGACTGATCCATCAAGATTTTAACGACAGTCCATTCTGGCTGACCTTCCGCGCCCTGATTGTGACGTGTTTTCTGACACTGGTCGGCATCAGCCTTGTGCTGGCCACCAACAAAAACCAACGCCACTTCTGGATTCGCATCGGGAAACTGTCCGCAGCTTCGCTGGCAGTGACTGCTGGCAGTTATCTGATCTTCCCGCAAAGCTTTATTTTTTTCGGTATTTTGCACTTCATCGTGGTGGCCAGCCTCATTGCCCCTCTTTTCCTGCGTTTTTCCTGGCTTAATCTGGTTCTTGGCAGTGCTTTCGTGCTGCTCGGTATCCTTTTTTCGAATCCCTGGTTTGATCAACCATGGTTGCAATGGATAGGACTCATGACCTACAAACCGATGACCGAAGATTACGTTCCACTTTTTCCCTGGTTGGGCGTCGTTTTTATTGGACTGTTTCTGGGCAAATTTCTTTTTCAAGGGCGGTTAAAGGGCGCTTTACCGGTTTTAAAACTGAAAAAGAAAAAGTTGACTCCGGCAACCCAAGGGGTGACTGGCCCTGCGTGGCTTGGACAACACAGCCTGGCCATCTATCTGCTTCATCAACCCCTACTGATGGGGATACTTTACCTGCTGTTCAGTCATTAAGGAAGCGCTGATTTATTCGAACGCGTCGTTCCCGCGAAGGTGGGAACCCAGCTAAAACAGGGCCCTGGATCACCGCCTTCGCAGGGATGACAAACAAATCAGCGCTTCCTTAACAATTCCCGTGACAATGCCAGTGTCTAACGAACCCCAAACTTGAATTCGCCAAGTTCCTTGCCTGACCGTTTCATATGTATGCCAGCGTACCGACTTTTAACCAGAATAACGGGAGAATGCGCAAAAACTCTTCAACTGCCGCTTACTCAAAATGTTACGTCGCTCGCTAAAATGGTCAGTCTATATTTCGGCCGCAGTGGTCATGACCATTGCGGTGATCCTGTTTTTCTTTAACTGGAATTGGCTGCGCCACCCCATCGAACATTTGGTCACCGAAAAAACTGGGCGTGCTTTGGTCATCAAAGGAAATATTCACGTAAAACTGGGTTGGCCACTTGCGCAAATTCAAGTGGCTGATGTCACATTCGCCAATCCTGCCTGGGCATCGCAGCCTCTGATGTTTACGCTGAAACGTTTGGATGGCAGCATCAGCCTGTCGCAACTCCTTGAACGTCACATCTGGCTGCCTGTGGTCAGGTTAGCGCAACCACAGGTCTTCTTTGAACAAAGCCCGGACGGTCGCAAAAATTGGCTGCTTGATCGCCACCAGCGGGATGAAAATTCCCAAGCCAAAATCGGTAACCTGTTACTGGATAACGGGCAAATCACTTACCTCGATCCATTACACCATACCCATATTCAGGCGCATCTTTACACCCGTGATGGGCAATCGGGTAACGCACCGGCAACTATTGTGTTTGCCGCAACCGGGCAGTTGATGAACCTGCCGCTGATCGCCAGCGGCAGCGGCGGTTCTGTGCTGGCGCTCGATAATGAAACCACGCCCTATCCACTGGATGTCGATGTCAGCGTCGCCCGGACACATCTGCATGCGACCGGCACCGTCACCAGTCTGTCTCGCATCAGTGCGGTTGACTTAAATTTTAATTTGAGCGGCCCCAGCCTCGATCAACTCTATCCGTTGATCGGTATCGCCCTGCCGAGCACCCCTGCGTATGTGACCCGTGGACATCTCTTACACCATGCCCAGCAATGGCGTTACGAAAAATTTATCGCGCACATAGGCAAAAGTGAGGCAACAGGCGATATGCAAGTCGATCACGGTAAACAGCGGCCATTTTTGCATGGCGATTTAAACTTTCAGCAGTTGAATCTGGCAGACCTGGGAGCGTTGATTGGTACGAAAAAATCCAGCAGTTCAGCACAAGGTTTTTCTGGTTCGGTGCAACCGGTAACCCCCATTCAATCAGGCACCAAATTGAATCAGCATGGCGTACTTCCAAAAATTCCCTTCCGCATCCGGCGCTGGAACAGCGTCGATGCGGATGTCACTGTCCGGGCAGAAAACATACAACGCGCACGGGTTTTACCCATTACAAAACTGATCACCCGCATTCAAATGCACGATTCGATATTAACCCTCAACCCCTTGAATTTTGGCGTTGCGGGCGGTACCCTGGCAGGCAATATTACACTCAATGGTCAAAATAATCCGATCCATGCCCAAGCACAGGTTCATGTGCGAAAAGTTTTTCTGAACCAGCTGTTCCCGACCATCAAGTTAACCAAAACCAGTGTCGGCCAAATCAACGGGGATTTCGATCTGAGTGCGGATGGCGATGCCATCAATCAAATGCTCGCCAGCGCCAACGGGAAAGTGGTATTCGTCATCGACAGCGGGGAAATCAGTAAATTAATGCTGGAAACCGTTTCTTTGCATCTGTGGGAAATATTTGAATTGGAACTCACCGGTGACAGTCTGGTTAGACTGAACTGTGCGATCGCCGATTTTGATGTCCGCAACGGCGTGCTGCAGACCCAAACCATGATCCTGGATACCCGAATTACCACGATCACGGGCAGCGGTGATATAAATATGGCGCGAGAAACCCTGCATCTGGATTTACAACCGCATACGAAAATAATCAGTCCGCTGGCACTACGCAGTCCAATTTATATTCGGGGTACTTTCGCCAAACCCAAGGTTTCACTCGACAAAACCAAACTGGTCGTACGCAGCGCAGGTGCTTTTGTATTGGGGGCAATCAATCCTTTTCTGGCTATCCTTCCGCTGATCGATGCTGGACCTGGAGAAAACAGTCAGTGCGGCAAATTAATTAAACAAGCGTGGCAACCAGATAACCCGGCAACTCACGCCCCCTCACGGATTTCGCCCACCACCAGACACTGATGAAGGGGTCTGGTTGGCGCCACACTCGCTTGCAAGCATTATCCCCCCCCCCCATCCTATTTATCATTACAGACCTGCTGAATACCCCTCTATGCTCTCTATGACGATAAAACAGATTGCGTGTGGAAACCTACTCGTATAGTATTGTTCAAAATTCTTCATAAGCACCTTTGAGATCGGATGATTTTCTTTGCAAAACCCAGTTAATTTTGCAATTTAAACAACAAATTAGGAGCTTATTTTGTCACAAACACCCCACAGCCCAGCGCAAAACTATTTACTTGCTGCGTTGCCGACTGATGAATTTGAGCGCCTCGCTCCCCAACTGGAACTGGTTGAGATGCCGCTGGGCGAGGTGCTTTATGAGTCAGGCGGACAGTTGAAGCACGTCTATTTCCCTACCACGGCTATTGTGTCTCTGCTTTATGTCCTGGAAAACGGTTCATCCGCCGAAATTGCGGTGGTCGGTAATGAAGGCATACTCGGCATTTCACTGTTCATGGGAGGCGAAACCACGCCCAGTCGCGCTGTGGTGCAGAGTGAAGGCTTCGGTTATCGCCTGAAGGCCGCGATAATAAAAGAGGAATTCAATCGCTTCGGCCCGGTACTGCGCCTGTTACTGCGCTACACGCAGGCGCTGATCACGCAAATGACGCAGACTGCCGTGTGCAACCGGCACCACACCATCGAACAACAACTGTGCCGCTGGCTGCTATTGAGCTTTGATCGCCTGCCCACCAACTCTTTGAACATGACGCAGGAATTGATTGCTAACATGCTGGGGGTGCGCCGAGAAGGCGTTACCGTGGCAGCCGGTAATTTACAGCGTGCGGGTTTAATTGACTATAACCGTGGACACATCAAGATGCTCGACCGCCCCGGATTGGAAAAAGCGGTGTGTGAATGCTACGCAGTGGTGAAACAGGAATTTGACCGCTTACTTTCGGAAATTCCCCAAGCCAATTTCAGCCACCCCATTTCCGGTCAAAGCATTAACACCAGAAAATAATTTATTGTGGTAAATCTTTGGGCCTGGGGTGGGTACCAATAATCAATTTAATGTGTTTTTCCCGGTTTGTTCAGCGTCTAATTTATAGATATTTGCAAACCTTTTAACTAATTTATGCAACCGTTTCATTATGGAATCGGGTTGGGTGCGGAAGATATGTTCTGCAAGCCTCATGTAATCTTTTAATTCTTACTGTGATTGTGAGCTTACTTATGATGACCCCCCCCCCCCCACAACTCGTTGCCAAACCGATTGCTCGCTACGCTGCCCAAAGCCGACTATGAGCACCTGTCATCACATCTGGAACTGGTTTCGATGCCGCTCGGCGAAGTGCTCTATGAGTCGGGAGGACATTTGAAATATGTTTATTTCCCCACCACGTCCATCGTTTCTCTCATTTATGTGCTGGAAAACGGATCATCGGCCGAAATTGCAGTGGTTGGCAATGAAGGAATCGTCGGTATCTCGGTATTTATGGGTGGCGATACGACACCCAGTCGGGCGGTCGTACAAAGCGCCGGCTTTGGTTATCGTCTGCCTGTACAGCTATTAAAACAGGAATTTGACCACTCAGGCCCGATGCAATGCCTGTTGCTGCTCTATACCCAGGCGCTGATCACACAAATGACACAGACCGCTGTGTGCAATCGGCACCACAGCATCGAACAACAACTGTGCCGCTGGCTGCTGTTAAGCTTTGACCGCCTGTCCACCGACACGTTGTGCATGACACAGGAACTGATCGCCAACATGCTGGGTGTGCGCCGCGAAGGTGTGACTGTGGCAGCAGGGCATTTACACCAGATTGGACTGATTGACTATAATCGGGGGCATATTAAACTCATCGACCGACCGGGACTGGAAAAGGAGGTATGTGAATGCTACATGGTGGTGAAAAAGGAATTTGATCGCCTGCTTGCGAAAACACCGCTTTCTCATGATCATCATGATCACGCCCGACTCCACGGACCCAGAGATTCAATGCCTGGTTTATGTAGCGATAACAAGGCGCTTGACTGAGCAATACTGGCCGCAAGCACATCAATCCCCGGCCACCATATGTACGCCAACGTACAGACCCCCAATGGGTTTTGGGCCTATAAAGGCCATGTCACTTTTAGCAGGGTATCTGTATAGTGTATATCTGGACGGAGTTAACGCTGTCTGAATTAAACAGATGACCAACATTTTCTTCATCAATTCTGAACTAGAGGAAATACCCATGAACGCCAAACACGCACACAACGAAGTAGACGCCTCCGATGTCACCAAAGAGCAACTGATTACCGATCTAAAAACCGTCATGGCAGATGCCGAAGCTTTGATTAAAGTCACCGCCAACCAGGGCGGCGAAGCGCTGCTCACAGCACGGGGCAGAGCGGAAGAGTCTATTGCCCGGGCCAGAGCAAAAATAAGCGATATTGAAGAAGCGTTAATGCTCAGAACCAAAGCGGCAGTTGAGGCAACTGATACCTACGTGCATGAAAATCCATGGCAAGCGGTCGGTGTGAGTGCGGCGCTTGGTGTGCTCGTCGGACTGCTCATCAGCCGCCGCTAGGCATTGGATGATGCCTCAACAAACGCCAACTGAAAGCAAAGGGCTATTTGACTCGCTCAAAGGGCTTGCTGCGAGCCTGGTGGCAATTGCGCACACCCGGCTCGATTTACTGTCCACTGAGATGGAGGAAGAACGGGAACACCTGACGTTGCTGTTGATCACGATGCTGATTGGGTTATTTTGTCTCGGTGTGGGCGTGATCCTGATGACGATTCTGGTTGTGGTTGCATTTTGGGATAACCACCGGATTCTGGTGCTCAGCGGTTTTAGTGGCATTTTTCTGGTCGCGGGCATCGCGGCGTGGTGGTTTGCGTTGCATAAAATACAAACCAAGCCCAGATTATTTGCCAGCAGCCTGCATGAATTGTCCAAAGACCGGCAGCAACTGCGTCCATGAATAAAAAATTAATTCAGCTGGCGCAACGACGCAAACATTTATTGGCACAAGCCGCAATGCAACGAATTGTGCTGTCACAAAATGTTGAGCCCTTGCGCGCACCCTTACTGCTAATGGATCGCGGGATAACAATACTGCGTTACCTCAAGCAACATCCCGCCGTATTAGTAGGTGTCAGCCTGGTGCTTGCCGCATTGCGATTGAAGCACACAGGCAAATGGGCACAACGCGCCTGGATTGGGTGGCAACTTGGACGCAGCTTGTTCAAAAAATGAACACTGGGCAACCGGCACGGCATTCATCATGGCATGGTAAGCGGGTGTCGTGCAAACATCGCAGCCCGTGCTCTCTTATGCTTATGTGTGATACAGAACTGACAAGGTCAAGGTATCGCGTATAAGCTGCCGCTGTGACATCGTCGTATATGCTGTCATGTGCCTGAGATGCCTGTGTTCTGGCGCTCTGCCGCACTTATTCACTCAACGGCATCCTGCGTTGATTCTTTATCATGGCAATACCTGTCGCACTTTGATACGTCGCTTTCTTGTCTCAAGTTGTGTACACAACGAATAGGAGAACCAGCATGAACAACACCCCTTTTTATAAAACAGCACTCATTCGCGCACTCATCACCACAGGGCTGACTTTAGGCATCGGCTTTGCGACAATGGGTGCCAATGCTGATGACAGCACCACACCACAAGCGCACAGCGACAGTGTGGGTGCAACCATCGACGATGCGGTCATCACAACAAAGGTGAAGGCAAAATTGATGGACAGAACCAGCCTTAAAAAATCCGACATCCACGTCACCACCACCAATGGCGTCGTCACGCTTGAGGGCAGGGCAAGTAGTGCAAAAGCAAAATCCGTGGCGGAAGCAGCAGTAAAATCGGTCGACGGGGTCAAAAGCATCGACGACAACCTGACGACACCTTCAAGCAGCGCAACATCGGCCAAAGCACACAAAGTTGTGAAAAAGACAGAACGCGTTGTGGCTGACAGCTGGATCACGACCAAAGTGAAAGCCGATATTCTCGCCAGTAGCCTGGATAAAGGCCTGGATGTCAGCGTAGACACGGTGCATGGTGTGGTGGTTCTGAAAGGCACATTAGCCAATCAGGATGCCATTGATCACGTCCGGGACATCGCTGAAAAAGTGGATGGTGTGAAAAGCGTTGATATTTCCGGTCTTACCGTTGCAAAACCATAATCAGGCAAATCAAACACGACGACCGGGCGCTTTCAGCGCCGGTTGTCGTGCTGATCAAATGCTCTGTTAAACCCGGATTGTCCATTAGAACGAAAACCCGTCATTCCCGTGCAGGCGGGGATGACGGGGCTAATGAATTATTCGGGTTAAAAACTGTGAGCGTCTGTGTTCAATTTTTAGCTGTCCGCACTCCGCAGGGACAAGCAAAGGCGAACCGGATTGATCAGTGCTTACCATCCAGCCGCAACGCATATTTATGGCAATGCTCCAAATAGCCTGCCTCGTGGCTGGCCATGAGTTGCACAACGCTTTCCCACAACCATGTGGGGGCAGCGAGCGACTTGCTGCGACTTGACATCAGTTCACGACGCCAGTTTTTACGAGTTTCATCATCCATTTGTCTGGCATGTGCACAGCCAACAACGTACGCCAGATACTTCGCCATATGAATCGCTTCTTCAATACCCATTTGATCGATCTCCAGTTTGAGATCCTGAGGCAATAGCTCCCGAATAAATACACCATGTTCCAAAAAGCGTTGCGCAATGATTCGCTCGCCTAAAGCTGGGGATATTTGATGTGCGCCTTCAATCACACGCCGCGAATTGTCGCGCGGCATGTGTACGTGCTGATAACGGGGTGCTGCAGCATTGACGGCCTCTTTCATATCAATGAGGCAATAGTCGCTTTCACCCACGCTTAACAAGACCGCATAGCGCAACAAGCCCAGTGAACTACAACCCTTTACCCAGTAGGCTGCATCTAACACCCTAATATTCGCGTCATCGTCGCGCGACTTCAATTTGGTAACCAGTTCCCGCATTTCCCGGGTTTCAAATAATTGCTTGATGCCGTTTTTTTCAGGTTTTGACAGGGGCCAAAAATTTCTCCCTTGCAAAATTTTCGGATGTTGGTTGACAAGTCGTTCCTTGGCCAGGGTTTCCCATGTGCGTTTCACTGCACCGCGAATGACGACCCTGACCAGATCAGTTTTATGTATGGCGTCATGGCCTATGTCGAGCGCTTGTTCATACCCCCCCAACATATGTTCGAGCATCTGTGCGGTGACCACGCCCGGCAAGTTTGAACTGCGTGCAGTGGTGGCCAGTGAGAGAGCGAGCCGCAAGAGATCATGCGCAGGATTACCCATCACGGTCTGATCGAAATCACGTATTTGTACATCGACTTTTCCATCGACATCAGCCAACGGGCCAATATTGCCAAGGTGGCAATCGCCGCAAATCCAAATAGCAGGTCCATGTGGCAAGGCGTGACCACGTTGACTGTGTAACCAGTCGTAATACTGGGCGGTGTTGCCGCGCATATAGGCATGGGGCGAAAGCGCCATTTTCTTGTTGCGGCGCGCAACCAGTACTTCGCGGCGCTCGTCAGGAGATGGGATTTTATTCATGGTATTCCGGGTAAAGAACAAGCTGTCTGGACCGTTGAGGTGGTTTAACCGACACCAACGGTCAACAACTGCGACCGGATAGAAACATGGTCATTATGTTGCTATCAGTTTCTAACCATTGATAAGCCTGACCAAAATGATGATGACAGCAATCACAAGCAGTATATGTATAAAACCACCCATGGTGTATGACGTCACCAGCCCCACTAACCACAAAATAATGAGTACCAGCGCAATGGTATAAAGCATCACAATATCCTTTTAGTATTAACTCGGCTTAAGGAGGCACTGATTTATTCGAACCCGTCGTTTCCGCGAAGGCGGGAACCCGGCTAAAACAGAACACTGGATCCCCGCCGTCACGGGGATAACGAATAAACCAGCGCTGTCTTAGCTCACCTTGTTCCATTCCTTTGCATTGCCGCTGACGGCTAAAAAGCTTGATGCCTGATGAAAACCTTATCAGTCAAGGTCTGACCGGTTTAGCCGAAGCATCCTTGACCACTTCTTTGACATCCCCCAACGCTTTTTGCGCTTTACCTCTAATTTGCTTTTCCAGTCCTTTGACTTGCTGATCTTTGCTGTCTACCAATTCCCCTGCGGTCTCTTGAATTTTACCGGCGATATCTTGAACCACCCCTTTCACTTGATCTTTATTCATGATCTTCCCTCTTAAAATAATGGAGTGTGATGAAATCAATGTGCCAATTCAATTAATGGTCACAGGACACAGGCTATGGATAATCAGAAAAGTAGTCTGTACGCTGACGTACATTAGGCAAAAACGAAAAACAAACGCGCAATCAACTGCCGTTTTCAGGATTATTGCAGCGACAGTCATCCTGCGACCATAACGATGGCGCCGATTGATTTAATCACCCAACAATTCGGTCACCGGTTGCATGCCATCGATATGTTTTGCGATGACTTTAATGATGACGGTAATCGGAATGCCTAGCAACAAACCCCATACCCCCCATAACCACCCCCAAAAAAGCAGCATGATAAATACAGCAGCAGCATTCATCTTCGCGATTTTTCCGGTCATCCATGTTGTCACAAAGGTACCAATCAACGTGGCGATCCCCAGGGTCAATGCCGCCACCAGCAGCATCATCGGCAAGGATTCAAATTGCACAAACGCATTCAAGCCGGTCGCGATGGCAATGATCAATGGACCAAAATACGGAATAATATGCAAAAGTCCGCCGGCAACCGCCCAAGCCCCAGCGTTTTCAAGCCCAATCCAGCGAAAGGCGAGCCACATCAAAATCGCCATCAACGCATTGGTGACCAACAGCATGAACATGTAACTTTGAATCGAGGTATTCATATCGCTTAAAATATGGACGGCAATCTTTTGATTCGCCCCTGACGGCCCAACCAGATTCACCAGCTTTCGTTTGAATTTGCCGCCGGAAAGCAATAAAAAAAATACCAGTAAAAGGATTAAAATGGCTTGGCCCATAAAGCCCATAGCGCCCATTGAACCTTCCCACAACCATTGATTTAAACTCACTGCAGGCGGCGTAACCACCACCATATCAATCGGGCGCTTGGCCTCTGTTCGTGCGCCTGTCGCTTGTCCGGCAGCCTTTTCCAGCTCCGTCGCCGCCATTTGCATTTTTTGAAAGGTGCTGCGCTGACCAGCCTGGGTTTTAACAATGACCTGAGACAATTGGTGGGCAGCCGCAGGAATACGTTGCAAAATGGACTGAAATTCATCGCGCAATGAATAGCCCGCCTGGCCTAAACCAACAACCAGTGCGATCATCACCACACAAGAACCCAACAGGCGCGGAATGCGAACCCGCTCCAACCAGACGACCAAAGGATTTAGCGTGTAGGCAATAAAGATACCCAAAAAAAGAGGGATCAAAAATTTTTGTGCCCATTGCAACGCAAACACAACGGCAACTGTTGCGAGAATGACCAGGCTCAGATTACGTATGCTGGTGGGCGTATGATGCACCACCGCTACGGGCGTCGTCATGCCAGCGGCTTGCTCACCCGCGCCAGTTTTATCGGCTACACCCTCATTTTCCGTCAACTTTGCAGGCGTTGCCCCGTCTGCATGGCGGGATTTCATCGCAACAAATGACCCACACCAAATATGCCAACAAAACCAATGACGATCAAATAAATGGCAACGATATAATTCAGCAACCTGGGTATCATGAGAATAAGGATACCAGCGATAAGTGCGGCCAATGGCTCAAGCGACAGGTGAATATTCATGGTCATATACCTTTCATGATTGAATTAAGGGTTCGTTTATCCGTGCAAAGATAAAATGAATACGTTGGAAAAATAATTTACCAGGACAGATAAACATTTGAGAAACAGGTGGCTTATTTGCAGACAAGATGATGGTCCACAGAAATCTCCGACACCTGTCATGGATACTACGCAACATCTTGCAGTCATGCAACATGAGCGCAACAAGGTGATGATAAGCTTTCAGATCAAGCCTTGTCCGAGCATGCCCCTATCCGGGGAAAAATACCGGCGACTTTTCTTAACCCCAAAGCTGTGATATGATCGCAAGGCATATTTAATGAGGATTCACTGCCCTATGGTTAACAACACCACGCAAACCAAAATTTTAGCGCCGAACGAACAAGCGCGTGCGCGAAAAATCCGTTTACGTTGGTTAATCGCCGTTTCAAGCCTGCCTTTTTTAGGCATTCTCACCGCATTTGGTATTGCCCCAGACACAGACACGACACACGTTGCCGTACAAACTATCGTTGAAAATCTCCCATTGTCTTCGTCACTTTCTGTTGAAGACAACCAATCCAGCACAGTCAGCTTTTGGCGTGATGAACGGATTGAA
>CABS01000215.1_pt1 | contig 25916 bp, 16 predicted proteins | sample 344768 | NCBI WGS metagenome assembly CABS01 (sample SAMEA3138346, study PRJNA38045) | mine drainage metagenome | isolation source: Carnoules arsenic-contaminated mine drainage | place: France:Carnoules | collected 21-May-07 | reverse complement strand
CAGGAGATTCGCTGCCGCATCACAAAGCTCAGCGTCGAGGAAGAAGATGTCGTTGTTGATCGCCGCATCGTCACCGAAGCCGAAGCCCTCGAAACCCGCGCCCAGCGCTACGGCCAGCTCGCCGAAGGCGATGTCCTCGAAGGCACCGTCCGCTCGCTCGCTGACTACGGCGCATTCATTGATCTTGGCGGCGTTGACGGCCTGCTCCATGTCAGCGACATCGCATGGACCCGCATCACCAACCCCTCCGATGTGCTCGCCGCTGGTCAGCAGGTTCAGGTCAAAGTCCTCAAAATCGACTCCGAAACCAAACGTATCGCCCTCGGCATGAAGCAGCTTCAGCCCCACCCCTGGGATGCCGCAGCCGAAAAATACGCCGCTGGAGACAAGGTGCGTGGCGCGGTCACCCGCACCACCGACTTCGGCGCATTCGTCGAGCTGGAGCCGGGCATCGAGGGCCTCGTCCATCTCTCTGAAATGTCCTGGACCCGCCGCATCCTCAAGGCCACCGAAGTGGTCAGGACCGGCGATGTCGTCGAGGCAACCATCCTCAACCTCAGTCTTCCCGACCGCCGCATCTCCCTCAGTCTCAAGCAGTCCCTCGGCGATCCCTGGGCTGAGGCCGCCGACCGCCTTCGCCCCGGCACCGCCGTCGAAGGCACCGTCTCCAGCCTCACCCGCTTCGGAGCCTTCATCCGCGTCGCCGACGGCGTTGAAGGCATGGTCCACATCAGCCAGATCGTCGCCGACCGCCGCCTCAACCACCCCTCCGACGTGCTCCATGTAGGCCAGACCGTCCGCGCTCAGATCCTCGATCTCGACCGCGAAAAACGACAGCTTCGCCTCAGCATGAAACAGTTGATCCCCACCGGACTCGACGAGTTCCTTGCCGAACATTCCCTCGGTGACCGCGTCACTGGCCGCGTTGTCTCCCTCGCTGCCGACCACGCCATCATCGAACTCGGTGAACAGATTCACTGCCATTCCGCGCTGCCCGCGCCTGCTCCAGAGCAGCATGGGGACTCAGCAGCCCAGGGTAAAGCGGACATCGCCGACCTTACCGCCATGCTCCAGTCCCGTTGGAAGACCGGTTCCGCTAAGCCGACCACCACCGCCCGGCCATCCGCGCTCGAACCCCGCCACCTGGAACCAGGTCAGGTCCGCAGCTTCCGCATCGTCGCTCTCGACCCCGAGCAAAAACTCATCGCCGTCGAACCAGTCGCTTAGCCCAGTCGTGTCCCATCCCCTTCCTGTTATCCCGGCTTTTACGCCAAAATACCAGCCCGATACAACGTATCGGTACAATTCAGCATCGGAGCAATGAGTAAGGCAAGCCATCGAACTGACTGGTGTGGTGCTGACTCCTGATCTTCGCGGTTTCCGGTCTATTGGAAATCGCTTCCAGCGCCGGGTAGATGCGTGGCTGCTCAACCCCACTTCCGTTACCACGAATCACACAAACATGAGGCGAGGCGGCCAAATGACCATCCCGACGCGAAGCACTAGCTCCACGCTGGGCGTACGTTTCGACGCGGCCGCCCCCCGTCTGAGTGTCCTCTTGTTGGTTGCCGCCGTGCTCACCTGGGGCATCGGCTACAAGATTTCGCTCTACGCCGCGCCCCTGACCAGCCAGACCTCCATCCCTCCGGCCAGGTTGCTGGCCCACCGCATCTGCCTCCTGAATCGAAGCCAGCGTTCCGGCTTTCCCGATGACTCTGCCCCGGCCAGGATCCCAGCCGGGCTGTTCACGCCGGTTCTCTCGGGTGGCTCTCTGGATCGCTCTCTCGATCTTCTCCCAGCGCTCTCCGCCATGCGCATGAACCTTCCCGCGGAATCCCGGCCCGGCTTTTCGTTCGCGGCGACCCATCGGTTCTCGCGCCCTCCGCCAGTTTTTGCCTGATTGCGCGTCTTCTGTGGCGCGGATGGCAAGCCGACCATTCTTCCCAACAGGTCTCCATCCGCCGTCGCAACTCAAATGTCCTTTTCTGAAAGGTGGTCTCGTGTTTCGCAAGCGTTCGTTTTGGGTCATTCTGCTCCTTGTAGCTGTCGTGGTTGCCGTCGTTGTCGTGCGCAACGGTAAAAAAGAGACTCCGCCGGAAAAGGCCAGAACCGCCGTTGTCACCACGGCAAAACAGGGCGACCTCACTGCGCAGCTTGCCGTCGCTGGCCAGTTCATCCCCTATCAGAACGTCGATGTCCACGCCAAGATCGCGGGCTACGTCAAGTGGATCAAGGTCGATATCGGCGACATCGTACACACCAACGAGGTCATGGCCCGCCTTGAAGTCCCCGAGTTGCGTGACCAGTTGGCTGAGACCAAGGCTGGCGTCCAGCACGCTCAGTCCGAGGTGGTTCGCGAAGGCAACGAGGTCGCCCACGCTCAGGCCGCCTATACCGCCATTCATCTCAACTTCACCCGTCTCGCCGAAGCCGCCAAAGAACGACCCGGCCTGATCGCTCAACAGGAGATCGACGATTACCAGGCGCGCGATCTCGAAGCGGCTGCAAAGATCGATGTCGCCCAGGCGTCCTATGAGGCTGCGCAACAGCAGTTGAGCAGCGCCCGCTCCAACGCTGATCGCGTCGCCGCGCTCTACGCCTACACCGACATCGTCTCCCCCTACAACGGCGTCGTCACCTTCCGCTACGCCGACACCGGCGCGCTCGTCCAGGCTGGCACTGACTCCAACACTCAGGCCATGCCCGTCGTCAAAGTTGCCCAGAGCGATCTGCTTCGACTCCGCATGCCTGTACCCGAGTCCGACGTGCCCTATATCAAGATTGGCGGCGATGTCATGGTCCACGTGGACGCCACCGGCAAGAGCTTCCCCGGCAAGATCATCCGCTTTACCCGCGCGCTCGATCCCGCTACCCGCACCATGTTGACCGAGGTCGATGTTCCCAACCCGAAGCTCACCCTCACCACCGGCATGTATGCCGAGACCACCTTCCAGCTCCAGACCCAGCACAACGCCATCTTCATCCCCAGTCAGGCTGTCGTCACCAGCGGTAACTCCTACTACATCCTGGTCGTTGACTCCACCAACCACGTCGAAAAGCGCAACGTCACGATAGGCATCCAGACCGCCAATGAAACCCAGGTTCTCACCGGACTCAAGCCCGGTGAAACCGTCATCGCCGCCGGTCAGGACGACTACCGCGAAGGCGACCTCATCGATCCCCACCCTGCCTTTATTCCCACCACGGCACAGGAGGAAGGCAAGTAATGTCATCGTTTGCCATTCGCTATCCCTTCTTCATTCTGATGTTTTGTCTGATGGTCGTGGTGGTTGGTATCACCACGGTCGCGCGCATGCCCGTCGATCTCTTTCCTGAGATCAATATCCCCGTCGTCGTCGTTGCCACCTTCTATGCCGGCATGCCGCCCGAGCAGATCGAGGCCGACATCACCGACACCTACGAGCGATTCTTCACCCTCGGCAGCAACATCGAACACATCGAGTCCCGCTCCCTCACCGGCGTCAGCCTCATCAAGGTTTACTTCCAGCCCGGCACAGACCCCAACGCTGCCGTCAGCAGCATCTCAGGCCTTGCGCTTGCTGACTTGCGCCGTCTACCCCCCGGAACACTGCCGCCTGTCGTCCTTTCGTTCGACGCATCCAACCTTCCCGTCTGTCTCATCACTCTCGAAGGCAAAGGCCTCAACGAAGTTCAGCTCAAGGATCTTGCCCAGTTCGAGGTCCGCAATCAGGTCGCCAACGTTCCCGGCGCTTCCGTTCCACAGCCCTACGGCGGAACCTACCGTCAGATTCAGATCTACGTCGATCCCCTCAAGCTCGAAGCCCATGAGATGTCCGTCATGGATGTCGTCAAGGCCATCAACGCCACCAACCTCATCCTCCCCGCCGGCGACGTCCGCATCGGCACCAAAGACTACAACATCTACGCCAACAGCCAGGAAGACATCGTCCACCGCATGAACGACATGCCGGTCAAAACCGATTTCTCCCCCGCCGTCAAATCCGTCGTCCGCGTCCACGACATCGGCGAAGCCAAAGACGCTGGCGCGCTTCAGTACAACATCGTCCGCGTCGATGGCCAGCACTCTGTCTATATCCCCGTTCTCAAACAGGGCGGCGACTCCAACACCATCTCCATCGTCAACGGCATCCGCGAAGCCATCACGCATCTCCTCGACGTTCCCGAACAGCTCAAGACCGCTGTCGTCTTCGATCAGTCCGTCTTCGTCAAAATCGCCGTCAAGAACGTCATCAACGAGGGCACCATCGGTCTCTGTCTCACCGCGTTGATGATTCTCCTCTTCCTCGGAAACGTCCGCGCTACCGTCTCGGTCATGCTCTCCATTCCCATCTCCTGCCTGACCGCTTTCATCGCCCTCAACCTCGGTGCCAGCACCATCAACACCATGGTTCTCGGCGGCATTGCCCTCGCCTTGTCTCGACTCATCGACAACTCCGTCGTTGTGCTCGAAAACATCTTCCGACACATGGAGATGGGCGAGTCACCCCGCGACGCCGCCGTCAACGGCGGCAAGGAAGTCCAGCTTGCCGTCCTCGCCGCCACCGCCAGCACCAGCATTGTCTTCTTCCCCGTCATCCTGCTCGCTGGCGTCAGCAAATATCTCTTCACCGCTCTGGCTTTAGCCGTTGTTCTGGCGCTGCTTTCCTCGTATGTCGTCGCCATGACCGTCGTCCCGCTCTTCTGCGCCACCTTCATCAAAAACGTCGGCCACCACGGCGCTTCTCCGGATCAAGCCGAAGAAGACATGGCCGAAGCCGAGCGCGAGGCTGGACTCGCATCCCCCCCCACGGCAGCGCACCATCCAGCAGGCCAAAAGCCGCACAAAGTCAACCTCTTCCAGCGCATCGTCATCGGATTCAACGCGCAGTTTGAAAAACTCCAGCACGCCTACGACAAGGCCATCATCGTCTGTCTCGATAAACCCGTCGTCGTCGTCGTCGGTTTCTCCGCCTTTGTCGTCATCAGCTTCGGACTTTTCCCCGTGCTCGGCAAGGCGTTCTTCCCACGCACCGACCCTGGGCAGTTCGTCGTCAACTTCAAAGCACCGCCCGGGACCCGGATCGAGGTCACCGACGAGTACGCCGCGATGATGGAGAACGACATTCGCCACATCGTCAGCAAAGAAGACATGAACATGATCGTCACTAACATCGGCGTCACGCCCGATTTGTCGTCGATCTACACCTCCAACTCCGCCATGCACACTGGCTTCATTCAAGTCAGCCTCCAGGAGGACCACAAGGTCAGCAGCTTCGTCTACATGCAGCGCGTCCGCGAGCGCTTCGCCAGGGACTTCCCGGAGATCGGCGTCTACTTCCAGACCGGCGGCCTTGTCGATTCCGTCGTCAACCAGGGCAAACCCGCGCCGCTCGACATTCGCGTCGGCAGCGCCGACCTTGAGTCCGGATTCCAGTACGCAACCCGCGTCGCCACCGCCGTCCGCAAGCTCAACACCGTCAACGACGTGCTCATCCCTCAGGATCTCAGCTACCCCGGCCTCCGGCTTGACATCAACCGCGAACAGGCTGGCCTCGAAAACATCTCCGTCGAGGATGCCGTCGATAACGTCATCACCGCCCTTACCTCCGACTCCCAGATCGCGCCCACCTTCTGGGTCGATCCAAAGACCGGAAACAACTACTTCCTCAGCGTCCAGTACCCCGAAAACGAGATCAAGACGCTCACCGACTTCAAGGAAATCCCGCTGCGCTCCCGCGACAACAAAACCACCACGCCGCTCGAAGCCATCGCCAACGTCGTCCCCATCGACACTCCCACCGAGGTTGATCACTACCAGTTGCGCCGAAGCTACGACGTCTACATCCAGCCCAAGAGTGAAAATCTCACCGTCATCAATCGTCAGGTCCAGAAAATCCTCGCCAAAATGCCTGCCCCGCGCGGCGTCACCGTCAAGGTCACGGGCGCTGTCACCGACATGAACGACGCATTCTCCAGCTTCGGTATAGGTCTCATTCTGGCCATCGTCCTCGTCTACCTCATCCTCATGGCTCAGTTCGCTTCCTTCTCGGATCCGTTCATCATTCTTCTGGCCATTCCACCAGGCATGTCCGGCGTGATCCTCTTCCTCCTCATCACAGGAACCACCCTCAACGTCATGTCCCTCATGGGCGTCATCATGATGACCGGCATCGTCGTCTCCGACAGCATCCTCATCGTCGAGTTCGTCGGCACCCTTCGCGGCCTCGGCCATCCGCTCAAAATCGCCCTTGCCGAAGCCTGCAAGGTCCGTCTCCGACCCATTCTCATGACCACACTCGCCACCATCCTCGGACTCATTCCCATGGCTCTCGCTCTCGAGCCGGGCAGCGAACAGTACGCGCCTCTTGCCCGCTCCATCCTCGGCGGTCTCACCGTCTCCGGTGTCGTAACTGTCTTCCTTGTGCCTTCGGCCTACTACCTCATGCACCGCAAGGAAGAGGCGCTGGAAGCTCAAAACAACCCGGAGGTGGCTCATGGCTAATCTGGCTAAGCATTTCGCGCTCCTGCTCGCATCCGTACTCGTTCTCCAGCCAGCCCTTCAAGCGCAGCAGCTTGAAGCTGCTGCTGCCCCCAACCCGCCGCTGCCCGCCGCGCCTCAGGCTCAGCCCATCGCCCAGACGCTGTCCTCCACCAAAATCGCCCTCGGCCAGTTGACAAGTTCCGCGGCAGACGCCACCGCCTCCCAGGTCAACGGACCCGTCGGCCAGGAGCTTACCCGAAAACAGGCCGAAGAGCTTGCCATCAAAAACAACCCCCGCATCAGCGAGTACAACCTACTCGCGCTGGCGCAAAAACAGGTCATCCGAGAGTCCCGTTCCGCCCTCCTGCCCGCCCTCAACGGTACCGCAACCGGTGTTGCCGCCGAACAGGCCTCTCGCCTCTCGTCCGGCACGCTTGACTCCTCACGCATGCTCAACCACATGGGCGCGGGTCTTCAGCTCACTCAGTTGATCACCGACTTCGGGCGCACCAACAACCTCGTCGCTACCTCTGCGCTCCAGTCGCGCGCCAGCTCGGCCAATGCCGTTGCTACGCTCGACCAGATCGTTCTCACCACCGATGTTGCCTTTTACAGCACCCTCGAAGCGCAGACCACCGTTCAGGTCGCCACACAAAACCTTGCCGCCCGTCAGGCCGTCCGCGACCAGATCGCCGCTCTTGCCGCGAGCAAGCTCCGTTCCGACCTCGACCTCAGCTTCGCCGAAGTCAACCTCTCTCAGGCCAAACTTTTCCTGCTCGATGCCAACAATCTCGCCGACGTCGCCATGGCTCAGTTGAACCGCATCCTCGGCCTGCCAACCTCACAGAACTACAAGCTCGTCGACGATTCGGCCGATGTCCAGGAGCTTACTCTCACCCCTGATCCACTTGTCCAGCTTGCCATGCAACAGCGCCCGGACCTTCAGGCCGACAACTTCACTCATCAGGCCGACGTTAAATTCAGCCATGCTCAGCGCGATCAGCTACTGCCTACCGTCAATGGCATCGGCGTCGTCGGCACAACCCCTGTCGGTGACAACCAGTACTACAACCCAAGTTGGTATGGTGCCGCTGGCGTCAATATTCAGGTCCCCATCTTCAACGGCTTCCTCTTCACCTCTCAGACTGCGCAGGCAAATCTTCAGGCCCGCGCCTCCGACCAACATACACGCGACCTTCAGGAGCAGATACTCCGCGACGTCAAAACCGCCTGGCTCAACGCCAACACCGCTCGTCAGAAGATGGTCGTCACCGCCGAGCTGCTCAAGGAAGCCAATATGGCTCTTGATCTCGCTCAAACCCGCTACAAACTCGGCCTCAGCTCCATCGTCGAACTCAGCCAGGCCGAGTTACAGCAGACCCAGGCTCAGATCGAAGACACCAACGCGCGCTTCGCCTACGAGTCTGATCTCGCCGCCATCCGCTACCAGACCGGCACCCAGCCATAAACCACCATCCTCCGGCTGCCCCACCCTGGCCGCGTTCTGTGCGGCCAGGATGGGATAAAATCCAACTCGGACCGCAAACAAATCCAAAAGCCCGCCGCTGCTCGACCCGCGACGGGCTTTCTCCTGTCCAAAGCTATACTGGCTACAGATCGCCTACGGTGCTCGACATGCGTCCCCAACTGGTTCAGGCCGCGGCTCTGCTCCGCGAAAACAATCCGGAAAGCATCCACAAAGCCATTGGCCTTCTCCAATCGACCGTCTTCGCCTTCAGCATGAAGCTCTGCGGTCATCCCCAGGACGCCGAAGACACCATGCAGGAGGTGCTCATGCGCTCTCTGCCCCATCTCTCCAAAATCGAAAACCCCGCCGCTCTCGCCGTCTGGCTCTATACCGTCACCCGTAACCGCTGCTGGCGCATGCGCCGCAAACCCGCCAACGCCCCCGCGCAAACCCTCTCGCTCGACGAGCTGATGCCCGGCCAGGCCGACTTCGACCGCCTCCGCAGCCAGCTCGGGAACCCCCTCCCCGACTCTCCAGAGGATGCCGCCGTCAACCAGCAGCACCACCAGATGCTCCACCTCGCCATCCTCGCCATCCCGCCCCAATACCGCATGGTCCTCGTCCTCCACGACATGGAAGACCTCGATACCGACCAGATCGCCAAGATCCTCGACCTCAAGCCCGGTACCGTCCGCGTCCGGCTCCACCGCGCGCGCCTCGCCGTCCGCAAGACCATGGCAGGCATGCTCGACGCCATCCCCGCGCCCGGATTCTCCGCTCAGCCCACGAAACCCGCAGCTAACCCGGCTCCCAGGTTTCAGGAACGACCACCCGCCTGCCGCGAACTCTTCGCAAACCTCTCCGACTACCTCGACGGCGAACTCGAACCGAAAACCTGCGACCAGATGCGGAAACACATCGACGCATGCCCGTCCTGCATACTCTTCCTCCGCGACCTTCGCCAGGCCATCGACCGCTGCCGAAGTCTCGACGTAGACTGCGACCCTGAAGTCGGCGCGCAGCTCCGCTCCCTGCTCACCCGCGAATACCTCCGCCTTGTCGGTGCGTCAGCCGTTTAATTTTCCCGTCTTCTGTAACACTTTGCTCCGTTTGTGTCTTTCTTATGGCGTACAACCCTTTAGGGGGGAAACGCAATGCGAGGAACACCGGTGCATATCAAAAGACAAACCAGGCTACAAGCCAAAGTACAAACCAGATATTTCCCCCTCATTCTCCTGGCTATCGTCTCCGCAGCCGGTATCGCGCGGGCACAGGATACTGCTCCCATCACCCTCCGCTCCGCCGTCGAGATGGCTCTTCAGAAAAATCCCGACCGCAAGGTCGCCGCCGCCGAAACCGCCGCCGCCAAAGTCGGTGCTCAGTCGGCCCGCTTGCCGCTTCTGCCCACCGTCGGCTTTGACGAGCTGATCACCCGCGGCAACGACCCCGTCTACGTCTTCGGTTCTCTCCTCCGCCAACAGAACTTCTCCCAGGCCGATTTCTCGCTCAACAGCCTCAATCGTCCCCTGCCGCTCAACAACTTCGCCACTCGTTTCAGCGGCCAATGGCAGGCCTTCGATTCCTTCCACACCCAGCTTGAAATGCGCCGCGCCGATCAGCAGTTCAAATCTGCCGTCGCCATCGCCAACCGTGCCGACCAGCAGATTGCTTACCGCGTTGTGGGCAGCTACGAAGCCATCCTCCTTGCCCGGCAACAGGTCGAAGTCGCCACCCATCAGGTCGAGACCGCCCAGTCCCTGCTTGACTCCTCCAAATCCCGCGTCAAGGCCGGAACCGCCGTCGATGCCGACCAGTTGAGTGCCGCCACCAACCTCGCCGCCCGCCAGCAGGAGCTGATTGCCGCCCAGGGCAACCTCGCCATCGCCTGGGCGCAGCTTGAACAGGCCGTCGGCGCTCCCATTCCCGATCAACAGCGCCAACTCAAGCCTATCGAGCAGCGTAACTTCGACGTTGCTCCGCTCAACTCCGCCGTTGCTCTAGCCCTCAAGTCGCGTTCCGACAAAGAGGCCATCGCGCAGCAGCTTGCCGCCGAGAAAACCGGCGTTGCCTCGGCCAAAGCTGCCTTCGGACCCACCATCGGCACCTTCGGTTCCTGGGAGATGGATCGCGACTCCTTCGCTGGCTCCGGCGGCAACAACTGGCTTGCTGGCGCTCAGATTCACCTCGACCTCCTGCCTGCCGCGCGTCGCCAGCAGCTTGCCGCCGCAAAAATCTCCCTCGAACGCGCCCAGGCCATGAGCCTCTCCGCCGACAGCCAGATTCGCCTCGAAGTCACCCGCGCCTGGTACGCTCACCGCGCCGCAGCCCAGCAGCTTGTCGTCGCCCAGGCCGCCGTCGCCCAGGCCGCCGAAAGCCAACGTATCTTTACCGACCGTTACGATGCCGGCCTCGCCACCATGACCGATCTACTCCGCGTCGAAGACGCCCAACGGCAGGCACAGAACGGATACTGGCAATCCGTCTACGCCAACACGCTCACCTATGTCGATCTCCAGTTTGCAATCGGCACACTCAATCCCATCGCGCAAGAGGACCTGCAATGAAATCGCCACTCCTTCCCCTTCTTTCCGCCCTCGGCATGGCCGCTCTTCTGCCCCTGCTCTCCGGTTGTAATGCCAGCTCCACCGCTTCCGCGGCTACGCCTGCGCCGGTTACCGGACTCACACTCTCCCGTTCTACCGAGATGTCTATCCCGGCCATCGTCAAGGCCGTAGGCACTGTCCGCTCGGCCCAGTCCGCCACCGTCTCCGCACAGGTCTCCGGACGCATACTCGCCGTTCTCGTCCATGAGGGCGACCGCGTCTCCGCCGGTCAGCCGCTTGCCCGCATCGACGACACACTGGAAGCCTCCGACGTCGCCCGCATCGAAGCCAATCAGGCCAGCGCCCGCGACGCCGTCACCGCTGCCCAGTCCCAGGCCGATCTCGCCGCCTCCACGCTCGCCCGCTACCAGATACTTCGTGATCGCAAAAGCGTCAGCCCACAGGAGTTCGACGAGGTCAGCCACCGCGCCGAAGCTGCTCAATCCCAGCTCCAGGCCGCCCGATCTCAACTCGCCGCCGCTCAGGCGGGCCTCGCCAGCGCTCGAACCATGGCTGGCTACGCCGTCGTCAAAGCGCCCTTCGCCGGAGTCGTCACCGCCCGTCACCTCGATCCCGGAGCGCTCGCCGCGCCCGGTCTGCCCATCCTCGAACTCGACAAAGCCGGTCCGCTCCAGCTTCAGGTCTCGGTCGATGAGTCGCAAATCACCGCGGTTCATCCTGCCCAGCGCATCCCCATCCAACTGGATGGCAGCGCCGTACAGCAGGCGACCATCGCCGAAATCCTCCCCGCCGCCGACCCAGCCTCGCATAGCTTCCTCGTCAAGCTCGCCCTGCCCGGCTCGCCCACCCTCCGCGCTGGCGTCTATGGTACAGCCTTCATTCCCACTGGCCTACGCTCGGCTATCCTCGTTCCCACCGCTGCCGTCGTTCGCCGCGGCTCGCTTGCCTGCGCCTACGTCCTCGACACCAACGGCATTGCCCAGCTCCGCTACCTCACCCTCGGCGCGCCACAAGGCGATCAGATCGAAGTCCTCTCTGGCCTCAGCGCTGGCGAAACCCTCGTCAACAACCCCGGCGACCGCGACCTCGCCGGGCACCCCGTCATCGCCTCAGACACCAACTTGCCTGCGGAAACGAAACCAGAGGTGCGGCGATGAATCAGTCCGCTGAAAACCATCCTCATCCCAACGCCCATCTGGGTATCGCCGGACGTCTGGCCCACGCGTTCCTCAACTCCAAGCTCACCCCGCTGTTCGTTGTGGCCTCGCTTGCTCTCGGCATCTTCGCCGTCGCCATCATTCCCCGCGAAGAGGAGCCGCAGATCCTCGTTCCCATGCTCGACATCGCCACCGCCATGCCCGGAGCGTCCCCAAAGGAGATCGAAGGGCGCGTCACCCTGCCCATTGAAACCCTCATTCACCAGATTCCCGGCGTCGAGTACGTCTACTCCACCTCGTCGCCTGGTCAGAGCCTGGTCATCGCCCGCTTTCTCGTCGGAACCAGCCAGGAAGACGCCCTCGTCAAGGTTTACAACAAGCTCTACGCCAATCTCGACCGTATGCCCCCCGGAGCCACTAAACCGCTCGTAAAAGCCCGCTCCATCGACGACGTGCCCATCCTCTCGCTCACCCTCTGGGGCAAGAACTACAACGGCTACCAGATCCGAGCCATTGCCGCTGAAATGCAGCACAACATCCAGCAGGTCAACGACGTCTCCGAGGTCACCCTCATCGGCGGCCTGCCGCGCACCATGCGTGTCACGCTCAGCACCGCCAGGCTCAACGCATACGGCCTTTCCCCGCTCGCCATCGTCGCCCACATGCAGGCCGCAAACGCCAGCCTCCAGGCTGGCAGCTTCGCTGAAAACAACCGCGAAATCCGCGTCGACGCAGGCAATCTCTTCACCCGCCGCGAGGATGTCGAGCAAGTTGTCGTCGCCGTTGTCCACGGCCAGCCCGTCCTGCTCCGCGACGTTGCCGAATCCATCACCGACGGCCCCGCCGAGCCATCCGATTACGTTCTCTATGGCACCACCGCAAGCCATGTAGCTCAGGGCCAGACCGCCCAGCAGTATCCCGCCGTAACCATCACCGTCGCCAAACGCAAAGGAACCAACGCCACCGACATCGCCAACGCCGTCCTCACTCGCGTTCACCAGATGCAGGGCGTCCAAATCCCCGCCGACCTACACGTCACCACCACCCGCAACTACGGCGAAACCGCCAAGGCAAAATCCGACGAACTCCTCGAGCACCTCCTGCTCGCCACGCTCTCCGTCACCTTTCTCGTTGCTTTATTTCTCGGCTGGCGCGAGTCCGGCGTCGTACTCCTCGCCATTCCGGTCACCCTCGCGCTCACCCTTTCGGTCTTCTATTTCCTCGGCTATACCATCAACCGCGTCACACTCTTCGCGCTTATTTTCAGCATCGGCATCCTCGTCGATGACGCCATCGTCGTCGTCGAAAACATGGTCCGCCACTTCCGATTGTCCGAAAACCACGGCCGCTCCATGAGCGATGTTGCCGTCGAAGCTGTCGCCGAGGTTGGCAACCCCACTATCCTCGCCACCTTCGCCGTCATCGCCGCCGTACTCCCCATGGCCATGGTCCGCGGACTCATGGGCCCCTATATGCGGCCCATCCCCGTCGGTGCCTCTGCTGCCATGCTCTTCTCGCTCTTAGTCGCCTTCGTCGTCTCGCCCTGGGCTGCCATGCGACTGCTCGGCAAGCACATCAAAGGCGCGCGCGTCCTCGAACCGGAACAGGAGAACTGGCGCACTCACCTCTATCGCCGCGTCATGACTCCGCTCATCGCCTCGGGCCGCAACCGCGCCGTCTTTTTCGTCGCCGTCATCGCCATGCTGCTTGTCTCCTGCGCGCTGGTTCCTTTAGGCCTCGTCCGCGTCAAAATGCTTCCCTTTGACAACAAAAGCGAGCTGCAGGTCATCGTCAACATGCCTGACGGAACCCCGCTCGAACAGACCGCCCGCGTCGCCCAGGCATTGGGAAACGTCCTCGGCGCACAGCCCGAGGTCATCAACTATCAGGTCTACGTGGGCACATCCGGCCCCTATAACTTCAACGGCTTGGTCCGTCACTACTACCTGCGCCGTCTGCCCAGCCAGGCCGACATCCAGGTCAACCTGCTCTCCGTCAAAGAGCGTAAGGACCAGAGCCACACCATCGCCAAGCGTCTGCGACCCCTCCTGCTTCAGGTCGCCAACCAATACGGCGCGCGCATCCAGGTCAGCGAAGTGCCACCCGGTCCGCCCGTCGTTCAGACTCTCGTTGCCGAGGTCTACGGCCCCGATCTCGCCGGGCAAACACGCGTCGCGCAGCAGATCAAGACCATCTTCCAACAGACCCCTGGCGTCGTCGATACCGACTGGTACGTCGAAGATCCCCAGCCGCGCCTCGATATTCACGTCGATCAGGTCAAGGCGGCCCAGCACGGCATCGCGGTCGCCGACGTCGCCCGAACCCTCGCTCTGGCCACTTCCGGCTTCGCCGTCGGCCTCGATCACGACCAGAATGCCCGCGAACCTATCCCCACGGTCGTCGAACTTACCCGCGCCGACCGCTCCTCCCAGCAGGCTCTCGAAAACATCCACCTGCCCGCCGCCGACGGTTCCATGGTCTCCCTCCGCGAGTTGGTTACCGTCGAACACAAAACACTCGAACCCAGCATTTATCACAAGAACCTCCGCCGCGTCGTCTACGTCACTGGAGACGTTGCCGGAGCCGAGGAAAGCCCCGTCTACGCCATCCTCAAGATGAACAAGGCCCTCGACCACCTCACCCTCCCCGCGGGCTACACCCTCGCCCGCTACAACTCCGTCCAGCCCGACTCCACCCAGCACTACGCCATGAAGTGGGACGGCGAGTGGCACATCACCATCGAGGTCTTCCGTGATCTCGGCCTCGCCTTTGCCGCCGTGCTCATCCTCATCTACGTCCTCGTCGTCGGATGGTTCCGCTCCTTCATCGTCCCGCTCATCATCATGGCGCCCATCCCACTCACCCTCGTCGGCATCCTGCCCGCCCACGCCATCCTCGGCGCATTCTTCACCGCCACCTCCATGATCGGCTTCATCGCCGGAGCGGGCATCATCGTCCGCAACTCCATCATCCTGGTCGATTTCATCGAGTTGCGACGCCGTCAGGGTGTCCCACTTAGTCAGGCCGTCATCGATGCGGGAGCCATCCGCTTCCGACCCATGCTCCTCACCGCTGCCGCCGTCGTCGTCGGGGCCAGCGTCATCCTCTCCGACCCCATCTTCCAGGGGCTGGCCATTTCGCTCATCGCCGGGGCCGTCGCTTCCACATTCCTGTCCTGGCCCACCATCCCCATCCTCTACTACATGGTTCACCGTCATGGTGAATCGGCAACCAACCCGAAAACAGGCCCGGAATCCATTCCGGAATCAACTCAAGGAGATACCCTATGACCGTCGAACGTGGACTTCGCCTTCTGGCAGGCATCATGATTCTCATTTCCGTTATGCTTGCCCATTTTGTCTCGCTCAACTGGCTCTGGTTTACCGCCTTTATCGGACTCAACCTGTTCCAGTCCTCTCTCACCAACTGGTGCCCCGCCATGGCCATTCTCAAAATGCTCGGACTAAAGCCCGCTGGTTCAGGAAGTTGCTGCGGATGACCACCCACGAACGCCGATTCTCGCCCTCTCAGGCGCACAAACTCGATGCGCCGGAACGTCGCGCCTGGCTGCCCGTCGAGCCAATCCTCGCCTCGCTCCAGCTCTCCCCAGGAATGACCGTCGCCGATCTCGGCGTGGGCACCGGCTACTTCGCCCTCCCCATCGCACGCCTCATCGATCCCGGTAAAGTCCTCGCCGTCGATGTCGCTCCCGAGATGCTCACCATTCTCGAAGCAAAGCTCGCCCAATCCGATCTCTCCAACGTCCACTGCATCCTCGGCGAATCCCTCGCCACAAACCTTCCCGCTGCCTCCTGCGACCTCATCCTCATGGCCAACGTCTGGCATGAGTTCGACGACCACGCTGCCGTCCTCGTCGAAGCCGCCCGCGTCCTCAAGCCCGCCGGGCGCATCGCCATCCTCGACTGGGCCACCGACGTCAATCCCCTCAACGACCCTCAGCCCGGTCCGCCACTCGCCCACCGCATCGCCAAACAAGCTGTCTGCGACCAGCTCGCCGCCTCCGGCTGGACCACGCTCGCCCCGCACCGCGCCGGAACCTACGCATATCTCGTTCAGGCCTCACGACCAGCTTTGCCGAAGGGCTAAAGCGATGGGGGGAAAACCATCAATCCCCCGGGCCAATCAACCCCATGACTTTCTCCGCACAATCCGCCGCCCACCGCCGCGCCGAGAATGCCCTCTCCGACGCCACCTACCGCGCAATGCTCCAGCTCGAATCCGGTAAACCCGGCGCAATCCATGCGCTCTCCCATGCGCTCGCCGAAGGTTGGCGTTACAGTAGTTCTGTTGCTCTTTCTCTTCAGCCAGACCACCAGTTTGCCGACTGGCTGGCTAAAATTACTCCTATCTGCCTGAGCATGATCGCCGACAATCAGGCGCTCAGCTCGGAAACCTCTCCCCGCGCGGCGCGAAGCGCAGGGATCGTCAGAACCGAAAGGAACTCCCCCATGGAAGTCATCACCAAACACCTCGACGGCGTCCGCTTCTCCATCGAGACCCGAGGCCACACCATCCTCACCGATCAGCCCGTCGAAAACGGTGGCCAGGATTCCGCCATGACTCCGCCCGAGCTGCTACTGGCCTCGCTTGGCTCCTGCGCGGCCTTCTATGCCGCTCAGTACCTCAAAACCCGCAACCTTGCCTCCTCTGGCGTTGAAGTCAAAGTCACCGCCGAAAAACTCAAACCGCCCGCCCGCCTCGGCAACTTCCAGATTCACGTCGCCTGCCCCGTTCCGCTCACCGAAGAGCAGCATCAGGCCCTCACCCGCTCCGTTCACCAGTGCATCGTTCACAACACCCTCGCCTCGATCCCCCAGATCGACATTCACCTCACCACACCACAACCAGAAACCCAACCCTGAGACCCAATCCAGACCCCATGCCCAGCCTCGAAAACTTCCGCCTGGTCGTCTTCCGCGCCGTCGCCGAGCAGCTCAGCTTCCGCAAGGCTGCCGAGGAGCTATACCTCACTCAGCCCGCCGTCACCTTCCAGATCAAGGCGCTCGAAGAAGACCTCGCTGTCCAGCTTTTTGACCGCTCCGGCTCTCACGTCACGCTCACTCCCGCTGGCAGAGTCCTGCTCCAGCGCGCCAACCAGTCCTACGCTCTGCTCCATCAGGCCGAGCAGGAGATCGCCGCGCTTCTCGGCCAACACGCCGGAAAGCTCACCCTTGGCGTCTCCACCACCATCTCCCAATACCTGCTTCCCGGCCTGCTCCGCGACTTCCTCCGCGACCACCCCCGCGTCCGCTTCTCCGTCGTTACCGGCAACACCCAGCTCATCGTCCAGGCCGTCCTTGATCGCAAGGTCGATCTCGGACTCATCGAAGGCCCCGCCCGCAGCCGCGAGGTCACCAGCACGCCATTCCTCCACGACGAACTCGTCCTCCTCGTCTCCGCTGCTCACGAGTGGGCGGGCCGCGACGACCTCGCCGCACACGAACTCACCTCCGTCCCGCTCCTCATCCGAGAACACGGCTCCGGCTCACGACGCGTCCTCGAGTTGGCCCTCCATCGCTCCGCCATCAAAACCAAATCCCTTCAGATCGCCATGGAGCTCGACTCCTCCGAAGCCATCAAGTCCGCTGTAGAAGCGGGCCTCGGCGTCGGTTTCGTCTCCCGCTGGGCCGTCGCTCGCGACATGCGCCTCGGACAGCAGTTCCAGATCGTCCCCGTTAGGAACCTCGTCGTCACCCGCGAATTCTCTTCCATCTCACTCGCCAGTCCAGAGCCGCAGGGCCTCGCCCTTGAATTCCGCCGCTTCCTCGCCGCCCGCTTTGCCCCCACTCGCCCCGCCGCCACGAAGCGCAAAAAATAAAGCCAATAAAACGCATCAATCGCCCATCAAAATTACTGCTTGGACCGACCGCCAAACCTCCGCCACACTCGAATTGTGGCTAAAAACATCTTTTTCCTCTGTCTGATCCTCGCCGCCAGCGGCATGATCTCTCCGCCGATCGCTCTCGCGGCGGGCCTGCTCTACGGCTTCACCTTTACCCACCCCTATCACCTCGACGCCCGCCGACTCGCGCGTTTCCTGCTTCAGGTCTCCGTCGTCGGTCTCGGCTTTGGCATGAACCTCAATCAGATACTCCGCGTCGGTGCCTCAGGATTCCTCTACACCGCCGCCAGCATCTCCCTCGCGCTTCTCCTCGGATGGGCGCTCGGACGCCTGCTCAAGGTCGAAAAAACCGCGTCCTTCCTCATCTCCGCTGGCACCGCCATCTGCGGCGGAAGCGCCATCGCCGCTGTCGGACCCATCCTCAACGCCAACGACGAAGCTATGGCCGTCTCCCTCGGTACAGTCTTTGTTCTCAACTCCGTTGCGCTCCTGCTTTTTCCCGCCATCGGCACCGCGCTTCACCTCTCCCAGACTCAGTTCGGTCTCTGGGCCGCCCTCGCCATTCACGACACCAGCTCAGTCGTCGGAGCCGCCGCAAAATATGGAGCCGTCGCCCTCGCCGTCGGAACCACCGTCAAGCTCGCCCGCGCTCTCTGGATCGTGCCCGTCTCCATCGCCACCGCCACCGTTCGCAAAAGCGCTGCCCAGATTCAGTGGCCGTGGTTCATCCTCTTCTTCTGTCTCGCCGCTGTCGCCAACAGTTACCTGCCCGCCTTCCGCGCCATCTATCCGTCGCTCAACCACCTCGGCATCGCTGGCCTCACCGTTACCCTGTTCCTCATCGGCTCCGGCCTCTCCAAGAAGACCCTAAAGGATGTCGGCTTCCGGCCCATGCTCCAGGGCGTCTTGCTCTGGATCGTCGTCGCCTCCGCATCTCTCTGGCTCATCCTCCACGGATACGTCCATCTTTATTGATCCGGCAACGAAATACTGTTACGCGGCATAGGCGACGATTGGGTCTTTGAAGAAGGCTTTGATTCTGTCTGGATTGTTTTGGATTGCCGTCATGTGTTCCGTTGCAGCCTTCTTTAACTTGTCTTTTGTTCTGCATGGGACGCGAGTTTCGATGGCCTGTTTCAAGTCTCCGTTGAGACGTTCATCAGGGTTCAGTTCCGGCGAATAACTGGGCAGGTAGAAGACTTCGATTTGCTTGATGTTCGCTGCCAGCCATTCTTTGACCGGCTTGCAATGATGCACACCGAGGTTGTCGAGAACCAGGAAGACCTTGCGTCCGGCCTGCTGGATGAGCGCCTGAAAGAACTCGATCAGCCGCTCGTGGTTGAAGTTGCCGTCGATGATCATCCAGCTTGCCTTGCCCTGATTGGTCACGGTAGAAATCATCGATAACTTCTGCCGTGTGCCGCCGACCACATATGCCACAGGCGTATCTCCCTTTGGCGCATAGCCACGGCCACGAACATCCGTGTTGACCACTGCGGTTTCATCGCCCCAGTGAATCTCGGCATCTTCTTGTTTGGCGCGTTTGGCAATCTCAGGATAGGTTTCGTCAAGCCATTTCTGCACGGCCACGGGCGACTTCTCATAGGCGCGGCGAATAGGCTTTTGCGGCGTAAATCCCCAACGCTTGAGATACTCGCCCACGCTACGCACCGGCAGGCGAATACCGCATTCGCGCTCGATCAAAAGCATCACCGCGGCGCGCGTCCACAGCGCAAAGTCAAGCTTGAGTTGTTCGGGGCGCTTGTCGCAAATCAAACGCTGAATATGCACTTCCTGCTCGGCCGTGAGCGTCCGACAACTACCTTTCGGACGCCCACGGCGACCGGAGGAGATCCCTTTCAAACCATTGGTTTTGTATCGATTGACAATCAAACGGACGGCGCTATAACTCAATCCAAGATCGCGGGCAATCTGACGCCGGTTCACTCCGCGCTTGAAAGCACGAACCACTTGATTGCGACGCTCTTGTTGCGCGCCTGGGGATAACTTGCGTGCATCTTCTCGTTCCATACTCGATTAGACGAAAATAACGCAAAATAGTATCAGTGTTAATTTGCCGAATCTATAGGAACGGCGCCAATAGGAATTCCGAACCAAAATCTCACAGTTCAGAAACTATCGGGTGGGTCGCCCACAAGCGCAATACCCTTTTTCATAAACGAGTCGATCCTGAAAAAGCCTGTTTCAGTCATTCGCTGGATATGCCTGGATGAGTCGTAGCTGTTGCAGGACCGGAATCGATTCCCATGTGCGCTCTGGGCGATGTAGAAAGATGCGCCCAAAAGCGCTGAGGAGCTTTTGGAAGTTCATCTCTGCGGCGGATACTGTTCTCTCTTCGAGCGCATATTTTCCCCATGTAATGCGGCGGATTGACGCTCTTTCTGCAATAGCCATAGCACCTCAAGTTTAGAAATCCTCTGCATTGCCGGGAACGAGCGTACCTCGCTTCAGCGCCTGTTCTTTCAGCATGACGAAGAAGATAGGGACAAGAATCAGCACATGGATGGTCGAGGTGATCATGCCACCAACGATTGGAGCTGCGATCGGCTTCATCACATCGGAGCCAATGCCAGACTCCCAGAGAATTGGAGCCAGACTCGCCAGCACCGCTACGACCGTCATCAGTTTGGGGCGAAGCCGGAGTACCGCTCCTTCCATAACGGCAGCTTCCACATCCGCATTGGTCAGGGGCTTTCCCGTTTGCAGGCGGTGCTCCAGCGCTTCGTGGAGATAGATGACCATCACGACGCCGGTCTCGACGGCGATGCCGAAGAGCGCAATGTAGCCCACGGCAACCGCGACGCTGAAGTTGTAGTGAAGTATCCATTGCAGCAAGAGTCCTCCGGTCAGGGCGTAGACGGTGGGAAAGATAAGTACCAGAGCTTCCGTCACAGAATGGAAGACCATGTACAACAGCATGAAGATCACGAAAAAGACAATTGGCAGGATAAGTTTCAAGCGCTGTTTTGCGCGCAACTCAAACTGATACTCGCCTGACCATTGGAAGGTGTAGTTAGCGGGCAATTTGAGTTTGTCGTGAATTTGTTTATCGGCCTGGTCAACGAACCCACCGTAATCCGTGGTATTCAGATCGATATAGATGTAGCCGGTCAGCGCTCCGTCCTCGTCGCGGATCATGGCCGGGCCTTTCGAGTATGAGATCTTCGCCACCTGCCCCAGAGGTATCTGCGCGCCTGACGGCGTACCGATAAGAACGCCGCGCATACGCTCCACGCTGTCCCGGAAGCCCTGTTGATAGCGAACGTTGATCGGGTAGCGCTCCCTTCCCTGGATGTTCTCGGCGATGTTTTCGCCGCCGATCCCGGATGACACCGCGGTCTGGACATCTGCGATGGTCAGGCCGTAGCGCGCAGCTTCCTCTCGATTGACGGCCACGTTGACATAAAAGCCCTCCGACACCTTTTCCGCAAAAACGGAGCTGACCTGCGGCATGCTTGAAAGGATAGTCTGAATCCGGGAAGCGAGTTGCTGGATGCCGTCCACATTTGCTCCCTGCACCTTGATGCCCAGCGGGGTTTTAATGCCCGTCAATTCCATGTCCAGCCGGTTCTCCACGGGCATGGTCCAGCTATTCGACAGGCCAGGGAATTGGAGCCTGGCATCCATCGCCTGAATGAGCTTTCGATAGGTCATACCTGCGGGCCATTGACTGCGTGGCTTCAGCATCAGCGTCGTATCGTACATATCGAGAGGAGCATTGTCGGTCGCGCTGTCCGAGCGTCCCACGGTCCCAAAGACGCTTTCAATCTCAGGGAAAGTTCGCAGAATTCTGTCCTGCTCCTGCAGCAATACCTTGGCCTGTCCAATGGAGAGTCCCGGCAGCGCCGTTGGCATGTATAGCGTTGAACCTTCATACAGCGACGGCATGAACTGGCTGCCCAGATGAAAAGAGAGGGGAAGCGTAACCAGGAGAAAGAGCAGATTCACCGCAATCGTGAGCTTGCGATATCTCAGGCAAAACCGGAGAATTGGCCGGTAAATGGCTTGCGTAACGCGGGAGATAGGATTGGCGCTTTCCGGACGCAACCGGCCACGGATCAACATCACCATCAGCACCGGAACCAGCGTGATGGCAAGGATGGATGAGCAGCCGACGGCGAGCGTTTTGGTCCATGCCAGGGGGCGGAACATGCGGCCCTCCTGCGCTTCGAGCAGAAAGACTGGCAGGAACGATACCACGATGATGATCAGGGAAAAGAACAACGCAGGTCCGACCTGCTTGGCCGCATCGATCAGAATGGTGCGGCGTTCCAGTTCCGTTACTGGAGTTTTGCTTTCCTGCTGCCGTTCCGACAGATGCCGATAGCCATTCTCGACCATCACAATCGATGCATCGACCAGCACGCCGATGGCGAGTGCCAAGCCACCCAGCGACATAATATTCGACGTGGCTCCGAGAAAGTAGATCGGAATGAACGAAACCAGTACGGCAATAGGTAAAGCGATGATGGCGATGAGCGCCGAGCGGAAGTGAAACAGAAAAACAATAATAACCAGGCTGACGATGATGGCCTCTTCCAGCAGGTCGCGCTGGAGCGTTTGGATCGATGCCTGGATCAGGCCGGAGCGGTCATACCCGGTGACGATTTCGACCCCGGGCGGAAGCGAAGGCGCGATCTCGCGCAGTTTTTTCTTGACGCCTTCAATCACCTTTAACGCATTTTGACCCTGCCGCATGACGATGATGCCGCCGACGGTTTCACCTTTCCCGTCCCATTCGGCAACGCCTTCGCTGATATCCGGGCCAAAGGAAACGGTGCCGAGATCGCGGATCAGCACGGGGGTTCCATTCCTGCTGCCAACGGCAACCATTTCGAGGTCGCGCAGGGAGGTCAAATAGCCGAGGCCGCGAATCATATACGCTGCGCCGCTTTGGTCGAGCACCCGTCCGCCCACTTCGTTCGTGCTCTGCCTGACACGATCAATCACGGTAGAGAGCGGAATGCCGTAGGCCAGCAACTTATTCGGATCGAGCTGCACTTGATATTGGCGGACGTAGCCGCCGATGGTGGCGACCTCAGCCACGCCGGGCACGGTTTCCAGCTCATAGCGCAAGTGCCAGTCCTGAAGTGTGCGCAAGTCCGCCAGGCTTTGATTGTGGTTCTTATCTACAATCGCGTACTCGTAGACCCAGCCTGCTCCGGTAGCATCCGGCCCAATTACCGGATGAACGTTGGCGGGAAGCTGGCCGCCGATCTGCTGTAAGTATTCAGTTACGCGCGAACGCGCCCAATAGAGGTCGGTGCCATCCTGGAAAACCACATAGACATAGGAGTCGCCGAACATGGTCTGCGCGCGAACAGCTTTCACGCGCGGCGCAGCAAGAAAGCTTCTGACGATGGGATAGGTGACCTGATCTTCGATGACATCCGGTGGTTCTCCGCTCCAACTTGTATGGACAATCACCTGAACGTCCGAGATGTCCGGCAGCGCATCCAGCGGAACGTGCCTTAGCGACCAGATACCGGCGAGCGTCAGCAGCAGTACGCCAGTAAAGACCAGAAAACGATTGCGGGCGCAGACTTCAATAATCCGGGATAGCATTACATGCCTCCCGTCGTAGTTACGCTCATTTGTTTGCTTGCTATGGTCTGACCGTTCTTCTGCGCGGTGATCGTCGCCTGCCAGGTGCCGCCTGCGCCGAGCGAGCCTGCGCCCTCATAGAGTCCGTTGTCTTTGTCGGTCAGCGTGGCAGTCGTATTCATGGACGCCATACCCATCGCCGGCATCGCAGCCATGTAGAACCGTATCGTCACCTGCGCTCCGGAGATCGTGCCTCCGTTGCTGTCCGTCAGTCTTACGCGAAAGACATTCTGGCCCTTCTGGGGCGGATTCGGATCGGTCGTGAAATCGATGTGGACGAGCGTCTGCGCGCTGGCAGAGGGAGAATTGCTACTTGCGCCAGGTGGTGGTACGAATGAGCCCGCAGCCGCCTGCAACTGACTCTCGGAGTCGATGAGAAAGCTTGCGGAGGTGACGATTCGTTGATTCAGTTTCAGCCCTTTGAGCACGACGAAAGAGTCGCCTGCCTGCGGCCCCAGAGTCACCTCTGTGGGATACAGATAGCCATTGCCCTTGTAAAGAAAGACCAGCGCGCGCGTGCCGGTTTGAAACACGGCGGAAGTCGGCACGGCAAGCTGCCGACCCAGCGGTACCTTCAGGTCACAATTCACATACATGCCGGGCTTCAGTTTCACGCCGGGATTCTGAATGACCAATCGGACACGCACGGTGCGCGTCGCCAGATCGACCTGCGGAAGAATCTGGTCGATCCGTCCGTAAAAGGTTCTGCCCGGATACGTATCGACTGTGATTGCGGCCGGATCCCCCGGCTTCAATCGCCCCACATCGGTTTGGAAAACCTGGGCATACACCCACACGCGCGACAGGTGGGCGACTGTATAAAGTCGCGTTGAGGTTTGGACATACATATTGGGCAGCGCGTTATATTCCGTGATGTAGCCGGAAGTCGGCGAGTCGATGGTTAAATTGGCGATGGGCTTCCCGGTAGTTTTCAGCTTCTGCAATTCGCTCTGCGGTATCTCCCACTGCTCCAGACGCTGCTCGGCGGCGGCGGTCAGCGAGGCCGCGCCGGAAGCGACGCCATCCACAGTGCTTGCGCTCAGCGCTTTCTGTTCCTGCCGCGCGAGCAGATATTCCTGCTGCGTGGCGACAAGATCGGGACTGTAGATTGTGAAAAGCGGCTCGCCCTTGCGCACATATTGATAGGTCGCATTCGCAAAGACCTGACGAATATATCCCGGAAAGCGTACCTGAACATACGCGATCAGGCGCTGGTCTATATCGACGTTTCCGGTGGCGCGGATATCGTTGTCGAGTTGCTTGTACGCAACCGTCCCGGTCTCAACACCGATGCTCTGCATTCGCTGTGGCGAGAGTTGCACCGGGGTCAGCGGTGCCTGCTCGATCACGAACGGAGATGCCCCTGCGGGCGCTACGCCGCCTGCCATGCTTGCGGGGGCCGCTGCCGGACCCTCCGCCGCCGGTTGTACCTCGGACGACATCGCTGGGCTGGTCGTCACCGTTTGCGAATTTTTATGGGAGCGGTAGAAGAACCATCCTGCGGTGATGATCGCAAAGAAGCCAAGCCATACCAGGGATGTGCGAACGACATATTTATTCATCGGAGTGTGGCTCCTGTCAGAGTTTCCAAATGAGCTAACGTTGTTTCGTGATCAGCCAGTACCTGCGCCTCATCGAGCTTTATGTCGAGCACATTCACGAAGTAGAGGAGTACGTGCGTCAACACTTCGCGATTGCTGGCGTAAGAACCGAGAGTCGAGCGGTACGCGGCATCCGATTGCGGAATCAGCCCTTCCTTGTATTCCTTCAAAAGCTCCTCATCGCTTGTCACCTTCACGTAGCCCTGCTTCACCTGGGCAAGCTGTTGCTGCAGATGCGCGTCCAGCTCATCCTGCGATTGCGCGAGATTTTTCGCGGCCTCGGCAACCTCGGCGCGAAAGCGTCCTCTTCGCGGGAGTCGGATATTGAAGGTGAACAAGTAATAGTCGGGATACTTGCGGTCGTTCTGCTGGTACATGTACGCGATGTCGAAGTCCGGTTTGCCATCTCGTTTGGCAAAGGCCAGCGCCGCGTTCTTTTCCTCCACTGAACTGGCGTCCACCAGTATCAGCGGATTCTGTTGCCGCACTGTTTGCAGCAGCTCGGCGGAGGTCAGTCGCAATGGATTCTCCTCCAGATGTTCAGCCACAATGTCCGGTGAACCCTGGTCGCGATGCAGCAGGCCTTTCAGGTCCGCTTCGGTGTCGCCCTTGTCCTCGTTGTTCGAGGTAATTTCCCGCACAATCTTCGTGCGCTCCACCTGAGCCTGTAACACGTCGGCCTGCGATCCATGGCCTACTTCGTAATGCGTCGTCGCATCTTGAATCAGTTGGTCCAGCACCCTCTTGTTCTCTTTCAGAATGCCGAGTGTTTCCTGCAAGTACGCCAGATGAATGTAGTCCACCTTGACCGCGTCGGCGACACTTGCTTTGGTTGCGCCGAGTTCCACGTTCATGACGCCTGCTTGCCGCTTAGCTACCTCGCCACGCAGGCGCAGCTTGCCTGGATACGGCAGTTCCTGCGATGCGCCAATACCGATGTAGGCAAAGTTGTTGTTGGTGTAGCCCGCAAACGGCCTGGGGCTGCCAACGCTTAAATTCTGATACGTAAAGGTCGGATCGGGCAGCGTGCTAACCTGGCGCGGAATCTGCTTTGCCGCCTGCCATGCATCGTCAGAGGCTGAAATCCGGGAGTTGTTCCGGCCAGCTTCAGCCAGAAGCTCCGGCAGTGGCGTAGGTGCGCTGCCTGAATCCTGTTGCCCAAATACTGGCAGCAG
>CABS01000214.1_pt1 | contig 26049 bp, 21 predicted proteins | sample 344768 | NCBI WGS metagenome assembly CABS01 (sample SAMEA3138346, study PRJNA38045) | mine drainage metagenome | isolation source: Carnoules arsenic-contaminated mine drainage | place: France:Carnoules | collected 21-May-07 | reverse complement strand
CTGCCTGATGCAATCAGACGACACGAACGTGCCCAGTGCAGCCCAAAATGGTTTAAAACCGGTTTTGCAGGCACAAAACCATTTCCTGGCTTGCATATGTCATCCCACAGAGGACATGACAATTACCTTGCCTGATAGCACCAACAGACTACTCGCCGCAACAGTCACAGCAATACGCCAGTTGAATGGTGAGGTAAGGTGTGTGGATTTGGATTGTCCATCATTGCAGCATTACTGCGCTGGACAGTTTATTAATCTATATCATGATAGCGCATGCGCAAGAAGTTATTCCCTGGCCAGCGTGCCGTCTGATCGTTACTTGCAATTGCATGTTCGGCGTTTGCCCGGTGGGCGAGTAAGCAATTGGATTCATGATACATTGCAAGTGGGAGATAAGATACAAATTAGTACCCCAGTGGGATCCTGCCTTTATTTACCCGGTATGGCACAGCAACCCATGTTGTTAATTGGCACAGGTACTGGTCTTGCGCCACTAATGGGCATCGCTCGTGATGCACTGAATCAGCATCATACAGGAGATATTTATTTATATCATGGTAGCCAGGAGGTGACAGGCCTATACCTCATCAATGAATTACGCGAAATGACTGAACATTATCCAAACTTTCACTATATTCCATGTCTGTCAGGCGTAGAGGTGCCTGCGGGATTTCAAGGCGGACGCGCGGTGGATATTGCTTTGGCTACGCATTCAAATTTAACTGGCTGGCGCGTATTTTTGTGCGGCAATCCAAATATGGTAAAAAGTGCCCGCAAAAAGGCATATCTTGCTAAAGCGACAATGAATGATATTTATGCTGATGCGTTTTTGTTGGCTGGTACAGCATAGAATAGTGGTAACTGTCAGGCAGGTTGAAATGTTGTGGTGTACAGGGGAACAAGGTTTACGCAAAGTTTTCCATGGCACCGTCTTCTGATGTGCTAAATTAAAAATCAGTATTCAATGTCCCCGAAGCATTATTATCAACCAAGTGGATGCAATATTCGTCATCATTGCACCCACTTGGTCTGGCTAAAATCTTTTACAGAGACAAATCATTTTTGACAATAATGGCTTGTGCTGCGCGTTGGGCGTCGGCGATTTCCGTTTCGTAAATATTGGTCGCATAACTGGAATCAAGCGTTTGTACCTGTGTATCAAGAACATTCAGACGTCGATAATTTCTGGTATCAATATGGATGGATACTGACATGCCGGGCCTGAGTGGGTGCGAATGTAATTCCGAAGCCAACAGGCCAATCCGTACCGGAATACGTTCAATAATGTGAATATAATTCCCGGTGGAATTATTAGGTGGGAATAAACTGAACGTACTGCCACCTGTCGGAATAATACCCAGCACCTTACCGTGGAATGTAAAGTCATTGCCATAGGTATAGGTCTTGATTGTAACGGGTTCACCCGTACGCACGCGGGCCAGTTTGGTTTCCTTGATGTTCGCAGTGATCCATAAATTGTCCAGCGGCACGATAGACAGAAGCTGTTGTCCTTCTTTTACCTGCTCTCCAGCCTGTACACGTCTGTTGGCCACGTAACCGGTGAGGGGCGCATAGACATTCGTACGGTGATCATGGATATATGCCTCAACAAATTCTGCTCGTGCCTTTTGCACAATGGGGTTGTTATTGACTTGGGTGCCGATGACCAATGCATTACTCTTGTGCAGGTTGGCTTTGGCTTTTTCGATTTCCTGATTCAGAATAGCAATGTCTGCCTGCGTGTCTGTGACTTGTTGCGATGAAACCGCACCGCTGTCGAATGCATGCTGGTATCGGATTAAATCGGCTTGCAAACGCGATTTTTTTGCATTGAGTACTGAAATATCTGCTTGCTGTCCTTCCGTTTGTGCGAACAGGCTTTTGGTGTCGCGTACGGCTTTAGCCAGATTAGCGGCGGCTTTATCCAACTGTGTGCTGGTTAAGTTGTGCTCCTCGCTTAACAGTATCTGGCCAGTATGCGCCAACATGGTGTTGTCCATGTTAACACGCGCCACAACACCTGAAACCAGCGCCTGAACAGGAATGATATTGCCCGCAATATAGGCGTCATCACTGTCAACATTGGTCTTCAGAAAAAGGTTCCACCACGTAATGAGTGCGGCACCCAGCAACAAGGCCAATACAAATATTTGTTTCAGACGATGATGCCTGATATTGGAATGAATAAGTTTTTTTACTTTCATGACTGCATTCCTCCAAAACCACCGCCCAAGGCGGTTGCAGCATCGGTGATGTCATTCAGCCACGTCAGGTTTTCTTCCATATCATGCAGTTTCGTATGATCCATTTCTATCAGACTTTCTAAATAAGGAAATTTTCCATCAATACCCGTTGCGTAAGCATTTTGCGCTATTTGCATGGTCTCACGGCGTATTGTCAATGTGTCGTTGCTTTCGTTCAGTTGCGTCTGGGTGTATTGCAAGGAGGATAACGCATCGGCAATCTGTCGCACCGCACTCAATATAGTGCGATTGTAAGTGTGTACAGCCAGATCATAGCCGGCCTCATTGCGGTGTAATCGAGCCTCCAGTGCACCACCTTCAAACAGGGGCAAATCTATGGCGGGACCTGCCGCATATTGAAATGCATCTGCTCCAAGCATTTGGTGTAAGCCGATGATATTAAAGCCTACCAGGGCATTGATGTTGATGTTTGGATAAAAGCTCAATTGCGCCACTTTTTCAAGATGCTTCCATTGTTTGATATTCCATAAAGCAGCCTGTATATCTGGTCGCTGTGCCAGCAAATCAAAATCAATATGCAGTGGCAACGCAAAATGTTCTGGCACATGAATCGGCGCCATAGCGATCTTGTCGTTCAGGTTGGCAGATTTGCCGAGCAATTCCAGCAGAGCAAACTGCAAAGCTTCGGCATGTTTTTGCAGACCCGCCAGTGCTTCCTGTTCATGCAATACGACTGCATGTTGTTTGAGTTGAGGCGAACGACTTTGAATACCAGTCTGGTAAGCATTTTGACGCAATATCCATTCGTTCTGTACCGACTGGACAACATCTTGCTGGACTGTGATCATTTTTTTTGCAGTGTTCAGCGCGCAATATGTTTTGATGACAGAGGCACTGAGCAACAGGGCACTTTGTTGCGCCTGGCTCAATTGTTTCTGCACATCATCCTGACTGGCAGCAATAATTTCGCTGTCACGATGCCAAATATCAAGATGGTAATTGATTGTTAAAGGGTTAATATTTGAAACGCTGGCGGTTTTACCATTATAAATATCGTGGTTACCAAGTTTGGAACTTTTCAGACGAAGTATCTGGGCCTGGCTGTCAATGTGAGGAAGGTTAAGTGATTCAGACTCAGACAACACCGCCTGAGCCATTTGGACGCGGTCTTCCGCTTCTTGTAAACCAGGATTATTGTTCAATGCTAAAGCAATAAACTGATCCAGTTCTTTATCATGAAACCTTAGCCACCACATTTCAGGCAAACGATGATCCTGAGTCAGAATGACCGCTTTGGACTGCATTAACTGTGCAGGGATTTCTGCCTGGTTGATCATCGGGGCACCTTGCTTTATTGTCGGCGCGCAACCGGCCAGCAACAAGGCAAGCACCAAAAACGAAATTCTCACGGTTCTTCTCCCAAGGTTTCCAGTATTGTGATGTCGGGTGCTTTGCCTGAAATCTTCGGCGTGTGTTGGGTCAGCCAGATCAAGCAGGTCAGTGTAGCGAACAGCATTGACAGAAAATAAAATAGATCATTGAATGTTAGACGCGCAATATCGAGCATGATGTGTTCATGCAGGGCGTGAATCATCGGTATACCCTGAAATTGTGATGCGTATTCCTGCATTGTGGACGTATCAGGCGAAGTGGCTCTGTTCTGTTCGTAGGCATACATCCAGTCCCACGCAATATCTGAAAAAGTAATAGCTAATCCAGCACATAAATTACGTATCGAGTTCAGCAAATCGACAGCATGCATTTGGTCCTGCTTGGGGACATAAGCGATCGAGATAGCCGTCATTGACACAAAAAATAAGCCCATTGCCATACCTAACCATAACTGAGGCCACAGCATGCTTTCCCATGTGGCAGGACGATTATATTCAGCAATCCAATAAAAACAGACAGCGACGATAGCGAACGACAAGCTGGCCAAAATACGCGGATCAAACCCACGATACAGAAGGCGCTGTGCAATCAGGCTAAATGGCTTGGAGAAAATAAAGATGGGTAAATACAGTAACCCGACATGCCAGGGCGTAAATCCTTCGACCACTTGAAAACGTATAATGTACTGCACGGTAGCGCCCTGCAATCCAATAAAGCCTAAATTCAATAACAACATGCCCAAACCATAATTGGTATGCTGAAACAACGACAAACGAACCAGCGGGTTATTACTGCCAGAATTGATTACCCAGAACAGCCAACCCAGTAAACCGGCTATGCATGCGTATTGCCACAGTTCGCGCAACCGGTTGACCAGATCGCTGAGCAGCCCGATATTAAACACTTGCTGCAATGCCAGCGCCGTACCAAAAAACAACAGGAAACTGGTGATGGGGCGCATCAGTGAATGCGCACGATCACTTTCATCATCCCAGTCTGCCAACAAAGCCCACAGGGTACCCGCCACAAAGATCGCCACAAAAAACGATGTAATGAGCAACAAACGCCAGTCACCCAGCACATAAGCAAACCACCCGCCAACTACGGGCCCCAGTGAATAAGGAATAAACACTGCGAATCCCCATAATGCCAAAGCAATTTTTTGTTGCTTAATGCGGTAATATTCCAGCAACAGAAAAAAAGAAGGAATAATGCTCATTCCCGCTGCCAAACCTTGGGTCACTCGCAGGGCGGTATATAAGAACAGGTGATCGGTTGTCAGGGCGGCCATCAGACTGGCCATGGCAAACAGCAGATAGGCAAATATTGTGACGACTTTGGGCCCGAATCGCCGCATCAAATCACGCGTGACTAAAAATGCCGCGCCCATCGCTGTGAAATAATCGGTTTGACCCCACACCGCGTAAGCCAGTCCATTACCAATTTTTCCTGCTACGTTTGGTAGCATTGGCAAGTAGGCCCCCGCGTTCAGCAGCACCAGGAAATGGCCGATTCCCAAGACGAGGTTCAACAGCACGAATTGCGCTGGAGGCAATATGCGTGAAGATTTTTTAATAGGGAAAAATAATCGGTCGAGTGTACTTTGCATCATTAATTAAAAAATTATATTTTCCGCATCTTCATATCAACTTTAATCGCTGTCTTGCACATGCTTGCAGGCGATGAATGCGCAAATATAACGACATCAGTAAGTGATTAAAGGGTATGTTTAAATTCCTGCATGCCTGGCACCTTGAACACATTCTGTAAATCAAGTAATTCATTACGATGCTGGTCGGCAAGAATAGTTACCAGTCGGTCTCCTTCAGGGGTTAGGTGGATTTCTACTTCGCGTTTATCTAGAGCGCTGCGCTTGCGGTAAATCAATCCAAGTTTTTCACAACGGGAAACCAAAGCGACGACACCGTGATGATGTGATTGCAGCTTTTCTGCAAGTTCGGTAATAGTTGCCCACTCACGATTCTGATATGCTTTGACATGCAGCAACAACAGATATTGAAGATTGGTAATGCCATACTTATTTGTCAATCCTTCACTGAAATGCATGTAGCGTCTCAACTGGTAACGGAAATCCGACAGAATGCCAAATTCATTTCTGGATTGATCGGCTTTTCCAGTTTGAGAATCGTTGCTCATCAAAGAGGTACCCTAAAGTAGATTAAGGGGAATATAACATCATATTATGATACAATCAACACGTGATATATTTTGTGTGATCGATGGTAACCATGTTCTGTGTGACGAGTAGCCGCCACCCACTCCTGCGCAGAGGTGGGTGACTTAACTCGATGTTTCCAAATGCGGATTAATTAATGTGAGCCGAACACCCTGGGGTGTTGAAGCTCAAGTCGGAGCAGGAGGTCGACTGCTGCTGATTGTTTTGGAAAGGTATGCTGGCAGAAGCCAGTTTTTCTTTTTCAATGCGAGCCGAACAGCCAGGGGTGTTGAAGCTCAAATCAGAGCAGGCGGCCAGTTGCTGCCCGTTGTTTTGGGACGTTGCGCCAGCGAGAGCCTTGTTCGTTTTCGCGATATGAGCTGAGCAACCCTGGGTGTTGAAGCTCACGTCGGAGCATGACAGGTCGGCGCTATAGGCAGACTTCGCCGACAGGGCAGCAAGTCCAACAAATGCCACGGTCAGGGTCCATACAAATTTGCTTTTCATGATAATTTCCTTTCATTGGTTTAAAAATCGTGTCTATCTTAAGAATCGCATACCGCACTCAATTGAGCTAGAAACGTGCCATAGCTATTTGTCAATCCTTTACTGAAATGCATGTGGTGTCTCGACTGGTACCGAAAACGGACAAAACCCCAAATTCATTTCTGGATTGATCAGCCCTTCCAGTTTCAGAATCGCTGTTCATCAAAGAGGTACCCTAAAGCAGATTGGGTAAAATATAACATCATATTATGATATAATCAACACATGATATATTTAGTGAGTCAATATCTCTCTGAGTACTTACGAATGTTGTGAAGCCCCCCCCCACATGATCCATCGGAATCAGAAATAGAGACCAAGCGGCCTGAGCCAATTTCTATTTGGGGGTGATGCTTCCCTGAGCCGTATTAGAGCGTTCATTGTCGTAAATGTTAATCAGTCTCTAATTTTTGCCATGAAACAGCATACATTTTTACAGTAATTAATTATCAAAATTCCTTTTGGCATAAGCGTTCCATGATTTTTTACAGTGCGCTTAAAGCAATGAGGTCACCGGCCTTCAGGCCGGTGGATATTCAGTCAGGGAGGGGTGTGCATCCCCTCCCTGACCGCGCCTTTAAAACCCCGTCCTTCAGGGCGGGGTTCGGCGCTCCTGCCGGCCTGAAGGACGGGGTTTTAAACCAGCAAGGAATAGAGGATAAAGTTATAAGAAATTGTGAAGGAAGTCATTTGTTCGATTGGAATTCAAAACAGACGCGGTCGGACAGCGACTTGCCAAACTCACCCAGGTAGATCACATCGGGGCCACACAGCAACATCGCTATGGTGTGCAGGGCAAGCATAATCACCCAGCGCACGATGAACCAGTTCGTCCTGACAGGCATCACTAAGCAGAAGAAGCAGAGCCCCCTACTCTTGGCGAAAGTGCAGTTCCAAATCAGTGTCGAATTAACGAATGGTTATCGACCAACTGCCATTCAAAAAATTGATGTAGATAAGCAGTAAATGACGTTATCTGATGATGCATACAAAAGTACATTTCCCTTCATTGGACGTAATCCTTCCGAACTAGACTTACAGTCATCTCCTCATGCTGATGTAGCAAAAATCAGTTATATATTTTCTAATAACACAATGATTTTATTTATTTGTTAAGCAAGAAATACATCCAGAGCAAATCATCAACTTTTATCCTGAAAATTCGAAATTCGACTCCTGAGTGATCATTCTTCTGAAGGATATTCAGCGAATCACATCAAGTTTAATATCTCACTCAGTATCGCAATGGAAGATCTGATGCGTGCGTCAGCGTCAAACTCATTCCAATTGATCAGCTTGTTTCTTCCCGTTTTACGGAGATGGATATGAAGGTTAACAATTTAAAAAAAGCCCAAAGGCGGCTCGCGATCTGGACACCTGAGGATAAGACGTTCTGGGAACAAGAGGGGCGCGCAATCGCCAATCTAAACTTATGGATATCAATTCCCGCCCTGTTTCTCGCTTTTGCGGTGTGGATGGTATGGAGCGCAGTGGTCACGAAACTGCCCTCAGCTGGCTTCAAATACAGCACCGACGAATTGTTCTGGCTCGCCGCGTTACCGTCCCTGACTGGTGCTACGCTACGCATCCCTTATTCGTTTATCGTGTCTATTGTGGGCGGACGGCGCTGGACCGCGATTTCAACGCTGTCCTTGTTGGTGCCAGTCATTGGTATCGGTTACGCGGTGCAACACGTCAACACGCCATACTGGGTGATGGTGTTGCTGGCCGCACTTTGTGGCTTGGGTGGCGGCAACTTCAGCTCATCAATGGCCAACATCAGCTTCTTCTTTCCGAAGGCGCGAAAGGGATCGGCCTTGGGTCTTAATGCTGGACTGGGTAACCTGGGTGTTTCAGCCGTTCAGTTCATGGTGCCTCTGTCTATTTCGATGGGTATTTTTGGCTGGCTCGGCGGTGACCCACAAACCATCTTGCTTCATCACAATGAATTCAAACAGATATGGCTACAAAATGCCGGGTTTATTTGGGTGTTACCGATTGCATTGGTTTCAATGCTTGCAATGCTGATGATGCATGATATCTCTGATGCGCGGGCTTCATTTTCTGAGCAGGCTGTTATCTTCAAATCGAAACACATCTGGTTTACCTGCTGGCTCTATCTCGGCACCTTTGGCTCTTTTATCGGTTTCGCAGCTGGATTCCCTTTGTTAATCAAAAGCCAATTTACTGGCATTGATCCGTTGTCCGTAGCCTGGATGGGGCCATTTCTTGGTGCAATCAGCCGTCCGGTAGGTGGATGGGTTGCCGATAAGTTGGGCGGTGCGCGGGTAACTTTCTGGAACTACATTGTGATGTCTCTTGGGGTGATTGGTGTGTTGCAATTTTTACCGCAAAACGGGTCCGCTGGCAATTTGGTTGGGTTTTTCATTAGTTTCATGGTGCTGTTTGTGACCAGCGGTTTCGGCAGCGGCTCGGTTTTCCGCATGATTCCTGTGATTTTTATGGAAGAAGCACTGGATCAACTACGTAGCAAGGGCACTGTAATACAGGCTGATGCGCTCAAGGAAGGCAATAAGCAGGCCGCAACGGCATTGGGTTTTGCCGGCGCAATGGGTGCCTATGGTGGCTTTTTCATACCAAAAAGCTATGGCACGTCGATTGCCATGACAGGCAGCCCCAGTGGCGCACTGATTGGGTTTGTCGTGTTCTATCTGTCGTGCATCATCGTCACCTGGTGGTTCTATTCGCGCAAGGGCGCAGAACGCCCCTGTTGAGTCAGAAAATTTATCAGACGCCATATTTGAAGAGGGATACATCATGAGCCACTTTCTCGACCGACTTAAGCACTTCACCCAACATCGCGACCAATTTGCCGATGGACATGGTGAAGTCACCACAGAAGACCGCACTTGGGAAGACGCCTACCGCGGTCGATGGCAACATGACAAGATCGTGCGCTCAACCCATGGCGTCAATTGTACGGGGTCATGTTCATGGAAAATCTACGTGAAAGGCGGCATCGTCACTTGGGAAACCCAGCAGACCGACTATCCTCGTACTCACCCCGACATGCCCAATCATGAACCCCGTGGCTGTCAGCGTGGTGCCTCGGCCAGTTGGTATCTGTATTCAGCCAACAGGGTGAAATACCCAATGGTACGTGGCCGGTTGATGAAAATGTGGCGTGAGGCGCGCAAGACGCTGGATCCGGTGGATGCTTGGGCCAGTATTGTGCAAGACCCCACCAAGCGCAGCGAATACCAGAAATTGCGCGGTATGGGCGGCTTCATCCGTGCGAATTGGGACGATGCCAATGAAATGATTGCGGCGGCCAATGCATATACCATCAAAAAATATGGTCCGGATCGCATTTTTGGTTTCTCCCCTATTCCGGCCATGTCTATGGTGTCATTTGCTTCCGGCGCCCGTTATATCAATCTGCTAGGTGGGGTGATGGGCAGCTTTTACGACTGGTATTGCGATCTCCCGCCAGCTTCCCCGCAAGTCTGGGGCGAACAAACCGATGTGCCCGAATCAGCCGAATGGTTTAATGCCAATTACATTATGGCTTGGGGTTCGAATGTGCCGCAAACGCGTACCCCTGATGCCCATTTTTACACCGAAGCGCGTTATCGTGGTGCCAAAACAGTTGCGGTGTCGCCTGATTATTCGGAAGTCGCCAAACTCAGTGATGAATGGCTGCACCCCAAGCAGGGCACCGATGCCGCACTGGCGATGGCACTGGGTCATGTCATTTTGCGGGAATTCCACTTTGGTGAACAGCCCTCTGCCTATTTCCTCGACTATTGCCAGCGGTACACCGACATGCCGTTGCTGGTCCATCTGGAAGAACGTGAGATTGCAGGTGGTCGTCGTGTACTGGCCGCAGGGCGGACCGTGCGCGCCAGCGACTTTGCCAACAAACTGGATCAGAATAATAACCCGGAGTGGAAAACAGTGGCCCTGGATGCGACAGGCAAAACCGTCCTGCCCAATGGTTCGATGGGTTTTCGTTGGGGAGAACAAGGGGAAATGGTCGGTAAATGGAACCTGGAGCCGCGCGATGCACGTGATGGCACCGAAGCCGAGTTAAGCTTGAGTCTGATTGATATCAAGGACGGCATCGCCGATGTCGGATTCCCTTATTTTGGTGGTGTCTACGCGGAACACCATCCCGGTAATGTGCAGGACGATGTACTGGAGCGTAAGGTTCCATTTCGTTTTCTGTCGGTGGTTGACGCGCAAGGGGTCGAGCGCATGGCGAAAGTCGCCACGGTCTATGACCTGATGGCTGCACACTACGGTATTTGTCGTGGCTTGGGCGAAGAACCCAATCCTTGTGCCAAAGCGTACACCGACAATGTGCCCTACACGCCGGCGTGGCAAGAGCAGATCACCGGCGTACCTGCAGACGTGGTGATTCGTATCGGTCGCGAATTTGGCAGCAATGCTCACAAGACACATGGTAAATCCATGGTGATTCTGGGTGCTGGATTAAATCATTGGTATCACATGGATATGAATTACCGCGCCATCATCAACATGCTGATGATGAGTGGTTGCATCGGCGTACCGGGCGGCGGTTGGGCTCATTATGTGGGACAGGAAGCGTTACGCCCACAAGCAGGCTGGTCGGTATTGACCTTTGCACTCGATTGGGTGCGCCCGCCACGGCAGATGAATTCAACCAGTTTCTTTTATGCTCATACTGACCAATGGCGTTACGAAAAACTTGGGGTGGATGAAATACTTTCTCCATTGGCCGATCCGGAAAAATTTGGCGGCAGCATGATTGATTACAACGTGCGGGCTGAGCGCATGGGGTGGTTGCCTTCGGCACCGCAATTGCAAACCAATCCATTGAATCTGGCACGCGATGCCGCAGCGGCCGGGCTACCTGCAAAAGACTATGTGGTGAAGGGGCTGAAAGAAGGCAGTTTGCACATGAGCTGCGAAGATCCCGATAACCCGGTGAACTGGCCACGGAATATGTTTGTGTGGCGTTCTAACCTGCTTGGTGCTTCGGGCAAAGGATCGGAATATTTTCTTAAACACCTGCTGGGTGCAAACAATGGCCTGCTTGGTGACGAACTGAAACCAACAGATCCTCGACCCAATGAAGTTGCCTGGCACGACCAAGCCATTGAAGGCAAACTTGATCTTCTGGTGACACTGGATTTTCGCATGAGTTCTACGGGACTGTTCTCCGACATCACCCTGCCGGCAGCCACCTGGTATGAGAAAAACGATCTCAATACCACAGACATGCACACTTTTATTCATCCTTTATCTGCAGCAGTCGACCCGGCTTGGGAAGCAAAAACGGATTGGGATATTTTCAAGGGCTTTGCCCAGAAATTTTCCGAGATTTGCGTCGGACATCTCGGGGCAGAACAAGATGTGGTGCTGACACCCCTGATGCACGACTCTGCCGGGGAGCTTGGACAAGGTTTGGATGTGCGCGAATGGAAACGCGGAGAAATCGATCTGATTCCTGGTAAAACCGCGCCAAATATCACTGTAGTGGATCGCAACTACCCAAACACGTTCAAGTGTTTTACGTCACTTGGACCTTTGCTGGATAAAGCGGATGGTGGCCATGGCCACGGCATTTCCTGGGATACGCGAGAGGAGGTTAAAGCGCTGGGTGAACTCAATGGACTGGTTCACGATGCGGGTGTCAGCGCTGGTCGTCCGCAAATCATCACAGATATTGACGCTACTGAAACCATCATGATGTTGTCGCCTGAAACAAATGGGCATGTCGCCAAAAAAGCCTGGGCTGCGCTTTCCAAAAAAACAGGTCGCGATCACAGTCACATGGCAAAAGGACGCGAACAGGAGAAAATCCGTTTCCGCGATATTCAGGCGCAACCACGCAGGGTCATCAACTCACCGAACTGGTCTGGAATCGTCGACGAAAAAATTTGTTATAACGCGAGCTACACCAATGTCCACGATTTCATTCCGTGGCGCACCCTGACTGGTCGTCAACAATTCTATCAGGACCATGCCTGGATGCTCGCCTTTGGCGAAGGGTTCGCATCATACCGACCACCCGTCAACCTTAAAGCGGTGCAACCTGTGCTGGGTAAATTCAGTAACGGCAACAAGGAAATTGTGCTGAACTGGATCACACCTCATCAAAAATGGGGCATTCACAGCACCTATACCGACGGTTTGCTCATGCTCACACTCAGTCGCGGGGGTCCGTGTGTGTGGATTTCCGAGGATGATGCCAGAACCGCAGGCATTGTGGACAATGACTGGATTGAGGTGTTCAACGCCAATGGCGCAATTGCCGCACGTGCGGTGGTCAGTCAGCGCGTCAAGCCTGGCATGGCAATGATGTATCACGCACAGGAACGCATTGTGAACACACCCGCTTCGCAAATCACCCATGCCAGAGGTGGTGTGCACAATGCGGTCACTCGCGTGGTACTAAAACCCACACACATGATTGGCGGGTATGCACAGCTTTCTTATGCGCTCAACTACTATGGCACAGTTGGCGCAAACCGCGATTCATTCTGCATCGTGCGCAAGATGGACAAGGTGGATTGGATGGACGAGCCTGCGGGTCCTGCTTACAACCATGAGCAGATTACCCCATCGACCTGAACTGCAGACCAAGGAGAAATACAATGAAAGTTCGCGCCCAGATCGGCATGGTACTTAACCTCGATAAATGCATCGGCTGTCATACCTGTTCGGTGACTTGCAAGCAAGTGTGGACCACACGTCCTGGCGTGGAATATGCTTGGTTTAACAACGTGGAATCCAAACCCGGAATTGGCTATCCCAAAGAATGGGAAAATCAAAACAAATGGAAGGGTGGTTGGACACGTTCCACCGGCGGGACATTACAACCGCGCCAGGGTTCGCGCCTGTCCATTTTGATGAAAATTTTTGCCAACCCAAATTTACCGGAAATCGATGCTTATTATGAGCCATTCGACTTTGATTATGAGCACTTGCACAAAGCACCTGAACTTAAAGCCGCACCGACTGCAAGACCACGTAGCCTGATCAGTGGCCAACGTATGGAGAAAATAGAGTGGGGGCCGAATTGGGAAGAAATTCTCGGTGGTGAGTTCGCCAAACGAAACCATGATGCCAATTTTGAAGGCATGCAGAAGGAAATGTATGGTGAGTTTGAAAAGACCTTCATGATGTACCTGCCACGACTATGCGAACATTGTTTGAATCCGGCATGCGTTGCGTCATGCCCATCAGGCGCCATCTACAAACGCGAAGAGGACGGCATCGTGCTCATTGACCAGGACAAATGCCGTGGCTGGCGCATGTGCATCTCAGGATGCCCCTACAAGAAAATTTACTATAACTGGGAAAGTGGCAAGTCAGAGAAATGTATCTTTTGTTATCCACGTATTGAGGCTGGGCAGCCCACGGTGTGTTCAGAAACCTGTGTGGGCCGCATTCGGTATCTGGGGGTTTTGTTGTACGACGCAGACCGTATTGAAGAGGCTGCCAGTGTAGCGAATGAGAAAGATTTGTATGAAGCGCAGCTCGGCGTGTTCCTTGATCCGCATGATCCGCAAGTTATCGCCCAGGCACGACGTGACGGTGTGCCGGAAGCCTGGCTGGAGTCTGCTCGCAAATCACCTGTTTACAAAATGGCCATGAAATGGAAGATCGCCTTGCCACTGCACCCGGAGTACCGCACGCTGCCGATGGTTTGGTATGTGCCACCACTCTCACCTATCCAAACTGCGGTGCAAAGTGGTCTGGTCAGCAAAAATGGTGAAATTCCCGATGTGTCGCAGCTGCGTATTCCTTTGCAATACCTTGCCAACTTGTTAACGGCTGGTGACATTGCGCCAGTACAGCGTGCACTCGAGCGTCTGTTGGCGATGCGCGCATATATGCGCGGGAAACACGTGGATCAACAACCTAATATTGCAGCGCTTCAACAAGTGAATATGGATGAAGCCAGCGTAGAAGACATGTACCGCATCCTGGCAATAGCGAACTATGAAGACCGTTTTGTCATTCCAACGACACACCGCGAGTACGCCGAGAATAGCTTCGATCTCAAAGGGTCCTGCGGTTTCACTTTCGGCAATGGTTGTTCCGATGGCGAGTCAAAACCCTCACTATTCAGTGCCAAAAAACGCCGTACCATTGCCATCAAATCGGAGATGTAATCATGAATACGTTCTCTAGACAACTGCGGGCACTGGCCTTGCTGCTCGACTACCCACAAATCGAGACACACACACACCTGACAGAGCTAGGTATGGTGCTTGCCCCACTTTATCAGACAGAAACCAAAGGGTCACGCGAATCTCTGCTGGATTGCATTGCCGGTATGGCGGCTAGCGACCTAATGGATTTACAGGCCGATTTTGTCGATATCTTTGATCGCGGTCGTAGCACCTCGCTTAACCTGTTCGAGCATATCCATGGCGATTCACGCGACCGCGGACAAGCCATGGTCGATCTGCTGGCACAATATCAGGAAATCGGACTCAATTTGCAGACCAATGAATTACCTGATTACTTACCGATTTATCTCGAATACGCTTCAATTCTTGATCCGGTCGCGGCGCGCGCCGCGCTTGAAGAAATTGTGCACTTGGTTGCACATATCACTGCTGCACTTGAGCGACGTGAATCTCCCTGGGTGGCAGTCACCGCAGCAATTTGTCACCTTGCTGGAGCAAGCGACTGGCGGTCATTGATTGCGCAAGAAACCCAACCAGAAACGCAATCATCCATCACTGACGCAGCTGATGCGCAACATGCAAGCACTCATAATGATTGGACGCCTGAAGGTTTGGACGCGGTGTGGGCAGAAGAATCAGTGAATTTCCTCGGTACTTGTGGGGCACAACAACAGGTTCCTTTCGCGCAGCCCATACAATTTATCCCGCACGTTACCCAGCCCGAACCTACAGGAGCCTGACATCATGAATTTGAATGATCTATTATTCGGCGTTTATCCTTATATCGCTGGCACCGTATTCCTCGTAGTGAGTCTGGTACGTTTTGATCGTGAACAATATCTTTGGCGCAGCGAATCCAGCCAATTGTTGCGCACCGGGACGCTACGCTGGGGATCGAACCTGTTCCATGTTGGCATCATCGGGCTGTTCTTCGGCCACATGTTTGGTCTGCTTACTCCTTTAGCCGTATTTGAGGCGATGGGGCTGCGACCACAAGACAAACAAATCATCGCCATGGTCACTGGTGGTAGCTTGGGTTTACTCATTCTGGCCGGATTATCGCTGCTTATCCTGCGACGCTTGAGTGAACCGCGGCTGATGGCAACCACCAAACCGATGGATTGGGTGACACTGTTTTGGCTGCTGGCAACTCTGCTGCTTGGGCTCTCTACCATTATCGAATCCTCCCAGCATCTCGATGGCGCTGAAATGCTCATACTGATGGCTTGGGCCAAACACATCGTCACTTTCCAGGGCATGGCTGCAGCAGGCTTCATCGCCCAAGCTTCCTTAATCTTCAAACTGCATATTCTTTTTGGCCTGACACTGTTCCTGTTATTTCCTTTCACCCGTTTAGTTCACATCTGGAGTGGTTTCGCCTCAGTTGGCTATCTGCTACGTCCGTGGCAACTTGTGCGCAGCAGACGTTGAGCCCGGCTTAAACAAGAGGATATGACAATGAAAACAGCCATGGAATCAATTGACATTGACCCGGAAGATCTGATCGCGCTGTTGCGTGGACGCGCTGCCGAACTTGATCTGCAGAACGATGATGATGAGGAATTGCTGGAATCCGTGCTGCAGCATGATGTGGGAATTCCCGAACCGGATGAAGCGGAATGCCGGCGCTATTACACACTTCATGCCGATGCGCTGCAACAAGGCGATATGGTTGAGGTTGATCATATCCTGTTCGCGGTGACAGCGACTATCCCCATTGATGCTTTGCGCGCCAGGGCTGAAGGCACGCTCAATACCTTGCTTGTTCACCCCGATGAGTTCGCCGGGCTGGCAAGCACCCTGTCCAACTGTCCCTCAGGGCAGTTGAGAGGGAATCTGGGCCAACTTACCAGGGAGCAGTGCGTGCCAGAATTTTGGCAAGCCTTGATCGAGCATGGGCAGCCCGGCTTGTTGCCTCGTCTGGTACGTACGCGCTTTGGTTTGCATATTGTGCGCATCGCTCGCATCGCACACGGTCAGTTGCCGCCCTTTGCTGCGCTGCATGCACGGATTGCACAGATATTAAATCGACAATCGCTGGTACGTGCACTGCGTCTTTACATTGAAGTACTTACACAGCAACAAAATCTGGGATATGTATCCGCCGAAAGTAGAAATTACCCAACCCGGAAAGCTTGAAACCTTAGATGATCACCAAACTGAAAGGGAGTGAAATGAATAAATTGAGATTATCGCTGCTCACAGTGGCATTGGGGTTGGGAGTTGGGGGGAATGTCTATGCGGCGGAAGCGACGAATTTTGCTGACTGGTTCAGCAATGGTGATGTGTCGGGCGATGCCCGCCTGTATGACTTCGGTCGTGATTATGCCGGGCCACAAAATGCCATATATCAACATGATTTAAATGCTGTTTCTTTCGGCGGCAAAGTCAAATTTGAAACGGCAGACTGGGATGGGTTTTCTGCAGCAGCGGCATTGTATGGGGCTTATGATATTGGCATGAATAATTACACTACGGGTAAAGATCCGGGCCTTTACAACTTGCCCTATTTGAACCCCTTGCTGATGGGCACTAATCGTAGCCAGACTTCATTGGGCGAGGCTTGGCTGCAATACCAGAACCCAGTCTTTATGCTTCGTGCCGGGAATGAACTGATTGATAATCCATGGATTAATCCCAGCGACGGATTTATGATCCCCAACCTGTTTGAAGGGGTGAGCACAAAAATGAGTTTGGGTTCTTCTGGTGCGCAATTGTCAATAGATCGCATTTTTGAATATAAAAATCGCAGTGATGCGGCATTCGATGAAACCAGCCTGGGCGTTTTGCCGTATCAAAAAGTGTTCTATCCTGGACAAACCGGTGGCGCGACGGATGCCGGATTGACCTACAAGAGTCAGACGGTGAGCGCTGCAGCATGGTTGTATCAATGGGATAATCTGGCGCAGATGACCTATCTGGAAGGCGGCTATACCCCTGCCTTTGCGGGACGAACCTGGTTTGTCAACGGTCAGTATGTAAATGAAATTGGTTTGGGTAACGAGGATGTCGGCCCCATCAATGCCCAAGTGTATGGCTTTAAATTGGGCATGAATCTGAAACAGCATTTGGGCAATGTGTTCGTGGCGTATGATAATTTGCCAAGCAATGGGTCGATTTCGACACCAGGAATTAATCCGTTTACAGGCGCGCCTAATACAAACAAAGTATACAACGGTAACCTGTACTCACCTTATACCCAGATTTATAACACGGACCCACTGTACACCACGGTGATGAACTATGGCTTGGTGAATGCCCGTGCGCCGGGCAGTGCGTGGATGCTGGGTGCCAACCTGCATCCAATGAATCAGCTGGATATTGTTCCCACCATATCTGAGTATTACACCGATCAGACTCCTGCGATTGTCGTGCCCAATGTCCGTGCTTATATGCTGGATGCGGCGTGGCATTTCAGTGGCAAACTCAAAGGTCTGACCGTACGCGATCGTATTGGCGTAGAGCATGATGTGCTGGGGTACGGTTCCACCTATGTGGAAAATCGGGTGATGATGCAATATAACTTTTGATTGACTGTGTGACTGGTTTGTTCACGGCAATCGGTTGCGTGCAGTGTAATCCTTATTTCGATACATATCTACTTGGTTAACTGAGACACCATCCTGAACCAGAGTTGCTGGTACCCGATGCATCATGCACGCAGACTTTAATGTGAGAACAAAAATGACCCTATTGCATACAATTCAAACACCTGGACCAAATAGTGCCGATGACCTCATGCCGAGTTTCAAAATCTTCACTGAATTTGGCTCAGGTACGCCGGAAATGCACCGTTTACTAAGGCGCCCATCGTGAATATTATCCCCATCCATTCCCAGCGAATGCCGCAACCTATGGCGGACGGGTTTGGACGTGACATTGGCTATCTGCGTATTTCTGTGGTGGATCGCTGTAATTTGCGTTGCACTTATTGCCGCCCGAATGGAGATGATTTTTATGCTGTGGCGCGCGAACAATTACTCAGTTTTGAAGAAATCGTTCGTGTCGCGCGCCTCGCCACCCAACTTGGTGTGCATAAAATACGCTTAACCGGTGGCGAGCCGCTGGTACGTAAAGGTCTGGTGGATGCTGTAGCACAAATCGCCGCCTTGCCTGATGTACGCGATTTGGCTTTAAGCACGAATGGGATATTACTGAAAAAATTTGCCAAACCTTTGCATAATGCCGGTTTACAGCGCGTAAACATTAGCCTTGACAGCTTAAATCCACGCACCTTCGAAAGATTAACTGGAGGAGGCCGTTTAAGTGAGGTGCTGACAGGCATTCATGCCGCACAGGATGCTGGCTTAACGCCAATACGCATCAATACTGTGCTGGTGCGCGGTTTCAATGACCGCGAAACTGCAGCGCTGATCGATTTTAGTGTCCGCGAACAGCTTGAGTTGCGTTTTATTGAACTGATGCCTATGTGTGAAGGCCTGGACTGGAAGCGTCACTACTTTCCCTTTGCTGAATTATTGACCCAGGCTGAGATCATTGAACGTGTAGACCTCAGCCATTCGCATCGGCAAGGGTCCTCATCTGCGCGTTATGTGCCCTTACGCCACGCATTGGGCAGGATAGGTTTGATTGAACCCATGTCGAATCATTTTTGTGACAGCTGCAATCGTTTGCGTTTGATGTCTGATGGCAAATTACGTCCATGCCTGTCTGCCGACCAGGAGGTAGATTTGCGCGCTGCGTTACGTGAGGGGAGTAATGATGAAACATTGCTTGATTTAATCCGTTTGGCCACTGCCAACAAACAGAAACTCAGTACTTATCATTTTGACAGTACGGGTATGCAACGCTCAATGATCGCCATTGGAGGTTAATATGTTTTCACCTTTTGACATCGTACTCAATCATTTTTTTGTCACAAGTTTTGTACTGTTTACTAGATATCACCTATGCAAAAGGATGGGCAAAGGTATGCGAGTTGAGCGTATCAAATTAAAAAAGGAGCGGGGAAATGGGGATATGGTTATATTCAGAGCAGAAAGACAGATGATTAATGTTTTATTTTTGGGCCCGGTTATCACACTGACTAATTGTCGAAAATGGCAACTTCCCTATATCCACGGCATAACTTTACGGGAGGCGTTGATCAGTGTGGAGCAACGTTTTTCTGGTGTGATGAATAAAGTCAGCTTTATTGCTGTGAATGAAATCCAGACCCATGACTACAGTTTATCGTTGTCCAATGGTGATGATATCGCACTGTTAACCAAGTTCTCTGGGGGGTAAAATTTTGTCTGCCATACGTTTACCGGAAACCTCATTCCCGGATGCCCCCTCACCGAATATCTGTACATCCCCAAAACCACCTCTCGCCAATTCCTCCTAATCCAGGCACATCTGTCAGGCTTACCGTAAATTAGCCCCCCGCTCCTATCCTCCCATAACTGCCAACCTTTTAGCCTGATGTCACGGGGTTGGGGGTATTTCATCTAAAAATTGCTCGGCAGAACGGATTTGAACTCAATTACGGCTTGGCGGGTTTATGCAACAATCGAGCTAGATTTGTATCAACTGTCCGATTTGATTCATGTGTCGCTGGAAGCAGATGGCCCGACGCAGGTGGCTACGCCAGTCACAGTTAGAAAGATTGTTCCTCAATAGCAAACATGCCCATTTTGATTAGGTTCATGGGGTAAATACAGGATAGCGTTCAGGGAAAAGCGCAGCCTCTCACGATTAAAGTATAGGCGATAATTTGTGCTTAACCATGTTCCATCATTGCATCAATTTATTGTGTCGTATAACATATAGTTGGGTGCTAATGATTTCTGAACACATTTAATCTTGCTGGCGATGATCACCCATCTCTATCCATATTGAGGTAATGATGATGACCGAATTGGTACAAGGCAATATAGTCGGCAAACGACAGTGGACCAACCGCATCATTTCTTTGCAAATTGCGGCGCCGGATGTGACATTCGTCGCAGGACAATTTGGTTGGCTTGCGCTACCGGCACCACCTGGTTCAAAGGAGGATATGATCGGACGGCCATATTCGTTTGTGAACAGTCCAGAAACATCACCACATGAATTTTATTTCATCACTATTCCGGACGGGTTACTCACGCCACGGCTCGCAACACTCACCCTCGGAGATTCGGTCTGGCTGCTACCCCATGGCAACGGTTTCTTTTCGATTGGTGAAGTACCCAAAGCCGACGTGCTCTGGTGTCTGTCAACTGGGACAGGTTTGGGGCCATTTCTGTCCATCCTGCGCACCGCAGAGCCATGGGAGAAATTCGGCTTTATCGTACTGGTTCACGCGGTACGCTTCGCAAGCGACCTCACCTATCGTGACGAGATCGAAAACATCGCCACCATGCGACCGGACGGGTTCACATATATTCCGATGGTAAGTCGTGAGGCACACGGCAATGCACTCACGGGGCGCATTCCCGATGCAATACGTGATGGCCGACTGGAAGCGTGCGCGGGATTGACGTTAAGCGCAGAAAACTCACATGTAATGCTATGTGGGAACCCGGCAATGATCAATGACACGCAGAAGGTGCTGGATGCCCGTGGAATGAAGCGGCACCGCCGGAAGGATCCAGGATATACCACCGCAGAAACCTACTGGAGATAATAAACGATAATGCCTCTATTTTGAGCGCACCGAGGTAAAAAGGTACGCATCCAAAAAAATAAATTAAGCTGCAGTAGAGCGAGTTACACTGATTCATGAAACAGCAAGATTTGACTTTATCTCACTAATAAATTTTTATGTATATAGTGGATCCCTTAGACAAGACAATAATGCATCAAGTTCAAAGTGCAACTGCCAATGCTTACAGCTTGAGATGCCAAAATATACTGAATAGAAAGTATTGCAAATGACTTATGTAGTGACTGAAAACTGCATTCTCTGCAAATACACCGACTGTGCGGTTGTTTGTCCGGTGCAATGCTTTCACGAGGGGCCTAATTTTCTGGCGATCGATCCGGATGAATGCATCGATTGCAACTTATGCGTACCGGAGTGCCCGGTCGACGCGATTTTTGCTGAGGTGGATCTGCCACAAGAGCAGGTGAAATTTCTAGAAATTAATGCGGAATTAGTAAAAATTTGGCCAGTAATTTTCTCAAAAAAGGAACCTCTTCCTGATGCGGATAAATGGAATGGTGTTGAGGGAAAATTACAATATTTGAAGAAATAACATCAAGAATGGCCGGATGTGCATCTGTTCAAGGACAATTGGTCGGTATGGGTTGTGAGCTGAACCTCATTTTTTCAGCCTCAATTTTGTGTCTTTTCATACCCTCGTTCATAGCCAAACTGTTCAGGCTACTTGAAATATCAGGCTTGGTAGCGCTTCGCCAGCAAGGTTTTATACAGGTATGTGTGACGCTGCCGGGGTTCATGTTGGATACCGCTATGGCGATATTCGTGGTTATACCTGCCGATGAAGCATATTTACCCGTTGTCGCGCCTCGCTGAGCGATACAAAAGTGACCGGTTCAGTGTGCGGAATAAGGATTTTGAATAGGCGTCATTGCTGCTCACCTGCAGTCGGCCATGAGAGATGGCAATGCCAAGTGTTGATGGCGATGAGGAGCTGCAGGAATTGCGCCAGCGCAGTGAGAACACTTGAAAAAATACGAAAGAAAACGCGGAAATGGTCTTGAATGAAATGTGGAAGATCATTGATAGCGCTGCGAATCGCTTTAGATGATATGGGCCTGACGCGGTCAGGTGAATCGAACCAATAAAAGGAGTTAACTATGACGAAAATTCTTGTTCTCTATTACAGCATGTATGGGCATATCGAAGTGATGGCGCAGGCTGTGTCCGAAGGTGTGCGCGAGGTGATAGATGTAGAGGTTATTGTCAAGCGCGTACCCGAGACCATACCCGAAGACCATGCGCGAGTGATCGGCGTGAAGCTCAATCAACCCGCCCCAATTGCCACCACCGAAGAACTTGTGGACTATGATGCGATCATCTTTGGCACACCAACACGGTTTGGCAACATGACCGCGCAAATGCGCAATTTTTTGGATCAGACAGGCAAATTATGGCAGGAAGGTGGATTGATCGGCAAGGTCGGCAGTGTATTCACGTCCAGTGCCACCCAGCATGGTGGGCAGGAAAGCACCATCCTTTCTTTCCACACCACCTTGCTGCACCACGGTATGATTATCGTCGGCGTACCTTATTCTTGTGCCAACCAAATGCGTATCGATGAGATCACTGGTGGTTCGCCCTACGGTGCCAGTACCATCACAGGCGGCGACGGCAAGCGTATGCCATCGGCCAATGAACTGGGTATTGCCCGCTTTCAGGGCAAACATGTAGCAGAAACCGCAAAGCGCTTAACTGTGAGATGACTACTCATTATCACTTGTGGTGAGAACGAAAGATCATTGCATCTTAAGTCTTTCTTATCAGTAGATCCGTTTACATTGACGGGTTTTTCTTGCAGGGGCAGAGTGCATGAATAGCAAGGAGTATATTGGTTACTTTACCATGGAGATTGGTCTGGAAAAGGCCATGCCCACCTATGCTGGCGGCTTGGGAATATTGGCCGGCGATATGGTACGTACGGCAGCGGATTTGGAACTCCCTATGGTCGCGATGACGCTGCTCCATCGCAAGGGTTATTTTCACCAAAAACTTGATGCTTTTGGTAGTCAAACTGAAGAATCTGTTTCATGGCCGATATCCGGGTTGTTACTTGAAATGATGCCGCGCTGCGCGGTAGAAATTGAAGAGCGTACCATTTACTTGCGTGCGTGGAAGTATGAGGTCAAGGGGGTCAATGATTATGTCGTACCCGTTTATTTTCTGGATGCAGCGCTGGCGGAAAATTCGGAGTGGGATCGTACGCTGACGGATTATCTCTATGGCGGGGATGAGCACTACCGGCTTTGTCAAGAGATCATCCTGGGGATCGGTGGGGTGAGGATGCTGCGAGCCCTTGGTTATCAAGAGATCAAACGCTACCACATGAACGAAGGCCATGCCGCTTTACTCACTCTGGAACTCGCCTATGAGCTTGCAAGCCAATCATGGGAATTGGCGTATGAACCTGTTATGAAGATGGTGACGCCAGAGCTCATCCATCTCATTAAACCAAAATGTGCTTTCACCACCCATACTCCAGTACCAGCTGGGCACGATAAATATTCTTTGGAACTTGTGCATCGCGTGCTCACCGATTATCACGGTGCGTTCGCCGAATGTGAAAAAGAATTTTGTCCTGATGGCGTGCTGGATATGACCAAGCTCGCTATGGATAACAGTCACTATATCAACGGGGTGGCAAAGCGGCATGGCAAGGTCGCTCAACAGATGTTTTTGGGGTATAAAATTGATTCCATTACCAATGGCGTCCACGCTGCCACTTGGGCATCAAAATTCGTGGCTGATCTCTTTGATCGACACATCCCGGGTTGGCGGGAAGATAATTCCAGTCTGCGTTATGTGCTTAAAATTCCAAAAAGCGAGGTTTGGGAAGCGCACAGGGAATCCAAGCGGACACTTGTTGAACATGTGAACAGCATTTACCCGATTGGTATGGACCCAAATGTCTTCACTATCGGCTTTGCCCGTCGTATGGCCACATACAAGCGCGCCGACCTGTTATTTCTGGACAGTACAAGACTTTTGCAGATTGCCGCAAAAGCTGGCTGCTTCCAGATCCTTTATGCGGGCAAGGCACATCCGAACGACCAGGACGGCAAGAACATCATTAAGCATCTCTATCAAATAAAAGAGGCGCTGAAAGATCAAATCAAAATTGTTTATCTCGAAGAATACGACATTGATCTGGCCAAAATGCTGACTGCGGGCGTTGATCTCTGGCTGAACACACCGCAGCCACCGCTTGAAGCATCTGGCACCAGTGGTATGAAAGCAGCCATCAATGGTGTACCTTCTCTCAGTGAGTTGGACGGATGGTGGGTAGAGGGGTGTATCGAAGGGGTAACCGGATGGGCTATCGGCCAGGACGATGGTGGGGTGCAAAACCAGGACAAACGGGCAACAGATGCCCAGGCTCTTTACAACAAGCTCGAAATGATTGTCATCCCGATGTATTACAACGAAGCGGATCGCTATATGGACGTGATGCGTAATGCCATCGCGCTCAATGGTTCTTTCTTCAACACTGAACGCATGTTAAGTCAGTACATTGCCAAGGCGTATTTCAAATGAAGGTTCTGTAATCTCCATGATGAATATTGAGCGGAACAACGTTGCATTTGGTGCATAGTGTTACCAGACTGCTGATGGAGTATTAAGAGAGCATGATGAAAATCAGGATTAAAAGGGTATATGAACAGCCGGAAGACCATGATGGTCAGCGTATTCTTGTAGACAGACTCTGGCCACGTGGGTTAACAAAGGAAAATGCAAGTATTGATCTGTGGTTGAAAGATATTGCTCCCACCGCGGCTCTCAGGAAATGGTTTGGTCATGATCAAAGTAGATGGGAAGAGTTCAAGAAAAGATACCTGATCGAATTAAAAAGCAATACCAAACAAATCCAGCTTTTAAAGCAAGAGTTGGATAAAGGCACTGTAACGATCGTCTATGGCGCAAAAGATAAAGAACATAACCAGGCAGTTGTGATCTGTGAGAACAGCGAATTATTTCGTTAGCTGGTGAATGAGACTGGCATACACAAACCAGTGGAAAATGAATATGCCTAACTTGACAAGAGATGTCATGGACAATCTACAGCAACTACACGAGGGGCGGTGCGCCAGACTGCCGATAGATTACCTTGGTCGCGAGTCTATCTTGACCGAAGTACGCTTTGAGTCGTTTTTCGGTAGTGGATAAAATTACTCGTTCACTTGGCAAGATGAACAATCACCCCGTGAGTTCATTGGCATCTCTGCTCGATGAGGTCCGTGCCTGCTCCATATGCGAGGCCTATCTGCCTCATGGGGTTCGGCCCGTTTTGCAGATGCACTCGCAGGCTCGGATATTGATTGCAAGCCAGGCGCCAGGGAGAAAAGTTCATGCGTCCGGCATGTCTTTCGATGATGCCAGCGGAGATCGTTTACGTGCATGGATGGGGGTGACGCGAGAAGCTTTCTACGATTCAAGGCGGATAGCTATTCTGCCGATGGGGTTTTGCTTCCCCGGTACGGGTAAATCCGGTGACCTTCCACCACGCCATGAATGCACGCATGCATGGCGCAATCAACTTCTCGGCCATTTGCACCATCTTGAAGTTATTCTGGTTATTGGACAGTATGCGCAGACGTATCATATGAATGGGAAACAGTCTTTAGTTACCGAGAGGGTTCGAGACTGGCGAGCCTATTGGCCCAAAATAATTCCTCTTCCGCACCCAAGCCCACGAAATAATATTTGGCTTAGCAGAAATCCTTGGTTCGAGAAGGAGTTGCTCCCTTTACTTAGACAGCGAGTGGCCGAAGCATGTCTACCCATATTTTGATCACTCGAGCTTCTTCAGTGGTTTAAACCCCAAGCCTGAAGGCTTGCTCACTTGTGGTCAGCGCCAGCATGGTGGCGGCAATTTGTTAGCTTGAAATATCGTCAATTGGATTCTCAGAGATGAATTTCCGTATTGCATAGATCTAT
>CABS01000197.1_pt1 | contig 26202 bp, 27 predicted proteins | sample 344768 | NCBI WGS metagenome assembly CABS01 (sample SAMEA3138346, study PRJNA38045) | mine drainage metagenome | isolation source: Carnoules arsenic-contaminated mine drainage | place: France:Carnoules | collected 21-May-07 | reverse complement strand
GCCATTCTTCCGGGTCGACCAGGCTCTGCAGAGAAGCCAATTCCAGCGTGGTGAACGGCCGGTGCCAGGTTCCATCTTCCGCGACGATCCGGGCAGCCAGCTTGTCATTCGCCCCAGGCATTTCACAGGGCGCTCCTGCCTCACCCTCTACATCGAAGCAGCATGCAGGCTCTCTGGGATCAGCCACACTCCAGCGTCCGTTGTCGTGCCCCGCAGCCGCCGAAACGGCCCCACTTGTCGCATCCCACGACGTGACGCCGTAGTGCCCTGCGGTGAGGTAGTGGTCCCCCTTCTCGCGTGCCATGCCAGGCCGCGGATCGGCCACGCACTGGCTCGTGCCATGTCCGCCGGTGACCGCGCGTGAAGCATCTCGCCAACGGACCACACGAAACTCATTGCTGTGCTTCGGCGGCCCGAAGTGCCTAGGATCGGCAACGGCAAACCTGCCTTGCCCTGGAGACTTCACATTGATCATCGCCCCGGTTGGCTTGCCCCACGGGATCACGCCATACTGCATGTAGTCGTTGCGCTGGCCATCGAATCGCGGGTCCGCGACAGCGTAGGAACCCGTCATCGGTCGGCCACTGGAACTGATCGCACCAGTTGGGCGATCCCAGCGGCGGACGCCAAGCACGCCGTCGTGCATCTGCGGCACGACCAGATAGTCGCGCAGCATGGCGTTCTCGATGGCCAGGCGGTTCAACGATCGCCAGTCCGACCCGGCTTCGACGAAGGCCAGACGCACCCACGTTTTCCAGGCCAGTTGCGGCATGCGATGCATTGGGCCGCCAATTCCGGCACCCGGCAGCGGCAACTTGCCGATGATCTCGCCCACGCTGCGCAGCGCCCGCTTCGGCGGTTCGTACAGGAACGGGGGAACCTTCTCGCGATGACGGGCGACCAGCAGATACCGCTTGCGCGATTGCCCCAGTCCGCCCAGCTCGCCACAGTCATGCGGAGCGCCGGCCACGGCGTAGCCGTACTGATCCAGCAGAGAAGTGATCTGGCGCAGGAGATGAGCGCCGCGATTCTGGATGCGGGGCACATTCTCGAACAGGACGAACTCCGGCGGATCATCGCCGAAGGCTTCGAGCATCAGCCACACGCCACGCACCGTCAAACGGTTGAGCGCTTGGTACTTGGTGGTTTTGCTGCGAGCTTCGGAGAGCAAACCTGAGAAGCCCTTGCAGTTGTGCGTCGCTATCATCGGCGCGCAGAAGGTGTCGTCCTCGGCCACCGAGAGGTTCCACACAGGCTCGTCGGATTCGCGACGCACTGCCTCGCGTACCCGCACCCACACCGCGCCGTCGATGAACTCGAAGCAGGTGCGCTTCCGCGGGTCCAGGCGTACGTTCAATTCCCAGCGCGGCTTGGTCTGCACCTCGCGCCCCATGATGGTCTGTGGTCCACCGGGCCAGCATTTGTGGATGCTGGCAAAGGTGCCAGAACGCAAGAGCAGACGCTGCACGTCGCGCAGCAGTTGCAGGCTCACGGACGGGATCTTCCACCGTGCCTGCAGGGTGTTCCCGCGCTCCATTAGGCGGGCCTCCTGCGCGCTTCCGTCGGTGGCACGGTAGCCTTCGATCAATGCCGCCAACAGTTCGCTTTCCAGGCCCATCAGGGCGGGCGGGATGTGCTTGTTGTCTGCCCCGTCACCGAACGCGCCGCAGATCATGTGCAGATGCCGCGAGCGGACGCGGAGCTTGATGTTGCTCCTGCCGCCGTTATGATCCTCGTAGCAGGGAAGGCCCAGCTCGGCCACGGTGTTCTTGATGCGCTTGGCCAGCGCACCGTCGGCGGCTCCTGCGCAAAAGTTCACCTCGTACCGAGCCCCAGTTCCTCTGTAGCCATCGCCCAGGTAGCAGCCGATCAGGAACCAGAGACCGGAGTTTGTCGCGTTGACGGTCAGGTCGCGTACCCTTTCGACGATGGCGACGTGCTCGCTCTTGGCGTAGCGGCCCTTCGCATGGCCGCCCTTCGCAATCTCCTGCGGGTTCCCCAACGCATCCACGAAGCGCGCTGCCGTGCCGCGCTGCTCGGGCTCAACCGGGAAGCCGATGCGGTCGCCGGTGCGCACTTCCTTGGCCGCTACGAAAGCGGCGTCACCAAGGCGGCGTTGCCGTCCGCTAGCCGCGTTGCGCACCACCCGGCGCACCCAGATCGGATGATCGTCGGTGAACCACTGGGTATCGACGGTGCCGTTGAGTCGGAAGCCGCGCATCGTACCGGTATAGCGGTGGGTGCCAACGTGCGTGACTTCGCGCATGCGGCCCTTGTGCGTGAGCACCAGGTCACCGGCACGGATCGTGCTGATGGCGCGCGGACCGCGCTCGGTGATCACCATGCCATTGGCCGGTAGGCAAGGCGCACTCAAAAACACACAATGTGGCAGCTCGCCCCCTGCCGCCCGCCTGATGTCCGCAGGTGTCGCCTCTTGCCAAGCGGCTGGCGGTTCCGCCCCGTGGAAATCGCGGTATTGCCCGCGATCGAACAGATCGAGTACCGTTCCATGAACGCCGGCCAGCCGCGAGAAGTCCGCAATGCCTGCCGGGTCCACATCAACGCCACCGACACAGCGCATCCGTCCTTGCAGACCAGGAATGCGTGGCTGAGCCTTGTTGAATCCTTTGGCCCCGCCGCCGAGTCCGCAGAAAAGATGGAAATGCCTGATCTCGCGCGAGTCCATCAGGCGTCTCCTGTACGTCGAGCGGCATCCTGCGGCTTCGTGACGCCGTCGCAGGATGCTGAGCCTTGAAGGCCACCAGAGAAGTTCTTGCAGGGCGGTGACGCCGCGAGATAGATGCGACGGGGCAGGGCGCTGGGCATGGAATGGATTCCTTGGGGGAGCGAAATCCATTCGAGCACGTGAAAACCAGATGGCAAGCGCGAAAAAGGGTGAAAGCCAGGCCGATTCGAAAGCAGGTCGTGCTGTCGAATCACGACCCAGACGGAAATCAAGAGCGTCAATTGGTTGACAAAAAAGAATCAATTTTTTGACGTCATACTGGTCAATAGAAGTCTGCTAACGCACGATCGATTGATTTTTTTTGTTATTCCAAGTGGTGCGCGCTTTGGTTTTATTGGACCGATCCTTGCAAATACCAAGATTCTCTCTCTGCGTCAAAAGGACTTTGCATGGAAATCGCCGCCGCCGATCTGCAAAAAATTGCGATGTTCACCGAACTTAACGTCAAGCAGATCCACTCCATCTCCAAACACTTCACAGTCAAACATTTTGTCCGAGGAGCATCGCTCGTGGATCAGGGACGGGAATCGAACGAGTTGTTGATCATTCTGGATGGACGCGCCCACGTGGTGTTCACCAACAAGGATGGCAACCAGGTTCAGTTCGCGCGGCTGCACGCCGGTGAATGCATCGGAGAGATGGGCATCATCGACGGCAGCCCGCACTCGGCCTCGGTCTATGCCGAAGGCCATCTTCGGGCGCTATCGCTGGGACGTCAGGACTTCTTGCGGTGCGTCGGCAAGAACCCGGGTCTTTCGGCGCCGATCATGCGGTCGCTGGTTCGGCGCTTGCGGCGCGCCAACGGCAACGCCGCCTCGCTCGCCACTTTGGACGCCGCGGGCCGTTTGGCGCATGTTCTGTGGGAACTCAGCGAAATGGATGGTGCGGATCGGATTGTGAGAGGCCAGGTGAGGCAAAAAGACTTGGCCAAAATGACGGGGCTGTCCCTTGTCGCGGTCAATTACGGCATGAAGCGACTCCGGGAGCAAGGAGCCATGATCGAGCGGGGCGGCCAGATTCACGTGTTCGAAAACAAGATCCTGATGGAGGCAGGACTCGTGCCGTAAAAGCCATCAAGCCCTGAGGAAACTAGCGTTTTTCTGCCATGGCGTGTCGCCCGCCCATTCGGACATTCTGGAACCAGCCTCAAAGTCGCTCGCCCAAAAAGGGCAGTCCAAGCTCGTCCGTATCGACCGGCTGACGCTCCTGGTCCGCCACGCGAGCTTTGAACCCTTCGCGCTGGGCCGATTCGCGGCGCAGCATCTCCACAAGCGCCAAGGCCGCTTGGGCCGCGGAATCGCCTTGCCGGACCCGATCGAACAAGGTTCCGCCGCCGGGCAAAGGACGGCGCAGCGCGTGGCCATGGCCAGCCAGCCCATTCTCTTGCAGCACATCGGCCGCTGCGGCAAGATTCTCCAGCCGAGCAGCGTTCTCCGGGGAAATCGGCTGCCCTTCTTGCCAGTTGTAGACCGTTTGCCGGGCAACACCGAACAGCGCGGCCAGTTCTGTGACGGAGGGCTTGAACACCTCGCGGATTCGAGACAGGCATTCGCGGCTTGTCCGCGATCCAGACTCTGGGCGTCGAAGATGAGGCATCACGACTGCAGCGGACGGAAGGACCAGGGCAATTCGAGGCCATGCGCCTGGGCGAATAGGAAAAGCCTGGTTGCGAACGCCTCGGATTCGGTACAGACATCGGCATCCAAAAATTCGCCGCGCGAGTCCCATGCCGGTTTCCCAGCGAGCGCCATGCGATCCAGAATGGCCTCGAAATGCTCGACGGCATCTTCAGCAGGATGATCGAAATCGGCGATGATGGGGGTGGATTCGCCGGTCATGAGATCGACGGATGCCGCCTGGCGCAGCATCATGAAGCACGCGACTTCGGCGTGGACTTGCTGATCACTGATCGCGGCGCTTCTTGCGGACCGGAACAAATCGAAGAGATCGTCGTCGCTGATGTCTTGGGTTTCGACCATTGGATCCTCATTTTTTTCGAGCAACACATCAGTGCATCGTGGCGCCGATCCAGACGCAGGCGTCGAACAACGCGGCATCCGTGGCGGCTAGCTGACCCGGTGCGCCATCCTCACCCGGTATGGGCGGCAAATGCTGCAACCGCCCGTTCGCGTCCATGAACAAGGGAGCGTGGCAATCATGGCATTTCTCGTCCATCTGCGTGCCTGGCATCCATGTGACGCGCAAAACGCCAAGATTGTCGATGACCGACTCGAGCATCGCAAGAGCGGAGTCGTGGCCCTCAATCTCGCCCCATGTCCACAGCGGGGCGCGAACACCCGCCATGAGGCGGCCAGCCGCTCGCGCGAACACGCCGACCTGGGCGAAGATGCGATCTTCGGCATCGGTATGCAGGGTCGCGACGACCTCGAGTTCGGCGTTCTCCGCGCCGAAACTATCGACGCTATGGGGCAGGGCAAAACGCAATTGCAAACCCAGGCGGCAGCCAAGCCCTTCAAGGATGCCGGCGTAAAGCGACTTGGGGTTGCATGCGCTGAACAAACAACCGGGCAGAGCCTGGCCGACCGCTTCAGCCCAGGCGCGAAGCTTGGTACAAGTCGCCCAATGATCTTCGTTGCCATCGCCTCCGGCCCAAACTGGCGGCGGGCTGGCTGCGGGGCCGATCACGAAGCCGACGAGATAGCGCACATCCAGCGAATCCACGTGGTTTTGCGCGAGATCACTGGGCGCGCGCGACGGCATCGCAGAAGGCGGCGGCAGCGGCGCGGGGATATTCATGGCGCGGGCGCCTTGTGGCCCATCAAGCTCGGCCAGGAAGCGACGATAGGCGCGCAGCGTGGCTTTGGCCATCACGGACATGGGCACGCCCAGAAGATCGTCGGCACTGTAGAGTCCGTCGAGCAGCATCACGGACTGGTCCGCTGCGACGCACTCTGCCGAGCGGGCTGTTTTGGCAAGATCTTGCCGTGACGCGCACAAGGACTCCGGCGAAACAGAATGATCGCGCGACGACGCGAAAACGATGGGGATGCAAAACATCTCGCAACGCGTCCCGTCGGAAACCTCGCGGTCTTCGACCTGAACGCGCATGAGGCGCAGCAATTCGGCGCGTTCGTCCGCCGATTCGCACAGCCCCAGGCACTGCTCCAGAATGGCGTCGGCGCCCCTGGAAAGGTACTTGTCGATCTGCATGACAAGCGTCCCCAAAATATCGAGCGCCTCGGGGGTGTCAGGAGCCGCTGTTGCCTGACCGCGATAAGCGCGAAACAGCGTCAGGAGTTTTGGGGCTGGAGATCGACTGATAGAGTGCGCGGCATCAGTTCCACGGCCCATGATCGGTGGATTTGACATGATTATTTTTCTGGTTGGCGCGAAATCATAGGCTGCACTATGCGGACTAGAGCAAGCCCCCGGTTCACAGGGGGCGCAGCCGCTCCACCAGGAGTATGGCGATCCACCGGACCGCGCAAGCCGGGTCTTAGCCGAGGTCCTCCACCCGCGAAAACGGCAGCGGCAGACAGGCTTCCCATAAAGGCTTGGGAGAGCGGTTGGATGACCGCGCCGGGGCGTAACCCACGCGGCGCATCCATCCGGCGCGTGCCGCACTCTGAATGATGTGGCCCCATGCCCGGCCATCGTGCGGGAGTCCAATGTCCGGCTCCACCCGTTCCCGAACGTCCTCGGTCATGAACTGCTTGCCTGGTGGCAACTGCATCAAAAATTTCTGGAGCGCCAAGGTTGCGGCGTCGCGCCATTCGCCACCTGCGTTCAGGCAAACACGCACGATGGACAGCTCGATTTGTTCCGGCGGATTCGTGCGCACGCGTCGCTCCAAGGTGATTTCTCTCATGCGCGCCAGCAAAAAATGACGAGTCTTGGGATACGTCGTTCTCATGGCGGCCAGAGCTAGAAGTTAGGCGTTGCGTGACGTGAAAATCGTTTGAATCAACGGATGTTCTGGCCTTCTTTCGGGGCAGGATCCACAACGCTGCGCGACAAGAATCAGCGCATGCAAACGCGCATTCGATTCAACCGAACCGGTGAAGTCGTCCCGTTGTCCACGGCGACGTCGGACTCGGCCGCGCGCAAGAAATGGCTGGCCCCGCACGCGGGTTCAGCGACCGTCTCATGTTTGTGCGCCGAGCCGCCCATCCCCATGACCGTCGCGCATCGGCAGGTCGGCACGGAAACCTGGTATTTGTGCGCGGCCGATCGTGAAGCGGCCAAGCGGCACGCGCCATGGTGTCGGGCCCAGTCCGATGCCGCCGACGCCAAGCCTCGGCCCGACGACGAGGCGGCCGGGCCTGGCATCGAGGTCGACGAAGGAGGGGTCACGGTTATCGGAGGCTTCGCGCGGGAATGGCGTGAAGCGGTGCCGTCTGACCGGCAAAGAGACGCCAGGAGCGACCCGGGATCTGCAGAGAGGCACCGGCATCCGACGCTCGCGCTGCTGTTGTGGGCGATGTGGGGGCAAGCAGGGCTCAACGTCTGGAAGCCGTCGTTCACGGGTAAGCGACACTACGCGGCCACACGGCATCGCCTGCTCGAGGCCGCCCAACGCATTCATATCCAGGGTCGGTCGTCTTGGAGGCTATCCGAAGATTTGTTCATGCCGCCCGTATGGAACCAGGCCGATCGGCGCGAGAGCGTGAGCTTCCATGGCGCGGTCGACCAGGCGCTGCGGGACAAGCGCGTCCTCTTCATCCTGGGCGAGATGCGCGCGACCATGGCGGACGAAGGCGGCGGCATGCGACTGATGCTGCGTCATTCGCGCATGCAAATTCATATTCCGCCAGGCCTGGCCGCGCGGCTCGAAACCGCCAGCGCGCAATGGGCGGGTGGACTCGGCGGCGTCACGCAGGATGATCGCCGGATAGTGCTCGCCCGTGTCAAAAGCGTCGCCGGACTGGAAGACGTCGCCTGTATCGACGCCGTGGTGATGCGCGTGACGCAGAACGGCATCCCGATCGAGTCGAGTCACGAGGCGGCCGTGGCGCATCTACTCAGCGAACAAGGCAGAGCCTTCATCAAGCCGTTCCAGATCGGCAACCCGCAGCACTGGCTCGCCTCCAGGATGCGGCGCCTTGGCGTCGTGCCGGACTTTGTGATCAACGATTGTTTCCCCGCTGTGTTCGGCGAAATCTTCGGCCGGATGGGCGACCCGGCATACAAAGAGCGCGCCGATGAGAAGGTGCTGATTTATCGGCAAAGCCGAACGCCGCACTGGGTGTGGGACACGTCGGCATCGAGCCGGCCGCCGGATTTCCCGCTGCCAGAGGGTGACTAGCATCCAAACAGACTTGGGATGGAAAAGGTTTCAAGAGAATTGGCCGCCTCGAAACATGCCCAACCCTAAGGCGGGCGCGCGGTCAGTCTGTGCTTGACCCATCCCAACCCTCGACCTTGCGGTCGCCGCTCATGCGGAAAGCGTGGGAATTTTCATGCCGGGCGCAACGCCGTCTTGCGGCGGCACCGCTCAGCGTTTATTTCTTGTCGATGCCGTTATGGATGATGGCGATGATCGCGGCGTATGTCATCACGACGAAGGGAAAGGACAAGAACACCAGGGCCTGGCCGAAATCCATGGCCGACAGCACGACCACGAGCGATGCGACGAGGTTGCGCCGCGCATAGGTTTGCGCATGCTGGCGCAGGCCTTGGACATCGAAAGCGCCCGTGCGGTCGATCGGGACGAAATAGCGAAGGTATGGGCTCATGTCGTTGGCCTTCGATGATCGAACATCCATGGTTCGGGAAAAAGCCGCCAGCCTGATTGACGCGCGGCGCGCAGACGAAAAAAGTGGACCTTGGCGGAAAACCCGGACCCTTATTTCCGCCGTTTCGTTTGCGATCAAGGACTTCCAGAACGAGATCGTGTTGCGCCGCCCAATTTTCCTTGGCGAGCCGCAAGGCTTGGTTCACTGAACTGGCCACTGCGCAGGCAGACCGGCCGCACAGCTTGGCACATGAGGCGCACCGACGACACGACAAGTCGGTGCGCCCCAGATTGAGCCTGAAGCGCCCGCGCTGTCGCGGTCAGAACGAGGGCGGCAGACGCTGGAACGCGTTCTCGTCCGACGAAACCACCGGCTGGCGCAGGATGTAAAGACCGGCTTCGATGCAGACGATGAGCGCGCCAAGCATGGCGACATAGATGTGGGGCATGACGTTCTCCAAGAGGTGATGCATTCATCCTCCCATCGAAAACGTCCGACGCAAGTCCGAAAACGGAACCTCGGGATCAAGCATTCGCGCGTGATTGGATCCGCGAATCGTTGAGCCAAGTGGCGTCCTTTCGACAGCGCCTTTAGCCCGGCCGGTCGGCATCATGCTTGGAAACCAATGTCAAGCCAACGCACGCGATCTCGCCCTCCGATCCAGGCACAAACGATATGCCTTTGAAGCCATTTTTCATCGTCCTTGCCGCCGCCTTCGCCACGTCAGCACAAGCCGAGCCCATTTGCGACGCGCCACTGCCTTGCGCAACGGCGCAGCCTTCCGGTAAGCCCTTCCTGATCAACGGCGGCGAGCGTCTTTCGAAGGCTCTGGAGGACTATGCGATCGCGAACGGCTGGACCGTGGTCTGGAACGTGCAGCAGGACTGGATCGCGCCAGGACTCACGACATTCCGCGGCGATTTCATGCGAGCCAGCGAGGACTTCATCCATAGCCTCGTCGCCAATGGCGTGGACGTGCACGCGAGATATTTCACTGGCAACAAGACGCTGGTGGTGTTCGGCACGGGAGGCGGGCATGAATAAGCGCCGGCTCATGACGCTGCCGCTGGCCGCCGTGCTCGGCCTGAGCGCGTGCGCCGGGCCGATCCAGCGCAAGGCGGATGAGACGGTTGCGCACGATACCGCCATCGCCAAGAAGGCCAAGGCCCCAGCGGCCGCGCCGACCATCGCCATATCCAAGGAGAAATGGCTCATCGGGCGGACCGTGCGCGTGGAAACGCCCATGCCGCGCTGGGTCCATCAGTTCGTCACGCTCAATTCGACGCGGCCCCTGACGATCCATCAAATCGCCGCGATGCTCGCCACGAACACCGGCGTGAACGTGCAGATCGACCCTTCATCATCCAAGTCCATCGAGCAGGAGGCCGGACAGGGATCGGGCCAAGGTCAGGGCAGAGAAAAGCGCATCGTGGTCAGCTATTCGGGAGATCTCGACGGCCTGCTCGACCAAGTCGCCGCTTCCTTCGGCTTGTACTGGCGCATCACAGACGGGTCGGTGGTGTTCTTCGCACAGGAAACGCGAACTTTTCATCTCCCGGCGCTGCCGATCTCGGTCACCAACACCGGGACGATCACCACGACGGCGGGATCGACGGCGGCATCGACTGGAGCAAGCGGCGGCGCGCCGACGACGACAGGCTCGGGCACGATCATGCAGACCGACAACCTGAACGTCAACACCTGGGCGACGATCCAGCAGACAGCGCAGGCCGTGGCGGGGCAGGGCGCCATGGTCATCACGGATCCAAGCAACGCCATGCTGGTCGTGTCGGGATCGCCATCGCAGATTCAGCGCGTCGCCGACTGGGTGGCATCGTTGTCCGCGTCGATGCGCAAACTCATCGCCATCGACGTGCAGGTCTATGACGTCAGCACGAACAACGAGAACCAGGCCGGCTTCAACCCATCCGTGCTGTTCAAAGACCTGGGCCAGCGCTACGGCTTCAGCATCAGCGGCATCGCCGCGCCGCAACCGACGTCGGGCGTATCGCCGATGTCGATCGGCGCGTCCATTCTTTCGCCGCTCGCGAACGGCGGGTCCGGCACGCTGCCGTCCTTCGGCCCCGTTGGCACCGACGCCTCGGGACACCCCGTGTATCTGCCCAACCAGGGCTTCTACGGCAGCCAGGGCGTGGTGCAGGCGCTGGCCACAATGGGCAAGGTGTCCAAGGTCGTCTCGCGCAGCGTGGTCACGCTCAATGGCCAGCCCGCCACGCTGCAGTCGGCCACACAGACCGGCTACCTCGCCTCCAGCTCGTCGGTGGCGGCGGTCAACGCCGGCGTGACGCAATCGGCGCAGCCCGGATCGGTCACCACTGGATTCACGGCCATCCTCACGCCACGCGTCGTGCACGGCGACATCCTGATCGGCATTGACATGACGCTCTCCAGTCTGCTGGGGATCACCACGGAAACATCGGGCAATGCGCAGATCCAGACCCCATCCATCTCGGTGACGGGGTTCAGCCAGTCCGCGGCGATCAAGCCCGGGCAAACCTTGATGCTCACGGGGTTTCGGCAGGCCGGTGCGCAAAGCACCAGGAACGGCGTGGGAAGCCCGGACTTCCAGGCGCTGGGCGGCGGCCACGACGCCTCGACGAGCGAGCATCACCTGGTGATTCTCGTGACCGCCGGACTCGTCAACTGAGGGCTGCATCTTGATCAAAAACAAACCATTCGCCAGCGCCGTGATGGCCGCCGCCTTGTGCGTGGGCGCATCCTCCGCGACGGCGGCCACGGATGCGGCCGTCGCAACGGTCCATGCCGCCGTTGTTTCGGCCGCGCGGCCGCCGCTGATCACGCCTGAACCGGCGCCCATGGCGAGCGCTTCGGTCGTGCCGGCCCTGGGCAAAGCGCCGGGGCCGAAACTGAAAGCTCTGTCGGACGCGCAAGGACAGATCCTGCTGCTGAAACGGCAAATTCAGCAAACGCAGCTCGCCATCGAACTGCAGAAAGCCAGGGTCCAATTGCAGGGACTGCGACGCGAATCGCTTGAAACACAGGCGACCGTCGCGGCGTCAGGTCGGCGTGGCGCGATCGACGTGGGGCCGGATGCTCCGGCCGTGACCTCTATCCAGGGCGGCAATCTGACGGGGCTCTCGGCGGATCTGGAGTTTCCGAACCGCACGGTGCAGCGCGTCGGGGTCGGTGACGCCATACCTGGCGGATGGTCCGTGTCCTACATCTCGCCAGGCCAGGTGACCCTGGTCAAGCCGGGCAAGCCAGCAAGAATCCTGCCGATCTTGTTCCGCCCCGGCGCGAAAGAATCCGTGCAAACCCCGATGAGCGCGCCGCGCGGCGATGAGGACGCGGCGATGGCGGCGCGCATCCCGCCGCTTCCAGATGCGATCGACCCCATGCGGAAGCCTGTCGCCGAAACGCGTCCGCACGCGAAAGCGTCAACCCAAATCCACCCCTGAGCGCGCATGCCAAGCAGTGATCTGATCCTTGCGCAAGGCGCACGTTGGGCTTTGGGCTTGTCATGGCTCACCTTTCTGCGCAAGCCGCCCGTCAAGGATATCGAGTCCATCGTCAAAACCACCGGCGCGCACCATGTCGCCTTGCGCGACGCAGGGGCTTACCAGATCGGCATGTATCGCGGCGAGTCCAAACTCGGCATCAAGGGCAAGGCCTACGCGCTTGGCTCTGCGGTGGCGCCGGCACACGCGACGCCGTGGCGCGGGGTGTTCCAGATCGACGAGACCACCTGGTGGTACATCGCCGTGCGCGACAACTTCGCCATCACCATCGACGGCGACGTGGTCGGCGATCTCGACACGATTCGCAAGATCAAGACCAGTCACGACTACTTCGACGACTGGGATGAAGTCGAGGGAACGTTGCGGGATATCGAGGAGATCCTTGCGACGCAGGGTGTGCCAAAAATCGCCCTGGTGCGCGCGAACGCCAAACCGGCCTTCATCCTGTCCGTCGCGTCGATCGCACTGCTATTGGTGGCCGTCGCGGCCTACGGCGGATTCCTCTACGCAAAAAACCAGCAACTCAAGGCGGTTCAGAAAAGGGCCGCGCTCGCGGCAATTCGTGACGCGTCCATCAAGAAACCGGTCGCCGCCGTGAAACCCAAACCCGCCGACGTGCAAATGCCAAAGCCGCTGGACATGCTCATGGCCTGTTGGGGCGCCATGTCCGATCTGCCACTGGAAGACCGCGGGTGGTTGCTGCGGCGGGCCCAGTGCCGTTTGGGTTCGGTGACGCTGGAATGGACCAAGACCGCCGACGCGGACCCCGCGCTCATGGCTGACTTGCATGGTTTTCTCGGCGCCGATGGAGGCAGCCTCACCACCAGCGCGCCGCTTGCTCCAGTGGCCAGCGGCGTGCGGCCCGCCGCGAATGTCGGGGCCTCGCTGGAGGCGCTGAAATCGCTCGCCCAGGATGCGGGCATGGATTTGAATGCTGGCAACAACCAGGCCAGTCAGGCGCTCAACAGCCAAGCCCCGTTCACCCTCACGGGTAGCGCGGAACCGGACGCGATCGCGCCTGGGCTGAGCGGCATCGACGGGCTCTCCATCGAGGGGGTGGCCTGGGATGCGTCCACGGGGTGGACCTACACGGGGGTTGTGCTGTGAAAAAAACCGCGCAGTCCGTTCCGCCGCTACCGGACAATGTCGCGGCCTACGTGGCCTACGACGCCAAGAAGCGCGAGATCTATGCCGATGCCAGGCGCGCGGGCGACCCGCTGCTGCAAACCTGGCTGGTCATGTGCCGCAACGCCGGCGCGGAAATCAAACTGATCAACGCCGAGCCGGACATCATCAGCAATGCCAGGGAGCGCATCGCGGGCGAGCGGGGCGCGAAGATCGTTGCTTCCGTGCAGCCGTCCATGGACATGCGGCAAATGGCCATCACCCTGCTCAAGCGTGCGGGCGAGCACAACGCCAGCGACATGCATGTCCTGCTGGGCGAAACCCACGCCGAGATCCAGATCCGCGTCAAGGGGCGCCTGCGCGTCATGGAAAAACTTCCCGTGCGCGAAGGACAGGCCCTGTCGCGTGCGTTTTTCCAGGGGCTGGCGACCGTCAAGGATTCCTACAACCCGCTGGAGTTCCAGGACGGCCAGATCGCGGGCGATGCGCTGAAGGACACGATCCTGAGCAGCGTGCGCCTGGTGCGCGGCCCGAAGTACCCGGTCGACCAGAACTGCGGTTTCGTCGTCGCGCGCCTTCAGTACAAGGCGGGGAGGCCCAAGCAGGGGAGGACCACGAAAGCCTACCCATACCCGACGTCGCCAGAAGGCGCGATTGACCTCACCGGCATGGGCTATACGGACGAGCAGGCAGCGCTGATGGAGGAGATCGCCAGCGCGCCAAGCGGCATCGTCATCATTTCAGGCCCAACGGGATCCGGCAAGACCTACACGCTGAATGAGATCCTCAAGCATGTCGCCAGGCTGCGTCCCTATCAGCGGCTCATCAGCATCGAGTCGCCGGTCGAGCACCCCATGCCGTGGGCCATCCAGCTTCAGGCGAGCGAGTCCAAGAGCGAGGACGCCTTCGGCGACAGGCTGGTGACGACTTTGCGCGCCGACCCGGACATTCTGCTCATCGGCGAGCTGCGCAGCGCCGCCTCAGCCATCCCGGCGCGAGACGCCGCCATCACCGGGCACATGGTGTGGACCACGCTACACGTGGACGACCCCTATATGGTGATCGACCGGCTGGAGGGCATGGATCGGCACAACCTCAACCGTCAGGCCATTTGCGACCACAAGCTCATCCGCGCCATGATCGGGCAGCGCTTGGTGGGCCAGCTCTGCCACGCGTGCAGTCGACCTCTACGCGATGACACGAGCGCTTTGCCGCGCCGCCTGATCGACGCCATCTCGACCTGGGGTCCCATCGACAAGGTCAAGGTCATGGGGCCTGGCTGCGACGCCTGCGGCCAGGATGGCATCGTAGGCATGCGGGCGGTGGCAGAGATCGTTAAGACCACGCCGCAACTCATGCAGGTCCTCGCCAAGGATGGGACGGCCGCGGCGCGCGCGTACCACCGCGCATCAGGCCAAGCCGGGAAGTCGCTGCTGGAGAACGCCATGGATCTGGTGTTCCAAGGGCTTCTCGATCCGCGCGAGGTCGAGGAAGCGGTCGATGTCATCGAGCCCAAAGTTTCTTTGTCGAACAACCAGGCCTGACGCTGCACGCGCGGGTCTCCACCGTCATGAAAATCAAATTCAACCTCAAGAAAAAATCGCCGGCCGCAACCGCGGACAAGGATGAAAAGTCCATGGCGATCCTGATGGGGGCGTTTCGCGACCTCGTCGCCAGGCGCGTGTCGAAAGAACTCCCGGGCGAGGTGACGATGCTGTCGCCTCACAGGACGCTCTGCGCCACCACGCACGGCAAGGCTTACCTCGTCGGCAAGAGAGACCAGGATGACGCTTCTCTGGTGATCGTTCAAGGCCCGAGTGGAACAACCGCGCCAGTGACGAAGGCCGACATGGACGCGGTCGTCAGCCATCCAGCTTGCGTGGGGAAGATTCACCTGTTTGCCGAAGCCTTCGAGGCGGGCGAGGAGACGCCGCAGCAAATCGAGCCTCATCCTATGGCGATTGATCCGTTCAGGTTCATTCCTGATATGTATCGCAAGGCGAAGGTCGACAGGGCGCTGCTAAGCGCGCTGCATATGCTTGGAAAAAAGGCAGCCTGATGGCGTTGCTCCGGACCAAGCTTGGGCGTCATGCGCGACTCGTCCTGTACGAGAAGCTGGCGCACAGCCTGGAAAACAAGCAGTCGGTCGAGTTCGCCTTGAGCGGAGTGGTCAAGCGCCTGAGGAAGCGAGGCAAGACGTCGAGCGCCAATAGTGCCGAGGCCATCCTGTTTCGTCGCATGAACGGAGCCTCGTTCGCGGAGGCGATTGGTGATCAGATCCCAGACCAGGAGGCTGGCATTCTTGCGGCCGGTGAGGTCGCTGGAAGATTGCCAGCAGCATTGCGACTGGTCTTGAGCCGTGATGCGCAAAAGAAGCGCGTCGCCGAAGCCATCTCCCAGGCGTTGGCCCCGGCGGCGATGAACCTGCTTTTGCTGTTCGCCTTCTTGTACATCGTTGGCGCCTACGTCATGCCGGCGCTTGCGGCGATCTCGCCGCCAAACCGCTGGACGGGCACGGTACGCGTGCTCTATCTGGCAGGCGAGTTGGCTCTTGGGTGGCACGGCCCGGTGCTGCTGGGTGGTTTCGTGGCGGTGACGACCCTGGTGCTGGCGATGTTGCCGCGCTACAGCGGCTTCGGCCGCGCCTTTCTGGAGCGCCACGTCTTCCCCTTCGGGCTGTATCGCGACGTGATGGGGCTGGATTGGGGCATGTCGCTGGCCTCCATGCTATCGGCGGGGATCAGCGACACGGACGCCATCGGCAAGCAGATCGCGTACGCCAACCCATGGTTGAGATCCCGTCTCGAGCCCATCCACGAGCGCATGCGGCACGGCGGTGAAACCCTGGCCGAAGCGCTCGAATCAACGGGGCTGGATTTCCCGAGCCCCGAGCTGATCCAGGATATCGGCGCTATCTCCGGATTCAGCGATTTTTCCGACCGGTTGCCGCCGATGCTGGAGAAAAACTCGGCCGAGGTCGAGAAATCGGTCAAGACCGCGTTCTTCCTGGTCGGCATGGTCATCAATCTGGCTGTCTATGCGCTGTTCGGTCTTGTGCAGATCGCATCCAACCAGATCGGCTCGCAAGTCTCCAACGCCATCCACTGAATCGACAGGCGCGCCGCGCGCCAGGGAACAAGGCGTTCTTGATCCTGATACGGGACGCAGGCGGCAAAGATCATTTGCGCCGCATCAGGCGCTACCAACCGCCAGCGCAAGCAACGGCAAGCATTGCGAAGCGCAAGACATGCCCTAGACATTCTCGCCGTTCGAGTGGCGACGACAAACGCGCACCACGGGCGCAGAGCCCATGCGGTCACCATGCCATCCGGAAACTTCGACGCCCATAAAACGCCAAATTAAACAGGGGCCTGGCTCGTGCGCGATTTTGGACGCGCCTTAAACGTGAAATAAATCACGAAAATAGATTATCTATGATCAAAATCATCCGCCAAATTTCAAATGATGGCGGAAATAACCATTATTCAAAACATTTGATGAGGTGGGCTACGCAGCCGATGGACTGGACTCATTATCCGCGCAATTCGAATCATGATGTTAAACAGCCATGATTCGAAGAAGGAAGCGCAAAAATCAAAAATAGGATGACCAACACGCCAGACAGAAACAGTTTGGCGTGCAAGCGGATTTTTTGCGCAGGTCAGCTTGTTTTTGATGTCGTTGCGCGTTTTCATTATGGAGATGTGAATGGATTCAATCCTCGGGCGAGTGATCGCCGCTATCCTCGTCTTGCTGGCGATTGCTGGTGTGGTGTACCTGGGCTCTCAAGCCATGGGTTCGAACAAGCAGACCAATGCCGTGTCCGACATCAGCCAGGTCGACATGAATATCAAGGGTCTGTACGCCAACAACCCGGCTGGTTACAGCACGCTGACCAACACCGTGGCCATCGACGCTCAAGCCGTTCCGGCCGATATGGTGTCGGGCACCAGCGTCATCGACCAGTGGGGCGATGCCGTGACCCTGGCCCCGGTGACGGCCGCTTCCGGCGGCGGTTTCAGCGTCGCCGATGCTGGCCCCGTGCCGGCCTCGGCCTGCGTGAAGCTGGCCACTCAGGTGCCTGGCGCGCGCAAGCTTGTGGTCAATGGCACCACCATCACCCCCACCAATGGTGTGATCGACGCCGGTACCGCAGCCACCGACTGCTCCAGCGTTGCCGCTGGCGCCGCGATGACCTTCTACTTCAACTGAACCAGGTCGTGACGCGCGTCGAGGTGCGAACCTCATTGCGCGTCCGAACGGGAACATTGTAGGTGTCCGTGATCATGGGCTGGCTTCCGGGCCAGCCCTTTTTTCATAGGCGCATCCGATGCAATCGATTCTTGGCTACATGTTCGTGCTCACGCTCACTTTGATGGGCCTGGTGGGCTGGATGACATCGCGAACGCTGCAGGGCGCTGATAACAGTGCGGCGGCGACCGCGCAGCAGGCGCGGCAGATTCTGACTGCGTCGAAGAGTTATATCGCTGCGGCGCCAGCGGGACTGCCATCGACATCCGCTTCGGCGCCGACCTTCATCACGCTGCCGCAATTGGTCCCTGCCCCGGGCAACCTGTTTCCAGGTTACGCCGCATCGTCCTGCAATACGACCTATGGCTGCCCCAATCCGTACCAGCAAAGCTGGCAAGTCGAAGTGATTTGCACGAATAGCGCATGCCCCTACAACGTCAATACCTCGGGTAGTGGGCCTTGGCTGGCTTTTCTCATGTCGTTTGGCGGGCAGCAGATTCCATTGCCGCTCACACCGCAGATCGCCGACGAGGTTGGCGCGAACGGCGGGAATACGCCCTATAACGACGCGGCGGCAGGAGTGGCGACGAATCAATCCATCGAAGGCGCCTATGCCGGATGGTCGTATCCATTGTCAGGACTCTATAACCCAGGTCCTGGGCATTTGTTTTGCAAAGTTGGATAGGTAACAAAATGGACTCAACACTTGGCAAGGTCCTCTCTGGATTTATGGTGCTACTCGCACTGGCGGCTGTGGTCGTGTTCGGCTACGAGGCCACGACCAAGTCGAATGACACCGACACGGTGGCGGCCATCTTCGCGCTGGCGCAGAACGTCCAGGGCGACTATACGAACAACACCGCGGGCTACGGCACGCTGTCCAACACGACGGTGATCGACGCCGGCGAGGCGCCGCCCGCCATCGTCAAGAACGGCGCGCTCGTGGACCCATGGGGCAACGCCATGTCGGTGGGCGCCATCAGCGGCAACGCCCACGCTTTCCAAGTGAGCTTCGGACCGGTGCTAACCGGAGACTGCGCGCAGATCGCAAGCGACATGACATCCGCCGATGGCATCCAGATCGGGGCGAATACAACGGCGATGACGCCGCCCTATGACGTGGCAAAACTGGCGAATGCGTGCATTTCTGGAGGTGGGGGTCCAATCACTTTGATGTATGGGGGAACAAGTCCCCTGACTTATTTGCCGGGGACGCTTCTCTATACAAATAACTCGGCAAGTTTTTCAATGACATATTACGACACGCCGCCGCAATATATTGCGAATCAATATACCGTCAATAATACAACTGGCGGAAATATGAGCATCATTGTTAATAACTTTGCCGGGCAACAAAACAGCAGCACATCGACGGGATGGAACAACGATACGGTGTCAAGCCAAATTCTTGTGAATGGAGTAGTTGTCCCGGCTGTCATTTCTAGCGGGGGGTCTTATGGGTACGCCGGGCAATTGCAGTATCAAATCACAATTGGACCAGGCAAAAATATTGTTTCGCAAATCGAGCCATACCAAGTCAACAACCAACAACTTGGTCTTGGCTACGGGGTGTATAGCTATAACGGAATCAACCCACAAAGCGGGCTCGTCGTTAGTCAGTTTGTGCAAACAGGGTCATCGACAAAACCATATTGATTTTTTGCGCATGCTGAGTCATCGAGAAAATAAAACACATTCAATTGCTCATTTCAAAATCATGATCAATCAAGATATTCATCGTCAACGTCCTGTTGCCGAAATGGCAGGCCGCGCCCTGAAGCAAATGGCGCGCGACGGGGTGGAACCAAGCCCTGACAATTACAGACGGTATTTTTACCGGGGCGAAGCGCAGTCCAAGGACGCGCAAGCCGTGGCCGCTTCGCAATGCGAAGATCATTGCAAATCCAGGATATCCGGAGTTGCCGCGGCACTATCCCGCAACGTGGATCATTTGTTGTGCGTCACGACCGCCATTGGCATCAGTCTGGATGAGAGCGGAGACATCATTGGCGGATCGATCGATCTCATGCGCCAGTCAGCCGCAGAGGCTGGTTCATTCGAGGCCAATCTGGCGGCGATGATGGATGCGTCGCGCAAAATCGGCGCCGTCATCGCGAGCGCCAGGCACACGATCGAACGCTACCAATCCAGGATTGCGGAACTACAAACCAGTCTGGAGCAGACCACGGCCCTGGTGCGCATCGACCATTTGACGGGAGCCACGAACCGTCGAGGTTTATACGAGATCGTGGCCAGGGAATGCGCCAACGCCGCGCGCACCGCTTTGCCCTTGAGTTTCGCGTCGATCGACATGGACAACTTCCGCGCGGTCAACAATGAATACGGACATGATGCCGGCGATGCGGTTCTCCAGGAATTCGCCGTTTGCGTACGCGCGGCGCTTCGAAACACGGACTCTTTTGTGCGGCTGGGCGGCGAGGAATTCCTGCTTGTTTTCCCTGGGGCGGCCGTCGAGGGCGCGATGTATGTCGTTGATCGCATCCGGCAAAGGTTTCAACAGCCGATTCATTTGCCATCCGGAGCCAGCGTGACACCAACCTTCAGCGCTGGATTTGCCGATCTTGTCCAGGCAGAGGATGGCAAGTCGGCGATAAGCCGCGCGGACCAGGCGCTTCTCGCGGCCAAGAGGCAAGGGAAAAACCGTAACGTCGCCTGGAGCGAGAGCATCCGTTTCGGTTGACGCGCTCACATCCAGGAGATTGATCGCATCATGGACTCCACACTCGGCAAAATTCTCTCGGGCATCCTTGTGTTGCTGGCGCTGGCCATCGTAGTCGCGCTCGGAGGTGTAACCCTGTCCAGGCATTCCACGAATGGCTTGGTCGGCGGCATCAGCGCGATGGCCGCCAACATCCAGGGCGACTACACCAACAACACCGCGGGCTACGGCACGCTGTCCAACGCCACCGTGATCGCCGCAGGTGAAGTCCCTTCGGATCTCCTGCAGAACGGACAGATCGTGAGCCCTTGGGGGAAGGCGATCACCGTCTCGCCCGTCTCAGGATCCACCCAGAACTTCCAGATCGACCTCGGTGCGGTGCCGGCGCAGAACTGCGTGGACCTGTTGGTCCACACAGGAGGGCTTGCCGGCGCGGTTGTTGCGGGCACACAAGTCGTTGTGCCCGTCGATCCGGCTACGGCCGCCACGGCTTGCGCCACCGGTGGCGACCTGACGCTGCAGTTCGGAGCGAAAGCCGTGCCTGTCGGCTTCCAGGTTCCGACGACGGGGTGGCAATCCATTCCGGGAACATGGTCCGCCAACGAGACTGCCTGGAGCGTCGTGAATTATGGACAGCAGGTTGGATATCAGTCGCTGACGCAAGAAACGGTCACCAACAGTACCGGGGCGCCCTTCGCGACGACGCTCAATTTCAATAATGTCAATAATCAAGTCGGTACAAACAATCAACAATGGGTGACGCGTAAAGTTTATGTCAATGGGGCGTATATAGGGACATGCAGTTCGACAAGCGGAAACGACGTGTCCGCAAATTGCTCGCTTCCTATGACCTTAGCCGCTGGGACGAACACCATAACGTTTGTCGACGCCGCGGAAACCACGACACAGTACCAAACCTCCTTGTACGCGACAGCGAGCCTTCCTGCGGGCGTGACGCCAATAAGTTCAGCCTACTCGAATATTGGAAGCTGGTCTTATCAGTTAATCAAAAATTGATGCGCCCAACTATACGCTGCTGCGCCCCCAATCTCATGATTGCGCATCCTCGGGATTGCATGCTGGCTCACGGCGCGGCAATGGCCAATAAGCGAGCGCCAGGGCACAACGACTGCAGCATCAGCGGAACAATCAACGAGCGTATGTCGAGGGATGTGTTGGCCGAGGCAGAACGACTTGCGCAAGCGAGAAACGCGCCGCTCTCCATCGCTCATCTGCATCTGCATTGGGACAATATGGGCAGCATCCAGACGACGAGACTAGGCCATGAAAAAGACATCATCGTCTCGACATTGGTTTGCAGCGCAAGAAAATCCATCGAGCGCGACGATGATTGCGTTCGTCTCGCCGAAGACGCATTTCTCATTGTTTTCCCAGGGGTGAGCGAGCATGGAACGATGCACCTAATCAATGCGATTTTGCGACGGGCAGTCAGAAACTCATCCCGCTATGTCAGTTTAGCGCTTAGGGCTAGCATCACCGCCGGAATCGCGAGAAAGCTGGTCGGCGAGAATGTGTTCGAGGCCTTGTTACGCGCGGATATCGCGACGCGGCAGGAAAGGGGCCATCACTTCAAGTCCTACAAAATTGTCGTCGCGCAAGCCAATGCAAAAACATAGTTTGATCAAGAAAGAAAACATAAACGCCATGCAAAAAATCACCGCAACCGTGTTTTACGCACTCATCGCACTTTCGATGGCGGTATTCGCGCTCAACCCCGTTCATGCGCCACCCATTCCTGACGCGGTCGGGTCGATGATGATGGCGTTCGGAATCCTGGCGGCCGTCATCGTCGGACTGGCGGCGACATGGAGAACGGTTTCCATACCGACCCCGTGGCCCGTGTTCAGTTTCGTCGGTCTCGGACTGGCCGCGTTCGTTTCGGGATTGGCCAACAAGGGTGTGTTCTGGCAAACCTACGGCCCGACCAACTTGATATGGTTGTTCGGCGCGGTAGCGCTGGCGTCCGCATTGGCCTACGCCGGTCAGGTCGCGGCGGCCGTGGCGCACCCCGAACGTGGCGTGCGTTGGATCGGTGGCGCCGTGGTCGCGGCCGGGATCGTCACGGTGATCATCGAGATGATCCAGATCGCCAAGCCTGGGTTTTCCGCGGGAGGATTGATGGACGCGATGCCCGCGAGCCTCACGCCATATGGCAACCTGATGCAGCGCAACCATGCGGCGGCGCTTCTGGGGCTGGCCTTGCTGTTCGTCGCCTACTTCGCCCATGAAGGCCGAGCCTGGAGGCATTCCAGGGGCGCCGGGTTTGCCGCCGCCGCGTTGCTGACGCTTGGCATCGTGCTCACGGCCAGCCGCGTCGGACTGGCTTACGTGGTCCTCGGGGGCGGGTTCTTTGGCCTGCTGTCGGCGGAGCAAGGTCAGCCGCCGAGACTGTCGCGCATGCGTGCCGCGCGATGGGCGGTGTTCGGGCTGCTCGCCGGAGCCATTGCCTATGTGGTCATGGTCTGGCTGGAGCCGAGCCTGGTGTCGCCGCACGGCATCTCCGCGGCGAGCCGCTTCGAAGGCGCAGGCATGGCCGCCCGCAATGCGATCTGGGCGCAGGCCTGGGCGATGTTCCGTACGCATCCGATCTTCGGCGCTGGGTGGGGATCGTTTTCCGCGTTCGCGCTGGCTGGCGCATTGACCAGTTCGAAAGCACAGTTCGTCAACAACGCCCACGACATCGTGCTGCAGATCCTGGCCGAGACCGGGCTTGTCGGTCTGATGCTGGCTGGACTGCCTCTTGCGTTGAGCGTGTGGTACACGCTGCGGCAAGGTTCGGCCTGGTTCGCCCCGGCATGGAGAAAACTGGCCGTTGCCGTGTGCCTGTTGATCGGCGGCTACAGCCTGGTTGAATACCCGCTGTGGTCACCATTGTTCCTGGCACCGTTCGCCTTGTTCTTGGGTATGGCCAGCGCGCCGAGTCCAGTCGGCGGAAGAGTGCTGACCTTCGGTACCAAGATCGCCGGTCTGGCCCTCGCGGCGCTGGCGCTCGTGGTCTTGATCCCCGCCATGGCGCAATACCGGGCGATCTCGAGCGACACCCTGATGTCCACGGTGCCGGGCGTGTTGCAATCCAGCGGGTTCAACGCGCGGGCGATGCGGGCGAACAGCGCGCTGCCGCTGTTCGAACCCGAGATCGAGTTTCTCGAGTTTCAGTCCATGCCGGTGAATGGCGTTGATGTCGACGCCAGGATCGCGCTGGGCAACCGCGTGGCCATGCACTACACGACGCCGGCGACGCTGGAAAAACTGGCCGCCCTGTACATCGTCAAAGGGGACGCCATGCAGGCTGCGGCGCGCATGGCCGTGGTGGCCAGGATGTACCCGAAGATGGCGCCTGACGTGACGGTCATGTTGCGCGAAGCCGCCCAGGCGGGGAATCCGGTCGCGGTCCAGGCCATGCGTGTTTACGACAAAATTTCGATGGGAGTTCGATGAGATGGGTTCGATGCTTCGAAAGACCATTTCTTTTTTGCTGGTGCTGCTGGCGCTGGGTGCCGTCGTGGTGTTCGGTTACGAGGCCACGACAAAGTCGAATGACACCGACACGGTAGCAGCCATCTTCGCGCTGGCGCAGTAATGCGCGAGGCGGCGAGTCCACAACGGGGCGTGTCGCGCCTGCGCAATTGGCCTGCGTCGGGGATCAGACAAACGCCAGCTTGCGCTGCGCTGTTCGCCCAGAGACGGCTGGAATCTCCGCAACATCAGCGCAGAACTGCGTGAGATGCCTTGCCAGATCGACCCGGATGGCTGGCATTGGCCGGTTCGCGTCGATGATGCGCACGCGGCCGGGTTCGTCCGCTGCAAGAGCAAGAAAGACCTCGCGCACACGCTCGTGGAACGCGGCGCTCTCGGACTCGAAACGATCCATCTCACGTCCTTGCATGCGCGCACGGGCGACAGCGGGCGAGACGTCGAAGACGAAGGTGAGGGCGGGACGCACCGGGCAGGTGAGCGTCTCCAGGTTCCATAGATACATGGGATCGACGCCCTTGCCACCGCCCTGGTACGCGCGACTCGAATCGAGAAATCGATCAGACAAAACGGTCTTGCCGGACTTCAGGGCCGGGAGGATGACGTGCTCGACATGCTCGTTGCGCGCGGCAAACATCAGCAGGGTCTCGGTATGCGCCGTCATCGCGTCGGATAGCAAGATGGCGCGAATCTTTTCGCCGACCGGCGTGCCGCCGGGCTCGCGTGTCAGAACCACGTCGTGGCCGTGGTCGCGAAGCACATGCGCAATGAATTCCAGGTGGCTGGATTTGCCGGCGCCGTCAACGCCTTCGATGGAGATGAATCGCTGCATGGCTGTAAGAGGGGACGATGGTGATAAACCACGATACCGCCGAACATGCGCAGCGCAAGCCGAAAAGCTAGGCATTCGCACAGAACTTGGCCAACACGACGTAACCGCCGTCACGGAAAATCAAAGTGGATTCAAGCGCCGCAGAAGCGGAACGGGATAGTCAGGCCTGAGCAGGCCCTGGACTCACGCATCAAACGCGAGGCGCCTCAGCCAAGTCGCATGACTTTGCCGAGTCGATCTCGCCTAGCTCCTTTCACAACGCCGCTCAAGCGGAACAAGGAGCTACCCATGAAAATCTTCACCAGTAACAGGCCGAGTCGCGTCGACGACGTGATCGCCGCTTGCATCTTCAAAGCGTCCCATCCGGGCGCCGCCATCGCTCCCGTGAGCGAAGAACAAGCCAAACATATCGGCACCAAAAGCGCGACCGACATCTTCATCAATGTTGGCGGGGCTTATGATCCGGAGCGCGGGTATTTCGACCATCGGCGCGATGCCGCGCTACCTTGTGCATCGGCAACGCTTGCCGCGCGAAGCGGAAACCAGGCATTCGGTGAATCTCAAGCAGCCCGGTTCATCGCCGCGATGGACCTGCGCGGGTTCGACGCGGCGGTGAGCGAAACGAGGCACCAGCCGGGCGCTCGCGCCATGGGCATCGAATCCATGCTGCCGCTGATCGAGATCGACCGCAGCGCCGCGGCATCGGTCTCAGATGCTGTGCGTCGAATGGATGGCGGCGAGTGTTATGAGTGGATGTTGTTGTCCATCTGGAGTAACTTGCCACCCAAGGTCAAGGCTGACGCGATTGCCATTGCGAACGCAAACAGGAAGTCCATGACGGTCAAGACGGTCGATTTCGACGGCGTGCGCGCCATCGTGTTGGACCAGCCATGCGAACAGGTGGCCAGCATCATGCTCGACGCATGGGCTGATGTCGCGGTGGTCCCGGATAGAAGAGCCGCTGGGCGCACACGCATCATCAAGAGCCTGACAGGACCGCATGCCAGGCGCATCGACCTGTCCAGAGCAGCGGCAGCCACAGGTCGCAAGCCCATTATTCGCCATGACTCGGCCGTCGTTCTTGACGGGGACGTCGCGAACGTTCTGGCTTTGCTCGATGGCATCGTGTTGTCGCCGGTTGAACTGGCAGCGCGCCAAGCGTCGAGGAAGGCGACAGACGATGGCTTGATCCAGTTGGCTCCAAGGTTGGCGGATCCAGAAGATCGATTTCTGGTCGCCTGAGCGGAGCCATGCATCGCGCGCAAATCATGCCAAAAATCCGGACGATTTGGCGGTGCGCATCGCTGTCGAGCGCCCGAAAATAAGACCATCACCAAGCCCGCACAAGCGGAAATGATTCAAGGCCGATCACCGGCCAACGCATAAGCGCGACTCACACCGGAGCGAATGGTTCCGGCTGCCTGTGAGTCGCGCTTTCCTTTTATCCCCTGCTTCTCCCTGGCAGGGGAGAGAAAGGTTTCAAAATGGAAGCGCTGAAGTTGGAGGAAGGCGACATCGTGTTCGCTCGCGTGAAGTTCATGGAAAACGATGACACCAAGATCAGGCCGGTCCTCGTCCTGTCGATTGACGCAATCGGCATCAAAGTTGCGTGCGGGTCGACGCAACAAGTCGGGTCACCGATGAACCACGAGTTCGACGTCACTGGTGAATGCGTGGAGAAAATTTGCCTGAAAAAACCGACCCGGTTCGATTTGCGCAAACGTCAATACCTGACGCCATTCACCGACGACACGTCGGTCTGGGTGCACAAGGGACCGAAAGGCAATATTCGGAATCTTCGAGCCATTGGCGCGCACATCCTGCGCGCCTACAGGAACTCCGGGATGCTGTGATGCGGGTGCGGGGCGGTCTTATGA
>CABS01000213.1_pt1 | contig 26555 bp, 25 predicted proteins | sample 344768 | NCBI WGS metagenome assembly CABS01 (sample SAMEA3138346, study PRJNA38045) | mine drainage metagenome | isolation source: Carnoules arsenic-contaminated mine drainage | place: France:Carnoules | collected 21-May-07 | reverse complement strand
AACAGTTGCAGGATAAAGTGCACGCAATCCTGGATAAACACGGCGTGGAATATGATTTGAAGTGGGAGCTCTCCGGAAAACCTTATCTGACCGCCAAAGGCAGCCTGGTCGTAGCAATCAGCAAAGCAATCGAGCAGGCTTACGGCATCACGCCAGAACTGTCCACCAGCGGCGGCACATCGGACGGCCGCTTCATCGCCGACATCTGCCCTCAAGTGATCGAATTCGGGCCTCTCAATGCCACCATACACAAACTCAATGAATGCGTGGGCGTGGCGGACATCGAACCGTTGAAACGAACTTACCAACTCACTTTGGAAAATTTGCTGGTGACAAAATGATGACACTGATACTTGTTCTTGCCTGCGCCATGATCGTTTTCATCGGTCTGTTGCGCTACGACATCCATAAACACAAATATAGCGATGCGGCAAAAGCTAAACAGTTGGCTGACGATGCCAACAAAAACATCAAACCTGAATAAAGCATGACTGCACATTTTTCTCAGGCCGCACAAGATCTGCACAGCGTGCGTGATTATTTGCGTTTCGCGGTGAGCCGTTTTCATCAGGCCGGGTTGTTCTTCGGCCACGGCAGCAGCGATGCGTATGACGAAGCGGTCTATCTGGTCTTGCACACCTTGCATTTGCCCCTAGACAGGCTGGAACCCTTTCTCGATGCGCGTCTCACCGAGCGCGAGCGCGCCGAGGTGTTGAACATCATTGAACGCCGCGTGCAGGAACGTATCCCCGCCGCCTATCTGACCCGCGAAGCCTTTCTGGGGGAATTCAGTTTTTATGTGGATGAACGCGTCATCGTGCCACGCTCCTTCATCGCGGAACTATTGCGTACCCGGCTCAGCCCGTGGATCGCGGAGCCGGAAGCGGTGGGCAGCGTCCTGGACATGTGCACCGGCAGCGGCTGCCTCGCCATCCTTGCCGCGCACGAGTTTCCGCATGCACGAGTCGACGCGGTCGACCTGTCGCCAGACGCGCTGGCTGTGGCGCAGCACAATGTCGAAGATTATGAATTGCAGGATCGTGTGCGATTGGTCCAGTCGGACTTGTTCAGCAAACTAGGTAACAACAAATACGACCTGATCATCAGCAACCCGCCTTATGTGGATGCGCCATCCGTCGCCGCCCTGCCGCAGGAATATCTGCACGAACCTCCACTCGCGTTGGGCAGCGGCGAGGATGGCCTGGATGCCACCCGCGTCATTCTCAAACACGCGGCACAGCACCTCACCGACAACGGCATCCTCATCGTCGAGATCGGCCACAACCGCGACCTGCTCGAAGCCGAATATCCCAAGCTGCCCTTTACCTGGCTGGATGTCACGGCGGGCGATCAGTTCGTATTCATGCTGCATCGCAACGATTTATTGAGTTAAACTGCCTACGTTAAAATGCGAGAAATAACAAATGTCTGGCGTTAAATCACTCACCGTCACTGGCTACAAATCAATCCGTGAGCTACGGAATTTTCCGCTCACGAATTTGAATGTCTTGATTGGTGCCAATGGTGCGGGAAAAAGTAATTTCATCGGGCTGTTTCGCCTGCTGAACGAAATGGTTGAACAGCAGTTACAAGTGTATGTGCAAACCCAAGGTGGACCAGATGCGTTACTCCACTTCGGGCGCAACACAAGCGACAAGCTTCACGCTGAATTTTATTTTGATCGGAATGGTTACAAATTTGACTTAATTCCAACCAATGACAATCGTCTCATCTTCTCTCAAGAAGTTAGTTGGTTTGGTGGTATGTTTTACCCTGGAAGCAAAAGTGCAGTTCTCGGAACAGGTCATGATGAATCTAAACTAAAGTCGGCATCCGACCCTTATTCCCCCTATGTAAAACCATCAGTAACAAACTGGCGTGTCTACCACTTTCACGACACAGGTGAAAAAGCCCGTGTAAAGCAAAAACATCCGACGAACGATAATTTGCGCCTAAAAATTGATGCTGCCAACTTGGCCGCTTACTTGCGCATGTTGAATGGAAAGTATGCCGAACATTACCAGCGTATCGTAGACACCATTCGTTTGGTTGCTCCCTTCCGCAGAAAAAATAACATTGAGTACGATGGAGCAGGAATGTCTACATTTCAGAGGTTGGATGACTAAGCTCCGCACGTTGATTGCCTGATAATTTAATGCCTGTCGATCACTACGAAAACTTCCCCGTTGCCTCCATCCTCATGCCGCGCCGGCTGCGCAAGCCGGTGGCGGCGATCTACCACTTTGCCCGTGAGGCGGATGACATCGCCGATGAAGGCGAGGCTAGCAACGAAGAACGCTTAAGCAAGCTGGAGGAATTCCGTGCCGAGTTGGCGCGCATCGCCGCGCAGGCAACCCCGCTCACCCCGCTGTTCCAAAATCTGGCGGCCGAAATCGCGCAACATGAATTGCCCATGCAGCCGTTCTACGATCTGCTCGATGCGTTCGCGCAGGACGTGGTGCAAAAACGTTACGCCGACTATGACGAGTTGCTGGACTACTGCCGCCGTTCCGCCAATCCCGTCGGCACGCTGTTGCTTCATCTCTACGAGGAAGCCACGCTGGTCAATCTCGCCTATTCCGATGCGATATGCACCGCATTGCAACTCATCAATTTTTGGCAGGACGTGGCAAAAGACGACGCGATTGCGCGCATCTATCTGCCGCTGGATGAGATGGAGAAATTCGGCGTAGGCGAAAATCACATCACGCAAAAAATCTGTGACGATGCTTGGCGCGCGTTGATGAGTTTCCAGGTGGATCGTGCCCGTAGCCTGATGCTGCAAGGCGCGCCGCTGGGCAGCATCCTCACCGGACGCATCGGTCTGGAGATGCGCATGATTATTCAGGGTGGCTTGCGCATCCTCGCCAAAATCGAAGCCGTTGATTACGACGTGTTCAATAAACGCCCGGTGTTGCGCCCGTTCGACTGGGTTATCATGTTTAGCCGAAGTGTACCGTTCAATTTTTGATAATTTTTTGCCACAGAGAACACCGAGAAAAGCGCGGCAGCATCAAGCAATGATTTCTCTCTGTGAACTCTGTGGCTGATTAAGACTTATGACTCCAGACCAATACTGCCAGGACAAAGCCGCTGCCAGCGGTTCGAGTTTCTACTACAGCTTCCTATTTTTGCCGCCCGATAAACGCCGCGCTATCGTGGCGTTGTATGCCTTCTGCCGCGAGGTGGACGATGTGGTGGATGAATGTTCGGATGAGCAGGTCGCGCGCACCACGCTGAACTGGTGGCGCGGACAAGTGGCGGAGATCTACGCGGGGTATCCGCAGCACCCGCAAGGAGTACGCCGGGGTGTACCCGACAGCTCCGCTGTCACCCTCCCGCTGCATCCGGTCGCCATCGCACTGGTTCCCGTGGTCAAGCAATTCAATATGGCGCAGGAACATCTGCTGGAGATCATCGACGGCATGGAGATGGATCTGGACCAGCCGCGCTATGCCGATTTCAAATCGCTGCAACTGTATTGCTATCGCGTCGCCTCGGTGGTCGGTCTGTTGAGCGTGGAGATATTCGGCTATACCAATCGCCAGACCTTGAAGTATGCGCACGATCTGGGCATCGCTTTCCAGCTCACCAACATCATCCGCGATGTCGGCGAAGACGCGCGGCGCAACCGCATTTATCTGCCCATGGACGAGATGCAGCAGTTCGGCGTGACCGCAGCGGACATCCTCAACGCGCGCGAAACCGAGAATTTTCACCAACTGATGACCTTCCAGATAGCACGCGCCGAACGCTTTTACGATCAGGCTCTGGCACTGCTGCCGGATCAGGATAGAAAGACCCAGCGCACCGGACTCATCATGGCGGCCATCTATCGCGCCACGTTGGCCGAGGTCATCGCCAGCGGTTGCCACGTGTTGAAAGAGCGCGTCTCGCTCACGCCGATACGCAAACTCTGGCTGGCGTTCAAGACTTGGCTCAAGAACTAGACCCTCCCAGCCCCTTCCTCGTCAGTGAGGGAGTCAGCCCTCCTCATTCGCCGCAGGGTAAGCAGGCAATTTGCGCGGCGGATGGAGGCTGTGTCGCCGTGATCGGCGGGGGCTACGCGGGCATGGCGGCGGCGGTGGAACTGGCCAAGCAAGGCATTACGGTCACCGTGTTCGAGAGCGCCAAGCAACTTGGTGGCCGGGCACGGGGTGTTGGATATCACGACACACAGTTGGACAACGGACAACATTTATTGCTCGGTTGCTACCGCGAGACCTTGCGCCTCATCGAGCTGGTCGGCGGCGATATTGGACAGGACTTTTTGCGCTTGCCGCTGCAACTCGATCTGCATGACCAGTTCTCTCTCAAAGCTCCACACCTGCCCGCCCCGCTGCACTTGCTGATCGCGCTGCTCGGGGCCGGGGGGTTGACATGGCGCGAACGCCTCAAGGCCGCAGGTTTCATGTTCAAGCTGCGTCGTATGAATTTCCGTTTGTCGTACGACATGACAGTCAGCGCATTGCTCGTCTTGCACGACCAAGATGCTGATCTGGCACTCAAACTGTGGGAGCCGCTGTGCATCGCTGCCTTGAACACGCCTATCCATAAGGCTTCTGCCCAAGTTCTGCTGAACGTGCTGCGTGACTCGCTGAATCAGACTCGTGCGGATAGCGACATGCTGCTGCCGCGTATCGACTTCACCGCGCTGTTCCCGCAACGCGCGGCGCATTTTGTGGAACAGTATGGCGGGCAAGTTTTGCTTTCGACGGGCGTGGAAAAAATCGAGGTGCGCGATGATGGTATTGAGCTGGCTACGGCGCAAGACACGCATCGCTACCGCCATGTCATCTGCGCTGCGCCGCCCGAGGCAGCGGCCAAACTGTTGCGCCCCATCGCAGCACTCGATCACAGCGTGGCTCAAATCGATGCGCTGGAACATCAGCCGATCTACACCGTGTATCTGCAATATCCCGCAAGCGTCCGCCTGCCCTGTCCTATGCTGGGCCTGTATCAACGTGTCAGCCAATGGCTATTCGACAAAGGGCAGATCGCAGGGCAGCACGGCCTGATCGCATCCGTCATCAGCGCGGAAGGCCGCCATCAGGAATGTTCACAAGACAAGTTGGCACACAAAGTCATGGCGGAACTGCGCGAAGAATTCGGCATCACCGATACTCCGCATTGGTTTAAAGTCATTGCCGAGAAGCGTGCTACTTTCTGCTGCTCACCGAATCTCTCGCGTCCATCGCAACAAACCGCCTTACCCCGTTTATTGCTGGCGGGCGACTATACTACGGGCGATTACCCGGCCACCCTGGAGGGAGCAATCTTCAGCGGCGTACGCTGTGCCGAGCTGATCACCGCACAATCATAAGATTAGATTTATTTGAGCCATTGCAATGAAACCGTGCAAATATATTGTTTTGGTATGTTTTGGTGCATAGGTAATTCAGAACGCAGTTGTAATTACTGGTAGTGTCGGGCAAGATTGCTCGGGCAAACAGGATGCGATGTCGTTTTGAATAATGCGCCAGGTCGGTCACCCAGCTTGGAAGCGACTAAAAACCTGCTCAATCACCCTTAATGAACAATCGAGCAAAGGAGAGGTCATGTCAATTTCTTCTGAACATCCAACTGTATTGGTGGTAGATGATGAGCCATTCAATTTGAGTTTGCTGGATGGGGTTCTGAACAAATACTATAACATCCAAAAAGCCAGTAATGGCCCAGAAGCACTGGAGCTTGCCTTCGCCGCTCCCCCCGATTTGATCCTGATCGACGTTATGATGCCAATTATGGATGGATTTGAAGTGTGCCGTTGTTTAAAGAGCAACGCAGCGACAATGCATGTGCCGGTGATTTTCATAACCGCAAAAAATGAAATCAAAGATGAAGAACTGGGGTTTTCCGTTGGTGCATCGGATTTTATTCACAAGCCCATCAGCGCGCCTATCGTCGTTGCACGGGTCAGGACACACCTAAAGATCAAATTCACGCAGGACTATTTACGGCATCAGAACACTAAACTACTGGAAAATTCCGGTGAGAAATCGGCAGAATTGCAGCAACTAAAAGATTTTATGTGGGGTGGCAACCAATTTGCCACACGCTGATTTAAATTGACGTTAGCATCGGTTATTGGGTCGGCCAATAAACCAAGGTGGCGGGAAAGTGTTTGGAAAGTCCCGTGAAAGGTATCACATGCCCAATCAGTTTCGGCAAAGCTTCCTCACTCTGTTCATCCCTCTGGCGCTCCTGGTTATTCTGGCAGCTGCCTACTTTTTCAATCAGGCAATTGATGACCAAAAAGCCATTCTAAAAGCGGATGGCTCGCTTAACGTGGTATCAGGAGGACGTGCAATCGAACGCTCTCTGGATAGCACTGTCCAGGATGTGCTTTACCTTGCAACCATCTCTGAATTGACGGCGGAAAGGAAAATCACCAGAGCCAACATGAGAAACCTGCAAAGGAATTTTGTTCTGTTCTGTTCGACGCATCCGACTTATTTCAAGTTGCGCTGGATAAACGAAAATGGCAATGAGGTCTTGAAAATAAATAATATTGACGGACATATCAGAATCACGGACCCACACAAGCTGGAGAACAAAAGTGACCGTTTTTACTTCGCTGCGAGTATCGCGCTGGATCCTGGCAAGGTATATGTATCCCCGATGCAGCTTGAGATCGAGAACAAGAAAATCATCATTCCATACCGTCCTATCATTCGCGTCGCCGCGCCAATTTTTGATGTCCATGCGCACCGTCTCGGGGTGTTGGTAGTAACCGTTTCCGCAAACGATCTCTTGGCTAAGATAGGTGTCAGCAATAATATTTATAAGAGCCAAAACATGCTGCTAAATAGCGATGGCTATTGGTTGAAGAGTGACAGCCAAGACGATGCGTGGGGATTCATGTTTGACAAGCCCAAGACGCTTGATAGTTTATTTCCTGCTGTGTGGAAAATAATTGCAGCAAACGAGCACGGCCAGTTCGAGGACGACAGCGGAATATGGAGCTTCGGAACCGTCTACCCGCTTAACACGCCGACGGATAACAAGGGGCAGGCACGAACCAGTGTCGCCCCCGAAAAATACTTTTGGAAAATAGTTTCATATGTTCCGAGCAAAAAAATTTGGGAGCTGAATTCAAAGGTAACGAGATCCGTCACGCTCTACTCGATGGGAATGCTGCTGCTGTTATTTGTCAGTTGCTGGTATTTCACCAAAATGCGCTACTCCCGATTAAAGTCCGAGCAGGATCTAAGTATCGCTGCCGCAGAATACGCCAAGCAGATGGCTTTACGCGATTCTGAAGCGCGCATATATGCAATACTTCATACCATCGCAGACGGTATTATTTCTTTCAGCGAGAGCGGTATCATCGAAGAGTTTTCCGCTAACGCAGAACGTATTTTCGGTTATTCATCCGACGAGGTCATAGGACAGAACATCAGCATGTTAATGCCGAATTTTCTGGATGATCATCTGTTACGGGCGAGCAAAGATCACAGTGTTGGAGGAGGCGAACGCGAAATCGCGGGACGGCATAGAAATGGGGATACCTTTCCGCTGGAAGTGGCAGTGAGTGAGCTGAAACTGGGTGGACAGTGCCATTTTACCTGCATGGTGCGCGACATCACCCGGCGCAAACGCAACCAGCAGGCACTTATTGCCGCCAGGCACGACGCGGAATTGGCGAGCCAAGCCAAAAGCTACTTCCTCGCCAACATGAGCCACGAAATACGTACTCCGATGAACGCCATCATAGGGTTCACGCAGTTGTGCCTAGAAACCAAACTTACCCCCGTGCAAGAGGATTACCTGGAGAAGGTTTTTCTTTCCGCAAATTCGCTGCTGGGTATCATTAATGACATTCTGGATTTTTCCAAGATAGAGTCCGGCAAGCTGGACATAGAGAAGGCACCCTTCAAGCTGGATCTCGTATTAGAAGGTGTAACAGCCGTGATCAGTATCAGCGCGGAAGAAAAAAACTTGGAGCTGTTGATCGATGAAGAGCACGGTATTCCGCAGTTTTTGGTGGGTGATTCCTTGCGCTTGGGACAGGTGCTGAATAATCTTGCCAACAACGCCATCAAGTTCACCGAAGCAGGTGAAGTTGCACTTAGCATCAAAATGGTGAGCCAGATCCCCAGCCAGGGCGAAACCTACGGGCAGGTTATGTTGCGTTTTTCAGTGAGCGATACCGGTATCGGCATGACTGAGGAGCAAATCGGAAAGCTCTTCCAATCTTTCAGCCAGGCTGATGTTTCCACCACGCGAAAATACGGCGGCACCGGATTGGGCTTGGCGATATCTAAACGCCTAGTGGAAATGATGGGCGGAAGAATTTGGGTGGAAAGTACGCTGGGGAAAGGCAGTGTTTTCAGATTTGACATTCCATTCACTTTTTTACCCGATGAGCCCAATGATGTCCTGGACTTTACCGGGCGCAGGGTATTGGTGGTGGATGACAATGACAGTGCGCGCAGTATATTGCTGTCCTACCTTAAAGCATTTGGCATCGAAGCGTTGTCGGCCTCCAACAGCCTTGAAGGATTGGCTGCGGTTGAAGATGCCGATGCCAGGGGCCTGCCGTTCAGTTGTGTGGTATTGGATTGGAGCTTGCAAGGCATGAGCGGACTGGAGCTGGCAAAGCGTATCAAACAAGCGTTACCACTGCTCCACAGGCCTAAAGTCATTTATCTCTCCAACCATAAACACGCAGAGACTGTCGATGTGTCTGGGACGGTCAGACTGCTGGATGCCGTGATTAACAAACCGGTCACCCCAGTTGGATTATGTGATGCAATCACGGCCTGCATTTCAGAACAGCGCAAATTGCTCACTCCCGCGACGACGACATATGCTGACTTGGCCGGTTTGCATGTGTTGTTGGTAGAAGACAATAAGTTCAATCAGCAGCTGGCTAACGCCTTGTTGGTACGCGTCGGTATAAAAGTCGGCATCGCCGACGACGGGGTCGAGGCACTGCAGGCGCTGCAACGAGAAAGTTTCGATGCAGTTCTCATGGATATGCAGATGCCACAAATGGATGGACTGGAGGCCACGCGCCAAATCAGAAAGAATCCGGCACTAGCCACCCTGCCTATTATCGCCATGACTGCCAATGCCATGAAAGGTGATCGTGAAACCTGTCTGGCCGCAGGCATGAATGACTATATTTCCAAACCGCTGCACTATCAGGCGATGTATGCCACACTGGCCCGCTGGACTCGGCGTAACGAGACACCACCAGGACAAGTTGCAGCGGAGGTTGTGCAGAGAAGCGATGTGCCATCCGTCTTTGACCCAGAATATGCTATGGCTAGAATGGGAGATAGGGAGCTCTACCTGTCTATGCTTGCCCAATTCATTCCCAGCCAGGGCCATGCGGTGCAGTCAATACGGGACGCGCTCGCTGACAATGACCGAGCGACGGCAGAACGTCTGGCCCATTCTCTGAAGGGAGTCGCGGCAACCGTTGGTGCGGCTTCCTTGGCAGAATCCGCCAATCAAGTTGAGAAAGCTCTCAATGAGGGAAATACCCGAGAGTATCCGATATTGATTGAAACCATGGCAAACAAGCTGAGCCAAGCGACTGGCTCGATAGCAACCTATTTGGCGGAGCATTCGCAAAATAACGCAAAATAATTAGCAGCTTCCTTTGTGCTCTGCGATTCAGATTATCTAAGGACGATACTTGGGAACTAAATTAGCCCGCCATTATTAGTGGCAACCGTCCTCATCGTATTTACGAACGAATACCACCTGGGCAGCACAAGGTTAATGAGGTGCATCATCACGAAAAATAATAGGGAATGTGGTATGAGAAATTTTATTTTGATATTAGCAGTATTGTTGTCTGCCTGTGCGAGCACCCATCCTGCGGCAGGTGCAACTGGAGCCATGCCGGGAAACCATAAGAGCGATAGCGGATCGCAAGCGGCAGAACATCAGCCACCGCTCCCTGTCGAGGCGCAACAACCTGTTCGTGGTAATCACAGCGACCACCCTCCCAAGAAGAATGAACATAACATCGAAGAAGATTGATCAGCTTAAACTCTTGGACAAGTCAAAATACGCGTTGCCGCAATCGCTTTCGCCGCTAAGGGTGTCTGGCTATTATTGGTCTGTACCCGATGTATCAATCCCCGTCTGATCAAAATCGCGTTGTGTGAGATACAAACGCAGGTCAAATTCGTATTGCTGATAATGAGGCTCCATGTGCAGGCAGAGTTGATAGAACGCTTTGTCATGCAGCGGCTCTTTCAAATGCGCCAGCTCGTGAACAACGATCATTCTTAAGAACTCTGGCGGGGTGTCTTTGAACAACGCCGCGATGCGGATCTCATTATGCGTACGCAGCCTGACGCCTTGCACGCGCGAACTGGCGCGATGCAGACCCAGCGCGCGGTGCAACACTTGCAGGCGGTTATCGAAGCTCACTTTATGTATACGCGGCGCGGCACGCATGGCGTGATTCTTTAAATCCAGCACGTAGTCGTATAGCGCTTTGTCGGTACGTATCGCGTGTTGCCCGGAATATTTTTCAGCCAGCATCGCGCCTAGCTTCTCCTGCTGCAACATTTGCAGCGCTTGCGCTTGAAGATATTCAGGGTAGCCCTGTAAATATTTTAAACCACTCACAGGTCGCTCCGCCTGCCGGGACGAAAATAGGCGGTGTTGTCGTAATAGCTGGCATCCTTATTCTCTGCACACCATCCCGGCACACCCAGCAAGGGCACGGGCGAAAGCTCCCGGGTGCTGCGGCAATTGGCATCGTTAGCCCAGAATCTCGCCAACTTTTCATCCAGATGCGCGAGTTGCATAGCTGGTGTCCAAACAAAGAATTCCGCCGCGACATCCAGAATAACTCCCTGCCCGGTGATGCCCACGTAAGGTTGGATAGCCTTCTCATACAGGCCGTGGCCGAACACATAAAAGCCCATATGCCGTTGCACTTCCGCACGCCGCAACCAAAACAATTCCCGCCACTGAAAACCGCGCAGCAATTTCGCCAGCTCTTTATCAGCACACGCTACGATCACGCCCGATTCATCCATCAAGGTATTGGTATCGCGCACCGCGCCGCGCTGGCTGCTACCAGACTCGCAATCCTGCCGCAACGCGTGGTAATGACGAGTATTGATGGCCGCTTTGGCCTGGGGAAAGGTGAGCCACACCAGCGCGTTGAGCAAGTCGTGCCAATTGTCGGCACGGGTCTGTACCTCGCCAGTCAGATAACAACGCGGCTCATATTGCGACTCGAAACCCAGTTTGCCCGTTTGCTGCGGCACAAAATACAAAGCGTGACCGGATTGCACCGTGATTTCCTGCGTGTGCAATAGCGCATTGAGATCGTCCAAACTTGGAAAATTATCTTGCGGAAGCCGCGCGATACAGGGCTGCAAAGGTGCGAATAACGGAGCCTGTAACAGCGTTTGCTGATTCCATTTCGTCATCTATTCAAGCCCGCCAGAAAATCTGTTGTTTGTCGAAGCGCCGTAAGACACGCGGTAAGACATCGAAGTGGTGATGCAGACTTTCCGTGATCGCATCACGCACAAGGTCCATCGCTCGGCTATGTGTGGTGCCATCCGCTACTAACTCGTCGAGCAAACGATATGCCACCGCCGCATCATTGATATCCCCCAGTACCTGCTGCACTTCGACTAGCGCATTCAAGAAACTGCCCGTGTGGGTGTCGTCGAACCAGCCGCCAAAGAATTCCGCGCTGTATCTGAGTTTCTTTGCCATGATGCGCAACTCGTGCAATTGATAGGCATCGCGTTCATCCAATCGCATCAGCATCAGCGCGAAACGGTGTGCCAGTTTATTCAATTGATGTGCGGCCAGATCGCTCACCTGCCGCTTATTCCCGGCCAGTCGTGTCCAATAATCGCCATACATCCACAAGGCGAAACGCAGCATCAGGCTTTGCATCTCGTGCGCTTGAGCGCGCAATGCCGTTTGACAGATTGCGCGCCGAGTTTGGCTGTTAGCCAACAAAGCTGGCCAACCGTCTCGTTTTGCTCCCGCCTTGCACAGCGGCTGCAAGGTTCGCGCGATGAATACGTCCCAGTCGCGAACCTGCCCCAGTGCCACTGACATATCCGCAATCTCGGCAGTGAAACGGCCCAAGATCTCATCGTCACGGAGCAGTTGCATGAAGTGCAATAGCACGCGTAAACGGCGCAGGGCTACGCGTATCTGGTGCAAAAAATCGGCATCGTCTCCCGCCAATGCGCCACGCCAGTTCTTTTGCAAATGCAAAAAACACGACCAGAGCGCAGTCTGCAAGCCGTGTGGCAGACTGTCCTTGGGGGTCAGTTTGGGCGGCTCACTTTTGCATGGCTGTTCGGTAAGTCCGCCCAGCAAACGAAAACCGTACTCGGCTTTGTTCACCACTTCGATCTCGAACGAAGCTATGTCCAAGATCGACAGGGCCAGCTCGAATAACTGTCGCGGTGATCCCGATTTCAGTTCTAATTCCAATTCGCAAATCGGCTGGCTGAGCAACTCGGTAGTGATCTCGCCGTGATCCATGCACACCTCGATGTGCGCACCTTGCCAGCACACGATGCGGCTGCTGCGTGAAAAATCCGTGACGAAGATCGGTTGTAATTTTTTGCGTAAAGCGACGGGCACCAACGTATCCCACTCTGCGGCTTCCGGTATGGAAAAATCCAAAGCTGCGCCACTCACCGGCACTTCCCATTCGTTGCGTTGATGTAGCCCCGCCTTGATTGATCCACCGCCTTTCAAGGTTTGCAGCCATTGCGACCCGCTGCGGCGCAAACGCAATGCCATCGCGGATTGGTGCAGATCCAATTCCGGTGTGTCGAAATAAATATTGTAAAGACGACGCGTCACCGGACGCGCAAGCTGATGGTCTTTCAGCAACGAGTGCCGCTTCAACCTGGCAAGATGCTGTGGTGTGATGCGCAGCTTGAGTTCGGTTTCGATAGCCATGCGAGTAAGTAGCGAGTTTGATTGGACGGCATTTTATTACGTTGCGCATTCTATCCCGACCGTTTGCGTTGATGTATCGAATACCGCACCGGAACGTTAATAAGGACGAAAGCACACATCTGTGTAGTTGCCCGTCACCTACTTGTCATATTTCTGAAACGTATTTTACATACAGTGGCGGACTATTTAAAAATACAGATATGTCAGAAATGGCTTTATCACAGATAACGCATCCTGTGCAACCAAGCTCACCAGAACACCAGTTCTGCGCCATTTATCCGAACATTCAGTGCGTGCAACTTCCTGCCGAAAGGCTTCGTGATATAGCCATTACTTCCTTAAATAGAAGCCAACAGTGCACCGTTTTTATCTCCACGCATGAATGACGCTATGTCTGTCCTGCTTATTGAAGATGACCCCATGATTGGTCAGAGCTTGGTTCGGGCACTCAATGATGCGGGGGTGATGGTCGATTGGATACGGGATGGAGTTAAAGGCCAAGTGGCGATTGAGTCCAGTGCCCATGCACTTGTCTTGCTCGACTTGGGACTGCCGCTCAAGTCCGGATTCGAGGTTCTGCAATCGATTCGCAACCGCGGTAACCGCACCCCCCTGTTTATTATCACCGCACGGGACGAGATCGATGATCGTGTGGCAGGGCTTGATCTGGGAGCTGACGATTACCTCATCAAACCCTTCGGCTTCAAGGAGCTGATGGCAAGAATGCGGAGCGTTTTGCGCCGAAAAAGCCAGACAATGACCACCGTCAGCAACGGTGAGATCACGATAGATCTCGCTACACATGAAGCGACTTATCGAAAGAAAACACACTTGCTGTCTGTTAAAGAACTTAACCTGCTGCATGGGCTCATCGAGCATCCCGGTATGATTTTTTCCCGCGGCCAAATTGAAAAACGCCTCTATGGCTGGAACGAGGAAGTCGAGAGTAATGTCGTCGAGGTGTTGATTCATGCCTTGCGCAAAAAATTCGACAACGAAATTATTCGTAACGTACGCGGCATCGGCTGGATGGTGTTGAAACATCCTTCATGACATCCCTTAAAAAACAACTAACCGTCTGGCTGCTCGGTCTGCTGACCATGGTCGGCCTGCTTGCCGGGGGGATTTCCTATTGGCTTGCAAAAGAGGATGCGAGTCTACTTCTTGACCACCAGTTACGTTTGGTTGCCGAGAGTATCAACAAAGGGTCTCAATTGCCCGCAATGCAAGCCCAACTGGCCGATGAGAGCGAAGACGAACAGGAAAGTGATTTGGTGATCCAGGTCTGGTACGGAAAAAATCCGGTACGTTCATCTCGATCCAACTTTAACCTGCCCAGAGGAGAAGCCAGCGGATATTCTGATGCGTCGATTCATGGGGAGAAATGGCGTGTTTATACCATCGTTTATCCTGATCGCACCGTGCAGACTTCCCAATCGGACGAGGTTCGCCGTGAAAGCGCCGCCGATGCCACGTTACATGCCCTACTACCCATTGCCGTACTGATTCCGCTGTCATGGATACTTGTCATCATCGGGGTAAGCCGCATTCTGAAACCCCTTGCCGAGGTGACCAGAGCGGCGACTCAGCGTGATGCTACAAGCCTGACCCCGCTTCCTACCGATGGCCTTCCCGAAGAAGTTTCTCCGTTGATCAACGAAATAAATAGTTTACTTTCTCGCATCGGTGGAGCGATAGCATCACAGCGCCATTTTTTGCTGGATGCAGCACACGAATTACGCACCCCGCTCACGGCACTACAATTTCAAATAGAGAATCTATCCAAAAACCAATCACAGGATGATCTGGAAGAACGAATCGTTGAATTGAAATCCGGCATACAGCGCGCCTCCCATATCGTTGGACAATTGCTGAAAATGGCACGCTACGAAACGGAAAAGGCGACGGTCAGAGCCAGAGTTGATTTAGGGGAGATTGTGAAGAGTTGTATTGCTGACTTTATTCCCATTGCCGAAAAACGCGGTATCGATCTCGGGATGATCCACTATGAATCGGCGTACATATGGGCAAATTCGGACGATCTGCGCACTCTGTTTAATAACCTCCTAGATAATGCCATTCGCTACACGCCCGAACGTGGGCAGATCGATGTCAGCGTGAACGTCTCAATGCAGAGGGCCGTCGTCAAAATCGTAGATGATGGCCCTGGAATTCCCGAATCTTTGCTGCCGCGTGTCTTTGATCGGTTCTTCCGCGCCGGGAATCATGAGACGGAAGGAAGCGGCATCGGGCTTGCCATCGTACATACCATTGCAAACCGGGAATCTGCCGAAGTCACGCTGGCCAACAGGCAGGGTAGAAATGGTCTGATTGCGACAGTCTCTTTCAAAAATTTTGCCCCCGAATGATGGTGCAGCCACTGTCATAAGCTAGCAACTCCATCTGCGTTCATAGATGATTTCCCGCTCCCACCGCTCAGTTGATCACAGCTTTTGTCTGTGGTTGGACTGAGTATTTTTGCCAGTAATAAAAACTTCATAATTATTTCACCTCGGTTTAAGTCTGTCTGCGTAATTTCCGTTTCGCGACAAGTTTAGCCATCGGGCATCTGCTTGATGTTCCACCGAATTTAACCCGAATTTATTAGGAGCATGTAATGCGCGTCAAATTTAATTTCAAGATGAAATACCTTACACAGCTGGTATTGAGTGGTGCGTTGATTAGTGCGGCGCATGTTTCTTTCGGCCAGGAGGCTGTTGATCTGGGTACGGTACAGAGCAATGCCGGTACTGATACCTCTTCCCAGAGTCAGGATTCGGCTGCCTATCAGGCACCAACAAAAGGGTCTTTAACTTCCACAGACCCGCAGTCCGTTATTAGTCAGCGCTATATTCAGGAAACGGCCAAACCCGGAGCAAGTTATGCGGATATTGTGAGCATCGCTCCCAGCGTATTTAGTGTCGCTCCAAACGGACCCGGGTTAATGGCGAATCAGGGACTATCCATGAGAGGGTTTCAGGATGGTCAGTTCAATGTGACATTTGATGGTATTCCATGGGGGGAGGCCAACGACAATACGCATCACACGCAAGCCTATTTTATGTCTCAGGACATGGGGCAGACAGTCGTGGAATCAGGCCCTGGCACTGCCAGCAATGTCGGCAATGCTACCTTTGGCGGAACCATCGCTGTGACTTCCAAAGATCCTAGAGCGGACGCAGCATTCAGCCCTTTCGCATCTGCGGGTAGCTTTAACACTCAGTTGACCGGTGCCGAGTTCGACACGGGTGTAATGAAAAATTATGGCGATGCCACTGCATATATCGACTACAAGTCATTAACCTCGAATGGATATTTGAGCAATGCCAATCAAGCCAGGCAAAATCTTTTCACCAAATTTGTGAAGCCATTGTCCGACAATACCGTGATGACAATCGTGGCGATGAAAAACGATGTGAATCAAAACACCCCGCAAGGCGCGACTTTGCAGCAAATAGCGCAGTATGGCAGAAATTATGGCCTCAACACCGACCCTAACAGCATGTCTTCCGCTGCATATAACCAATCGCAGATCACTTCCGATTTCGAATATGTAGGGCTGAAAACTCAGCAAGATGAGTGGGCGATAGACAATAAAGTATATTCCACCGGCTTGTATCACAACTCCTATAACGGGACTGATTTGACAGGTACCACGACAAATGTGGCTAATGGCGGCCAGGCTGTTGGCGCTGTCCCTGGTGTGTTTGGCCTTTCGGACAGCAGGACATTTGGTGACGTGTTGAAATCAACCCGACCTTTAGGTTCCGGTACCTTGGGCTTGGGCGGATGGTTTGCCCGGCAATCAAGCAATAACTCCCAATACAATGTGAATTTCAGCAGCGGCCTGAATAATCTGGCCAGTTTGCAACCAGGCGGCAACTTCCAGATGACGGATGTTGCCACCACCTTGCAACCTTACGCGGAGTATGTATGGGACGTGACCGATGCCTTCTCGGTTACCCCTGGATTGAAGTACACCTCTCTGACTCGGACTGTGGATGAGATTGTTCCAAGAGGCGGTGCTGCAACGGGAAGCACGTCTGCAACGTTTACAGCATTACTTCCTTCCTTGAGCGGGCACTATTATATTCAAAAGAACTGGTCTGCTTACTTGCAATATGCGCAAGGCTACCAGGCACCCAACCTTAATCTCTTTTTCAATCAGAACCCTTTGCTTAACCAGATTCAGGCCCAAAAAACGACAAACTATCAATTGGGTACGACTTGGGAAAGCCAGCGATTGACTCTTTCGGGAGATGTTTACGCCATCAAGTTTAACAATCAGATTCAGTCGCAACAAATTGGGGCTAATACGGATTATTTTAATGCGGGCGGTGCGAGCTATAGTGGTGTGGAGGGCACTGCAACCTATGTTGTGGGTGCAGGATATAGCCTCTATGGTAACTTCTCAGTCAACAATGCGAGTGCCACATCAGGCATTCAAGTGCAAAACACCCCGAGCAATACCGCTGCCGCTGGGTTGATTTACAACCAAGGGCCTGCCTATCTCTCTTTGATGGCTAAAGAAATCGGCAAGCGTTATAGCGGCTATAGCTCGTTCGATGCAAACGGGAATCCGATCAACCCCATTGCTTTTTCAAGTTTTACCACAGTTGATTTTTCCTCCAGCTACTCCTTAGGGAAAAACAGTGTATTAGGGAAAAACGCAAAGATCGGCCTCCAAGTCAGCAATCTTTTGAATAAAAATGCCCTGCTAACCTCTCCAGGCCAAGCACCGAACGCCGCTGGCACCCCGTTCTTCTTCGTATTACCGACACGCAGCGTGATGCTGAATCTGTCGCTTGACTTGTAGAAAAGGATAAACATGAACTTGGATAATTTTGAACATCTTGCCGAAGCTTCCGGTGGAATCTTGTATTTGATGGCTTTGCTTTTGTTGGTGGCTCTAACTGTCGTCATTGAGCGATCTTGGTATCTAAGAAAAGTGATTAAACAGGGTAATCAGGTTCTGCATCAACTGGAATCTGTTGTCAGGGTCGACAGTGAGACTCTTTCGCATCTTGGCGAAAATTTCCCACAAATGCCGCATGCCAAGGTCGTCGCAGTTGCAATGAAACATGATCTTACACACGACTTTGACCGAATTATGGACAAGCTGGAAGAGTCTATTATGCGTGAAGCCCCTGGGATTGATCGCTATCTCTGGATACTGGATACGATTGTGACCCTGGCTCCCCTATTGGGTCTGCTAGGAACGATCATCGGTATGTTCAATACCTTTCAAGTGCTGGCCGACCCGGGGAATGCTCCATCGAAGGTGACTGGCGGCGTTGCAGAAGCCTTGCTTGCAACGGCGTCTGGTCTGTTCATCGCCATTCTCGGACTGTTCTTTTTTAACGCACTAAACAATCGTGTCCGCGTCATTTTGCATCAACTGGAGACCCTCAAAATGATGCTGGTCAATCGCATGTACATGCATTACCAGGATCCACTGCAGAAAACGAGTGGCGGTAACGTGTCCGAGCTTCGAGCACGTGCGGTATAAATGAAAGATGGCTAACATGAAATATTTCGAAGTTAAAAAAGCACGCATTGAAATCATTCCAATGATTGACATCATGTTTTTTCTGCTGGTCTTTTTCATCATGATGTCGCTACACATGATTCCGTCGAGCGGGGTGATTTCAAACCTGGTCAAGAGTTCGACCGCTACCCCACTGGAACAACCCAAAGTGGTGGTGAGTGTGGATGCCGAAGGTCATATCGGGGTGGACGAGCATCAGATGACCCCGGCACAATTGACTGCCCTGCTGCAAAAGGGTAATCCTGCCCAGACCATCGTCACCATCGTGGGTACGAAACAGACATCAATGCAACAATTGATGGATGCAATGGATGCCTGCCGTGCAGCGGGGGTCACCCAAATTGGTCTGGCTGCTCAAAAGCAATAGGAGCTGCCAGACGTGAAATTAAAAGTTAATAAATTTTCCATTCCCAGCGCAGCGTTGATCGCATTTGTTCTTGAGGTTCTATTTTTTGTTGCATTTGCTATAGGCATTGGCCGTGCCCCGGCCAAGGAGTTACCGCAACCGGGTCAAGTGGTGGAAATGACCTTCCCTGCACCACCCGCACCTCCAAAGCCTGCAGCGGAACAGCCCAAGCGAGAAACGGTGACTCCACCCAAGGTGGTTCATCATGCCGAACCTAAACCGGTAGAGGAAACAACGCCCGAGCCTCAGCCACAAGTCGCTGATGCCACACCGACCCCCAATGTGGAACAAGAAAAACCAGTGGCGGATGCTCATCCAAGTCAATCGGCCAAAGGCAATGATGTACCCGCAACCTTCAGTGATAAAGCCCGAACTGCAGTTCAATCTGCGGTGCAGTACCCTTATGCAGCAAAAATGGCTCACATAACGGGTAATACACGAGTTGCATTTCTTTACATGGATGGTCTGATTAGCAATCCAAGAATAATCAAATCGAGTGGCTATGATTCTTTGGACAGGGCTGCGTTAAAGGCGGTGAGTGAAGCCAAATATCCTCCCACTCCGCCTGAGCTGGAGCATAGGTCGGTATCACTAGAAATTGTAGTGCGATTCTTTCAATCGTAAAAAAAGCCCGGTAATGAACGAAATGAGCACAACAAATCTTTATAAAGCCTCGTCAGCCAGCGAATCAGCGAGTTTCGGAACGGTATCCAAGATATTGCATTGGGGTATGGCGCTCCTAATCCTTTCTCTGCTTGCCGCAATTGAAATTCGAGGTTATTTGCCCAAAGGAATTCTTAGGAACAACCTAAGGGATTGGCACATTCAATCTGGACTATGTGTTTTGTTGCTGATTGGAGTTCGCATTGGATGGCGCTCGATTGCTATTACTCCCCCCATACTTCCACCACTGCCACGAGTTCAACAATTGGCAGCAAATTTTGCTCACTGGCTGCTTTATTGTTTGATGTTAATCATCCCTATTCTTGGCATCCTGTCAATACAAAGCAGAGGGGATCCGGTGAGCTTCTTTGGGTATCCATTTCCTATTCTACTGGGTGAGGAAAATGGCTTGCCTTATGCGAGGCTCATCCGAAATATCCATGAGTATCTTGGCAACATCATAATCGGACTGCTAGTGATTCATTTGGCAGCGGCAATATTTCATCATGTGGTCAGGCGCGATAATGTTTTGAGGCGCATGCGGCCTTGGTAACGACAGACTCAAATGATGGGTATACGGATGATGCCAAAATTGGCCGTCATACCGTGGACAGGTTCAGCGATAAACGGGACTAAGCCCGCGCAGAAATGGGGCAGCGCCAATCCGCTGCATGTTGATGAATCATCATTTTATTTTCAGCCAAACATGCTGTCTTGATGAAATGGGGTTCATCGTATTCAATAAATAACTTACTTATGAGGATGATCCAAGTGAATAGCAAAAAAATAGCAATATCCGGTTTCGTGGCAGCGATGGTAATGGTGTCTCTGAATGCCGAAGCTTACAAGGGAAGCGAATATACCAAAGATGCAAAAATTACATTGGAAGACGCACGTTCGATCGCTCTCAAAACCTTTCCTGGGACGGTAGTTGAAGAAGAATTGGAACACAAAAAAGGCGGCAGCGGCTTGCGCTATTCTTTCGACATTCGCTCCGCATCCCATGTGACTCATGAGCTGGGTATTGATTCACAAACCGGTGCAGTATTAGAAAACAGCAAAGAGTCCGAAAACGACTGAATCTCGTCAAACAGGCTAATTTAGCCGGATAAGACATAAGTATCAGGTGGAGAGGAAGAAGCATCCTCTCTGTCAAAGTGAAAGAGTCGTTCAGAGGATGGACGCTATCCTTCAAATTGCTTAGGATTGAACCAGCTTCAATCGAAAGCTAAAGTCTGCAACGCAATTTCAAATTATTCCCGCCGCATTCACAGCACCCTTCTTAACAAAATTTTAATAATAGTTTTATCTGGCTGACATGATGATTATCTAACATGCCGCCTCCGCTCAGTTATCAGAGCGGTGATGAGTATTTTTATATCGGATTATTTATGAAGGGGAGAGTAATGCGCGTCAAATTTAATTTTAAGAGGAAACACCTTGCGCAATTGATGTTGAGTGGCGCGTTGATTGGTGCGGCTCATGTTTCTTTCGGCCAGGAGGCCGTTGATCTGGGTACGGTACAGAGCAGTGCCGGTACTGATACCTCTTCCCAGAGTCAGGATTCGGCAACCTACCAAGCACCGACGCAGAGCTCTCTCATAGCGACACAACCTCAGTCCATTATCGGCCAGCACTACATCCAAGAAAATGCCGGAGCAGGTTCGAATTATTCAGACATCGCCAACATTGTGCCTAGCGTCATGAGTATTGACCCCAACGGCCCCGGCATGATGGAAACCCAAGGTTTGTCGATGCGCGGCTTTCAGAATGGCCAATACAATGTGACTTTTGACGGTATTCCCTGGGGAGATTCCAATGACTTCTCGCAACATTCTACCTCGTATTTTATGTCGCAAGACACTGGCAACATCGTTATAGATCGCGGTCCGGGTGATGCGAGCAATATCGGTAATGCGACTTTTGGCGGGACGATTGCGGTAGATTCGAAGGATATCAAGAAGGATGCGGGAATCACCCCATACGCCAGCGCTGGCAGCTTCAACACTCGACTGTTCGGTGTCGAGATGGATACCGGTGTCATGAAAAATTCCGGGGATGCGAGCGCATTTGTCGATTACAAAAATTTCTCGTCCGACGGTTATCTGACTAATGCGGGCCAGCAGCGTCAGAACGTATTCTTCAAATATGCCAAACCGCTTTCGGACAATACAGTACTCACCTTTGTCACCATGCAGAACCAGGTGCATCAAAATGTGGCCTTGGGTACCACTGCCGCGAATATGCAAAAATTCGGCACTAATTTTGGGCTCAACAGCGATCCGACTAGCCAGGCTTATAGCGGCTACAACTACGATAACATTACCTCCGATTTCGAATATGTCGACCTGAAAAGCCGCCAGGGCGATCTGTCGATAGACAACAAGCTCTACACTTATGCCTATTACCATAACGGTTCTAACGGGGTGGATCCTGGCCTTGGCCTGGCTAACGGCACATCGTATGGCCCAAACAATGTTCCCGGTCAAATGATGACGATGAACTACAGATCGACGGGCGATCTATTGCGTATGGCTGAAGACACCGGGCCGGGCAAACTGGACTTTGGTGCGTGGGTCGATTATCAGACCAACAACCGCTCGCAGAAGGAAGTCGATTTCACGCTTGGTGCCGCAATAAATCCTGCGGGTGGGGGGTTAACGGCATAGATCGCCAGATGACCGACTCTTTGACCACTATCCAGCCCTATGTGCAATATGAATGGAAAGCGACGGATGCATTGACCGTTACGCCCGGCTTAAAATATGTCTCTTTCAATCGCGGCATGAACGCGACGGTAAATCAGGGAGCAACAGGTGCGCCACTGAATACTTCCCAAACATGGAACAAAGCTTTGCCAACATTAGATGCACATTACATGATCGAACCAGACTGGTCACTGTATGCGCAATATGCGCAGGGCATGTTGGCCCCGAACATCAATGCTTTTTATCCGGCCAAAGGAACCCAGTTTACAAACCCTGCGATGCTGCAGGCTCAATCGACGACCAACTACCAGATAGGCACAACCTTGGCCAAAGAAAAATTGACGGCTTCCGGCGATATCTATGTGGTTGATTTTGCCAATCAGAACGTGGCCACACCTTGCGGTATCTTCACCTGTTTTAACAACTCCGGTGGCGTTAAATACAGCGGTATCGAGAGCGAAGCAACCTATGTGCTCGGTGCTGGGGTCAGTCTTTACGGTAACGCCGCGATCAACAACTATTCCATGAGCCAGATAGGGGGTGTGTTGCAAAACGTGCCCAAGAATACTTCGGCATTAGGTTTGATCTACAACCAGGGTCCGGCGTATGCCTCGCTGATCGCCAAAGAAGTCGGGCAGCGTTATAGCGGCACCGACATCAACGGCAATGCCGTTCCTATGTCCAGTTACACGATCGTGAACTTTGCTTCAAGTTATGAAATTAAGAACAGTGATGTATTGGGTAAGAATGCCAAGATCGGATTCCAGCTTAATAACTTGTTCAACAACAACTCAATTTATTCATCGTTTGCCAATGATGCCCTCGGCAACCCGATGTTCTATGCGATACCAACACGCAGCTTCATGCTGAGTTTGTCGGCTGACCTGTAAAACATAACGCTTAAAAAGTGTCTTTCGATTAACTTTTACACCGGGGGCGTTTAGCCCCCACTACTTTTATATAACTTATGAATATCAATCACATATTTGAACTGGCCAACCATTCCGGTGGCACGCTTTACTTGATGATCGTGCTGTTGTTAGTGGCCTTGACCGTGATCATCGAGCGTACCCGTTTCCTTTCCAATATGCAGAGTGGCGGCGAAAGGTTAATCGTGATGTTGAAGCAGGAAGAAGGCAAGATAGACAGCTTGGTATTAACGGACAAGCAATCGCGTTTGCCCCATGCCCGTTTGTTTGAGATATTGCGTGCCGAATCAAAAGATGCTGATCGCACCAGTTTAGGCGACCATCTGGAAGAGGCCATCATGCATGAGGTGCCCACGCTGGATCAGTCGTTGTGGATGTTGGATACCGTGATCACGCTGGCTCCGCTGCTTGGGTTGTTCGGCACCATCATCGGCATGTTCAATGCGTTCCATGCGCTAGGTGATGTGATGAACGATGCGACACAAGTCACCGGAGGAATAGCGGAGGCTTTGATTGCAACAGCGTCCGGACTGTTCATCGCCATGCTCGGCCTGGTATTTTTCAATGCTTTGTACACCCGCGTACGCGTCATCTTGCACCAGCTTGAAACCATCAAAATCATGATGCTGAACCGGTATCAACAGCTCGACGTTCATCTGCCGTCCGTGAAAGGTACGGTTGAAGTGATACACACTCAAGCGAGGGCTTGACAATGAGGTATATGTCAACCCGAAAAGTTCGGATCGAAATCATTCCGATGATCGATATCATGTTGTTTCTGCTAGTATTCTTTGCGATGCTTACTTTGCGCATGATCCCCTCCTCCGGCCATGTGACCAAATTGCCGACCAGTTCAACTGCCACCCTCATCCCGCACCCAAAACTATTGGTAGAGATAAGCCCGGACGGTTCGTTGCTGGTAGAAAACCACACCTTGACTCTTCCTCAATTGACCGAGTTATTACGTCAGCGTGGCAGCAGCAAGACAGCGGTGACGATTGCCGGAAACGAAACTTCTTCGTTACAGCAAGTGATGGGTGTCATCGACGCGGTTCGTAACGGAGGTGCCACAGAGATCGGGCTCGCCGCCCGCAATACTGCCCAATAATCAAGATGGCAACAGTTACCCAATATAGTCGCCATCCGTTTCAGGCATTTGGCATGGCGGTAGCCATCGAATTTGCGGTTTTAGCCAGTGCCGGTGTGGTGCTTGCCATGTCTGAGTCGACCAAACACACCATATCTGTTCCGGTTCCTATCGTCCTGGCCAATGAAGAGCTGACACCAGTCAAACCGCCGGAACCAGAGCCCAAACCCATACCAAAATCAGCGCCTAGGCCTGTCCCTCAAACACCGCCACCGCCACAACCGGCACCTGTGCCTATGGCACCGGTTCCAACTGCATTTACCGAGCCAGTGTCTCCGCCGCCGCCCCCGCCGCCAGCAGACACAAGCGAAGCCAAGCCAAGCGCGGATTATTTAGCGAGGGTGAATGCTGCGGTGAAAGCCTCGCATTCCTGCCCTGTGGCAGCGACTAGCCTGCATTACACTGGCAAGGTGCGTGTGGATTTTCACTTGCGAGATACTGTGCCAAGTGGAATCAGGCTGCTGGTCGCCAGCGGATTTAACATGATAGATCGTGCTGCTTTGCAGGCAGTGCAAAATGCCGTATATCCGGAACAACCAGCGGAAATCAAAGGTAACGATTACGTCTATCAGGTGTGGATCGAATGCAAATAAATACCAACCACCGGAAAATAAAGAACATAAGGACTTCCGGCTCACTATTTCTTGGTGTGTTCTTGGCGATGACAACCGCAAGTTTTATGTTTGGTTGCTCGACGCCAAACATCCAGAAAGTTAAAGGTGCAGATACCGCCTACGTTGTGCTCGGGGAGAATGGGGCAGCAGTTGCGCGGATATTGACAACAGACGCGCAATGCCCGGTCATCAAATTTGATACGAGCGAAGTGCGGATGGACGTGCGCGCATTGCCAGAGTCGTTGCCATTAAGGGCGACACGCTCGTTACCGGCAGACTCCAAACCGACAGTTTTTCCGCTGCTCACTTGCGAAAAAGAAATCCCCACCAATACCAGGAGCGCGACGATAGGTGATCTTGTTCTGCCGTTGCCGAGAACCGAGATTAAACGTATCGTCGTAATCGGTGACACCGGTTGTCGTCTGAAGAAAAGTGATGGGGCCTATCAGGCTTGCAATGACAGCAATCGTTATCCTTTCGCCAAAGTAGCGGCCGCGGCCGCAAACTGGAAGCCCGATCTGGTGGTACATGTGGGTGATTTTCAATACCGAGAAAATTCCTGCCCTGCCGATAACCCGGGTTGTGCGGGCAGTCCTTGGGGTTACGGTTGGGATGCCTGGCGAGCCGATTTTTTCACACCGGGAGCACCGTTATTAAAAGTCGCCCCCTGGGTGATGGTGCGCGGCAACCACGAGTCTTGCATGCGAGCTGGCCAGGGTTGGTGGCGCATGATCGATCCGCGTCCCTTGCTTCCGAGCCGCGATTGCAACGATGCCGCTGACGACAAGAATGGCGATTACAGCGATCCCTACGCCGTTCCGCTGGGCAACGATGCTCAATTGATCGTATTGGACACCTCAAATACAACTGGCTCCGCCATCCCGTTCGGAGATATTCGCCAGAGCAAATATCGTGATGCCTACCATAAACTTGAACAGTTATCGCAGCGGGCGGATTTCAATATTGTGGCCAATCATCATCCGATACTGGGCGTATTCGCCGAGCAGGACAGGCAGGGCAAGGTTAACCTACAGCCGGGCAACCAGGGCCTGCAGTCCGTGTTTGGTGCCGTCAATCCCCTGATTTTGCCACCGCGCGTCAATGTCTTACTGTCTGGCCATCTCCATGTATGGCAGGAGATAAGTTTTTCCAGCCCGCATCCGACACAGTTTGTGGCGGGCTTTTCGGGAACGATGGAAGACCTGGTGCCGTTGCCCGAGCAATTGCCGCCCGGCACGTTCCCCGCACCGGGAGCAGTGATCGAACGCCATAGCTCTTGGGTCAACGGTTTTGGCTTCATGACGATGGAACGCACAGGAGCGCGGCAGTGGGCGGTTAAGGTGTGGGATGCCGCCGGCCGACAACTCAATGCCTGCGACATAGACGGCCGACATTCGGCGTGCGGGTTAGCACAAATCAAATAGCAATGGAATTTTCACGACGCTACTTTGAATAAAACTATGTCGCTGCAATTTTGCTGGGTGTTTGCGTACCGGGCATATTGGGTGACAGCTTCATTCGATGAGACAGCGCCAGCAATAAACGCAGCACAAACCGACGGCAAGCCAGCGGTAGCCATTGATGGTTGGGTTAAACCGCCTGCCCTGCCGCATAGCCTG